>SXGR01071963.1_pt1 | contig 10942 bp, 10 predicted proteins | sample 3174711 | NCBI WGS metagenome assembly SXGR01 (sample SAMN11356860, study PRJNA531348) | freshwater metagenome | isolation source: freshwater sample F1-60 | place: China: Fuxian Lake, Yuxi | collected 2017-12-25 | reverse complement strand
GAAGTACAGATAAAGGACTGTGCCCGGATCGAACTGGAAGCAAACGAGCAAGTCACGTTCATCACCCGCACCGGCGCCGAGTACGATGTAGTGCGGAAGACGTGGGGGTTTTATGCCACGCCTTCGCTGAATGGCCGGCTGACAAAATTTGGTCTGCGCGCACTGCTTGTGAAGAACCTCACGGCGAAATATTATATTTTGATTGTTGAAGAAGGTAAGGAAGCTGACTTACAGCGCTATCTCGATACCGAAGGCCATGTGATCGTCTGCTGGCTCGATCAGGACAAGTCGCTCGCAGCCCTCGATAACGGCCTGAAGAAATACAACAACGAGAAAGACTCGCGACAAGATCATCTGCCGGCAGAATGACTGGCGCCAGGAGAAATGCCGGAATAAAGAATTTATTCATGCCGGGTGTGCTGAAGCTGCGCCGGCATTTGGACAAGGCGCCCAACACGCCCTTTACCATGTTCGCCAAAGTCGTCTCGCTTGTTAGGATAAACATGTGCTACGAAAATGCGACCTTCAATTGTTGAACCAAATAACACCCCTGTCTGCTTACCGGCACAATCGTTATAGATGCCATCCGGCAGTTCGAGTGTCTGCCCGCCTGCATGTCTATTCAAAGTGAGAACAAGAAACTCAACGACAACAAAAAACAGTGCAAAGAACCAAAGCCTCCGGATCTCTTCAACGAGGTCTGGAACCGGTAAGAGTACGACCATTAGCGGCAGATAATCGACCTCTATGTCCTACGCACAAAAGCCAACAAACTCCAACCGCTCAGTAGGTACAAGAGTTGATCTGGGGTGCGACCACGGCAATTTCAAGTTCCCCCAGTTTGCGCCGGGGCGGCCTATGCAGCAGGCATCGACTTCGGCGCGAAGTCCGTAGCCTAGGTCACCGACCCCAACAAGCACCACGAAGTTCCAGACCCGGCAATTTTCCAGTTGGCAACGGTCAATGTCTCACGACACCACAGGGTAAAATATTTCTTCGCCATCCGGAACTGGGTATTTCATCACCACAATGATGAAGACCGGGCAAACCAAGCTGCCGGCATTCTAAAGTCAGACGGTTGGTTCTAGTACTGGGTAGAGAGTGGCGATGGAGTTCTAATAAACTTAGAGAACAACTCCGCCGAACTGCTTCGTGAGGTGCCCATGCTTCGTGTTGCAATAGTTCTCGACCAAACAAAAGTCGATCGATTAAGGCTATACAAGATCCGATGGTTTTGAACCCACATATATTTGCAAAATTTTGGTAAAATCGCGAAGCCCATTGACCGGATGAGCGCTAAGTACAACCTAGCTGCCGATAATACTTAAGGTATTAAGCCTCATTCTGGCGAGTTGACACAGCAAATCCATCGCTATGTTTCCATGACCTGTAAAACATCCATACCATCAGGAAAGCTACAACACTCCAACTAGCTGCTGAAATCGCAACTCCGCGGTGAAACGCATAGTCTGCGTAGAGAAACTCAATCTTCGCCGAACCGGGTGGCACAACCACGCCACGGAAGATTCCGTTAACACGGTAAATCGTGGACTCCACGCCTTCAACCCGTGCCGACCAATTAGGATAGAACATGTCGTTCAAAACAAGTACACCACTCCGGCGCGATTGCGATCTAATCACTATTCGATTGGGGCTGTACTCCTCGACATAAGCATCTCCCAAAGCCCCTGCCATTGCTTCAGCTGGGATGGCATTTACTAATAAAGGATCCTCAGTCGTTACTACCTCGCGCGGATTAAACGAATTTTCTTGCATTCGCCTGAGCAAATTGGCACGTAGATCGTAATACTCGACGCGAGGAACCAAATAGACCCTAGGCACGGCATTCTTGTTGAAGTAAACATGGCTGTCATTCCCGTAACGAGCCACCTCAGTAAAGCGCGGGTCAGCAATCGCCTCATGCCAGAATATGTACTTGATGCCGGCCACATCCAGTAATTGAGAATGCGGATTCCATAACCCGAGCCAGGATTGGCGCCAATAATGCGGGCCGGACTCATTCAACGCTCGCTCAAAGTCCCAGAAATAATTTGGAAGAATGCTTTCATGAAAACCATAAAAACTTCGCCCGGCTAGTAGAGGAGAATAGTTTAAGCTGGGTTCGTAATTCGGCAATTTGTGGCCCTTATAATATATTCTTCCAAACCGCTCTACAACTTCGGCGTAATCTGTTGGTGCCTGCAAGCCAATAAGGTTGTTGAGGCGAGAGCGATTTGACCACCCGTAGAGCTGATAGTTCGAAGCCCCGAGTCTGTCAAGCGGATGAGTCTTCTGCACAAAGCTGTTCGGCATCTCACTCATGTCATACCGCAAGTCGAGATCCGTAAACGGATAATTAACCCGAAAAATCAGCTGGAAGTCAGCAACCAGAAGCATCAGAAGTGCAGTACTCCGCCACCCGCCAATAAAACTGCTACGGTCATAAATCCACACAATTACAGCACGAGTCAAAAAACTCCCTAAGAAAATAAGTACCATTTCCTGAAAGTAGTAATGCAAAACCAAATACTGTCCAATCGTTACCCGAGACCAGAAGAACAATTTAAGATTTGTTCCGACCACCAAGGCTCCCGCAACAAAAACCACTGCTAACAGCAGGTAGAACGCAATCAAACCTCTGTTCAACCAGCTCAGCCATTTTCCAGCTCGCTGACTCACACCTCCACTTCCACGGTCCTGTACTTGCTGGAGAACTGATGCCAGCACCACGCTCGCACTGAAAATCACGATTATGTGCCCAAAGCCCATACTTGGATTTCCGGCTGATAGTCGATCCAAGAGTGGCATCAATGGAAACACTTTTACAAAGAATGAGTTCCAAAGTACCAGCCAGGCGATGAAGGCTGAAGCAAAAAACAGGGTCACAGGCGTCCAAAGACGCTGCGCGAACCCACGCAGCAACACGGGAATTGCCAGAATTCCAGTATATAAACCGTAAGTTTGAGCGAAAATTATTGCGATAGGTGGGTATTTCAGGTCGAAAACTCCATCTCCATAGATACGGTTGATCCACGGAAACACTAATCCCGCATAGTCAGCGATCCCCCAGCCATATTCTGGGGTAAACAGAGAGCGCTGACCAAAAATGAAATTTTGCCAGAATGGCATCAGAATGTACGCTGACAGTGCAAGCGCTAACACACCAGACAACCCCACCCCTCCCACGGCCCGCAAAAGGAGCATCCGATCAGCAGGCCCATACTCACGCCAGCCCAAAAACAAATTGTAAAAGAAAAAGGTGATGATAAGATAAGCTTGCATGATAACGAACGATGCGCCAATAGAGAGATAAATTAGCGAACCCAACACACCTAACACTAGGAAATGAGTAAAATGCCGGAATCTCGCCTCATACATCCGTAAAACTACCAGCATAGCTAATGGCGTAAAAGCATAGCCAACGACAAACATTGGGCCGTGGTATCCATCGTCGGTCCACTTTGGGGCTAGTAGATAGATGACCATACCGATTCTTGCGAATGATGGCCGTATCGCGAGCGCTCGAAGGAACACATACATTGCAATTCCCATACTAGCAAACGCAGCAATCGTCACGAGGACGAACGAAGTCTTGTCGTCAGGTATCAGATAGCCAAGAAAAGTGCTTAATTTGAGCGGATTCATAAATGCTTCGCGCCCAACCCAATTAACCCCAAACAAAATGAAGGGATTCCATTCGGCAGTACCGCCGCTTTGAACTAACAACTTTCTGGCCATGCCAAAATCCACGTAGTTTGTTGCAGTTGCACTTAGGACAAAAGTATCGCCATTAGCGAGGTATGGACTGAACCACAGCAACAGTGAGAATGCGATCGTTGCGACGCATGCCGCAACCTCTTGTCGCTTAGCAATACTTGACCCGAAGTTGTCAGACAAATTTGATTCCCTCCTTCGGAACAATGAAACGGCCGCCTTGGCGCATAAATCGTTTCTCCTTGGAGATTATTATGTCAGCATAGTTAGGCGCGAGAATTATGAAGTAGTCCGGGAGCCGCATCTCAGCAGCTTGGCGAGAGATTATGGGGATATGGTCAACCGGAGAATACCATCCTTGCTTTGCAGGCGAATCATCCACAAAATAGTCCAGCATCTTGGCGTCGATCCCGGAGCACTTCAGAATGGTCATGCCTTTGGCTGCCGCGCCGTAGCCGGCAATACGCTTCCCGGCTTGCTTCAGTTCCACGACTGTTCGCCGCAAAGCCTGCGATTGCGCTAACACATTGTCGCGATAGCGGCGGCTTGTAGCAAATGTGTTGAGCGCAGACTCCATTTCCTGTAATTGGAGGGTTTTGAGTCGTTGAGTCTCCGGGCGCTTGTCTGTGCACATAAACAGACGCAGGGACCCGCCCTGCGCGTGCGTGACGGTTGCGTCAAACACCCGCAAGCCAAACTTAGGCGCAAACGATTGCCATACCTTGAGCGAAAAATATGAAAAATGGTCGTGGTATATCAGGGAGTAGTTGGTATGCTTAACCATCGCTCCCCAATAGTTGCACTCGACTATGAAGGTGCCGTCATCTGTTAGCAGTGCTCTAACGCCGCGCACGAGGTCGCGCAGGTCATTCAGATGCGCGATGCAATTGTTTCCGATTACCACCTTCGCCTTGCCCCACTCATGTGCAATTTTGAGCGCAATGGACTCACAAAAAAAAACCGGCACCGTTGGAATTGCGCGTTTAAGCGCGCGCAGGGCAACATTTGTTGAGGGATCCACGCCTAGGACACGATTCTGCCGCTGGAACATTTTCAGCATGATTCCGTCGTTGCTGCCAATTTCCACTACAAGGTCGCCTTTCTTCAGAAACCGTCTACTTACTTCGTCCGCATACGGTTGGAAATATTTGTCCAGACCCGGCATGTCGGACGAGAAATACAAGTAGTCCACCTTGCGGTAGATTTCTTCAGCATCAATCAAGTCGACTAATTGAACCAGGGAGCACTTTTCACACTGCTTTACCACAAGAGGAAATGTCGGATCTTTTTTAAGTAGACCTGATTTGCTGACCAAGCTGTTTACGAGTGGATGACGCTTTAAATCTATCACGACCCGAAATTTTGTACTGGTGCACATGCGGCAGGATTTGTTGTGAATGGTTTTCATTGTCTGGTTGTCCCTATTGGGCCTATTGTAGGAGCAAACGCCCTTAGCCACTCCAAAACATCAACCCGTGGATGCCAATTTAGAAGCTCCTCGGCTTTTGAAATATCGGCTTGATGGCACTCAACTTCAAATCCGCGCCGTGGAATAAAGACTACTTCACCGCCAATAGCGGTTGCAATGTCTTCCATGGTTGTCACCTTGCCAGTGCCAACGTTGATGATTTCGCCGTAGCCGGTCTTATCTGACTGCAGGGCGCGCACAAACGCCTCGGCTACCTCCTTTACGTAGACAAAATCACGGCGCCCGCTTCGGAATGACGATTGGGCGGTCGTTTCAGTGAGCGTGATCGTCTGTCCCCCTTGCCGTGCCCGAAAAAAAGCCGCCATCGCAGTGTCTGGTCGCTGGTTTTCGCCGAAGACCTGAAACAGGCGCAGCGTTACCGTTGGCAGGCCATAGCGCACTGTCCACATTTTAAGCAACTGCTCGCACGATAGCTTTTGCCAGCTATACGGCTCGATTGGATCAGCCGGCATGTCTTCGCGCCACGGGACTGGATTGTTTCCAAAAAGCGACGCAGTAGAGGGGAAAGCAAGCTTTTTGACACCCGCTTTTGTAGCTGATTCAAGCAGGCGCACTGTCATTTCGATATTGTTGCGGGTTGTCTCGATCGGGTGCTGAATTGAGTTCGGTATGTTTGTGACAAATGCAAGATGGACAATGAAATCGACTGCGCCAAGGTCAGCCGAAGTCAGCTCTCGGACATCACGCCGCCAGAATGTAAAACCGGCACGATGAATACTGCACGGCAAAATATCGACACCAATCACTTCCCACTGTTGGTCTAGGCACGCGTCTACAATATGCGTTCCAATAAAACCACCTACCCCGGTAATGAGTACGCGCACGAGCTATCTCTCCGCAGCGGCTTTTTTGCGCAACACGCCAATGCGACCCGGGCGCGCCGCCTTCGGCCGGAGTACTTTGAACCATTCCTTGCGCAGCAGACTTGAATATGAGCTGCGATCCCAATCCTTGCGACCGAGCCAGTCATTAAAGCGAATTGTAAGGCCCTTTTTCTCATCCCGCAGCGGTGCAAAAACACCGCGCTTCTGAAGGATGCGGCGCAAAATCACCTTCTGATTAAGGTTTTCAATTTTTAACTCGGCTGGCAGGCTAAATCCAAACTCGATCACCCGCCGGTCAAGAAACGGGCAGCGGTTCTCGATCCCGAATGCTCCAGCCATCCGATCTCCCATCTGCAGCAGGCTTGGCATGATCAGCTTAAAATCCGCGAACCCCATGGCGTGTATAGGATTCTCAAACCTTGCAAAATGCGGCTTCAGCCATTCACGAGCGAGATCGATGTTGCCGTTGCGCGCCGTAATCTTTGCGAAACCGTCAAGGTAGGACGGATAGTATTTATTAAAGACGTACTGGTAGGATGGGTACTTTTTTTGCAGTTCCCATTCGCGGGCGACGGGAAGGTAGCGCACGTAACCGCCAAAGATCTCGTCTGCACCCTCGCCCGAAAGGACCACTTTGACCTTTTTCGATGCCTGCTGTGCTAGTTTCCACAAAGGATACGCTGAAAGTGATCCCACAGGAAAATCCAAGTGGTATGCAATGCGATCCACCTGCGCAAAGAAGTCCCGGCGCCAATTCTTCGAGTCATCGAAATAGAACCGATGATTAAATTTATGGTAAGACGAAATCAGCGAAGAATCGATGCCCTTTGAAAAATAAAGACCAGTCGGCACATCGCTGCGGAGCCGAAGCCGTATTGCATCCCCAAGCAACTCCTCGAGCTCCTCGGCTGCAGTCTTGGGATGGATGGTGCGGGCCTGAAAATTCCAGTATTCGATCAGAGTGCCGTGACGAGTTATCAGGTTGTAGGCAAGATAGTGCGCCGGCAGAACCTCGTACACATTCTTCCACAGAGTTGTACCAAAGCAGTGCTGAAATGTGTCATAAAAGGCATTTTCCTGCTCTTCCAACGAAATCACATGGGCGAACGCCTTGGCCTCGGATGCAAAAATCAGAGTTCGGCCTCGTTGGTAGTAGTACAACGGCTTTTCGCCAGCAATATCACGGGCCAGCCAAAGGTGTTGCGTATGGGAGTCGTAAATTGCAAATGCAAACATACCGTTGAGCTTGTCGAACATCTTGACGCCCCATTCGCGCCAGGCCTTCAGAAGAACTTCGGAGTCAGATGCTGTGCGAAACTGACAGCCCTTCTGTTGCAGCTCCTTTTTCAGCTCAAGATAATTGAAGATCTCGCCGTTGAAGCAAAGCACCAGACCATCTTCGCAGTAAGGCGCCAGCCCTGGCGATACCAGATCGATGATTTTAAGCCGCCCCATTCCTAGGGTAATAGCAGCATCCGCGTAAATGCCAGATTCGTCAGGCGCGCGATGGTGCTGGCTTGCCATCATTCGTCCAACTTCCGCCTTGTAGCGGGAACCGACGACTCCGCTGATGCTACACACGCTTGCACACCGAAACCGACATTACAGCGTCATCCTCAGAAAAATGCAACACCTTGTGCGAACCCAGTCCGGCTTTCTAACAGGACCGAACCTACGTGGCGCCATACCTAGGATTGTGTGAGAACCAATCGTAGTTTGAAGACACCGACAGATCAAAACCAACCTTTGAGTTGTACCAACAGCGAAAAAATTTTTGGTGCACAAATCTTTGGAGAGAAGGGTGTTTTTTGCCGACAAAATGAAGTGGCGCCTTCAGCTCATGTAGTGCCTGACCAAACCGGGCCACCACTACGCAAAATTGCCACAGTTCCCTCGGCGTCTTTGTGCGAGCACGTGCCATGATGGCATCGTCAACTGCCTTGCGTAATGGATTTTTCGTGCAGCATACACTGAAGTTGAGAATGCCTCCGGGTGCAAGCTTGAAAAAAATGTGCTTGAGCGTTTTTACCGGATCCGGCGTGTGATGCAGCACCTGGTCGCAGGAGATGAAATCAAAGGTGCCGAGGTTGCGAAAATGGGTGATGTCCCCTCTGACAACAGCGCAGTTTAAAAATGAACTTAGCGTGCGGCGCGCTACGCGGCAGGCGTCCGGAAATTGGTCCATTGCAATGATGGATGCGGCCGGGTTTAGAGTTGCAAAAAACTTAGAGCCTCGACCTAGACCGCACCCGGCCTCGAGGATCCGCGTCTTGTCCCAAAGGAAAGCGCGCAGGCCGGCCACATTGTGGTCACCATAGCGGACAAGATACCATTTTCTAAAAATTGTTTCGGTTTGCAGGCCCCAGCACGGAACCTTACGCCACTTAAAATCGAAAAACTTGAAAGTAAGTTGTATCATGAGAGGTGGGTCTTGGAGAGCAATTTGAAGATTCCGTGTCGCATGTTGAGGCGGGCGAGGCGGTATTGCAGAATATTGCGGCAGGTGTGCAGAAGTACCGCACCTCCCTTGGGTAAATTCATGGAAGTATGTTCCTGCTTGTAGTCGCAGTGCACGGGAGCTGGGCAAATTTTCAGGTTGCAGAAGGGGGCTTGCGCAATTATCTCGCAGCTAAAAAAGTAGTTTTGGGAAGTGTTGGTGATGTCGATAGTCTCGACAAATGTGCGGCTGTACCCACGAAAGCCGGGAAACAAATCGCGCGCGGGAAGACCCAAGCCGATGCGACCATTGGTAGAAAGAAAAATGTTTCCCGAATAACGGGCGAGATCCATTCGGTCGCGCAGTGGCTGCAGCAGGTCGTGGGCGGTTGCCCAAAACAAGATCGCAGCCCAGCGCAAGTCTTTGTCAAGCGGCAGGTACTGCTGAAAAATCATACTGACCATCGCCGTGCAGTTCGATAATAAATGTCGCGTCTTTTTCGAGTGCCAACTGCAAACCAAAAAAGTGATTGCCACCCTAGCCGGTATGCGGGTGGGTGAAGACAGGAATTCCCAGCCCTGGTGCCACAGCAACTGTATCGTCTGTGGAACCGTCATCAACGCAGATAATTGCATCGAAGTACGCCGATGATATGCTATTGAAGGCCCTTTGCAGCAGGCGACCGCAGTTGTACGCCATCAATACTCCGTCTACCTTTTGCTTTCCCGGGTCCCTGTTTGGGCGACCATCCGGATGATCAAGCATGTAAACTAACTTTTAGGTCAAGCCAAAGTGTGAGCAGCAGGAGGCTAGACATCGAAAAACCATCTGTGATGCGCCCATCGCCGATCATGCGCGGCAGGTCTGCCAGTGAGAAGGCCTGTACTTCCGCGATTTCTTCGACAGGCGACCAACCTTGGATGGCCGCATCGAGTTTTTGATCGCCCACCGGCGCAACGAACACAGTCGCTGTCTGGGGTGACAAGCCCGGAACCGGAAAATAGTTGCCAAGCTGGATCAAACCGACGTCGCACAGCCCCACTTCTTCGCATAATTCGCGCTGCGCCGCATCTGCCGCTAGTTCACCGGGGGTGATTGCCCCCATCGGAAATTCCCAAGCGCTGGTGCTGGTAGGCAAGCGAAACTGCCTTTGCAGGACGGTTCGGCGCATTGGTGTCAGAGGTATCACCACAACCGAATCGGGCCTTTCAACAACGGCGTAAATGCCACACGCGCCAGCGCGCTCAATGGTAAGCTCGCGCACCGCAATCCAATCCGAGTGGTATGTGATCTTGCTTTCAACCACCGAGCTGAATTTATCAGTACCAGTGGGCAGCGGATTTGCCGGCGTTGCATTCACCCGAAAGTCCACCGACACTGGAGGATTCTACCGGAGGGTTCCTCGGAAGCTCGTCCGGACAAGGAGCACCCGTGCAGATTTAGTGACAATAGCCGCACCCTCTACACCATTACCTTGACGCCAATGCCATAAGCCTTTCACCTATCTGAAACATTAGGTTAAAGCTGGATCTATCATGGAACTGGTGCGCAAGCATTTGGTCGCTAAGCTGCTGGTTCACACAAAAAAAGCTTTGGACTTGGTACTTGTCAAGTCCATTTATGGAAGTATACCTCAACCTCGCTGATTTTGACACCCTAAATTGCGACCGGGCGAGGGATTGAGCGGATTGAGCGGACTGGAGTAATGCAGATTGAGACATGCTATTTGTGCAGAAGCCGTCCGCGCCGCACGAGTTGGTCTTTCGAAACAATTCCGACCACATAAATGAAGCATGCGGTTGAGACTACAGCTTCGTAAAATTCACTTTTGAGGGCAAGTCCAAAACCAAGGTTATGTGCTACCATAATGTGGGTTTCAGGGGTAAGCTTGGACGATCATCCCAACAAAGGTTTTCAAAAAATATGATGACTGACTCGAGTATTTCGTATGAACATTGGATTTCTCAAGCCCCCGTGCTAAAGCGGAGTTTTTTGGAGGCAAAACCTTACCCACATGTAATCCTAGATCACTTGCTCCATTCAGATGCGGCCGAACAACTACTGGCAGATTTTTCCGCTGCCAGCGAGAATGAGTGGGATCACTACAAGGTCGCAAATACTAACAAACTGCAATTTAATAACCCCGATCATTTTGGAGCAGCAACCAAGGCAATCATCGGCGAACTCAATTCCGCCAAATTCATAAATTTACTCAAGGCTATTACCGACATCGACAACCTCATGCCAGATCATAACCTCGAAGGCGGTGGCCTCCACCAAATAGAGCGCGGTGGGCACCTCAATATTCATGCTGATTTTACAGTTCATCCTCACCATCGAAACTGGCAACGCAGACTTAATCTCATCGTTTACCTGAACAAGAACTGGGCGGACGAATACGGAGGACAGCTGCAACTTTGGGACAAGGAAGTAAAGAACTGTGTAGCCAGCATTGCACCACATTTCAACCGGGCGGTT
>SXGR01474805.1_pt1 | contig 10943 bp, 8 predicted proteins | sample 3174711 | NCBI WGS metagenome assembly SXGR01 (sample SAMN11356860, study PRJNA531348) | freshwater metagenome | isolation source: freshwater sample F1-60 | place: China: Fuxian Lake, Yuxi | collected 2017-12-25 | reverse complement strand
GCTGATCCGTCCCGTGGCGGAGGCGGCGTTCATGAAGGAAGCGGATGTCACGGCGCTCCAGACGCACGTGCGCGTGGACAGGGCAGAGACGAGCGCGTCGATGGACAGGCGGCTTGACGCGGTGGCGGTGCTGGCGTGGCTGGCGGTGGGGGCCCCCCTGACGTGGGGCGTCTGGATCACGTTGTCGAATGCCCTGGTGCTGTTCAGCTGAATGAAGATGGCAGCCCCTTCCCGCAGAGAGTTTCTCGAATCAACGCTCGCTGCGGCGGCCGGCATCGCGGTCTCGCCAGCCGCAGCACCCGTCCACGCACTTCAGGCACCCGAGGCACCTCAGGCACTTCAGGCACCCCAGGACGTGCTCGTGCTGAGGAACGGACGCATTCACACCATGGACGCGCGCAACACGGTGGCGCCGTCCGTCGTGATCCGTGGCGGCCGATTCGTCGCGGTCGGCGGCGCCACTCCACCTGCGGGACCGGGTACTCGCGTGATCGATCTGCGCGGCCGCACGGTGGTGCCCGGCCTCATCGAGCCCCACGTGCACATCGTCAGCCTGGCGAACCGCCCCGGCTATCACACGATCCTCGAGAACACCACGTCGGTGCGCGAGATCCAGGAGACGCTCGCGGCGCGGCGGCGCGCCGTCCCCGACGGGCAGTGGATCACGTCGATGGGCGGCTGGCACACGAACCAGTGGGCCGAGCATCGTCGTCCGACGCTGAACGAGCTCGACGAGGCCGTGCCGGATCGGCCGGTGCTGCTCTACGAGCGTTTCACCGGGCCCTGCGTCACCAATAGCGCCGGCAAGCGGTTCTTCGATGCCGTTGACGCGGCGCCGCCCGTGCACCCTGACATCGCGAGAGTCAACGTCGGAGAGGACGGCTCGATTGCGGCCGCCCGGCAGGGAGGTGGCGGCCCCTCGCCGAGCGCGCTCTTCCACCTGCGACGTCTCCAGACGTTCGACGACAAGAAGCGCAGCACCCTCGACGCAATGGCGTATTCAGCGCAGGTCGGTCTGACCGCACACCTCGATCAGGTGCTCTTTCCCACGCCGGGGCCGCTGCATCCGAACCAGATCCTGTCGAACCTCGATCACTACCGGATGTACGACGCGTGGCTCGCGCTCCATCGCGAGGCGCGGACGACGATCCGGCTGCAGATGAACTTCCTGCACAACCAGGCGGACCCCGCGCTGCCGGAGCTCAGGGAGCGGCTGCGCGTGTCGCAGCAGTTCTTCGGCGACGACATGGTCCGCACCGGCTCGATCGGCGACTGGGCGGCGCCGCTCGGGTCCGGCGAGGTGTGGCGCGAGGCGCAGCGTCTCGTCGCCCAGGCCGGCTGGCGCAACGAGAACAGCGTGCAGGACGCGAAGGGGCTCACGCAGGTCGTCGACGCCTGGGAGGCCGTCAACCGGGAGTTCGACATCACGCAGCTGCGGTGGTGCGTGCACCACGTGCCCGCGGTGACGCCGGATCTGCTGACGCGCCTGAAAGCGCTCGGCTGCGGCGTGCAGATGGCCGCGTTCCGATGGGTGACATCGAGCGACCCGAACGTCGTCGCCGGCGCGCCGTTCCGGACGATCGTGGACCACGGCATCACCGCCGGCATCCACGGTGACGGCGTGCACATCGCGCCGCTCAACCCGTGGCTGCACATCTATTACGCCGTGACGGGAGTCAATTCGTTCGGCGCGCAGGTCAACCCCGGCCAGCAGTTGACGCGGCAGGAGGCGCTCCGTATCTTCACGCGCGGGAACGCGTGGTTCCTGCGGATGGAGGATCGGCTCGGCACCATCGAGGCCGGCAGGCTCGCGGACCTGGTCGTCCTCGATCGCGACTACTTCTCCGTGCCCGACGCCGACATCAGGCGTATCCGGTCGATGATGACGATCGTGGACGGCAGAATCGTCCACGACGCCGGGGCATCCTGAAGCTCAGCCGCGCCGACGAAATTTGACGTAACAAAAGGCACGGTACGTGCTGCGAACGTTCCCGGTATGGGTACCCCTTCCCCGAACGTGTCGTCACCCGGAACGCACGTCCTGCTGATCGAAGTGAATCCAGACGCGCGCGCGACTCACGGGGCCACGCTTGTTGCCGGAGGGTACGCCGTCACCCAAGCTGAAGCATGGCCTCCTCTCGACGAGGTGGAGCTGCCGGCGATCCTGGTCAGCGACGTCGAGTCGTTCAGCAGGCTGCAGCATTCGGCACGACGCCGGCTGCCGCCTGTCGTCGTGCTCGCCGATGACGCCAATTCCGGCGTCTCCGCCTGTTTGCGCGGGGCCGATGCGTGGGTTCCCACCCACGGCGACGATGCCTATTTGCTGGCGACGATCGAGGGACTCGTCCGTCCGCTCAAGCGAACCTTCAGAGATACCCACTAACCAGCGTTTTCCGGCCTCTCCTCACAGACATCTCACGAGTCGCTCACGAAAGGCTGAAGACTCCACGGGTTAAACCGTGGATGCTTCCTGCATGAGTGACAACGGCGTTTTCGGGCAGGCGGTCGTGGGGGCGACCCGCCTTTACCGCGTGCCGCCCGCCTCCGTCGTGGCGCTGCTCGTGGCGGGTCTCATCCTCGGGGTCGTGGGCGACGGCCTGCTGCGGGTCGAGACCGGCCCGGTGCATCTGAACATGTCGTTGTGGGTGGCGTCGGTCGCGGTTGCCGTGCTGGTGCTGCACCGGCGCGCGGCTCTCGCCCTGGACCGCGAGCGGATCGCCTGGCTGGTCATCGGCGTCCTGTGCGCGGCCGGACTCGCGTGGCGCGACGCGCCGCCACTGAAGCTGCTCGCGCTGGCCTGCGCCACACTGTCCTTCGCGCTCGCGGCTCATCGTCTCGCCGGCGGGTGGGTGCGCCGTTCGGGCGTGCTTCGCTACGGCGGCGCGCTGGCGCTGGGCGCGCTCCACGCGTGGACAGCGCCGGTGCTGGCGCTGGTGGATGTGACGCGATCCACCCCCCGCGCCGGGACGACCCGTGCGGCCCGGTGGCGCAATGCCGCGGCCATCGCGCGCGGCCTCGCGATCGCCGCGCCGCTCATCGTCGTCTTCGGGGCGTTGTTCATGTCGGCCGACGCCGTCTTTGCGGAGCTGGCCGGGAGCGTGGTGCGGTTCGACGTCGAGCTGATCGCGAGTCACGTCCTGGTGTTCGCGATCCTGGGGTGGATCTCGACGGGCTACCTGCGCGGGTTTCTGACCACCACCGACCTGCCGTTGGCCGATCGCCGCAACGGGATCGACGGGCAGGGCAGTCCGGCGCCGACATGGCTGGCGCTCGGCATCACCGAAGTCGCGACGGCCCTGGCCGCGATCGACCTGCTGTTCCTGGTGTTCGTGATCGTGCAGTTCCGGTATCTGTTCGGCGCCGACACGCTCGTCCAGGTCACGCCCGACCTCACGTACGCTGATTACGCGCGCCGCGGCTTCTTCGAGCTGGTCTTCGCGGTGGTGCTCGTCGTGCCGGTCCTGCTGGCTGCCGACTGGCTCCTCGACCGTCGCGCGGCGCGCGACGCCGTCGTGTTCCGCGCGCTCGCCGGCCTGCAGATCGGGCTGGTGCTCGCCATCGCCGCGTCGGCGCTCCAGCGGCTGCGCCTCTATGACGAGAGCTACGGGCTCACCGAGTCGCGGCTCTACGCGATGGTGCTGCTGATCTGGATCGGCGCGATGCTGGTCTGGCTGGCCGCGACCGTGCTGCGCGGCCGTCGCGATTCGTTTGCGTTCGGGACGCTGGCGTCCGGCCTGGCGACGGTCGCGCTGCTGTTCGTCATCAACCCAGACGCGGTCGTCGTGCGCGCGAATGTCGCGCGGACGACGTCGGCGGACGCGCCAGTCCCCTTCGACGCCGCCTACGCGGCGAGGTCGGAGAGCGCGGACGCGGTGCCGCTGCTCATCGATGCGCTCGCCCGGCTGCCGCCAGACGTGCAGTGCCCGATCGCGCGGAACGTGCTGCGGCGCTGGCCGCCGGACCGCGCTCCCTCGATCCGGAGCTGGAGCTGGTCGGCGGCGCGGGCGAGTGCCGCGGTGCGGGAGCACGAGGCGCGGCTGCGGTCGATGGTGGCCCTGGATCCGGAATGCGCGGCGCCACGCTGATGACGGTTTTTTACGACCGGCTGATTTGCGCTTGACGCCATCCAGACGCCGATCCCTAATCGGCGCCGCAGGATTGGCAACCGCAGGAGGCCGACATGAGGCTGTCTCGAATCGTCGCGTTGTGTGCGCTCGTCGTTGCCCTTGACACAACCGCGTGGGCGCAAGGCACGGCCCAGATCAGCGGGCTCGTGAGAGACGACACCGGCGCCGTGCTGCCCGGCGTGACCGTCACCGTGACGCACGCCGACACGGCGTTCACGCGTACGGTCGTCACCAACGAGGCTGGCGCCTACGCGATGCCGAACCTGCCGACCGGCCCGTATCGCCTCGAGGCCTCACTGCAGGGCTTCCGCACCTTTGCCCGCACCGGCCTCGTGCTGCAGGTTGGCGCCGCTCCCGTCCTCAACGTCGAGCTCATGATCGGTGGTCTCGAAGAGTCGGTCACCGTGGAGGCGGCGGCGCCGCTGGTCGACGTGAAGAGCGCCGGCGTATCCGAAGTGGTGGAGCAGGAACGCATCGTCGAGCTGCCACTGCAGGGCCGCCAGGTGACCGATCTCATCGTGCTGGCCGGGGCGGCGGTGAACACGGGCCCGGTGACGAATACGCGCGGCCGCTCCGATTCCATGGCGATCTCCGTTGCCGGTGGCCTGCGCACCGGCGTGACCTTCACGCTGGACGGCGCCCTGCACAACGACCAGTACGACAACCTGAACCTCGCGTTTCCGTTTCCCGACGCGCTCCAGGAATTCCAGGTCGCCACCGGCGGGTTGTCCGCCGAAAGCGGCATGCATTCGGGGGCCTCGGTCAACGCGGTCACGAAGTCGGGGACGAACCGCTTCTCCGGCAACGCGTTCGAGTTCCTGCGCCACCACCGCTTCAACGCGACCAATCCCTTCTCGCCGATCGGGGCCGGCGGCAAGCGGCTCAGCGACGGCCTGGTGCGCAACCAGCTGGGCGGCACCTTTGGCGGTCCGATCCTGGCTGACACGCTGTTCTTCTTCGGCGGGTACCAAGGCACCTTCTCGCGCCAGACGCCGGCCGCCAACATCGCGTGGGTGCCGACGCCCGCGATGCTGGCCGGCGACTTCACGCAGCGGGCATCGCCCGCCTGCAACGCCGGCCGCCAGATCACGCTTCGCGCGCCGTTCGTGAACAACCGGGTCGATCCGTCGCTCGTGAGCCCCATCGCGCGCGCGATCAGCGGGTACCTGCCGAAGACGGACAGTCCGTGCGGCGAGGTCAACTTCACGGCGCCGATCGAGAACAGCAACCCGCAGGGCGTCGTCAGGATGGATTTTCAGCTCAATCCGAGCCAGACGATCTTCGGGCGCTACCTCTTCACGGCGGAGAACATTCCCTCCGCCTTTGCCGAGACCGGCAACGTGCTGACGGTGCGTGGCATCAACAACGAGCGGCGCTACCGCGAGCACTCGACGGTCATCGGCCACACGGCGGTGCTCGGCTCCGCCCAGGTCAACGCCTTGCGCGTGACGCTGACCAGAGGTGAAAACCACTTGAACGATCCGCCGGATCAGTTCTTCGATGCACCGTCGCTCGGCATCCCGATTCACACGTATGTCCCCGGCACGATGGGACTCAGCGTGACGGACGGGTTCACGTTCTCAACCGGCGTCGCCGTCGGCGTGGCCATCGCCAAAGGGGCCTACCAGGTCGACGACCAGTACACCTGGGTCCGCGGCAGGCACCAGCTCGGCCTCGGCGGGACGACGTCGTTCTGGTACGTGGAGAACACGGACTATGCGGCGTCGAACGGCACGTTCAATTTCCTGGGACGCACGACCGGCCTCGGGCTGGCGGACTTCGTCGTCGGGCGGCTCGATCGCCTCGATCATGGCGCGCCCAGCACACTCGACATGAATCAGTGGTACCTCGGGTTATATGGGCAGGATTCATGGCGGATGTCGGATCGCGTCACGCTGAACCTCGGGCTGCGCTGGGAACCGTACTTCGGGCAGAACATGACCAATGGCGCGGTGGCGAACTTCTCGGTCGAGAGCTTCCGGCAGGGCGCCAGATCGCAGGTCTTCAGGAACGCGCCCGCGGGGGTCCTCTTTCCTGGGGACCCGGGCATCAACACCAGGGGCATCAGCACCAGGTGGTCGAATTTCTCGCCGCGCGCCGGGGTCGCGTGGGACGTGGCCGGTGACGGCCGCACCGCGGTGCGATCCTCCTACGCGATGAACTACGACCTGCCGACCGGGCAGTTCATGTACCGTCTGGCGACCGGCGCGCCCTTCAGCAGCCGCCTCGCCATCGAAGGCGTGACGCTCGACGATCCGTACCGGGGGTATCCCGGCGGGCAACTGCACCCGATTGCGCAGCCGCCGAACGCTGACGCCAGATTCTTTCCCTACACGCAGCTGGTCACCATCGACCCGGACATCAATTCAACGCGGGTGCAGTCGTGGAACATCACGGTTGAACGGCAACTCGGAACGGCGAACCTCGTCTCCGCCAGTTACCTCGGGAACTATATCGATCGTCTCTGGGGCCAGCAGCCGCTGAACCCGTCGGTGTTCATGGGCCTGGGCCCCTGTGCGATCAACGGCGTCTCGTATCCGGTGTGCACGGCGACCACCAATCGCGATCAGCGGCGCGTGCTCTCGCTCGAGAACCCGGCGCTCGGCCAGGGCCTCGGCGCCGTCAGCCAGATCGTGTCGATCGGCGAGCAGAGCTACGCCGGCCTGCGGCTGTCGTTCCGGCATCGCGCCGCGACCGGCCTCGGTTTCGACGGGAACTACACGATCTCGACGTGCGAGGCCGACACCTACTACAGCGGCGGCTTCTTCAACTTCGACGACGGGTATCAGAAGCCGGGCGACCCGTCGTTCGATCGCGGCAACTGCGTGCACAACCGGCGGCACGTGGCGAACGTCTCGGTGACGTACCAGACGCCGCGGGTCGCGACGCCCGTCCTTGCCGCGCTGGCCTCGGACTGGCGGGTGGCCGGCATCGTCAACGCGCGATCCGGCCAGTGGCTCAACGTCCTCACGAACCGCGATATCGCCGGCACCGGCATCGTCGGCAGCACGACGACGGAGTGGATACAGCGGGTGGATCAGGTGAGCGGCAACGTGTACGGCGCCAACCCGGTCACCAACTTCCTGAACCGCGACGCGTTTGCGTTTCCGCAGCCTGGAACGCTGGGCAATTACCGCAAGAACAGCATCGAGGGGCCGGATTTCTGGAGCATGGACCTGGCGCTGTCGCGGCAGGTGAACCTCGGCGCCAGCCGGTCGGTGCAGCTGCGCCTCGAGGTGTTCAACCTGTTGAACACCTTCAACCTCGGTCTCCCGGAAGTGGTCTATGACCTGGCGACGTTCGGCCGCATCACAACGATGACCGGGTCGCCGCGCATCATGCAGTTCGGCGTCAAGTACGGGTTCTGACGATATGACGCCGCTCGACATTCCAGCCCGCCTCGCCGGACTGGCCGTCCTGCTTGCCGGGGTCATCGCCGTTCCGGTAGCCGGCCACCACGGCACCGCCGCCTCTTACGACGGCAAGAAGGTCGTGACGATTGCGGGCAAGGTCACGGAGTTCTGGTGGCGCAACCCGCATTCGGCGTTGTTCATCGACGTCGTCGACGACAAGGGTGCACCCGTCAACTGGTCGGTCGAGATGAGCAGCCCGGGCGTGCTGGTGCGAGCGGGCTGGACCCGCCGCATGTTCGCCGCCGGCGACGCGGTGTCGATTGTCATCAATCCGTCGCTGGCCGGCACGCCGGTGGGGGTCTGTCTCAACCCGTGCACCGTCACCGTGAACGGCAAACCGTTGTCGGCGCGAGAGCCATGAGGCGGCTGGCACTCGCGGCAGGCCTCGCGGCAATCGTGTGCGCTGCGGCGTCTGCGCAGACGCAGCCGGATCTCTCGGGCGTCTGGCTCGGCGGCGGCCAGCAGGGCGGCCGGATGACGCAGTGGTCGACGCAGGACCCGCCGTTCACCTCCGACGGCCTGGCGAGGTTCAACGCCAACAAGCCGGGAAAGGGCCCCCGGCAGGCGCCGCCCGCGTTCGGCAACGATCCGCTCGGCGACGCGAACCCGCCCGGGCTGCTGCGTACGCTGATCTATCCCCGGCCCATCCAGAACGTGCAGCTCCCCGACCGGATCGTCCAGCTATTCGAGTTCGGGCATTTCTGGCGCACGATCTGGACCGACGGCCGTCCCATTCCCGAAGACGCCGGACCCTACTGGTATGGCTACTCCGTGGGCCGATGGGAAAGTGACACGCTGGTCGTGCTGAGCGTCGGTCTCGATGCCCGCGCGTGGCTCGACGAGTGGGGAACGCCATTCAGCGAGGATGCCAAGGTCACCGAGCGGTGGCGCAAGGTGGACGCGAACAGCCTCCAGTTGACGATCACCGTGGACGATCCGCGTACGTTCGCCAAACCATGGACGAGCGACCCGCGGACGCTGCGGCTGCAGCCGACAGGATCCCCCAATGGCGAGATCCTCGAGGTGATCTTCGCGCCGATCGACGAGCAGGAGTTCAACGAACGCGTCCGCAACCCGGCCGGCGGGCGCGCGAAGTGACCATGTCGACCCTACCGTAAGCGCGGGATCCCGCGCGTCCGCGGCTCCCGCGGCAGCAGAAAACCGTCGTCGAGGCGGCGCGGCGAGGCGAGATACGCGGTCGGGGAGGTGCCGACGATCGCCTTGAAGTCCCGCGCGAGGTGCTTGTAGTCGCAATACCCGGCTTCGCCGGCGATCGAGGTCCAATTGAGTGAGGCATTCAGCGTCTTGCGCTGCAGCACGAAACTGAGGCGCGCCACGCGCGCGTAGACCTTGGGCGGCATGCCGAGCTGTTCGACGAAACAGCGCTCGAACTGCCGCTGTCCGAGCCCGCTCGCCCGGCTCGCCTCCGCGATCGACAGGGCCCCATGCCGATCCAGCATCCTGAACGCGGCGCGGGTGACCGGGTGAAGCCGCGCGGCGCCGGGGACGCTCTTCAGGAGATACGACTCCACCAGCCGCTGCATGGCCGAGGGCGTCGCCGCCGATCTCAGCTTCGTGTGCAGCTGCCTGAGATCGGGCCCGAGGACGTCGACGGCATCGACGATCCGGTTGGTGAACGGCCGCACGGACATGTGAAACAGGCGATAGACGCCGCCCGGGTTGAAGTGGACGGAGAAGCTCGTCCAGCCCGTCGTCATCACGATGTCCGTGTGCCGGACGTATTGGGCCCCGGCCAGCAGGACGTCGGGGAGCATGCGCCGCCGCGACGTGCGCACGTCGAGCGCCTCGCCGCGGCGGTGGTGCAGATTGAATGTCAGGACCAGCCCGGTACGAGCGATGATGGGGCGCGTGGCGAGCTGCGCCGTGGCGGTGGTCGTGAGATGGCGGAACACGCGCACGAACTCCCGGAGCGGCGGCGACGGTTCGAAGCTCCGCGAGCGCACGACGACGCGCGGCATGTCGTAATTGTAGGTGTCATTTGAAACACGGCGGGAGCCATGTTCCAATACGCGCTATTTCCTAATCTGGAGGCGTCGATGAAGGTTCTCGTACGAGTGGTGGTGGTACTGCTGGCGGTCACCGGCACGGCGGCCCTGATCGCTCAGGCGCCGGCGGGCAAGGACCTGGTGTGGGCGTATCCCGTCGGCAGCGCGATCGTCGCCGGCAAGCATCCGATCGCGGAGGTCGAGGGCCCGCAGCAGCTCCCGGGCAGCACCCGCAAGTACACGCAGCAGGAGCTCGACAACCTCGCGGCGCCGCCCGACTGGTTCCCCGAGTCGCACGCGCCGATGCCCACCATCGTGCAGAGCGGCAAGGGCAACGGCGGCTTCGCCTGCGGCTCCTGCCATCTCGCCAACGGCATGGGTCACCCGGAATCGGGCGACGTCCAGGGGCTGACCGCCGACTACTTCATCCAGACGATGCGGGACTACAAGAGCGGCGTCCGCAAGGACCCGATCCGCATGACCGCGATCGCGCAGGCGACCTCCGATCAGGACGTGCGTGAGGCGGCGGCCTGGTTCGCGTCGCTCAAGCCGGTCCCGCGATGGTCGATCGTCGAGGAGCGCGCCATGGTGCCGAAGACATTCCTCGGTCAAGGGAGAATGCGGTTCATCGACATCGACATGCCCGGCATGGAGCCGATCGGCAACCGGATCATCACGGTCCCCGAGGACGTGCGGAAGGCGATCATGCGCGATCCCCGTACCGGCGCCGGCTTCATCTCGTACGTGCCGCCGGGAAGCCTGGCGCGCGGGAAGGCGCTGGCCGCCGGCGGCAACGGCAAGACGATCGACTGCACCATCTGCCACGGCGAAGGGTTGCGGGGCCTCGGTGACGTGCCGCGCCTTGCCAACGTGCACCCGATCTACCTGGTGCGGCAGCTGTACAACATCCAGACCGGAGCGAACAACAGCGCCGGCGCCCAGCTGATGAAGCGCGTCGTCGCCAAGCTCACCGACGAGGACATCGTCGCGCTCTCGGCGTACGCCGGCTCGCTGCCGCGGTAGCGCCCAACTCATGGCGGCGAACTGGTTTTCGAGCATGAACGTGCGCGAGAAGCGCACGTTCTGGGCCTGCTTCACCGGCTGGGCGCTGGACGCGATGGACGTCCAGCTCTACGCCGTCGTCATGCCCACGCTGATCGCGGTGTGGGGGATGTCGCAGGCGCAGGCGGGCACGCTCGGCACCGCGGCGCTGCTGTTTTCCTCCCTTGGCGGCTGGCTGGCCGGCATCCTCGCCGACCGGTACGGCCGTGTCGCGGTGCTCAAGCTCACAATCGTCTGGTTCGCCTTCTTCACGGTCCTCTCGGGGTTCACGAATTCCTTTGAACAGCTGCTGTTCACGCGCAGCATGCAGGGGCTCGGCTTCGGCGGTGAATGGG
>SXGR01488422.1_pt1 | contig 10949 bp, 6 predicted proteins | sample 3174711 | NCBI WGS metagenome assembly SXGR01 (sample SAMN11356860, study PRJNA531348) | freshwater metagenome | isolation source: freshwater sample F1-60 | place: China: Fuxian Lake, Yuxi | collected 2017-12-25 | reverse complement strand
GTCCTGCCGCGCTTCCAGAAGACGTTCAACTTCTACCGCAAGCTGCCGGAGACCCCGAAGCAGTTCATCAACGAGAAGCTGCTCACCGACATGATGCTGGCGGACCGTTCGCTGCTCTACGTCGGCGGCGCCGGCTCCTGCATGGGTTGCGGCGAGGGCACCGCGCTCCGCATGATGCTCGCGGCGACTGGTTTCGTTTACGGCAAGGAACGCATCGGCATCGTGAACTCGACCGGTTGCTCGACCGTTTACGCCTCCACGTATCCCTACAATCCGTATCTCGTGCCGTGGACGAACTCGCTCTTCGAGAACGCGCCTGCGGACGCGATGGGCATCCGCGCGCGCTGGGATCAGATGGGCTGGAAGGACAAGCAGCTCTGGGTCATCGGCGGCGACGGCGCGATGCTCGACATCGGTTTCCAGTCGCTCAGCCGCATGTTGGCGTCCGGCATGAACATCAAGGTGCTCGTGCTCGACACGCAGGTTTACTCGAACACCGGCGGACAATCCTCCACCGCGACCTTCATGGGCCAGAACACGAAGTTCTCCGTCCACGGCAAGGTCATCCCCGGCAAGGTGGAACGCCGCAAGGAGCTGGCGCAGATTTGCATGATGCACCCAAATACCTTCGTGGCGCAGACCAGTTGCGCGATGCCGAATCACTTCTACAAGGCCATCCTCGCCGCGAACGAATTCGACGGCCCGGCGGTGGTTTCGGTCTATACGACCTGCCAGCCCGAGCACGGTGTCGGCGACAACATGGCCGCCGCGCAAAGCAAACTCGCCGTCGATACGCGCACCTTCCCGGTGCTGATGTACGACCCGCGTAAAGGGGCGAAGATCGCCGAACGCCTCAGCCTTCAAGGAAACCCGTCGCCGAAGGATGACTGGTTCAAAGACGCGAAGACGGGCGAGTTGTTCGACTTCACTATGTTCGCCCGCAGCGAAGGCCGTTTCGCGAAACACTTCGACAAGGACGGCAACCCAAGCGAAGCCATCCTCAAGGGAAACCAGGAACGCCTCGAGAACTGGCGCACCCTGCAGGAGTTGGCGGGGATTATTTGAATCCCACAATGGTAGCCGCCGACGTGAGGAGTCGGACTATTGCTAACCGCCGTCCACCTCGTCACTTCGGCGGCTACACGGGCAACGTGCGCCGATTGTTGCCCCGACATTTTTCACTCGAATCCGCGACTCACTTCCCGGAACCATCGCGGGCATGACCAGCGCAATCATCGTCGCCGCCGGGCGCGGCACCCGCATGGGGCCCGACATCGACAAACTCTTCCTTGAAGTCGCAGGCGTCCCCGTCGTCACGCACATCTGGCGACGCATGGACGCTGCGGAGTGCATTGATGAACTCGTCCTCGTCGTGCGCGATGAAATGCAGGCGGCCTTCCACGAACTGGCCGCGACGCTGGAGCTGCGCAAGCCGTACCGCCTCGTCGCCGGCGGAAAGGAACGACAGGACTCGGTGTGGAACGGACTCGAAGCGCTCGACGCGCGACCGGAGATTGTCGCGATTCAAGATGCGGCGCGGCCCTGCACATCAGCGGAGTTGATCGCCGCGACAGTGACAGCCGCGAGAGAGAACGGTGCCGCCGTGGCGGCGCAGAGAGTCGCGGACACGATCAAAGCCTCCGGCGATGGGAAGGTCATCTCGCAACACCTGGACCGTTCTCGCCTGTGGGCGGTCCAGACTCCGCAGACGTTTCGCGTGGATGTCATCCGCCGGGCTCTGGCGGCGGTTCGCGAGCACGGGCTTCTGGTCACGGACGACACGGCGGCGTGCGAACTCATCGGGCAGCCCGTGCGCCTGGTGGAATCTTCGCAGCCCAACCCCAAGGTCACCGTGCCCGGCGACCTGCCGCTCATCGAACTACTGCTGCGCTAAACGACATGGAAACCTCACCGTTCCGAATTGAATCCAAGCGCACGGCCCGCGAATCCTGACCCCGACATGACCACTCACTACCTCGCCTGCGATCTCGGCGCGGAAAGCGGCCGCCTCATGCTCGGCACTCTCACCGCCGGACGGCTCGAACTCGATGAACTTCATCGCTTCCCGAATACTCCGGTACGCCGCGATGGATCGCTGTGCTGGAACATCGCAGGCCTTTTCGCCGAGTTGCAGGCGGGACTGGCGAAAGCCGCCGCGCGCCGTCTTCCGATCTCCAGCATCAGCACGGACTCATGGGGCGTGGACTATCTCCTCGTGGACAGCGCCGGACAAATCATGGAGCCGGTCTATCACTATCGCGATGCGCGAACTGCCCGGGGCGTCGCCGCAGTGAAGGCCGCAGTGGACTGGCCCACCGTCTTTGGCGAAACCGGCATCCAGTTCATGCCGTTAAACTCGATCTATCAACTCGCCGCCGAGGCACCTTCCCGCCTCCAGCGCGCGCATAGGATGCTGATGATCGCAGATGCGATGAACTTCTTCCTGTCCGGCAACGCCGTCGTCGAAGCATCCAACGCAAGCACCACTCAACTCTACAATCCGCGCACGCGCGACTGGTCTGCGCCGCTGCTGCGCGCGACAGGACTTCCGGCGACGATGTTTCCGCCGATCGTTCCGTCCGGCACGGTCCTCGGCAAACTGCTGCCGGAGTTGGCGTCCGCTTCCGGGCTCGGTGTGATTGATGTCGTCGCAACCTGCTCGCACGATACCGGCGCGGCTGTCGCAGCAGTGCCGGCGGACGGGGCTGGCTGGGGCTACCTCAGTTCCGGTACATGGTCATTGATGGGCGTCGAACTCGCCGCGCCATTGCTGACGGATGCGTGCCGCGAAGAGAATTTCACGAACGAGATCGGATTCGGCGGAAGCATCCGGCTGCTGAAAAACATCAGCGGCCTCTGGCTCGTGCAGGAATGCCGCCGCGCCTGGGCCGCCGCCGGGCAGGAGCTGGATTACTCGACACTCACCCGGCTCGCGGCGGAAGCGGAGCCCTTCGCGGCGTTTGTCGATCCCACGGATGCGCGTTTCCTTGCGCCCGCGCACATGCCGGATGCCATCGCTGGATATTGCCGTGAGACAGGCCAGCCCGCGCCAATGACTCCCGGCGGGTTCATTCGCTGCGCGCTCGAAAGCCTCGCGCTATTGTATCGCCGGACCCGCGAACAGATCGTCGCGTTGACTGGTAATCCGATGACGCGACTGCACGTCGTGGGTGGCGGAAGCCGGAACGATCTGCTGAACCAGTTCACGGCAAACGCGCTGGAGATCCCCGTTCACGCCGGGCCGGTGGAAGCGACTGCGGCCGGAAATATCCTCATCCAAGCGATTGCGCTCGGGTACCTGCCATCACTCGCGGCAGCGCGGGACACCGTGCGAAGATCAATGCCACCCCGCGTCGTCGTGCCGGCTGATACTGCGCAATGGCGCGAGGCCGCGCGACGATTCAATGCGTTGTGCGATCTTCGTAGAGCAACCGTCCGATAAGATACTTCGGCGCGGTCTGAGGCTTGGGAGGGTTTGCCAGGCTACAGATCTGGGGCTCCGCGCCCGGACCAAATCTCTTTCGGACCTCTCGCACGAACGTTCGCGACGGATGCTCTCGGCTGTCGTTGGTCGCCTGGAGCAGACTCAGACATGCCCACAGGTAAAACTTCGCTCAAGATTGTTGTTGTTCCGCCGGCGACCCGAACGGAGAATGCCGGCATTCACCGGAAGAACGAATGGACCCACGTCTTCCAAACGTCTGGCAGACCCTCTGCCGAGCCGAAGTTCCAAGCCCGGCCGCTCCCCTCATGTCGCGAAGCTACCGCAACGATCACGGATTAGCGTTCCCACCACTCAACCAAAACCACTCGAACGAAAGGCACCCATGATTCACGGCATCATCAGCGAAATCCTCAGCCACAAGTCCGGGCCGCTCTGGACGATTCCGCCCGAGGCCACGGTCTTCGAGGCCATCCAGCGCATGGCCGAGCACAACATCGGCGCGCTGCCCGTCACCCAGTCCGGCAAGCTGCTCGGAATCGTTTCCGAGCGTGACTACACGCGGAAGGTCGCGCTGCACGGAAAGTCGTCCAAAGATACGAAGATTCGCGACATTCTCGCTCCCGCGGTGACCGTGTCGCCGTCCGACACGATCGAAGAATGCATGAAACGGATGACAAGCCAGCGAGTCAGGCATCTGGCTGTAATCGACGGCGAACAACTGGCGGGCCTCATCTCCATCGGCGATCTCGTGAACTGGATCATCAACGCGCAGAACGCGACGATTCACCAACTCGAGAGCTACATCACGGGGCACTATCCGGGATCGGACTAGGCCCGGAAAGGTCGAGGCTTCAATGCGCACCGAGCAGGGGACCGGCTAGGTCGCGCTCACGCCCCCGGCACGTTCTCATCCAGCACCAGCACACCGTGGGGCGGCAGGTCGTAGTTTCCGGTGAACGTCTTCCCGGTGAGGAAGTCGTGCATCGGCTTGTAGAACGGTATCCGCACGGGTGAGTTCTGATGATTGATCAGGAAGAATATCTTCGTGTTCCCCTTCTGCCGCATGCTGACCTCCACTGTGTCCGGCACCTTGAGCAATGGATTGATTCCGCAGAGCTGCCGGATCCACACCGCCAGATCGTGGTAGAACGGCTGTTGGCTCATCGTGCCGATGTAGATCGCGCGGCCGTTCCCATACTGGTTCGTGGTGATGGCCGGCCGGCCGGCGTAGAAGTCCTTCGCATAGGTGCCGATGACCTGGCAGCCCTTCGGCTCGATGATGTCGCACCACAGTCTGGCGGGGTGCATGTGCGTGGCGCTGAACGCGCCCTTGAGCACGAGATGGTTCTCCTCGCCCGGCGGCAACGGGTCGAACTCCAGCACCTCCAGACCAAACAGGTCGATCATGTCATGCGGGAAACCCGAGTCCGGCGCGATGTGATGCTCGTCGATCAACCCGGTGTTGAACGTCGCGATCAACGTCCCGCCATTCTGAACGTAGAGCTTCAGCAAATCCGCCTCACCACCCGCGAGCAACTGCAATGACGGCGCGATGACGACCTTATACTTCGACAAGTCCTCCGTCGGCCGCGCAAAGTCCACCGGGATGTTGCGGTCATGCAGCGCGTTGTAGAAGAGCTGCACATGCTCGCGCTGGTGGAAGTGCTTGTTCGGCTGCTTGACGCTTTGCTGGTTCCACTCGTTCTCGTGGCTGAAGAGAATGCACGCCTCCGCCACCACCTTCGTGTCCTTCAACGCAGGCCCGAGGCGCTTGAGCTCCTGACCGATCTCTTTGATCTCCTGAAACGTCCGGTTCTGCCCGCGCCCGTCGTGCGTGAGCACACCGCCGTAGAATTTCTCCGCCCCGATGCGCGGCTGTCGCCAAAGGAAATACAGGACGCCCGCAGCACCCCGGGAAACCAGCTGATAGGTGAACATCCGCACCACGCCGGGGCGGACGAGGGCGTTGACGTCCTGCCAGTCCACCGCGCCGGCCTTCTGCTCGATGACCCAGAAGCCCGTCTCGCCGTCCGGGGTGCGAATGCCCGCTTTCTTCAACGAGCGCAGCATGTCGATCTCGCACGCGAGTTCGGCGGACTTCGACTTGATGGTCGCGTTGCTGTCGATGGAGACGAAGTCCAGAACCTCCGCCATGTCGAAGTGATCGAACTTCCGCGTGAGGGCGCGAAGGTTCTGCGTCACGGGAATGCCTGGTGTGATCTCGCGTAACAAGTCTGCCTGCATCCGCGCGTAGGCGACGATGGTGTCGCTGCTGAAACGCATCCAGTCGAGCAACAGCGCCGGATTGTGAACCGTCGGCGCGTGCATGGGCATCGGCACATCCTCGAACTGCGTCGCCGTCTGGCCCCAATGCCGCAGGCCCATCATGTCGTTGAGATGCCCGACGGTTTCGTACTTTGCCTTCAACCACGCGTGCCAGTCCCGGCGTGTCTCCTCGTTGAACGCCGCTTCGGTGCCATGGCCGCCCAGGCCATTGTCGATCTGCCACGCGATGAGCTGCGGGTGTTTCCCCAGCGACTCGGCGAGCGCGCGGACGATGCGCCGGGAGTAATCCCAATACACGTCGCTGTTCATGCAGCAGGCGCGGCGCGTGCCCTCGTGCAAGGTCTGGCCATGGCTGTCCTTCGGCAGAATCTCAGGATGCTTCTTTGCCAGCCAGAGCGGCGGCGCAGCGGTGGGCGTACCGAGGACGACCTTGATGCCGGCCTTCGCGCAAAGATCCATCGCGCGCCGAATCCACTCGAAATCGAACTTGCCTTCCTCCGGTTCGTAAAGGCCCCAGGCGAACTCGCCCATGCGCACGACATTGACGCCCGCCTCGACCATCAACTCGATGTCCCGCTGCCAGCGCGCTTCGGGATGCTCAGGGGAACCAGCATAGGGATAAACCCAATGCTCCGGATGGTAATCGACGCCGAAATGCATGGTGAGAGAGGTGGTTGCTTGTTGCGGCTACTCTAGGCACGCACTCCCGACTGGCAAATGAAATGTCCCGTCGGGGACTCAGCGACTCGGAGCGTCGAGTTTTCGAGTTGAGCCCGCGCGGCGCTCGTCGTCATGGTGTCGGCATGAAGCCCGCGAGCACGAACTGGGTTCTGGTCGTTTCCAAAGACGGACGCCGGGTCGGCGCGTTTCCCTTGGCGAATGGTGCCGTGACGGCCGGTCGCGACGCCGACAACGCCATACCGCTGCCCCACTCCTCCGTTTCCCGCAAGCACGCGGAGTTCTCGTGCGATGCCTCGGGCGTGGCGGTGCGCGATCTCGATAGCCGTAACGGCATCCTCGTCAACGGCGTGCCGCGCAAGAAGGCGCGCCTGCAAGCCGGGGATCGCGTGACGATTTGCGACTTCCAGATCGAGGTGGCCAACGCACTCCCCGCCGAGACCGGCACCCTGACGCGTCCGCCGGCGCTTGGGGCGGCATTGGAAGTCCAGGCCACGCTCGGGCAGCGATTGCAGCTACCCGAGGCGCGCGCGGATCGCCAGCTCGCGACCTTGTATCACGCGTGTTTCTGGATCGCGGAAGGTGTCGAGGAACGGGTGCTGAACGAGCGTTGCCTGCAATTGCTCAACGAATCATTGCATGCGGTGGAGGCGCAGTTCTACTCAGCGGCGCCCGAGTTTCAGTCACATGTCTCCGAGGCGGGCGGCAAGCCGTCGGTCAAGCTCGCCGCGTTTCTCGCGAAGCACTTCCAGCAACAGCAGGAGGCCGCGATTCTGTTGGGGCGCGATCTCGCGCGGCACCAGCGCGGCGTCGGCGACTTCAATTATCTCGTCTGCCCGTTGCGGGCACAGAGCGCGGGGAGTGACGCCGCGCCGTTCGTTGTCGTGCTGCGGGCTTCCGATCAGCCGGACTTCACGCCGGAAGATCGGGTGCTGCTCCAGGCGACGTGCCAGCTCTGGGCGCGCGGCCAGGCGCGGACACAGCAGGTGTCGGCGTTGCGGCAGGAGAACGCGCAGTTGAAGGAGAAGCTGGCGACGGGCGCGATGCTCGGGGGCAGCACAGCGATGACCCGCTTGCGCGAACGCGCTCTCAAGGCCGCAGCCACGAACGCGACGGTGCTCATCACTGGCGAGACCGGCAGCGGCAAGGAAGTGCTCGCGCAGTTCCTTCACGAGAACAGCCCGCGCTGCAGCAAGCCGCTGGTGAAGCTGAACTGCGCGGCGATTCCCGACTCGTTGATCGAGAGCGAGCTGTTCGGTTACGCCAAGGGCGCGTTCTCAGGCGCGGCGCGGGATCATCGGGGAAAATTCGCGCAGGCCAACGGCGGGACGTTGTTCCTCGACGAGATTGGCGAGATGCCGCTGCTTGTGCAGGCGAAAGTGCTGCGGGCAATCGAGAACCGCGAGGTGCAGCCGCTCGGCTCGGAGCAGACATTGACGGTGGACATCCGCATCCTCGCCGCGACGAACCGCGATCTCGGTGACGCGGTGCGGCAGCGGCAGTTCCGGGAAGATCTTCTTTACCGCCTCGATGTGCAAAGCCTGAAGGTGCCGCCGCTGCGCGACCGCGCGGACGATGTTCCGGAACTGGCGCGGCATTTCCTCCAGCAATTCTGCGCCGCCAACGGCCTGGCGGAGGTGAACTTCGCGCCGGCGGCCTTGGAGGCGCTCAAACAGCACGCGTGGCCCGGCAACATCCGCGAGCTGGCGAATGTCGTGCAGCGCTGCGCGCTCAACGCCACCAGCCCGACCGTCTCGAAGGCGGACGTCATCGAGCACGGACGGTTCGGCTGACGGCCGAGCGAGATGTGGACGCCGACGTGAGGAGAACTCCATGAACGAACGTCGAGCCATGCGGCCGTGAACTGGAGCGCCGAGCATCGCTCGGCAGCAACGCATGAATACGCGCGCGGAGTCACGGAGCACTGTTGATCACGCGCCGCGCCCATGAACCGCAATTTCTCGCAAGTGCGCCTGCCAGTGATGTCGCGAGGCTTCTCGCAGGTGACGCCGCAAAGGCCGCCTTGAAGTCGGGCCGCCTTTCGGTGGAAGCGTCATGCCATATGTGAAATACGCGGCGTAGCGCGGCTCCCAAGAACCTCCGCTTCGTCCTCGGCTCATCGGCACCACGCCACCCCGAACATCACTTCCCCAACCGCAGCCCGGCCGCCAAACTTCCCGCCACGCGGAGGGAATCCGCGTTGCCACTCCGCTTCAATAACATCTGCGTGTCTTCAAAGCCCGGCGGCAGCGCGCGGAGAAAGATCAATTCGCGCGGAGCAAATGCAGCCGCCACCTCCGGAATGTCCGTGACGCGCAGCACATTCAGCAGAGCAGGCCGTTGCCAGTGCGAAGCCGGCGGGTCGCCCAGCATCACCGCGGTGACTCTTTCATCGAACAGCGCCGCGTACAAGGCGACGACTCCGGCCCCGTCCCGCCCATACAACACAATGCGTGACGCTGGAACCTTCTCCTCCTCGATGGCCCACTCAACAGCGCGCAGCGTGTCCCATATCTGCATCGCGGCGATCGTCCGGCCGCTCCACACCGCCGTGCGTTCGATGTCCGTGTATTCCGCCGTGCTCAAGGTCTGCTCAGTGAACCGCGGTGCCACCACCACCACCGTGGCTCGATCCAGAATCGGCACCCGCTCATCCAAATCCGCCGCGTAGAACGAATCGCCCGGCCGCTTCACGTGAATGAGCAGCGGCACCGCGTTGGTCGTCGCCCTCGGCGAGAATCGCTGCACTCGGATCCGCACGCCCGCCTCCGTCGCGATGCTGGCCTCCTTGAAATCCGCGTAGCGTCCGCCCCAACTGCCCCCGCCCCGTATCGCACGCGGTTCAAGCGCCACCGGCTCCGCTGGGAACCAGCCGAAGACATTCGTCCGCAGTCCCACGAGCAACTCCCCACGCCGCTTCGCCCACGCAGCACGGGAGCGCGGCGGAACAAGCCGGGCCAACGGCACAAACTGATCGTGAATCCGATCGTTGATGGCGTTCTCGGGAACCGCAGCGAAGCACGCGAGATCCTCGGGCTTCTCCAGAACGACGACGGGCTTCTCCTCCACGGGGACCGGCGCGGGATCGTTCTTCAGCCAGCGCTGCATCCACTGCCGCGCCTCGGCGAGCAACAGCGGCGAATCGCTGTGCGGCACGGCTTCGTCCACCTCGCGAATACGCTCCGAGTTGCCGCCCGCGTAAAGGTCGTAAACTCTCTTCGCCCGCTGATACGCGGCGTGATAGCCGTCCGGCGGGAAGATGCTGTCCTTTTGCCCGCTCAGGATGATCAGCGGACGCGGCGCAATGAGCGCGCCCACCATCGGGAAATCCCACCGGCTGCTATTGATGTAATAAATGCAATCGCACTGGCCCGAGGCCAGCCAGCGCTCGGCCTGCGAACCGTACGTGAAGGTCGAGCACGATGGAGCCGCCACCGCGACACGTTCATCGACAGCAGCGACGTACCAAGTCATCGCCCCGCCACCCGAGATGCCCGTGAGCCCGACGCGCTTCATGTCCACCTCGGGCCGCGTCTCGAGGTAATCGAGCGCGCGAATGGCATTCCAGACCTCGACACCGGCAGGCGTGTAGCCGAGCGAAAGCCAGTGCCAGTAGTGCAGGTTGTGCGTGCCGTGATGCGGCCCCTCGACCTCGGCAAACTCCAGCGTGTCGAGAATCAGCACCGCGTATCCGTTCGAGGCAAACCATTGCGCGCGATCCTGATACTGGGTCTTCGCGCCCATCGGATGAGGCGAATGGCCGCACAGATAAAGAATCGTCGGCAGCGACTTCTGCGTTCCGGCCTTCGGAAGGTAGAAATTGGCGGTGACATACAGGCCGGGCGAACTCTCGAACACCAGCTTCTCGATGCGATACGCGGGGCGATCCAACGTGCCAGTGACGCGGGCCCGAAGCGGCGTGCGTTTAGGCAACGGATTCAACCCGAGCATGCCGAGCAGTTCCGTGCGCCGCTGCTCTCGCTGACGTTGCCAGTCCTGCAATGTCCCCACGTCCTCCAGACAACGGGCGGACATCTCCGTCGTCACGCGTATCAAATGGTTCGTCGCAGCGGCATGGCGTTGCGCAGCGGAATCTTGGGCGAACACCGGCACCGCGGCGGCGAGCAGCGCGATAGACGCAAGGAGAATGACGGAAGACATGAATCACCCGACTCCACCTCCTCTCGCGGTATTCACCGCGACATCAATCAAAGAGCGGAGTCGCATCCCTTCGGACACGACCCCGCTTTTGATACAATTACCTTCGGCGCCTATGCGCCTCCATCCGTCACGCCACCGCCTCAGCCTCGACCTCCACCGTGCTGGGGAGGCTCACCGGACCCTCACCTCGCGAATTCACCCCCACGATCTGATACTCGTGCGCGCCCGCGGCGAGACCCGCCGTGTCGTACTCTCCCGGCAGCAACGTCTCCGCCACCAGCACGAATACCGCCTCGCCCGGACCTTTGTGCCACACCTGGAAACTCGTCGCGTGATCCGCCGTGAACTCCAGATGCACCTCGCCCGGCTCCACGCTCTC
>SXGR01255111.1_pt1 | contig 10954 bp, 10 predicted proteins | sample 3174711 | NCBI WGS metagenome assembly SXGR01 (sample SAMN11356860, study PRJNA531348) | freshwater metagenome | isolation source: freshwater sample F1-60 | place: China: Fuxian Lake, Yuxi | collected 2017-12-25 | reverse complement strand
CTGTGGCTTGGCTAGCCCCTGTCATCTCGGCTGCCTCACCTGTGGTGTGCCATTTAGCTTTAGCCATTATGCAAAATCCTATCTTGCACAACCGGCATATTCTGTGGCATCGTCCACCCTGTTAGTGGGTTGTTCGGGACGGTTCCACAGAATAAATCCGGTTCAACTTCTTCAAATTCAAGGCCCTTCCCGCGCCAACGGGTGGGGCCTTAACTTTTAGTGCGCCTCGCAAATCACTCAACGCACCGTCTGACACTCTGACAGCGTCGCGCATAGTTTGCAATAAACAGCAACCTCATAATCCGCAATCTCTGTTGAATACTAAGCCCAGCTATCCACACCCCCGCTTTTTGTTAATTCCCTTCAATTCCAGGGCATAAACCGCGCTGTGATTGATACGGCGTAATAACGTAATTCATTAATTCCGTAATTCGGTAATTCGGTAATTACGTAATTACGGGGATACCATTAACCAGGCAGCAATCAATTACTGATTAACATTAGGCCCTATTGCGGAACCGCACCGCGAACCAGGGGCAAATAATGGCGACTGTGATTGCAATCTCAAATCAGAAGGGCGGTTCTTGTAAGACGACGACAGCCTGTAATCTTGCAGCTGAATTGGTTGCGTCAGGCAAGAAGGTGGCGCTGTTTGATACGGATCCACAAGGCAGTGCTACCGCCTGGGCTAATTCCGGCAAAGGTATCTTGAGCAAGATATTGAAGAAGGTTGACGCTTCTAAAGGCGCTTCATTCAAACGTGAATTAGACGACGCCAAGAAGAAGAACGACTACATAATCATTGATACGCCCCCCTCCTTTACCGATGCGTCGATCAATGCGGTGGCAGCGGCAGATATTGTTCTCTTGCCTATTCAGCCATCGGCTATGGATATTATAGCGGCTTATGACGCCTTACGATTAGCGCGCGACGCTAAGAAGATCCGCAAGGGCAAACTCAAAATCGGTTTAATTCCCTCGCGTATGTCCAGGACAAGATTAGGTGCAAATCTAATGATTGCGCTGGCGTCTATGGGTGAAGCGATATTACCCGCGATTGGTTCACGCACGATTGTTGCTGACAGTGTTGTCTCTGGCCTGACGGTGCGAGAAGTTCAACCAAAGTCTCCAGCTGCTTTAGAATTTGCGTCACTCGCTTCACGCGTAGAAGGGCTGGCAGCTGCATGAGCGAAGAAGACAACCGTTATACGTCTCTGGTTAATCGCCTTGAGCAATCGGTAGAGGTTCAAAAGAAGCGCCCAGGACGCCGCAAGTCTGGCCCGATTGATCCAAATCCACCCAGGGGCGAGAAGGGCGACAACTTCAAATATACGATAATGCTATCGCCAGAAGTTTACACATTGCTGGCGTTTGAATTGACGCGACGGCGCACCGCTAAAGAAGGTAACGCCACAGCTTCTGCAATTATCCGCGAGGCTTTAGTCGCAATGCTTCAAAAGAAGGAATAACGCAATTCGGCAAATTTGCGCAATTGCGGAATAACTGAATTACGCGATTACGGCTATATCAATGCGGCGGCGTTCTCCTGGAAGACACCCGCTTTGCGAACGTAGCCACGCAGGACGTTAATTGATTTATGCCCTGACTGATTAGCGATAATTCTCTCAGGGACACCTTTGCGGGCGCATGTCGTAATGAAGCCAGAACGTAGACTGTGGCCACCAAAGCTCTCGGAATTATATCCGGCTGATTGCGTCGCTGATTTAATAATTCTGGCGACGTCTTTATCGCCAAGCCGTGGCTCCAATAATCTGTCTGACTTGGAGATTGAACGGAACAACGCGCCCTCAGTGATACCAGCTGCATCAATCCAGGAACGTAAGGCGTCAACGGGGCAAATGATTGTATCTGGTTTAATTGGTAGCCCGATGTCGGTTCCTTGCCCTTCCTGGTCTGTCTTACGACGCGACAGCGTAATGATTGCGCCCTCATCGGTGAAGGACACGTCTTCAAGATTAATCGCCGCTAATTCAGAACGACGTAACGCTGCAAAGAAGCCAACGGTTAGAATGGCCCTGTCCCGTTTAGCCTTGAGGCTGGATCCCGTCGCATATGCTCTGACAGCGTCGCGTAGAATGGCGTCAGTGATTGCATCTTTTTTGCTAACGGCAACGCCTTTGGTTCTGGCAATGCCGGACATAACCTTGCGGACTTCTGGCGCTGATGTCTCCAGGCGATAGCCCGCCGTCTTATGCGCTTGGCTGATTGCCGCCAGACGCAGACGCAGTGTTGATACCTTCAAGCTATCGGCAGCTTGAGTGAGATACAGCCCGACAGTGACAGGCGATGCGGGCAGGGCGTCTTGTCCATTGTCCTGACACCACCGCGCAAAATCAGCCCAAGCGACTTGATACGCCCGCTTAGTGTTCTCAGCCGTCGACGCCTTAACGTAGTCACGCGCCTTATCAGCCACGATGGCCAGTGTTGAGGGCAGATTGGCGTCTTGGGTGAGGGTTAGGCTCTGCATGTCTAAAGTCCTGCTTATGTCCGATAATCATCTATTGTCGGACACAATAAGGGACGTCTGTAATTACGTCAATACGGAATTACGTAATTCGGTAATTACTGAATTACGATGTCGGTTAGATACCGCTCTGATGGCTCCCCGATACCGTTCCGATACCAGACTGACGCCGTTCATTCGGTGCGCTGCAATTCATTGACAGGGCGCTAGAACTTACCACGCGCTCGCGAGGCTACTGATTAATTGCTGAGCGATGTCTGGCTAATTTAAATCGCTAACCAATAGGGCAACGGCATAAGGGGAGGGGGAGGGGTAAAACAGAAGTCTGGCTACTGTTCTGTCTCAAGCGCAGAAGTTTTGAACTCCAGATATTTTTTGAAGTCGCCAGATATTCGGACGCCCGCAAGGCCCCCCATCCCGCCAACTACCCTGGGGCGGCTGCCAGGATACACACCCGCTCTCGCTGGATTAAATCGCTAGCTCAGTAAATTACTTTTGTCGCAACTTGCGACAAAACTACCCCCACTCTCGCTCTGCCTAATACTGGAGGGCGAAGAGCAAACACCCCCACCCCCCGGCTTCTTGGCGGCGAGGTGTCGTCAAAAAATATAGAAATTTTTATATCTTTTAACAATGTCCGCCGCGTTGCCCGGCGCAAATCAGCGCTGTACTAAGCGCCATAGTGCTATTGGTGGCATAAGCGTTGCCCTGATTAGCAACGCCGCGAGCATTAAGACTGAGGAAAGTATTATCGATGTTACGCCACAAAGCAGTAATGATTAGTAGCTCGTGCAATTGACTGTATTACCAAAGCCGTTGCAGGTAGTATTAACAGGCCTATTCATATTATTGATGATTTGTTGGTTTTGGTTCAGCATTTGTTGCTGATAAGCGCTCTCTTGCATAGCATAACCTGCCCTTTGCATAGCAGCCCCCGCTGCCTGTCTTTGCTGCATTTCCGCTTGGTGTTGTTGGTTTAAACTATTATCGATTTGAGCTGCGGCTTGCATATAATCTGCGTTTGCTGCAGCTGAAATTTCTTTAAATCTTCTTGCTGCCTCACCCCAAGTTATTTTACGTTGGATTATTTCAACACTCACATTATCAGTTCTAGTATTAGTGTTTAACACTACTGAACCGAGAAGTGGGGACGTTTTACTCGAAGCTTCTAGAAACGTTTTCTTGCATGACTTCATGTCATTAGAAAACTGGGTGTAGAGTTTAGCTTCCGCAATTGTAGGGATGGATTGATTTGACAATTGCTCCATTGTGAAATCGTCATTTTGCTGCGGCATGTATTTGCTCAGAGAACTGTATTTTGGATTGGATTGAACGTCATTAATACATGCGGTTGTAGAGGCTATCCCGGAGACAAGGGTCTGCTTCATTCCTTCCATTTGCCTTTGCGCTGCCGTTGCGCAAGCACCTAGGGCAATTGGCATTAAAAAAACGAATAATCTTAAAGATTTGAATGAACGCATGATGCCCCCCGACATCAGTAAGAACAAAAGAAATCCAATTTTTATATGTTATGGATTACATCTAATATGTCTAACAATGACTTAAAGCCCTCTGTCTGGCAAGGGGGACCTCGAAAAGGGTGACGCAGGTGACACACTGCGCTGGAAGTCTGCGCGATATTCTGGTATGTAATATTACGTCGTATACGACGTAAGTATAATTACGTTTGCGATGTATACGATACTGTCAAGAAGGGTTGTTATCTTTGGCTCAGAAGCCATCCGCTTCTAATCACGCGCCTAAAGAAGTCGCCTCAGTCCGGCTAGACGCCAGCGTTAAATCAGCCATTGAACAAGTGGCAGAAAACGAGGAACGGACGGTTAGCTGGCTAGTGAATAAGATTTTGACTGAGTGGCTAAAGGCTAAAAAATATCTCAAATAAACGGCGTTAGCTTAACTGCTAACAGCGGCAATAAAGCCAATAAAATCAATATCTGTCTCGGCATAATTCAGTAATTACGGAATTAAGTAATTCGGGCTTTTGTGTTAAAAGCTATCAACCTGGTTACAGGACGGAACAAGGCAATGCGAGATGATAAAGGGCGTTATCTAGCGGGCGTATCCGGCAACCCAACCGGACGGCCAAAGGTGATAGGTGAATTAAAGGAACTGGCGTCAGTTCATACGCCCCGGGCAATTCAAACGCTGGCTGATGTTATGAACGACAAGGAAGCGCCTCACGCCGCGCGTGTCGCTGCATCAACGGCGTTACTGGATCGCGTTTATGGGCGCCCGTCGCAGAACGTAGAAGCCAGAATTGAGAGCGTAGATATGGGCAAGGCAGCTGCTTCGGTTCTTATGGATTTAGCTAACAAGGCTAAACTGCGTAAGGCAGAAGAAGCAGAAGAATTAGCCAGGGCCAATACTATTGAGGCTGACTACAAAGACGTCACGCCAGCCCACAACTAGCCATTCAACAAACGCGCTCCTTTAGGGATCCCTGCCGCATCAGCAATGGCGCTTGCTTTAGCCATTAATCGATCAGCTTCACGCAAATGATTATAGGCTTCAATAACCAAGTCTTTTGCTATTTGCGGAACGACAGGTTTTTTAGGCTTGGGTTTAAACGGAATAACGTCACCCATATTTTACCCCCTCAGCTAACGTGTCCCGAACGTGAAGAAGCCACGCGGTGGCGTCGTTAGCTTCTTCTGTGTTCTTGTGTTTGTCTGGGTGGGCCAGCTTAATCAACTGGCTGACACGATTGTTATCCAGCCCTATGGCGACGCAAGTAGGGCCACAGGCGCTCGGTGGCGGCATGTCGCCAGCCTTTAAACGTCGCGCTGCATCACCAAAGCAACGCAGACAGATAAAATGGCGCTTGGGCCTGTCCGATATATCGCACCCACAGCTTCGGCAGTGTCGCATTAGAATAACCTTCCCTGCGCTGGAACGGCCTCGCGTAAAAACGCTTCAACGCCGTCAGCTATCTTGCGGGTGGCTCGTCGTCGCCCGCTCTTAATGTTGGATAAGTGGAACGGTGAGACTTCCAGCCGCTTGGCTAATTCGCCGTATGTCTGGCCACCGTCGCGTAAAAGTGTCTCCACCTTCGGCCAATCGATATGGGCCGCTAGCTCGGTGTCTGGTTCTGTATCTGGATCCAGTTCGGTGTCTGGCTCAGAAATGACTTCCTGGGCGACGATTATCGCCTCAGCTAAATCGCACCGCTCACTAATCGCCAGGGCTACCGCCAAGCCTGTAGACCGTCCTATGGCCCTGTGGATTTGATACGTCGGTGCCTGCTCACTTGCGACATAATCACCAACTGCAACTGGCAATGGCTCGGCTATCTCTCCCTGTCCTTGAACTTCACAAAGCGCCAAAGGCCCTAGGCGAGCTTCTATGAAGCCCCGCGGGTCTGAACAATGTCGGGGATCGTATTCGGCAAACTGCGGCTTACGCCTAGCCCCTGCTAATTGGAACCTAACAGCGCGCAGAGGAGGACTATTCCTATTAGGTATATCTAATAGGATAAGTCCCTCTCTGGAACCTGCCTCAGCCCTAAGGGTCTTGCTCGCGTAATTGGCTGATTTGAAGAAGTCATATGCACCGGCAGCTGCGGCCCCATCCTCAAAGGCCACGCCGCCTTCGGCCAGCATAAGCTCGCGCTTGGTCGGCTCCACCTCGCCGTTGGAGATAAAGCGGTCGACAGGTTCTTTGAGAACTGTGTCGGTTAGAACGACAACTTTGAGTGGGTTATGGGCGTCTCTGCGAACACCTCTCCCCCGGCCTATCGCCTGTGTGATTTGTCCGGCGCAGACATGTTCTCTAATCCGTTCTGCAATCGGGTCAGGGTGAGCTTGCCCCTCAACTGGCAAGCGTAGGACAGCCCGCCCATTGCGTTTAAGTCTGTAGTCATCTTTGCGTTGATAGCGGCCCCGCTCCGTTCCGACAGACATTGGCGCTATGCCAGTTAAGGCTCCGGCCATACGTTCAGCTTCCTCAGCCGTCGGTAGTGGGCGCCCTAAAATGATAATTCCGTCGACATCGCGCCATTCATCTCGGCCAGCGACATTGCCAAACCAAGCGGTTTTAAAATGAGGCGGTAGATTTAAGGCATGAATAATCTTCTTGTTGCCGACAACTAAGACATCGCCACCAATTCTATCGGCGGTCTTCAATATCGCGGCTTTAGCCTTGCGCCGCATGGCTTGCTTTTTGGGCGTATCGCCATTGCCATATGACGGATCAAGGTATGACTTTGCCCAACTATAACCCGCGGCTTGTTCAATAATCTGATAGGGGGCAGATATTGAGAAGGTGCCTTTATCTTCAATATTCGGCCAATAATGACGCAACAATTCAACATCAAGAAGCGCATCAATGCAGAGCGTTGGCGCAATCCATTCAGACGCAATGTCTTTGCGCCCACGTATTCTAATAATTCTTACTTGTTCTTTTGTATGAGCCAGCTTTAGACGCCCGGACGTCTCTACACCCTCAGTATTCATTAAATGGTCTATAGCGTTCCAGAGCGCGGACATAACGCCTAAAGACTTATTGGCTTCTCTTGCGCGCCAATCCTTCTCATGCCGCTTATCTTGTTTGCGCTGCCACTCTGCTTTAGCCGCCCAACTAGCACTGTCAGAGATAAATCCCGCGGACTTAATAGCGTCGCGCGTTATGTAGCCGTCTTCACGGCCATTAAACACAATGGCTAAATTCTCACGTAAGGCAATAAGACGCTGTCCTTCTATCCCTCCTGGAACCGCCATCTTTGCCGCGGGCATGAGGCTATCAAGAACAAGCTCTATTCCCTTATTCTCAACGCCAATTAGTCCAGCTTGCCAAGGACTTTCATCAACAACAAGGACAGCGACGCCACGGTTGCTTATGACGCTGGGCGCTTGGCTAAACAGCATATTGTGAGCGACAATCCATAAGTCGCCGTCATTGCGTCTTTGCGTTAAATAAGCGCAATTATCTTTAAGCTCACATTTACCGCATATCTCGTTGTCTATGTCGGCCCATAAAGACTGCGCTTCTCTGACAACATCTAGTTGTCCGCACATATGTTCTTCAATATCGCCTTTTGGCAGACGTGCCTCTCTGCCGCGCCAAATCTCAGCCTTTAATTCATAGCCTTTGTGTTGTGCTATGTTATTAAAACGCTCTGCAATCTCTCCTGACAATCTGTGTTCAGGAACGGCAAAGACAACAGCGCGCTTATCTCCCGCCTGCCTCATCTTATGCAGATAATCAGCAGAGGCGTTTAATGTCTCTTCTGTTTTGCCACCGCCTACGGTGACGCCAGCTCCATAAACAGGTGGCTGCGTATCTCTGGCGCCATTGTTATAATTATCAGCCGCATCAAAAAATTTATCGACAACGTCCTTTAACCTTTTTTGCGCCGCCTCTAACGGGAATAAAAACTCTGTATGTTCTAGGTGGCGCGTTGCTTCTTCAATTCTGGCGCGGACAGCATCAATCCCTTGCTCTTGCAAGAGCGTATTAAAATCTTCCCCTTCATAGCGCCGTGTCTCAAATGGATAGACTTCTATAATGTCTATTCCCTCAGCCACCCATTCTTGAATAACAGAGCGTCTGGCGGCTTCTTTTGTTGGGTTATATTTATCATCATCGCGTAAGTGGATAACGCGACGGCCTCTTGGCGGCTTAACAAGTCTTCCGCCTAATGCAACGCGGACATCGTAACCCGCGGCCCACGCGCTTAATCCCGTCTCTAATCCTTCGGCATCGACAAGCCAGCCATCTTTATCTCCCGGTAGAACGACAACATTATCGCCAATTTGAGCCAGTGATAATTTAGCCTTGGGCTTACTGTTTATTGTCCATCTAAAATCTTTTTGAGCGTCTTGTGTTAATGCCGTACGTTGAATTGCAACAACGTCGCCAGCGACATTTGTAACGGCGCAGACAAGAAGACGTAGCTCCTCATTCCAGCGAATTGAGGATGGCCAAGCGTTAGCGGGAATAGCGCGGGCGTTCTGCAAATAACGCTCTGCAATCGTTCCCTCAATCGGCGTTGAATTATTCCATATCCTTAACGCTTCATTAAGTTTTGCTTGATTGTCCGCTTCTTGTTTGGCTTGTTCTCGCTTGGCGCGCTCTTCACGCTCTAAACGCAATACATCTATTGGCTTTGGTGGCGGTGGCGCATCATCACCCCATCCCAACCAATCACGGGCATATTTGACGGCGTCTTTGAAGTCGCCGTTAGTTATGCGGTTTGCTATTAAATCAAGAAGACTGCCGCCCTCATATCTGCCTTTGCGGCCCGTGTTGCTGTAATCAACGTATAGACCACGTTTAGGCCCCGTCAGGTCTAACTTAAATTTATTTGTATTGCCCCAAAAAGCATGGCGCCGCGTCACGCTAGTTGGATCATCGCCATAAACAAACGACACAAAGCTAACGGCGTTATCTTCTAGCGCGCAGCGTATTCTCCAAATGTCATCCCGTTGCATCATGTTATACCCACGGCAACGGATCGTTTAATTCTTGCTCGCCGTTATACGCAGGACTGACAGGCTTAGAAGAATAGGTTTTGTCTTTTGGTTTGCGTGGCTTTGGCCGCGCAGCTAACGCTTGGTCGACAACAAGCGATAATGAGACGCGGGCTTCTCCTCCCTCTGGCTTGTATAATTCGGCGCGCAACAATCCCTGCACCGATACAGCGTCATTAGCTGATAGGCGCATCAATTCTGTTTGCGCGTCCTGGTTAAATGCAGTTAACCGCCAATACTGGAACCCGTCACCGTCACGCGCTTTTAATGTCGCACTGACAAACTGATTGCCGTTCTTGGACTTCTTCTGCTCTGGCGCTTTGTATAAAACGCCACTGATTAAGGCGACGGCGCTCATGCAGCACCGCCTTCCTGCAACATTGCTGCAATGTTTATAAAATGCTGGCGTTCATTAGCCTCAGCTATTTTAAGAACTCGCAATTCATCTTGCGGTAAATGCAGATTGATTGCTTCTTCAACAATGTCGCGTAAGACGCCAGGCGGGATCGCGTCTAGTTCAACGCTAATGGAGCTTTTAAATTTACTGGCTCTGCTATCTGTCTTTTTAGTGGGTCTGGACGGGAGATTTAAATCGCGTATCTGCCCCTCTGTGACAGCCAGGCGCTTAAAATGTATCTCTGCCCTGGGTGCATACTCACGCAGCGTGGCTTCTATCTTATTGCCAGCGTCAACGCCTGACGGGTCATAATCGCCCAGGTGATAAATAAACGCAGGGACATTCAGGCTGGCAATATACTCAGCGGCACCGTGTAAAAACGACAGCGAAGAATAGCCCCGCGCAATCATTAGCGGCACGTCATACTGGAACGTGACGGGTTCAATAACGCCCGACAGGGCGTCCTTCTCTAGCCAAAACTCAACATAGCGGTCTGCATCTCGCCAAAGGCTTTTACGATAGTGCCGGGCCGTCTCGTTGAGAGCTTCATCAATCCCGTTAAATGTTCTGGGTCTTCTCTGCCAGCGGGTATTATCCACAATTCTATTGAACGGAATTGCTCCATTACGGCGCAGCTTTACCAAGGCGATTTGGACTTGGTTGTATCCGTTCTCTGTCTTCTCAATGACGCCCTGAACCGTCGCTTGGTAAAAGACTTGGCGCACTGTCATCGGCCAGCCTTCTTCAACAATGGCGCATAGGCTATCGTATCGCTCCTGCATATCTCTGGCAGAAGCGCGACGACGCTTTATAGGGCTTGCCTCATAAAAGGCGTCTGGGTCGGTAGTGGCGGGTTCAGTTAGGTGAACAACGTCTAATTGAACAGCGCCCTTAAGCGGCGCGAGTAGCGCCACTGCCCTGCACCGACTTGGCAATGTCTGATGGGTGTTCACCCGCCAGGACACGGTTCAAGTGTTCATCGGAGATTTTAAAAACGCCATTCATCCGAACGGCAAAGCCTGGGAATTGACGGCAAGTGCGCCAGACTGTGGCTTGGCTAGCCCCTGTCATCTCGGCTGCCTCACCTGTGGTGTGCCATTTAGCTTTAGCCATTATGCAAAATCCTATCTTGCACAACCGGCATATTCTGTGGCATCGTCCACCCTGTTAGTGGGGTTGTTCTGGACGAATACACAAAATAAATCCGGTTAACCTTCTTTAAATTCAAGGCCCTTCCCGCGCCAACGGGTGGGGCCTTCACTTTTAGTGCGCCTCGCAAATCACTCAACGCACCGTCTGACACTCTGACAGCGTCGCGCATAGTTTGCAATAAACGGCAAGCCTTTAATACGTGATCTCTGTTGAATACTCAGCCAATTTATCCACATGCCCATTTTTTGTTAATTACCTGCATTTACTAGCACTTTGGCAGACCGTTGTAGTAGCGCCTTAATGCCGTAATTCGTTAATTCGGTAATTACGTAATTCGGTAATTACTGAATTACGGGGATACCATTAACCAGGCAGCAATCAATTACTGATTAACATTAGGCCCTATTGCGGAACCGCACCGCGAACCAGGGG
>SXGR01248962.1_pt1 | contig 10954 bp, 8 predicted proteins | sample 3174711 | NCBI WGS metagenome assembly SXGR01 (sample SAMN11356860, study PRJNA531348) | freshwater metagenome | isolation source: freshwater sample F1-60 | place: China: Fuxian Lake, Yuxi | collected 2017-12-25 | reverse complement strand
TTCGCGTTCGGCTGCTTCTCGATGCCGAGGATCACACCGGGTGTTCCGTTCATCGCCGCGTCACCGCGCATCGCGGCGACACCGGTGGTAACATCGGCAACATCGCGGATGCGAATCGCAGTGTTGTCCACCGTCTTGACCAAGGTGCCCGCGATGTCGTCGAGGCTCGTGGTCTGGCCGATCGCGCGAATCGCGAGCTCCTGCTTCGATCCGGTGATGTAACCGCCCGTGGCGTTCTTCACCGCGTTGGCGGCGGCGGATTGAAGTTCCTCCAGACGGATGCCGAAGGCCTGGAGCTTTGCGAGGTCCGGCTGGATGAGAAACTGTTTCACACCGCCGCCCATGTTCAGGACGTTCGCGACGCCGCGCACGCCGAGCAGCCGGCGTTGAATCGTCGTGTCGGCCAGGGTGCGAATCTCCATCGGCACGGTCGCGTTGGACTGCCCGAAGTTCCGGCTGCGCACGCCGACGAGGAGAATCTCCCCGAGCAAGGACGTGGCTGGAAGCATCTGCGGAATGATGTCGCGCGGGAGCGTGCCGGTGGCGGTCTGGAGGCGTTCCTGCACGAGTTGGCGGGCACGATAAATGTCGGTGCCGTAGCCGAACTCCGCGAACACCAGCGACAGGCCGACATCCGAGTTCGAGCGCAGGCGTTCGAGGCCGGGCGCGCCGTTGAGGGCGTTCTCAAGCGGCATGGTCACGAGGGTTTCGGTCTCCTCGGGCGCGAGGCCGGGCGCTTCGGTCAGCAGCGTGACGGTGGGCTTGGTGACGTTCGGCAGCACGTCCAGCGGCAGGCGCGGCGTCACCATGACGCCGAACGCGAGCAGCGCGACCGACAGCGCGATCACCAGCGCGCGTTGCCGCAGCGAGAGATCGATCAGTTGGTTAAGCATGGCTCGTGGAGGGTTTGCTCGCGGGTGGTGCGGTGGAACCCGATGTCGTGCCGCGCCGCTGGCTGGCGAGCAATAAGCTCAGGAGCGCGAAGCCCGCCGCTGCCGCGCCAAGGGCGAAGGTCAGCCAGGTGGCGAACCTGCCGGAAGCGTCGGCAGTCGCCGGGCCGTGGGCATGTCCGTGATCGCCAGCACCGTGATTGGCGGAACCGACCGCACCGTTCGTGGAGTCGTCATGCGAGTGCGGCACGCCGTCTTCATGCGCGTGGGTGTGTCCGCCGGGGCCGTGACTGTGACCGTGCGCAGCTTCCAGTGCCGCCATCAACGCGGCGCTGTTTCCGACATACGGCAGCAGGTCGTGGCCGCGCGTGACGACGACATCGCCGGGAAGTAGGCTGCCCGGGCCTTCAGCGGCGATGGACACGAACTCATCGTTGCCTTTCTCCAGCAATCGAACGGGCGTGCGGGTGAAGGTCAGCGGCGTCTCCGGATCAGCCACGTAGCAGTGTGTCACGCCGCCTTCACGGAACACGGCCGCGCGCGGGACGCTGAAGACGGGGGCCTTCTCTTGCAACAGGATCTCGAAGCGCGCCTGCAATCCGGGCCGCAGATGGCCATCGTGATCGGCGATGCGGAAGACGGCGTCGAGCGTGCGCGCGTTGCCGTCGGCCTGCGTCCCGAAGCGCACGAGCGTGCCTTCGTAGAACTCGTGCTCGGGACAGGCAGGTACGCGGACGCGCGCTTTCATCCCGACTTTCAACTGGCCAGCTTTGGCCTGGAAGACATGCGCGACGGCGTCGAGAGTGGTGAAGTCGTTAATCTCCAGCAGCGGTTTCTCCGGGCCGACTGGTTCGCCGAGACGCACGTCAATGCGGCCGACCACGCCGTCCATCGGCGAGACGAGCGAAATGATCGGCGGCGGATCGCCGGGCTGACGGCTTTCGATTTCGGCGAGGACTTCACCGAGCTTCACCGGGCTGCCAAGGCGCGCGTTGAGTTTCACAACGCGTCCGGCGATGCGCGTGCTGAGAACGGCCTGGCGTTCCGTCAGCGGTTCGAGGCGGCCGGTCGCGGGCATGGTCAGTTCCAACTGCCGTTGCGTGGCGAGATCGGTGCGCAGGGCGATGGTGGTCGCTTGATTCGTCGTGAGCGCAACGGTGGAGGAGGTCGACGCATCAGCCTTCAACAACGTCTTGCAGCAGGCATCGTCGGCGGACGCGGGGAGCGCGAGCGCGGCGAGGGCGACGTGAAGAGTGAGGAGCGTGATTGGAGATTTCATTTTGCGGGCGGGAGTTTTGGAGTTCATCGGGCATCAGTGTTTCGGCTCGTGGCGGATTCGTAGCGCACGCGGGCCAGGTGGAAGTCGCGGAGTGTTTCGAGGCGTTTGCATTCGAGCTCCAGCCGGCGTTCGCGGGCGCGGAGCACTTCGGGAAAGGTCACCTGACCCTGCGCCGTGTGACTGCGGAGGTTGTCCTCAATGCTGGTGGCGCGGGGCAGGAGATTGGTGGCGAGATTGGAATTGAGCTGCATCGTCGCGACCATCTGGCGGCGGGCGGCGTGGGTTTCGGCACGAATGTGGCGGGCGCGGGCGCGGGCCTCGGCTTCGGCGCGCTGTGCCGCGGCTTCGGCCTCGTGGCGACGACCTTCGTTGCGATTCCAGAAGGGCAGAGGGAGGGCGAAGCGCACGCCGACATAGGAATGGGTCTGCCGGCCAATCGGCACGTCTTCGTCGCGCTCCATTTCGCCGAACAATCCGAAGCTCGCATCCTCCCAGCGTTGCGCGCGGGCAAGGGCGACGTCCTCCTGCGCGGCTTGAACGCGGGCCGCGGCGGTCTGCACTTCGGAGTGGGAGTTCACCGGGACTTCGACGGGCGACGGCAACTGCGCAGGGGGAAGCTCGTCGCGGAATTCCAACGGCGCGCCGACTTCGATGCCGATCAAGGTGCGAAGTTCGTCGAGCGCGGAATGGCGTTCCGCATCGACTTCGAGCTGCTCGGTTTCGAGGCGGGCGGTTTCGAGTTCGAGATGGGCGGATTCCAAAGCCGGCACTTCACCACGCGCGGCGGATTTGCGGGAAGCCTCGGCAAGCTCGCGGCTGTTGGCGAGCTGGCGGGCGCGCAGGTCACGATGCGCATCCAGTGCCGCGATGCGAACGGCGACGAGGCGCGTTTCGAGGGCGACCTTGCGTTCCATTTCACGAACCTCAGCTTCGGCGACGGCGAGCTCTGCGCGAGAAACCGCGCGTTCAAGGCGGAGCCGGCTGGTGAGCGGGATTTTTTGGCTGACGCCGATCTCCCACGAGCCTTCGCGTCCCCGGACGTTCGGCTTGAACTCGCCTTCGAGCTCGGGATTCGCGAGTCGCCCGGACTGTTGGAGTCGCCCGCGAGCTTCTTCGATGGCGAAGCGCGCGACGACGACCTCGGTGTTGTTCGAGCGCGCGAGGGCGGCGGCGGAGTCGATGGTGAGCGGCGCGGCATTGGCCGTCAGCGCGATGGAGAGCGCGAGAGGCACAAGGCTGAGAATATAGGTTCCAGGATTCATTCGGCGGTTCATTCAGGTCATCGGCCAAGGGGGCCGCAATTCGGAGCGGGGACTCGCGCCGGCAATGGGCAGGCGCGAACGGGAATGGATCAGTCCGTCGAATGACGGCGCTGATCAGGCCTGGAAGGAAGGAGCGCGCGGCGGCGCCGCGGCGCGCTGGGCGAATTGCCAGAGCCGGGGAAGCTCAGGCGGTGAATCGGTGTCGGCTGGGAAAATTGTTAGCGGAGGCGTGCCAGCGAGGGCGGCGAACGTCAGCGCTGCCAGCATCGGGTTTACCGCAACGAAGGTCGGGGCGTCCGTTTTGACGCGGAGCGTTCCGGCCTGATAGACGGCTCCCTCGACGATGGAGCAGGAATCATCAGCGCAGGCGTCCTCTGCGCAGCCGGAATCCTCCTGTCCGGCGCAATCGGAGGATTCGCAACTGTCGCTTGGCGCGGAGTCCGTCGGGGCGCAAGCGAGGAACTCCATGCCGGGCAGTTGCTCCAGCCGGCAATGGTTCGAGCCCGCCAGCCAGAAGGCCAGCGTGGCTGTCACCAAGATTGCCCGGAGCAGTCGCACGTTGAACACAGGCATAGCATCGGCACGGCGGCGGCGCAATTGAGTGTTTTGTCTGTTTGCACCGCACGTTGCTTCCATCTCGGAATTGACCATTCCGCACATGTTGGAACACCGTGCGACATGTCCAACAGCATCGCCCGGACTCCGGAGCCGCCTTACTACGCGGTCATCTTCAGCTCGCTGCGCACAGTCGGCGATCGCGGCTACGGCGCGATGGCGGAACGCATGGTGGAACTGGCGGCGCAACAGCCGGGCTTTCTCGGCGTCGAGAGCGCGCGGACGCCGGACGGTCTGGGCATCACGGTCTCCTACTGGTCGAGCGAAGAAGCGATCGCAGCGTGGAAAGCAAACGCCGAACATCGGACGGCGCAGGAGGTCGGCCAGCGCGTCTGGTATTCCGACTTTCAACTGCGTGTCGCGAAGGTGGAACGGGACTACGGACGCAGGACGGGATGATATGCTCCTGCCGGTTGCTCCGGAAATCTTCGCTGGCGGCGGGTGCGGGCGGTGTGTTCCATTCGGGCGTTCGCGCGACGGGCGGTTCCCGATGCTCGACCTGTCAGCCGCTCATCCGATATCAAGCCATGAACATCACGAAGCTGTTGCCCCGCCTGTTCCTTCCGCTGGTTGTGATCCTTGCCGCGTCCGGTTCGCTGCGCGCGGCGGAGGGCAGCGGGAAACTCTCGCCGCTCGAACTTGCGCGACAGTTGAACCAGGCGTTCATCGACGTGGCGGATCGCGTTTCGCCCGCAGTGGTGGTCATCCGCGTGGCGCACAAGGCGAGTCACATGGACGCGGAGGGCGAGGAGAATCCCTATCTCGACCTGCTGCCGCCGCAGTTCCGCCAGCAGCTTGAGGAGCACCGCGAGCAACAACGTCGCGAGCGGGAGAAGAACCGCCGGCCCGGGCGGCGGCCGATGTTCGACGGGCAGGGATCGGGCGTGGTCATTCGCAAGGAGGGTTACATTCTCACGAACCGCCACGTCGTGGATGGCGCGGAGCGGATTAAGGTGCTCTTCAAGGACGGCAGCGAGTTCGATGGCGAAGTGCGCGGCGTGGATGCGCAGTCGGACGTGGCGGTGGTGAAGATCAATCCCGGCAAGAAGACGCTCGCCGTGGTGTCGCTGGCGGATTCGGACAAGACGCGCGTCGGGGAGTTTGCCATCGCGATTGGCGCGCCGTTCGAGCTGGATTACAGCGTGACGTTCGGGCACGTCAGCGCGAAGGGGCGCACGGGGATCGTGCAGGATGGCACGATGGATCAGGATTTTCTCCAGACGGACGCGAGCATCAACCCCGGCAACAGCGGCGGGCCGTTGGTGAACATCGAGGGCGAAGTCATCGGCATCAACACGCTCATTCGCGGAATGCAGACGGGCATCGGCTTCGCCATCCCGAGCAATCTCGCACGGGAGATCGCCGAGCGGCTGATTGCGGACGGCAAGTTCGTGCGCGCCTACCTGGGCGTGCGCATCGAGCCGCTGAAGGGCGACACCGAGTATCGCGACCTCATCACGGGCGTGAAGGACGGCGTTGTCGTGACGGCGATTCCGCCGGGGGGCCCGGCAGCGCGGTCGGACTTGAAGCCGGGCGACGTGATCGTGCTGGTCGAAGGCCGGCCGGTGTCCACGGCGCAGCAGTTGAAGAACGAGATTCGCGGGAAGAAGATCGGCTCGACGGTGACGCTCGACGTGCATCGGTTCGGGCGCAACATCAAGGTGAAGGTCAAGCTCGACGCCTGGCCGGACGATTCCGAGCCGGTGCTCGCCAAGCGTCGCGAACCGGAGGACGACAAGACCGGGAGCTTCGGGTTGACCGTGCAGACGGTGACGAAGGATCTCGCCGAGCAATTTGGAGTGGAGAAAGGCGATGGAGTGATCGTGACCGAAGTGGAACGCGACAGCGTGGCCGCGCTAAAGGGAATCCGCCCGGGCGACATCATCACTGAGCTGAACGGGAAGCCGGTGACGACACTGAAGGAGTACCGCCAATACTTGAAAGAGGCCGATGCGAAACGCGGCGTTGTGGTCATCTACTCGAGTCGCGGCACCAGCAAGGTCGAGGTGCTGCGGGAAGATGGGGAGTGAGGGCAGCATAGCCGATGAATACCAACGACCGCATCACAATTGAGGGAGGATGCTTTTGTGGGGCTGTCCGATTTCGTGGTGAGCTTGACCCGCAGTGCGTCTGTCACTGCCATTGCAACGACTGCAGGCAGGCGTCTGGTGCGCCTTTTGTTACCTGGGCATGTTTTGAGCGAGACTGCTTTCGGATTACTGGATCGCCCAGACGACATCTCAGGAATGAGCGAGTCAGATTCTTCTGCCCGGACTGTGGCACGCAATTATTCTGGCTTAAATCCGAGCTTGAGCCCGTGATTTGCGCCACCGTCGGCAGCTTTGATGATCCAAGCCAGATCGTTCCGAGAGTCCATATTTGGACCGAAGACAAACTTCCCTGGGTCTCTCTGTGTGATAATCTACCTATGAATCTGCGATGATCTGCTCGTAAAGCGCACCATCATGTTCGTTGACCCGGACAACCCTTTGGCTGCTGAAATCCTGCGAGAGGCCGGCCATGCCTATTTCGCAGGATGTAAAAAGATGGCCGCATCGCTCGAAGCATTGAGTGCCTTCGATCGGGTTGTCGGTTTGTCCGCTCTGGACGAAGAGCAGGTCAGACGCAGGTGTCAGTTGCTTGATGAGGCTGCGGAGCGTGTGCATTTCGTCGTCATACAGCGGGACGCCATGCAGCTTTCTTGGTCGGAGACGTTCCTTGATGATTATGGAGTCCCGGCTGATGTGAGAGCCCGAGTTGGACAGCCGCTGCGGAAGAATGGCTAGGCCACTACGGACACACCGATGGTTTTTTCCCGATGAAACCTCTGATTGCTCATTTCGCTGCCGCCCTCTGTTGCCTCTTTTGCGCTGACGCTGAACGCCGCTGACTCACCGGCTTCCTCTGGACCTAAGCCCGGTGTGCCTTGGGAGAATTCTCTCGGCATGAAGTTCGTGCCGGTCGGGACGAACGTGCTCTTCTCCATCTGGGAGACGCGTATGCAGGATTTCGAGGCCTTTGTGAATGCGACGGGCCACAACGCGGGCAAAGGCTGGCGCGACTCCGAAGCCGCCGCAAAAGATTACGCCGCCGGGTTTTCGCAGACGCCGTTGCATCCGGTAGTGAATGTCAGTTGGAACGATGCCGTGGCTTTCTGCCGGTGGCTGACGGAGAAGGAGCGGGCTGCGGGAAAGCTGTCGGCGGGACAGGAGTTCCGGCTGCCCACGGATGCCGAATGGAGCCTGGCGGTGGGTTTGCCACCCGAATCGGGAGCAATCCCGGAGGCCAAAGACGGGAAGATCACCAATGTTTATCCCTGGGGAACCGGGTATCCGCCACCATCAGGAAGCGGAAACTATTCCAGTGAAGGGGACGGTTGGTATCGGAACAACCCAGTGAAGATCGACGGCTATACCGACGGCGTCAGGTTCACGGCCAAGGTGGGCAGCTACAACGCCAACCGATTTGGAATTTATGACCTGGGAGGAAACGTCTGGGAGTGGTGCGGTGATTGGTTCAACGCCGAGAGAAAAGATCGCGCGGTGCGTGGCGCGTCGTTCAACCAAAGCACAGCGGACCGTCTGGCGTCGTCCCACCGCGCCCCCAGTTCTCCTGACAGGCGCGACTTCAACTTCGGCTTTCGTTGTGTGGTGACGGTGGGTGCGTCCTCGCCTTGAATTGGTTCTCGAAGAATCCGCCTCCTTACGTGGGCGACTACGCTGTGGATGTCGGCAGTTCGGACGGGTGCCTACGCCAGTATCTTCCGTATCACCTCGCCGTGGACGTCCGTGAGGCGAAAGTCGCGGCCTTGGAACTTGAAGGTGAGCTTTTCGTGATCGATGCCGAGCAGATGCAGGAGCGTCGCGTGGATGTCGTGGACATGGCAGCGATCGGTCACGGGGTTGAAACCGAGCTCGTCCGTCTCGCCGATGATGGCCCCGCGTTTCACGCCGCCGCCGGCGAACCACATTGTGAAGGCATCTATGTGATGATTGCGCCCGGTGGTGTCACGGTTCTCACCCATCGGAGTGCGTCCGAATTCGCCGCCCCAGATCACCAGCGTGTCATCGAGAAGGCCGCGCGACTTGAGGTCGTGGACGAGCGCGGCCTGGCCCTGGTCCACCTCACGACAGACTTTCTCGAAGTCGCTTTCAAGGTTTTCGCCCGGCCCGCCGTGGCTGTCCCAGTTCGTATGATAGAGCTGCACGAAGCGCGTGCCGCGTTCGACGAGTCGCCGTGCGAGCAGGCAATTCCGGGCGAACGACGGCTTGTCTTTCTCGACACCGTAGAGCTTCAGGGTCGCCTCACTTTCGCCGGACAAGTCGATGAGTTCCGGCGCGCTGGATTGCATCCGGTAGGCCATCTCGTAAGCGGCGATGCGGGTGGAGATCTCGGCGTCACCGGTCTCGACGAGTCGCTGGAGATTCAGGTCACGCACGGCGTCGATGCACTCGCGCTGATGGCGCGGGGTGATTCCCTTGGGGCTGGAGATGTTGAGGATTGGATCGCCGCTGCCGCGCAGGGGCACGCCCTGATACGAGGTGGGGAGGAAGCCACTGGCCCAGTTTACCGCGCCGCCGCGTGGGCCGCGCGGGCCGCTTTGCAGGACAACGAAACCGGGAAGTTCCTGCGATTCGCTGCCCAGGCCGTAGGTGATCCACGAGCCCATGCTCGGCCGGCCGAACTGCCCGGAGCCGGTGTTCATGAAGAGCTTGGCGGGCGCGTGGTTGAAGAGGCTTGCCGCGCAGGTGGTGACGAAGGTGGCCTCGTCCACGATCGTCGCGGTGTGCGGGAAGAGGTTCGAGACCCACATGCCGGACTGGCCGCGACGTTGGAACTGACGGCGTGTGCCGAGGAGTTTCGTGCCGTGGCTGCTGCCCATGAAGGCGAAGCGCTTGCCCTCAATGTACGATTGCGGGATGGGCTGGCCGTTGAGTTCGACGAGGCGCGGCTTGTGGTCGAACAGTTCCAACTGCGATGGGCCGCCGGCCATGAAGAGGTAGATGATGTTCTTGGCGCGGGGGGCGAACATTGGCAGGCGCGGAGCCATCGGGTTCGTCGCGTCCGCGGTTGGCAACGCGTGCGCGCGGCCGTTCTTGAAGAGCGTGGCCAGCGCGATTGAGCCAAGCCCCAGCGCGCAGCGGCTGAAGAAATGGCGGCGGGTGGTCGCGGCAAGATGTTGAGGATTCTCGTCGTCGTTCATTCGCGCGTGATGGTTTCGTCGAGGTTCAGCAGCACGCGGGCGACGGATTGCCACGCGCCGGATTCGTTGCCCGTCTGACGGTGGCTCTGGAGCAGCGCGAGCAATCGTTCCCGTTCGGCCGCCGATGGACTGCGGCTCAGGCAGAGACGGAAGGCGTGATCGATCCGGCCGGCGTCGGAGCGTGGCCCGGTCTTCACGATGCGTCCGGCCAGTGCGACGGCGAATTCGTGGAACGCCTCGTCGTTGAGCAGTGTGAGCGCCTGGAGCGGTGTGTTCGACCGAAGCCGGCGCGTGCAGGCGCTGAAGCCGTCAGCACTGTCGAAGATCATCAATCCGGGATTCGGCGTCGCGCGCCAGAAAAACGTGTAGAGCCCGCGGCGATAACGATCCGGGCCGGTGCTGGGCGTCCACTCGCGTCGTGACTGGCCGAGGTTCATCACGCCATCCGGCTGCGGCGGGAAGACGCTGGGGCCACCGATCTTTGTGTTCAACAACCCGCTGGCCGCGAGGCTGACATCACGAACGATCTCGGCGTCGAGGCGCAGGCGGTTCTGGCGGGCGAGGAGCCGGTTGTTCGGATCGCTAACGGCGAGGTCGTGTCTCGCCTTGGAGCTTTGCCGGTAGGTGGCGGAGGTGACGATGAGGCGGTGGAGATGCTTGAGTGACCAGGGCGTTGAAGCACTGGAGACTTCAGGCTTCACGAACACGCTGGCCAGCCAGTCGAGCAGGGCGGGGTGGGTGGGCGGCGCGCCCTGTGTGCCGAAGTCGTTCTCCGTCTCGACCAGCCCGCGCCCGAAGTATTGCTGCCAGACGCGGTTGGCGATGACGCGCGCTGTGAGGGGATTCGCGGCCTCCACGAGCCAGCGGGCGAGGTCGAGCCGCGTCGCGTTGGTGCCGGCGTTGAATGAATGGAGAATCGCCGGAGTTCCGGAATGCACGGGGGCGGCGGGCCTGGTGAAATCGCCCTTGGTGAAGACGCGCGTCTCCCGCGCCTTTGGCAGTTCGCGCATGACGAGTGTCGTGACAGGCTTTGGCCCGCCTTTTTCGAGCTTCTTGAGTTTCTCGTCGCGCTGTTTGAACTCCGCGTCGTCCAGTTTGAACGCGGCGTAGGCGTTGCGTTTCTGCTGGAGCTTGAGATTCGCGAAGGGCTTTTCGAGTGCGGAGCGAACTCCGGGCCGCAGGGCGGACTTTTGTTCACCGGACAACGTCGCCGCCCATTTCGCGATATCGCTGCCCCTTGTGTTGAGATAGCGATCGAGGTCGGCTTCCGCCTCGGCAAGCGCCTTGCGGGCGTAGGCGTCGCCCTCGAACGCGCCGGGAATCTCGAGCACGCCTTCCGGCGTGCCCTTGGCATGTCCGTCATCGATGGTCGAGTTGAAGAAGGCGTAGAACTGGTAGTACTCGCGTTGCGTGAAGGGATCGAACTTGTGGTCGTGGCATTGCGCGCAGGCGAGTGTCGCGCCGAGCCAGACGGTGGCGGTGGTGTTCACGCGATCCATCACGGACTCGACGCGGAATTGCTCGGGATCAATGCCGCCTTCCTGGTTGATCTGCGTGTTGCGATGAAAGCCGGTGGCGATGAGCGGATCGAGAGGTGACGCGCGGGGCGGCAGGGTGTTCGTGGGGAGCAGATCGCCGGCGAGCTGCCAGATCGTGAATTGATCAAACGGCATGTCGGCATTCAGCGCGTGGATGACCCAGTCGC
>SXGR01430867.1_pt1 | contig 10955 bp, 10 predicted proteins | sample 3174711 | NCBI WGS metagenome assembly SXGR01 (sample SAMN11356860, study PRJNA531348) | freshwater metagenome | isolation source: freshwater sample F1-60 | place: China: Fuxian Lake, Yuxi | collected 2017-12-25 | reverse complement strand
GTCAACGTCTCGTCGGCCGGACAACAGGCGATCGAGTTCGACGATGTCATGCTGACGCGGGGCTATAGCGGCCAGCGCGCCTATCGCCAGAGCAAGCTCGCGCAAATCCTGTTCACCACAGATCTTGCCGAAGACCTCAAGGGCTCGGGCGTGATCGCCAACTGCCTGCATCCCTCGACCTACATGAACACCACCATGGTGCTGCAGTCCGGAGTGACGCCGCTCAGCTCGGTCGAAACAGGCGCCGATGCGATCCTGCAGCTGGCGCTCTCGCCGGCGATCGCGGGCAAGAGCGGCCTCTACTTCAATGTCATGAACGAAGCGCGCGCCAACGCGCAGGCCTACGATGGCGAGGCGCTGCGGCGGTTGCGCGACCTCAGCCGCCGACTCACCGGCCTCTAGAGCGTGAGGCCGCCGTTGACGTGAACGGTCTGGCCGGTGACGTAAGCGGCATTGGCCGAACACAGGAAAGCAATGACCGCGGCCACTTCCGCGGGCTTGCCGTAGCGGCCCATCGGAATCGATCCGCTCACCTTGGCCATGCCCGCGCGCGGCACGGCGACGTGTGTGCCTGCGTCTTTCTCGATGAAGCCCGGCGCCACGCAATTGACCGTGCCGCCCGTGGGCGCAAGTTCGACGGCAAAGGCGCGCGCCAGCGCTTCCATGCCGGCCTTGGCCGCGGCCGATACCGGAAAGCTCATGATGCCGCGCGCGAAGGCATGCGCCACGAACGACGAGACGCCCACCATGCGCGCGCCGCTGCCAGCCTTGATCAGCCACGGCTTGGCCGCCGTCGCGAGTTCAAAGAAGGCCGTGGTCATGGTGGCAAGGCTTGCGTCCCAGGCCGCGCGATCGACTTCGCCGATCGGCCGGCGGTCGGCAAAGCCCGCGTTGCTCACGACAATGTCGAGCCGGCCGAACCGCGCCGTGGCGTCGGCCACCAGCCGGGCGGGCACGGCGGCCTGGGCGAGATCGCCCTCGACCACCAGCACGTCGCTGCCGGCCGCGCGTGCCTCGGCCGCGACTTTGTCTGCCCCGGCGCGGTTGTTGCGGGCCTGCAGGACAAGCGCCGTCCCGGGCCCGGCGAGCGCGCGGGCGGTGGCCGCACCGATGCCGGAAGAAGCGCCTGTGATCAGGACAACGCGGTCGATGGAAGCCAAGCTAAACCCTGAGAAGAAATGGCGTGCCCGAAGAGATTCGAACTCCTAGTCTTTCATTTTTGCAGATCAAGCGGCCATCAGCCATTTCAAAATTTGGATGAGATTGCAGGCCGAAGATCAAACGGCCTTGTTGCTTGATCCGTTGCAACGTCGTGACGCTTGGAGAAGCCAAAGCCGGAATGCAGGGCGCGAGACTGTCGCCAGCCTAGCCGAAACTTCCTCGCGTCGCCGCGCTTCCCACTTTCAAAGCGGTGCGCTGAAGATTTTCGAGTGCATTAAGTGCGCACAACCCTCAAGAACTGCGATCGGCTTGCACGGCGGCGGACACGAACTCCGTAACCATTCGGTCAGCATCCCGTGCTTCGAACATTTGCCAGTGGTTGCCCGCCACGCGAGCTATCTCAATCGGAAATGCGCGGCTTGACCAACCCAGATCTTCGGGAACCTCTGGCGGTCGGGGTTCATCAGAACGAAAGAGAAGGACTGGAACAGCATGCCGGGTCGCCTGGAGTTGCTCGAGCCAGGTCAGGTGGAGGCGCCGGAACAGACGCAACAACGTAATGGTCGACGCGACCATCTTCCATGCCTCTGGAACCGGAGGATTGATCGCCACCAGCGCGCGCGCCACAGCACGGACGCTCGGCTTGGCGAACAGCTCGTCGGTAAGAAGTGCGGCTGTCAGCCTGAGCCAATAGCCGCGCCGCAACCCTCGCCACAATCGCGCGATATGGTCAAGCGGTGCGGGCGGGGGCGCTGCCACAGGCTGAGGCGGGTAGGCGACGCCGCTCACGTCGGTGTCGAACACAACCAGCAACACGACTCTGCGGCCTGCCGCGAGGAGCTGTGACAACGCGGCGTAGGCAACATCGCCGCCGGCGGAATAGCCGGCGATGACAAGCGGTCCATGCGGCTTGTCGCGAAGGATTTGCCCAACTGCGTGCTGCGCGATGGTTTCAAACGAAGCGTCCGCGCGCGCTAGCACTTCGGTGCCTGGATAATTCAACACCCGCATCGGAATCTGCTCGCCGACGGCGCGACAGAAGCCGGCAAGAAAGCGATCCGTGCCGCCGCTCGGCGGGAAGAAGAAGATGATCTGGTCATCGGCCGCAAACGGACGCGGCGCTTCGTCAAGGCAGGCCTCGATGCGACGCGCGATGTCGGCCCCATCGAGCTGGGCATGAAGCTGCTCCAGGGGCAGCGCGCGGCCAGTCAAGCGCTCAAGATGAAACATCATCTGCAGAAAGCTAAGCGAATCACCGCCTGCGTCATCGAAGGACTGGCCGGCGCGCGGCGCCCGGCCTATTGCCGCACGCCACGCCTTGTTCACCATCCCCACCACATAAGGGCTGGCCGCTTGCAGCGGCGCCGACGGCGCATCGTCGCCGTCAGCCAAGGCATGTGCCAGCAATGCCGCCTCATCGACCTTGCGGCCAGGCAACAGCGGCAAGGCGTCCAGTACATGGACGGCGCGCGGGCGCATGTAGGGTGGCAGAGTTCGCGTCAGGCTGGCGCGAATCTCGCCGGGAAAGGTCGTCGTCACAGAACCACCCGGCACCACGAAGGCGAGCAGGTGCGGCTCGTTGTTGATCACGCGGGCAATCACGGCCGCATCCTGTACCGACGCGAGGCGACGTAGCGCCGTCTCGATCTCCGCCAACTCGACGCGATTGCCGCGAATCTTGATCTGGCGATCACGCCGCCCGAGCACGACAAAGAGGCCGTCGGACCGGCGGCGCACCAGATCGCCAGTGCGGTAGATCTTGAGTCGTGGCTGCAAAGGATCGAGTTCAAACGGCTCGGGCACTACTCTGCCGTCACGCCACAGACCGAGTGACGTAAAGGCACTGCGGATGACCAGCTCTCCGGCTTCGTCTCCGGTCACTGGCTGCCCGTGCTCGTCGATCACGGCGAGATCGAGGTCGGGCAGCGGATACCCAACGGGCGCGCGTACCTCATCCTGCGGCGGATCTCTAACGAACCACTGAAGCAGCGCCGGCGCCTCGGTCGCACCATAGACTGACAGAATGGCACAGTCCGAAGGCAGGACTTTCCGCATCAGCTCATAGTCGAGGCGAAGCAGAACATCCCCGGACGACTGGACGCACCGCAGACCGGCCAATGCATCGAGAGCGCCGTCGAGTTGTGTCACGCTGCGCCACACCGCCGGCGTGGTGAACATCATGGTGATGCGCAACTCGGCGATTGCCCGCAACACCTGCCTCAATCCGATACGCTGCAGATCGAGCTTTACCAGCGTCGCGCCGCTCAACATGACTTCGAAGATCTGCTGCACGCCGCCGATGGTACCGGGCGAGGCGAGCGACAGTACTTTGTCTGCCTCATGCAAGTGCACCGCGTTCACCAACTCCGCCGCACGGTGCAGAACGGCACGCTGGCTAAGCACGATACCTTTCGGCCGACCGACACTACCCGACGTGTAAACAATGAAGCTCGGTGCGTCAGCGAGTGCCGGGGCCGCCGGCATGGATGAAGGAACATCGCGAGCGGCGAATGCGTCCTCAATGGCGAGCGCGCGCACCTCTGCTGGCAGCAAAAAGCCTGCAGCGATATCCGCACGACTCAAGACCACCCCTGCCAGGCCGGCATCGCGGACAACTTCTGCGACCCGGTCCTGAGGATAGTTGCGATCTATCAATACGCACGGCCGAGAAGCACCAAGGCAGGCCAACACCGCCGCAGGGTACGAAGCCTGGTTCGGCAGCAAGACGCCAACGGCTCTTCCGGCAGGGATCGCGAGATCAATCGTCGCAGCCAGCGTGCGTGCCGCATCCCACATCGCGGCAAAAGTAATGCCGCCGGCAAGATCCTCGCAGGCGACAGCATCGGGACATCGTGCTGCGACCTCGGCGAAGAGCTCGACCGCCGGCCGCTCCACCCAACTCGCCTCGAAACGGGTAAAGCTGATGTCTCGCGGGCCGTTCAAGTCCAGTTCAGGAACCGATGGCGGCAACCAATGCGGTCTCTTTGCACCGACGTCATCTGCGCTGGACGGAGACTGTGCAAACATCATCGTCTTCTTCGGCCTGACGGTGCGACAAACGCCAATGACTGCGCGAATGCAAATAGCCAATCGCAACGCGCGTGTGTACTTCAACGGAGAGACGCATATATACTCTAGCTTCCGCGGCCAGAGTACCAACGTCTTCTTGAGGAGAAAAAGGCATGTTGCAAGCGATCTTGAACCGACTGCCAAGTGCGGTTGGGGTTCTAGCAGCTACCTTCGGCTTCTCGTTGACGGCCGCGGCCCAGGACACAATCAGGTTCGGCACCGCGCTGTCGCTGACCGGCAATCTTGCCACAGAAGGCAAACTGGTTCGCGAAGGCTACGACTATTTCGTGAAAGCCGTGAACGAGCGCGGCGGGATCGAAGTCGGCGGCAAGAAGTACAAGGTCGAGATCGTCTACTACGACGATGAGAGCAGCGTGAACACCTCCGTGAAGCTCTACGAGAAGCTGATCTCGCAAGACGGCATCAAGTTTCTGCTTGGCCCGTACAGCAGCGGCATCACGCTGGCCGTGAGCACCGTCGTCGAGCAGCACAAGCTGCCTATGGTGGTCGCGCACGCCGCAGCCTCGAGTATCTACAACCGTGGTTACAAGTACACTTTCGGCGTGCTCAATTCGATTGAGCATTACACATTCAACATGGTGAAGATGGCGTCCGAGCTGAAGCTCACACGCCTTGCTCTGCTCAACGAGAACCAGTTGTTTCCGTAGCTCGGCATCGACGGCGCGGCGGCGCAGGCCAAGCAGTTCGACCTGCAGGTGGTGTTCAAGGAGAAGTACTCCTCCGGCACGAAGGACCTGTCGGCCGACCTCGAAAAAATGAAGGCGACAAACCCCGACATGATCATCGCCGGCGGCTATACCAACGACATGATCTTGCTGGCGCGCCAGATCAGGCAAGTGGGACTGAAACCCAAGTTGTTGGGCTACCTCCTGGGACCGACTCTGCCGGGCTTCGTAAAATCGCTCGGAGCCGATGCCGAGCTTGCCCTTGAGCCCGTGCAGTGGACCGCCAACGTACCTTACAAGGACGGCACGTTCGGATGGACGGCCAGGCAGTACGCTGACGATTTCCAGAAAGTCTACGGACACGCTCCCGATTATCACCCGATCCAATCGACGGCGGCGCTGCAGGTTTACTATCACGCCTTCCAGAAAGTGGGCGGATTCGACCCGCAGAAAGTGCGCGACGAGATCGCGAAAACCGACATCGTCACTGCCTACGGTCCTGTTCGCTTCAACGAAAAGGGGCAGAACATCGCCAAGTCGATGTCGGTGGTACAGATTCAGGATGGCAAACCGGTCGTCGTTTATCCGAAGGAAGCGGCAGAGGCCACGCTCAAGCAGCGCCAGTAGCCACTTCGTTCGCACCGAATGCAGCTCGTTGCTCAGATTGTCCTGAACGGAGCGTTGCTCGGCGGCTTTTATGCCTGCATGGCCCTTGGCTTTTCCATCGTTTGGGGAGTCATGAACGTCGTCAATCTTGCGTATGGCAGCATGATCATGCTCGGAGCCTACGTGACCTGGCTTGCCATGCTGCAATTTGGGCTGCCCCTCGCGATAGCCCTTCCGCTTGCAGCACTTGCGCCCTTTGTTTTGGGCTATGCACTCCAGCGTACCTTGCTCAACCGGTTGGCCGAACGCTCGGTCTTCATGACTCTGATTTTCACCTTCGGGTTGAACATGGCTCTGATCAACCTGCACTTGCTGTTGTTCTCCGCCGACGTTCGCTCGCTGCCAGACGTTTTCGGCCGCGGCACGATCGCGCTGGGCGACCTAACGGTGCCGGTCAGCCGCGCCACGATTTTCGCAGTCGCTATGGCCATGACTTTCGGGCTGCATGCCTTGTTGAACTGGACGCGAGTGGGCAACGCCATCAAGGCAACCAGCTTCGATCCTGATGCCGCCCGGCTCTCGGGTATCGATGTGCCGCACATCTATGCACTCACCTTCGCCATCGGCGGCGCCGTCGCGGGCGTGACCGGCGCTCTGGTCGCCACCAGCTATTCGTTCTCGCCGATCGCCGGTGAAAGCTACACGATGAAGGCGTTCGTCGTTTGCGTGCTGGGCGGGCTCGGCAGTATTCCAGGTGCCATCATCGGCGGCATGGTGCTGGGCATCGCCGAGAATCTCGCCTCGCTGTTCCTTGACTCCGGTTACCGGGACGTCGTCGGGTTCGGTTTGCTTCTCCTGGTACTGATCGCGCGCCCGCGTGGTCTCCTGGGCAAGCGTTTCTTCGCCGAACTCAAGGGTTAGGTCGCATGGCGCGGACCTGGCGCACGATCATCGTCGCCATAGCGCTCGTACTGATGCTCGTCATGCTACCGCCTATGCTGTCGCTCTACTGGCTGCGTCTGTTGACCGGCGTCCTGATGCTGGCGGTAATCGCCCAAGGCATCAACGCAATGGCGGGATTCGTAGGCTATCCGGCGTTCGGCAATGTGGTGTTCTTCGGTCTTGGCGCCTACGGTACGGCGATCGCCATCAGCGACGGGGTAGACTCACTACCCGTTGCGCTTGCGATCGGCGCCGCGCCTGCTGTCTTGCTCGCAGGCACGATCGGCCCTTTGTTGTTGAAGCTGAAAGGCCACTATTTCGCCATCGCCACGCTGGGGCTGAACGAGGTGGTGTCGGCGCTGGCTGCCAACCTGTCGTCGGTCACCGGTGGCGCCGCCGGCCTGTCGCTGCCACTGCAGCAAGGCACGGCAGCCGACATTGCGCGGGCTGCCTACTTCGGTTTCGTGGCGCTATTTGCGGTTAGCATCGTGCTCGGCATTTTTCTGCGGGACAGCCGCTTCGGCTACGGATGCCGAGCCATCCGCGCCAACGAAGAAGCCGCCGAGGCCACGGGCGTGCCGACGCTACCCGTCAAATCGATCGCATGGATCCTCAGTGCAGCACTCACCTCGATTGCCGGTGGGCTGTACGCCCGGTGGGTCGGCTTCATCGAACCTTCCCTCGTGTTCGACATGGCAATCTCGGTGAAGGCCTTCGTGATGTTCCTTCTTGGCGGCGCAGGCACCGTCTTCGGTCCGCTGATCGGCGCCGCTTTGATCGAGAGTGCGACGACCCTGGCCTGGAGCCATCTGCTCAAGCTGCATCTGATGGTGCTGGGCATCACCATCATGATCGTCGTGCTGCTGATCCCGGATGGCGCCCAAGGCTTTGCGATGCGTCATTGGCCTGCCGTGCGAGCATGGCTGGCGCGACGGCGCACCTGATGCTTGCCGTCCGTGGTCTGGTCTGCGGCTATGGAGCCGTCACGGTGCTGAGCGGCCTTGACCTCGACGTGCGTGCTGGAGAATGGCTCGCGGTACTCGGGCCAGTGGGCGCAGGGAAGACGACGCTGCTCGCCAGCCTTGCGGGATTGCTGCGTCCGACCTCGGGGAGCATGGCCATTGACGGCGAGCCGGTCGACGGACTGGCGCCCCACCAGCGTTTGCGGCGCGGGCTTGCCTTGGTGCCGGAAGGCAGGCGCCTGTTCGCCGGGATGACGGTTCGCGAGAACCTGATGGCGGGCACCCATGCTCTCGATGATGCCGCACTCCCGGCGCGCAATATGAAGCAAGTGTTTGAATTGTTCCCTATTCTCGCCGAACGTCAGCGCCAGATCGCCGGCACATTGAGTGGAGGTGAACAGCAGATGTGCGCCATCGGGCGGGCGTTGATGGGTTCGCCACGACTGCTGATGATCGACGAAGTCACCTTGGGTCTCGCCCCCATCGTAGTAAAAACGCTGTTCGACGCGCTGGCGCACTTGCGCCAACAGGGCATGACCCTGCTAACCGTTGAGCAGAACGTACCGTTGGCGCTTGAATACGCCGACCGTGCCTGCATCATGAACGCTGGCAGGATAGTCGTTCAAGATCGAGCCGAGCGGCTACGGAGCGATCCCGACCTGCCGGGCCACTTCCTGAATTGTTGAAGCGCACAACCATGACAGGCTTTGACCTCAGCCAACTCTTCAATCCACGCTCAATTGCGGTTCTCGGCGCGTCAGCAAGCATCGACAAGCTGGGCGGACAGGTGTTCCACCGGCTTGCCTCCTCATTCAAAGGCGAACTAATCGCCATCAATCCGGCAGCCGCGACTATTGCCGGCCGGCCCTCGATGCCGTCACTCCGTGACGTGCCATCACCTGTCGATCTCGTTGTCGCGCTTCTTCCGGCCGCACTGCTCGTTCAGGAAATCGAGCGTTGCCGAGAAGGACAAGCCGCCTTTCTGGTCGCAATTCCCAGCGGCTTTGGCGAAGTCGCACACGAAGGCCCTGCACTTCAGCGGCGCTTGTACGAGGCCGCCCGCCGCGCCGGCATGCGCATCGTCGGGCCCAACTGCGTCGGCATATTGAACATGGATGCAGGCCTGAATGCCTCTATCATTCCTCTGATGCCGCCACATGGGCGTCCTGGCCTCGGGATCGCCACTCAAAGCGGCGGCTTCGGCATGGCCGCCGCAATGTATGCCTGTGACAATGGCCTGGCGATCTCCTCCTTTTGCGACGTTGGCAATACCGCCGACGTGTCGCTTGCGGATTGCGTCAACCATCTCGTCGCGGATCCCGCGACCGGCGTTATCGGCCTCTACGTCGAATCGGTACGCGACTCCGCCGGATTTGCCTCTGCTCTCGCGCAGGCGGCGCGGCGCAAGCCCATCGTTCTTTGCCCACTCGCGCGCTCGCCTGCCGGACAGGCTGCGTCACATGCACATGTCGGCATCGCCGCTGATGGCGCGGCGCTGGCGCGAGCAGCAGGTCGTGACGCAATCGCCGTCGACTCGGGCCTGGACCTGCTGCATGTCGCGAAGATGCTGCTGTGGCAGGCGCCAACTCATCGCCGCCGGCTGGCCATTGTCACAGGTACAGGCGGCATCGGCACCGAGATCGCCGATCTCGCCAGTGAGCGAGGCCTAAGGGTGGATCGCTTCTCCGACGGTCTGACCAAGGCAATTGCCCGCCATCTGCCTCCTTTTGCGGCGTCGGCCAACCCGGTCGACCTGACACCGGTGTGGCGTGACTATCCGAGGCTCTATCCATTGGTGCTCAACGAAATTGCGCGTTCGGGTGAGGCCGATCTTATCGCCGTATCCATCACTGACGTTCCGACGACTCAGCCGGATCTCGCGCAAAGCCTGGCCGAGGCAATTCCCAAACTTGGCATTCCCGTTGGGATTTATTGGGCGTCGCGCGATAACGACGTCGCCAACATGGCGCCGCTGCAAGCGGCCCGGGTGCCGTGCTATCGCGCAACGCGGACTCTGGCGCTGGCGCTGGCCGCGTTGGTGCACCATGGATCGGCGGTGTCGCCGTGATGCCACTTGAAGTTCGCAACCTTTCCGTTCGGTTCGGCGGGCTCAACGCGCTGAACAATGTCTCGTTCGGAGTCAGCGAAGGTGAAATCGTTGGCCTGGTAGGTCCCAACGGGGCGGGCAAATCGACCCTCGTGAATGTCGTGTCCGGCACTCTGGCGAGCAGCGAAGGGCAAGTCGTGTTTCGCGGACAGGACGTAACCGGATGGGCCCCATCGCGCATTGCCGCCCACGGGCTTGCGCGCACATTCCAGCTTGTCCAGCCGTTTCGCGGCCTGACAGCCCTCGAGTGCGTCACCTTAGGCGCGCTTTACGGCAGTGCGGCGGACCGCCCCGTAGGTGTTTCCGCTGCCCGCGATCTCGCGCGGGCCGCTCTTGAACTCTGCGAGTTGACCGCCAGCGCCGAGAGCCTGTGCGATGAACTCAACGCCAGCCAACGCCGCCGTCTCGAGATCGCCCGAGCCCTGGCCGCCCGGCCTCGCCTTGTTTTGCTCGACGAAGCGCTATCGGGAATGACCAGCTCCGAGCTTGCATCGGGCATCGCGCTTGTGCGCTCCATTCGCGCACGAGGTATTTCAGTGTTGATGATCGAACACATCGTCAGCGCTGTGGCAAAGCTCGCCGACCGGATCGTCGTCCTCGACCATGGCGAGGTAATTGCCAGTGGATCGACCGCTTCGGTTCTCGCCGATCGCCGCGCCGTCGCGGCGTACTTCGGCCCCAATCCACGTCAGGCCGACGCCTGACGTCGAAACAGGGGCGTGACATTGCCGGTTCGGTACAGGCAGAACGTCCTTGAGGTTCCGCGCGGCTGGAAATAGAGGACGCGTCCGGTTTCCTGCCATCCAAGCGCACGCAGCCCCTTGTGGGCATCCGGTCGATCGAGGTCCCCGAGCGTGTAGGCGCGGTGTGCGCCCGTTGCACGCGCGTCGTTCAGCATCGTCCCTAGAACCAGCGCATGCACACCTTTGCCGCGAAAGGCTACCGGGGTGAACGCGTCGGTCGTATAGACCTCACCAGCGCCCAACCATAACGGGCGACCTGGCAGCGCGTCGCCCCAGCGATAGCAAGTCCAGTTAACGTGCGCGAGCTCGTCGCCGACAAGGGCCAGATAGCAGCGCTCGCCGCGAGACAAACGATCTCGGTAGAGTTGCTCGGCTGCCTTGTCACCCGGATGGGAGCCAAGCCAGAGCCAGGAATCGTTTTTGTAGAACCCGCAGATCGCGCCTAGGTCGGTCTCTCCCGCGAGACGGATCGTGGCGTTGAGCCGATTGGGTACTGCCGTTACAGGCTCGATGAGGGATCGTTCAAAGAAAAACACGCAGCGCAGGTCACCAAACGGTGAAACAGCCCCGCGAACGAGCCGCCAAAGGCGCGCGACAAGACCTTTGCGCGGCCCCAACATCAGTCAAATACCCTGAGAAGAAATGGCGCGCCCGTAGAGATTCGAACTCCTAGCCTTCT
>SXGR01501647.1_pt1 | contig 10956 bp, 12 predicted proteins | sample 3174711 | NCBI WGS metagenome assembly SXGR01 (sample SAMN11356860, study PRJNA531348) | freshwater metagenome | isolation source: freshwater sample F1-60 | place: China: Fuxian Lake, Yuxi | collected 2017-12-25 | reverse complement strand
CGCTGGGCCAAGGCACTGGAGCGTGCGGGTGTGCACGTGGTGTACGGCCTGCCCGGGCTCAAGACTCACGCGAAGTTGTGTCTGGTTGTACGCCGCGAGGGCAACCGTCTTCGCCGTTACGTCCATATCGGTACGGGCAACTACCACCCGACCACCGCGCGTCTCTACACCGATATCGGGCTCTTCACCTGTCGCGAGGAAGTGGTGGATGACGTTGCCGACCTCTTCAACTACCTCACCGGCTTCTCGCACGCGCCTGAGTATCGCACGACGCTGGTGGCCCCAGAGCACCTGCGCGACCGCATTATCGAGGCCATCGACCATGTGACCGCCCGGCAGGCCGACGGATACCCCGGTCATATCCGGCTCAAACTCAACTCGTTTATCGATGGCCCCATCATCCGCGCGCTGTTTCGTGCGTCACAGGCCGGTGTGCCCATCGAGGTGCTTGTGCGCGGTATCTGTGGATTCCTGCCCGGAATCCCGGGGGTGAGTGAGAACATCCACGTCACCTCGGTGGTGGGGAGCTTCCTCGAGCACTCGCGCATCTTGGCGTTCGACAGTGGTGATGAGCGCCGTGTGCTCATCGGGTCGGCCGACCTCATGGCACGCAATCTCGATGACCGGGTCGAGCTCATCACGCCCGTACAGGACCCGGTGCTGGCCGAGGAGATGGTGGCACTGATCGACCTGATGCTTGCCGATACCGCCAATGCATGGATGCTGCAACCGGATGGGGTATGGGCGCGGCGCCACCCCGATGAGGGCATCGCGGCGTTCGCGAGCCAGACGGCCCTGATGGAGCTGGCCGCGCCCCGTCCGGCACCGAGCCCGAGGGATGACGCCTGACCCCCTGGGCACGATAGGGTACTTCGCGTGACTACCGAGAATGAAGCACTCACCGATGCACCCACATGGACCCCGGCCGAGAAGCCGGTGTTCAACTCACCGGCAGCCGATCTGAACCAGCTGCGCAACGAGGCCAAGCGCATCGCCGATGCCGCCCCCGGGCAGCCCGTGCATGACGCGGTTCTGTCGCGCGCCCGGGCTCTGGCGGCCGCGCTCGACCACGATCTGGGTCTCCCCGAGCAGTCCGACGGCCTGTCGTACGCCGACCTGGCTGTGCTGCTGTCGCAGTCGCGGTAGGTCCGTCGGTGGCTGGCAGGGTGTCCAGTGGCCTAGGGGCGCTGTGGGCCCTTACGGTTGCCGTGACCGCACGGGTGACCCGTCATGGGCAGATGGCCCGTGCCAGCCAGTTCGCCTACGTGGCCTTTCTGGCATCCATCCCATTTATGTTCGTGCTGGTATCGGTGCTCGGGCTCATCGCCAGCCCACCCGACTACACCGAGCTGATCAACCGCACCCGGGGCACCATTCCCGACCAGGTCGCCGACTTCCTGAACAGCCTTCTGCAGGCCGCATCGGCCAGCACCTCCCAGTCGGCCATCTTCCTGGCAATCGGACTGATCGCCGGCCTGTGGCTTGCCGGCAATGTCACCGGATCGATCACCGATGGGCTCGATGATGCCCTCGGGCGGGCACACCGCCCGTGGGTGCACGGAAAGGCTCGGGCGCTCGGGCTCGCCGCCATCACCGCCGTGGTATTTGCCCTCACCACGATCATGGCGGTGCTTGGCCCGATGGTCATCACGTGGATGTTCGACCAGGTGAACGCATCTGGACTGGGCACGGTCACCGCCAAGCTACTGGTCGCTGTGACGGCGGCACTCATCTTCTGGGTGTTCCTGGTGCTGCTGTACCGGTTCGCCCCCAACGCGGATGGCGTGCGGTGGCGCGAGGTGGTGCCGGGCGCGGTGGTGGGAGTGGCCGGGTGGCTGATCGTGGCCAACCTCTTTCGCCTGTACGTCGATAACTTCGGCTCGTACAACCGCGTCTACGGCAGCCTGGGTGTGGTGGTCATCTTCCTCGTGTTTCTCTATCTCACCGGGCTCACCATCCTTATCGGTGGTGAAATGAGCGCCGAACTGCACCAGCGCGGCAGGGGGGCTGAGGCCGAGCGCGAGGACCCTGCCCCCGCGTTCCCCTAGATGTTCGCGTCAGCGTCCGGGTGCCGGGCGTTCCACATGCGCTGGACGGGATGGTTGATCCCCCAGACGAGAAGGCACCAGCCACCAAGCAGAGCGGCGAATGGAATTGCGAGCAGGAACATGATGATGCTGATGATGGTCCAGGCGGGCCAGCGTCCCGTGACCTGCCACGCGATGGCCCCGATGAAGAGGGCGGCCAGCGCCATGAGCCCGGCGTACAGCGACACGGTGATGTACGAGTCGCTCTGGGTGTTGAAGAACTCCAACCCAAAGGGCACGAGGCAGATCATGGCCAGAAAGCCCATATTCAGCCAGAAGGCACGAATTGGGATGAATTCGGGCAGGCGCATGAACAGGTCGTGGTGATTTATCCAGAAGATGACGATCACCGCGAATGTGACGAGGAAGTAGATGATGGCGGGCAGCGTGGTCTGCATGAACGCCTGACCGAGCGACTGGCCCGGGCTCGTCTGCGGCACATCAATACGCAGTACCATCATCGTGATGGCAACGGCCATGACGGAGTCCGAGAACATCTCGAGCCGGGCGGTGTTGCACGAGGCCCCATCGGTTTTCATATCCGGCATCAATCACCTGTCTCACGGTCACGGAGCCAGGTTCGGACACCCGAACCTCCCGTCATCGGTTGAGTGGCGGAGTTAATGGATGATGGACCGTCGACGCGCTGAATGCCACCTCGCCGCACGCGGTCGGCCCATGAAAACCTGGCCCGAGGGCATGCGGTGTCGGTATCGCACGGGCTATCATCCCTGCCGTGGGTTCAAATGTCCTCACGCCACCGTGCGTAGCCCCGGCGGAGACCGGCGACGGTCCGGGTTCCGGGCTCGACCGCCCCTTGACGGTGATCGTGTTGAACGACAGCCACAACACCTTTGAGGGCGTGGCGACGATCCTGTCGCAGTTCGTGCCCGACGTGGACTACGCCAAGGGGATGGTGTTCGCAAATACCATTCACAAGAAGGGGCAGGCCACGGTGTGGCGGGGCGATGAGGAGCGTGCGGAACTCATCTGGGAGCAGCTCAAAGGCGCGGGCCTCAGTATGGCACCGCTGATCGACGGATAGGAGAGGCCGCATGGCCGAGAAAACCCCTGAGACAGGCTGGTACGACCGGGCGGCCGCCGCCGGGCAGGCCCAGGCAGTGGAACTCGAAAAAGTCACGCAGAAGATCCTTTTCTCGCGCGTCATGTTCCTGGTTGGTGTCACCTGCGCATTTACCGCGCTCGGGGCCTTTATCGGTAAGGATCTGAGCTCGGGTATCGGCATCATTTTCTGGATCGTGGCGTTGGGAATGATCCTCGCGAGCGGATTCATCAAGAGGCAGAGCGGGGCCCTCGGCATGGGCCTGCTGTTTGCCGTCGGCCTCGTGCTCGGCCTCGCGGTGGGGCCCACGCTCAACTACTACGTGGCGGCCAACGGTGCACAGGTGCTGTGGCAGGCGGCTGGCGCGACTGCGCTGTTCATCGCCGGCTTCGGTGCCTGGGGCTACGCCACCCGACGCGATCTCGCACCCTACGTGCGGTTCTTCTTCTGGGCGCTTATCGGGCTCATCGTGTTCGGCATCGTGATGATCTTTGTCCAGATCCCGGGTGGTCAGATGATCTGGGCCATCCTCGGTCTGGTCATTTTCGCCTTCTGGACGGCCTTCGACTTCCAGCGCCTGAAGCGCAGCACAACCGGCAACGTCGCGGTACCGATCGCGCTTGGCATCTTCCTCGACATCTTCAACGTGTTCCTGTTCTTCCTCCAGATCTTTGGGGGAGGCAGCAGCAGCCGCTAAGCCGATGACCGGATCCGACGCCCTGCTCCAGGCCCTGTCCGAGCAGGGCGTCACTGTGATCTTTGGCAATCCCGGCAGCACCGAGCTGCCGTTGATGGATGCGCTGACCGCCCCCGGGCAGCCGAGATTCATTCTGGGGCTCACCGAGTCAACGGTCATGGGAATGGCCGATGGCTATGCGCAGTCAACGGGCCAGCTGGGCGTGGCGCTGGTGCACGTGCAGCCAGGTATGGCCAACGCAATGTCGGGCGTGCTCAACGCCGCCCGGTCGCGGGTGCCTCTGCTGGTGATCGTGGGTCAGCAGTTGTCGTCGATGCTCCCCGGCGCACCATTCCTGGGCGGCGAGATCGTGGCCATGGCGACCCCGATCGCAGCCTACGCAGAGGAGGTGCGTGAACCCGCGGATCTCGGGAATGCATTGTCACGCGCCGTGGCGGCTGCTCTCGGGCCCCCAATGGGCCCGGCGGTGCTGAGCATCCCTCTCGAATCGCAGGCGGGGCCAAGCTCCGCGCTCGCCGTGCCGCCCGGCGCGGGCCGTGCACTGCCGGCGCCGGATCCCGCCGCGCTCGATGCCGCCGCCGCGCTGCTTGCCCGTGCCATCAATCCCATCATCCTTGCGGGCGATGGCGTCACGCACGCTGGGGCCTGCGACGCGCTGTCGGCATTTGCGTCGCGAATCCGTGCCCCCGTGATGGGGGAGCCGTTCGGCGCCATGGTGCCCATGGCCACCGATGACCCCATGTGGGCGGGCACGGTGCCGCGGTTCGCCGCCGGCATCCGGGGCACTCTCGAGCCATACGACGTGGTCCTCGCCATCGGCATGCCGGTATTCCGGCTGTTCGGCTGGAGTCCGGGTTCGGCGCTGCCCGATGGCGTCCGGCTCATCCATGCCGATGTCGACCCCCGCGACGTGGGGCGCACCTATGCACCTGAGGTAGGCATGGTGGCTGACCCGCTTGCGGTGCTCGAGGCCCTTGGCGCGCGGGTACCCGCCAACCCTTCCCGCGACGGCGCCGTGGCACAGCGGGTGGCCGGAGCACGTCGTGCGGAAGTGGACGCCTACATCGCGCGGGTCGATGCCGCAGGTGATTCGATCACCGGTGCCCGGCTGTCGCAGGCCATCGCATCAGGGGTGCAGGCCGACGATCTGGTTGTGGACGAGGGCCTCACCTCAACTCGCGATCTGCGTACGGCGCTCGGTACCCGCCAGCCGGGTTCGTGTCTGTGGCACCGGGGGAGTGCCCTGGGATGGGGACTCCCGGCGGCGGTGGGTGCCTCCATTGCCGATCCATCCCGTCGCGTGGTGTGCATCCAGGGGGATGGCTCACTCATGTTCGGGGTACATGCGCTGTGGACAGCGGCGTCAGAGGGTTCACGGCTCGCCCTCGTGGTTGGCGACAACTCCGGCTACGAGATCCTGCGCGCAGGCATGGAAGGCCTCACCGGCGTTCCAGATGGCGGCTGGCCGGGGCTTACGATGGACTCTCCGAGGATCGACGTGGCGGAGATCTGCCATGGCTTTGGCGCCAGCACGGCGCGCATTGACGACCCTGCAGATCTTGATAAGGCCATGTATGACCTGATTCGGCGCTCGGATGCCGGCCCAGCGGTGCTGGTCGCCGGCGTGAGCGGCAGGACGCCGCCGGTGGGTGGTCCACTCGACGACGCCCTGCGGTAGCCGGTTCTACTGGGGCGCGCCGCCGCTGCCCTCCACCAGCGCCGACACCGTGATCGGCTGCCCCTCGCACACGGTGATCGTGTTCTGCCCCGTGGTGGTCACCTTGATCGACTGCGTGGCGCTGGGGGGAGTCACCATCATATAGCCGGTGTTCTCGCAGCCATCGCTCTGTGCACTGGTGAATCCCACGCTGTACGACACCGAGCCATTGGGTGCGAGCGTCAGTGTGCTGGGCCCCGGGTCGGTGAACAGCGTGGTACCGCCCCGCTTGACAGTGCCAGCGAGTTCGGTGCCGTTCGCGGCGTAGAGCGCCATGCCGGGGTAGCCGCCCAGCGTGCACGGCGGGCCCATGCCATTGTTGGTGAGGACGACGACGACCTCGGCCGATCCCGCTCCCGCCTGCCCTTGACCCAGAAACACGTCGAGATCGCCATTGGCGCATCGGGTGGGTGCGCTCGCCGTGGTGACCGTGCTGGCCGTCGGGGTGGTCACGGCGGCGGTCGTGGTGTCTGCAGCAGGAGCTGTCACCGTGGCGGTATCGGTGACGGTGGTCGTGCTGCCGGATGAGCATCCGGTGAGGACGATGACCGGTACGGCGGCGAGGGCAAGTGCTGCTGCAATACGTGTGGGCATGGACATGGGGTGCCTTTCGTGTGGTCAGCGCGGTGGAGTGATGTCACCGCTCGATGAGATACGTGCTGCCGTCGCGCCGAAATCCTCTTGCGACAGCGACTGGATAATCGAGATGCCCGATCCACCGGGTGACGGCACGCCGTCACCCGAGAGCGTGGTGGGGGAAAAGCGCGCGGCGATGAATGCACCGTCGAGGGCAAGGCGCACCGCGAGCACACCGCTCTGGCCGCTCGCACCCTTTACCGAGAATACCTTATAGCCCAAGAAGTTTCCGAGGCTGTAGGCGATGAGCCGCCCTTTGAGGAACTCCATGCCGCGCAGCACATGGGGGCCTTGGCCAACCACCAGATCGGCCCCGGCATCGACCATGGCGCGTGCAAGCGCACGCGAGTTACCGCGGTTCTCGCCAAGGAAGGTCTCACCGCCCCGTGGCACATGGGTGGCGCCTGAACCCTCGGCGCCCACGTGCATGTTCACCATCACGATGGGTGCCATCGTCGTGGCCTTTCGCACAAGGGCGACAGTGGAGGGAATGTTCAGGGCGTTCTGCGACCACGAGTAGGGCGCCACCGAGGTGACGGCCACCGATCCGCCGCCGGGGAGCTTCTGAACGGCGATCTCGCCGGGCCGTCCGGCGTGGAGGATTCCCTGCGAATCGAGCGCGGTCACGGTGCTGCGCTGCCCGCTCGTGCCCCAGTCGAGCGCGTGGTTGTTGGCGATGCCCATCACGGTGAAGCCCGCAGCCTTGAGGTTGCGGGCGTACGAGGGCGGGCTGGCGAACGCATAGCACCCGCCACCGCTCGGGCCGCCGCACTTCGACCCCGGGCCGGTCGCCAGAGCCTCTTCGAGATTGCCGAATACCACGTCGCCCTTCAATAGCGGCGCCACCGAACTGAAGAGGGTTGATCCGCCTGCTGGCGGCAACCCGAATTCGGGCGTGCCCATCACCACGTCGCCCACCGAGGTGATGGTCACATTCGCGGTGCCCTGCAGAGGCGCCGCGCGCTCGGCTGTTGACGGCGATGGGGACTCGTCTCCGCCTGAGTAGGCGATCGCGGTCAGGATCACCACGACGATAAGGAGGCTGATCATTACCAGCGGGTTGTCGCGCCGCCCGCGTCTGCGTCGCCGGCGATTCCTGGGCGGCGGGCGCCGGTCTCGTCGGGATGAGCTCACGGGGGTGAAGTTAGCGGTAACCCCGGGGCGTCCTGCCTGCACCGGGTGGGTACGGGAGATACGTATGGACTAGGGTTAGTCCATACTGGAGAAGGAGAAGACCCGCATGCGCATCACGGTGGGAATGCACGAGGCGAAGACCAACTTCTCGCGTCTGGTTCGTCAGGCGAATGACGGCGACGACGTGGTGGTGGAGAACAACGGATCACCAGTGGCGAGGATCGTCCCGTATGTCGAGCCCGCGCGCCGCCGCAAGGGCGGATTCGCGCGAGGGATGATCTGGATTGCGGATGACTTCGATGCCCCGATGCCGGAGCTCGAGGCGCTGATTTATGGCGACACCGAGTGAGAATGCTTATGGATACATCCACCCTCATCTGGTGGGCGGGTGGCCATTCCGCACTTGGCCCGCAGGCCGCCGCGGCCATTGAGGATCAGGGGAACGCGATCTTCGTCAGCGCTGTCACGAGTTGGGAGATCTCAATCAAACGGACGATCGGCAAATTCGGTCCGGTCCCTGACGCCGACATCGACCACCGACGTGGATCAGATGTGGAGTGGTGGATGGAGCAGGGGTTGTTTGAGGAGTTGCCGGTGTCTGCTCGGCACGGGCACGTGGCTGGGGCGCTACCCGTGCACCACCGCGACCCGTTCGATCGCCTGCTTGTTGCGCAGGCGCAGGTCGAGGGGCTGGTATTGCTCACTCCTGACGCCGCCCTTCGAAAGTACGACGTGCCAGTGATTGACGCCCGAACCTAGCTGGGCATCCGGGCTATGTCGTTGGGTGGTTCAGTTCGGTGAGTAGGTGATCGGTGACGTGCTCTGGCGTAATACCCGGGATCAGATCGGCCACACCGGCGGTGCAGGCAGCCATGTCATCTGCCGCGCCCTCCGGAGCACCCACCGCCTGCAGAAGGCGCACGGCGTTGAGGCGCATCAGCACTCCCACTTGAATGATGGCCCCCGCCTGCTTCCGCACCTGTGAGAGCCCGAGCACCTTGCGGTCGCCCACCACCACCTCCCAGGGGGAGAGGCCGCCGAAGCACAGGCCCGATGAGGCGCCCACTGGCCATTCGCGCGCCTCGTCGGGTGGCACGGATCGCGCGCCCGAGATGCCGAGGCCCTGGAGTGCTGATGCCACCGCCTCGCCAACCCAGCGGTAGGCGGCCACAATATCGTCAGGCAGGCGCGGGTCACCGTGGGGGAGAATCACGTCGATGGCGATGAGATCGTTATCCCACAGCACCGGGCCGCCACCCGATGCGCGCGGCACCAGTTTCAGCCCCGACCGACCGATGGCATCAGTGTCCACGGTCTTCATCTGCGCCCGTCCGCAGGTGATCGCAGCGGGAGTCACCTGGTGCACCACCAGCGCTGGGCACTCTGCATCGGCGAGCATCCGCAACGATAGGGCCAGAGCATCCGGCACCGACTGCGGACCCGGCCGGACGACGCGCATGGGGCCTACGACAGGTAGGGCGCCACGCCCCCGCCCTGCTGGGCGGCATCCATCACCATCTCGCTGATGGTGGGATGGGCGTGGATGATCTCGCCCAGGTCGCGCATGGTGTAGCCGTCGCTGATTGCCACGCCCACCTCGTGGATCATCTCCACGGCGTGTGCCCCCATGATGGTGGCACCGAGCAGCAGGTCCGTCTCGGCATCGGCGATGAGCTGGGCGAACCCATCGCTCTCGCCCTCACCGAGCGCCTTGCCCGACCCGGCAAAGCGGGCCTGCCCCACCTTGATCTTGAGGCCCTGCTCCTCGGCGGTGTCTCGGTTCAGGCCCACCGTGGCGATCTCGGGGTGCGTATAGATGCAGGAGGGAACCACAGTGCGGTCCATCGCCACCAGATGCGGGCCCAAGATGTTCTCGGCGGCACGGGCACCCTCGGCAGATGCCAGGTGCGCCAGTTGCATTCCACCGACGCAGTCACCCACAGCCCACACCTTCGGGTTCGCCGTACGGAGGAACTCGTCAACCTCAATGTGACCGCGCTCGTTCACCACCACGCCGGCCGCCTCCAGCCCGATATCGCGGGTCTGGGGCTTGCGACCGATTGAGATGAGCATCTTCTCGGCGGAGATCTCGGTGCCGTCGTCCAGCTTGGCGGTGACACCCGCGTCGGAGTACGACGTGACCTCCTCGAGGCGGCGACCCAGGTGGATCTCGGCGCCATCCTTCGCGAGGTACTTCTGGAACTGCTTGGCGGTGCGGTTGTCAATACCGGCGAGAATCCGCGGCAGCATCTCAACCATCGTCACCTTGACGCCGAGCGGCTGGAACAGGCTGGCGAACTCGCAGCCGATGACCCCTGCGCCCAGGATGAGCAGCGTCTCGGGCACCTCGGGCATTACAAGAATGTCGTTACTGGTGAGCACCGCGGGGTGGTCCATGTCGATGCCGGGCAGTCCGGCGGGCTCGGTACCCGTGGCTACCACCAGGTGGTCGTACTCGACCCGCGTGCCATCGACCACTACGGCGTCACCATCGATTACGCCTTGGCCCTTCAGCACGGAGACGCCCTTGCGCTCGCATGCGCCCTGCACGCCACCGCGCATCGTGGAGACGATGTCCTCCTTGCGGGCCATCATCGCTGCGAAGTCGTAGCCCACCTCGCCCACGAGGATCCCGAAGTCCTTTGCCTCGCGGATCTTTCGCAGCAGGTCGGCCGCGGCCAGTAGGGCCTTGGTGGGAATGCAGCCCCAGTTGAGGCAGGTGCCCCCGAGCTCCGCCCGCTCGACCAGCGTGACCTGCGCACCCATCTGGGCTGCACGGAGTGCGGCGACGTCGCCGCCGGGGCCTCCGCCAAGAACGACCACGCGAGGTCCATCACTCATTTGAAGGTCATCTCCCTGCCCGCGAGGGCGTCTTCGAGAACGCGCTGCTGCTCGAGCTGATGTGTCTGCGGGTATCCCTCGCTCACCGACGCGCGGGCAGGGCGGCCGACGTATCCCACCTGGTCAATGGGCAGAAGGCGCTCGACACGGCGGGTGATGAATGACCACGCGCCCATGTGGCGCGGCTCTTCCTGTACCCACTGCACGGTTTCGAGGTTGGGGTAGCTGTCGTACAGAGCCACCAGCTCTTCGCGGGGGAACGGGTACAGCTGCTCAATACGGCCGATGGCCAGCTCGGGGCGCGTGCCGCGGTCGGCATGGCCGTTGATCTCGTGGAAGATCTTGCCGGTGCACAGCACCAGGCGGGTCACCTTCGCGCGGTCGGTCACGCGCGGATCGTCGATGACCGGCTCGAAGTGCCCCTTGGTGAGGTCATTCAGGCTGCACGAGGCCGCCTTGGCACGCAGCAGGCTCTTGGGGGTGAACACCACGAGCGGTCGGATCTCATCGAGCAGGCCTTGGCGCCTAAGGAGATGGAAGTAGTTGTCGGCCGTCGAGCAGTTGGCGATTCGCATATTGCCCTCGGCTGCCAACCTCAGGAACCGCTCTGGCCGAGCGGATGAGTGCTCAGGCCCATTTCCCTCGTAGCCGTGGGGCAGCAGCAGGACCAGGTCGGTGGGCGTCTGCCACTTCGACTCGGCGGAGGAAATGAACTGGTCGATGATGACCTGGGCACCGTTCGAGAACTCGCCGAACTGGGCTTCCCACATGGTCAGCATGT
>SXGR01171539.1_pt1 | contig 10956 bp, 10 predicted proteins | sample 3174711 | NCBI WGS metagenome assembly SXGR01 (sample SAMN11356860, study PRJNA531348) | freshwater metagenome | isolation source: freshwater sample F1-60 | place: China: Fuxian Lake, Yuxi | collected 2017-12-25 | reverse complement strand
GACCCTTCGATACGAGTGGTCCGGTTACGCGAACGCCAGCGGCGTCAACTTCATAACCTTCGCCCACCATGTTGTACAAGAACCCGTGCTCTGATTCTGGGTTCCAGTCAGTCTGAAAGGTGATTGTGTCTGGGCAGATACCCGCGAGAGAAACGGCCTCTGTGGTCGTCTCTTCGGCTGGTGCGGCCTCTGTTTCTTCTGTTACCTCTTCAGTCGCTGTGTCGTCATCACTACCGCAAGCGGCAAGGGTGACCAAGCACAAAGCACCGAAGAGAGCAGTTGCTTTTCTTCGCATTTGTTTCTCCTGTTGTTGTCTGGGGCTGAATTAAATTGCAACCAATTATCTATTACTTTTCATTGCCTTGCATTACTTTTCATTTTATTTTTCGTCAAGAGATCGTCACCGACCTCTTGTCGTCGTGTGCCACTTGCCGATGGCGACTTTTGAGAGCAGCCCGAACAAGATGAACACGACTAAACCGAAAATGCTGGCCAAGATGATTGCGGCAATCAACTCGGCACCCCATAGCCGCCCGCGGTAAATATCAATCTGAGCGCCAATACCGACAACGCCTCCTTGGCGGAAATAGAAATCGCCAACCACTGCGCCAATTACTGATAGACCAGCCGAAATTCGCAATCCGACAAAAATATTTGGCATTGCCGCGGGAAACTGCAGTTTCCGAAGACGCGTGAACTTGCTGGCTCCATGTAGCGAAAACAATTCATGTTGGCTCTTGTCAACCGAAAGAAGGCCGAACAAAGTGTTGTTGACGATCGGAAAGAATGCAATCAGCACGACGACGAGAATTCTCTGCAAAGTGATGCCGTCAATTAGCGCCCGAATCAGTGGCGTCATCGCCAAGATGGGGGCTGATTGCAGTGCAACTAGATATGGCCAAGTAGCCCGCTCCATCCATCGGCGTGTAGCCATCAAAGTAGCTAGCGTCGTACCAATCAAGATCGTTATGAACAAACCAATTACGGCGATTTTGATTGAGTCCCAAAGTGATCGCAGAATCGGCTTTAATCCACGTTGTTCGCCAACGGACCAAGTTAGAAAGCCCTCTTGAACTACGCGGTGTGGTGTCGGCAATAAGAACCGTTTCTGTGGGGGCAATAGACGAGTTGATAGCAGGTACCAAACGCCGATGAAGATCGCGAATACGACAATTGGACCCGCAAAGTCGCTGACTAGATTTCGCTCACTTGTTTCGCGAGGCGCATCGTCGACACGCAAACTTGGTGGCACAGACTGATCAATTGTGTTTGTCACTTTGATGCTATTTGAGCCACTCATACCAGTGCGCCTCGCAGGGCAAGTGATACTTCGCCGCAGATTTCGGCGAACTGGGGTTCGTATCTCAATGAATGCGCACGCGGATAACTAAACGGAATATCAAAACTGCCAACGATCTGACCCGGTCGCGCCGACATAACTAAGACTTTGGTCGACATATAGACGGCCTCAGAGATTGAGTGCGTGATAAACAAACCAGCAAAGCCTTCAATTTGAAAGAGTCGTAGTAGTTCATCATTAAGTCGCTCGCGTGTGATTTCGTCAAGGGCGCCAAATGGTTCGTCAAACAGGAAAACGCGTGGTTTCATGACAAGAGATCTGGCGAGTGAAGCACGCATGCGCATACCGCCCGACAATTGACGCGGATATTTGTCTTCAAAACCCGTAAGACCGACCAAGTCAATTGCGTCTTGAGCAAGTTTGGCTCGCTGTGTCTTTTCGATTCCGTGAAGCTCGGCGATTATTTCAATATTTTTTCGGACATTGCGCCAAGGCAAAAGAGTCGCGTCCTGAAAAACATATCCAATACTGTTTCGGTCGACTTCGCATTTACCTTCGGTTTCAGTTTCGAGGTTTGATGCGATACGCAACAATGTTGATTTACCGCAACCCGATGGGCCAACAACCGTTACGAATTCTCCGGGGTTAACGTCAAAGGAAACCCCACCGAGGGCCTTCGTGCCGTCGGGAAACGTCATGCCCACGTTTTTGAACCCGAGCGCCCCAGCCACGTCTAGAGAATAGTTGATTAGCTATTGGCGACCAAAAGCGAATGGGTAATTTGACCTTTATAAATAACTAAGTTTCGGGTTGGTGAGTTGGCTATTGCCTCGCGGGTTGAACCAGCTTGAGTCAACATTAAATTCGCTGCCGCGCCGACTTTTGGACCCGAGTTTGTAAGTCCCATTACTTGGCGGGCGACAGTCGAGACTGAATCGAAAGCCTCGTTGGGTAACAAATGCGCGGTGAGTATCGCTAGGCCAGCACTTTCGAGTGGGTCGCCACGACCGATTGGATTAAACGGGTCTTGTAAGTTGTCGGCCCCGAAAGCAACTTTGACCCCTGCCTTTCGAAGATTAGAAACTGCGGTTAGCCCTCTTGGCGTGGCAGTTGCAAAATCTCGACCTTGTAGAAAGAGGTTTGTATGTGGCAAGGCGATGACATTGATTCCGGCTTGGGCGACGAGCTCTGAAACTCGCTGCTGCACCTTGTCGGTTTGCATGCCCAAGCTGACACAGTGGCTAGCCGCGACGGCCTGTTTCAGCCCAGTACCAATCACTCGATTGGCTAGGTCTTCCAGCGAGAGTCGAGTTGAATCCGTGTGTTCGTCTGTGTGTAAATCAAGATCGCAATTAAGTTCGCCAGCTAGTTCGATGAGGGCAACGTTGGCACCTTCTGGGTCAACGTCAAGATGTGGACAACCACCCAAAATATTTGCACCCATTTCGATCGCTCGTCGGCCGCGGTCCCGATTAACTTTTCCTGCTTCGCCCGAAAGCGGCCAACCCAACAAAGCACAGATCTGCAGATCGACAAGAGATCTTGTGCGGTTTCGAACCTCGACCAAGGCCTCAACAGCATCGAGATTGTTCCATTCAGTGACATCTGCATGCGTGCGAATTGCAGTGACCCCATTAGAGGCCATTAGTCGCACAGCTCTCTCTGCACGCTCAATTGTGTCCGCGACTGTAATTTGATTTCGTGACGTTTCCATCGCCATGATCGCACCCATCAAGTCACCAGTTGGATTATGGATCCGTTCAGCCAAAAATGCCTTGTCAAGGTGAGCGTGTGGCTCAGCAAGTGCACAGGTCAGAAGCGACCCACGCCCATCAACAACTTGTTCTTTTTCAAACGCAACAAGGTCAGTAGCAATCTCAGCAACTAGATCGCCAACTATCCGCACGCTTTGCAGCTGTTGGATACCTTCAATTTTGCAATTCTGCAGCAACATTTCTGCGTGCTCGCTACGACGTCAGGCGTTTAAATCAGTGGCTGAAGATTTGGTAGTGGTCGCCGTTCAACTTTTTCTCCAAGTTTTGGAAAAACCTCTTCGACGACAAGATGCATCTGCTCTGACATCTCTTCGCGAGTCACACCGGGGTAGTCAAAGAAGAAGCAAATATTTTTGAGGTCGAGTAAATCGCGCCAAAACCCCAGCGTGTCGACGGCATCATCGATCGAGCCGACTATCTGAATTTTCTGGTCAATTGACTCTTGCACTGTCGGGCAGTGATTGAAGGCGACTTTGCTGCCATCTGGGTTGCGATACGAAGAAAAGCGACCGTATGGCGATAGAAAGTTGGCAAATTCGTCGTGGCCAGGTTTTCCTTTGATCATTGCTTTCTCACGAGTCTTTGCAACATGGATGTTCATCACCAAGGTTCGATCCTCGCCCGGCGCAACTGGGTCACCCATCTCTTCTCGAATTTGGGCGTAACGATCCCATTTCTGTTTTTGGCTATCAGCATTCTGCAGCCAGTAGACAGCCTTATGACCTGCTCTTGGCACATATTCGATCGTTTCGGGTGAAGTCACTGGTTGATAGACATCGATGTGGCGAAGTGGCTTTGGTATCAAAGTCAAGTCGTCTACATAGCTACCGCGATCAGGTATTTCATCTGGAGGAAACACAAAGTGTTTGCCGCGGTATGAGAAGCGCTCGTTGTACCAAGCAAGCTTGATGACTTCCATGCTTTCTTCAAAGACTTCGCGATTGATGCGGTCGTGCTCAGCGCTCATCGCATTATCTCCTGATGCTACAACTGTGCCGAGACTCCATGCCTCGCGCGGCACTGTGCCACGACCAACACCGAACTCCATTCGTCCGCCTGTAACGATGTCGGCTATTGCGAAATCCTCAGCGAGCCGCAATGGGTGCCACTGTGGCAACACATTGAACATTTGACCGAGGCGAAGATTTTTAGTGACGCTCGTTAGGTGTTGACCAAACAAAATTAGATTCGGCAATACCTCGTAGCCCTCATATTGAAAGTGGTGTTCGGTAAGCCACATTGTGTCTATTCCGACTTCGTCGGCAGTTTTGGCCCAAGCGACAAGATTCTTGTAGCACTCGATGACACTGTTGTTTCCGTACCGTCTGTTTTTTGGCGCTACTTTGCCAGCGTCATCCATTGGAACGGTGCAGAAAAAATTGGCGTCTACTCTCATGGTGCTAACAATATCTCAGTTGCCATGCCAGGCATTACGTGAAACTAATACTTTTTTTAAAGATTCAGGTTTATCCGTCATAATGCCATCAACACCCAAATTTAATAGTCGAACCATCTCATCTTCGTCGTCGATGGTCCAAACATGCACTTGAATCTCGGCATTATGAGCTGCCTGAATAAACGATTTATCGACAATTGTCAACGGCCCCTGACTCACGGGCACTTGTGCAGCGTGAATATTTCGAAAGTTGCCGGAGCGGCGAACCCAACTACCTAAACGTAATTTGGTGACATCCCTCGGACCCATCGAGGTGCACAAATCTTCCCCAAATTGATCACGCAAACTATTAAGACGTTTGTCACTGAAAGAACCTACGCAAATCCGATCGAACAAGTCACCACGTGCGATTCGCTCAGTAAGTGGCTTCAATGCTTGATCTGATTTGCAGTCGATATTGATATGGGTGCTTGGCCAAGTGGAAATTAAATCTTCGAGTAGTGGTATGGGTTCGGTGCCGTTGACTCGAGCATTTTTGACATCGCTGTAGTTGAGTTCGCTGATCAGACCGGGTCGTCCGCAGGTACGCGACAGGTCATCGTCATGAAACGCGAGCAACACACCGTCTTTGGTGGCATGCACATCAGTCTCTATATATATGTATCCGAGATCGATCGCGCGTTGAAACGCTGGCATGGTGTTTTCTGGCGCATCACTCGCGCCACCGCGGTGAGCAAAGGCGATTGGCAAGTTATGTTTGAGAAAAGGATGTTTCATTCGGCGAAAACTTGGGTTCACGCAAAACTAAATTGCGCGGCCCGCGTTCTTCCAATATTCGTCTTTAAGTAAACGCTTGTAAAGTTTGCCCGTTGGATGACGAGGTAGTTCAGTGCGAAAATCGATCGAACGTGGACACTTGAGATCTGCAAGAGAGGCGCGACAAAATGCTTTCAATTCGCCCTCTAGCTCGCGAGCCTCTTGTGGGCTCTTGGGCATGGAGACTGGCTGAACGACTGCTTTAACCTCTTCGCCAAACTCTTCATTCGGCACACCGAAGACGGCAACGTCGACAACTTTTGGATGATTAATCAAAACATTTTCTGATTCTTGCGGATAGATGTTTACTCCACCTGAAATAATCATGAACGCTTTGCGGTCGGTCAGATATAAAAAATTATCTTTGTCGAGATAGCCGACGTCACCGAGTGTTGTCCAACCCCGTCCAAGCGGATCTCGCGAACTCTTCGTCTTCTCTGGATCGTTGTGATATTCAAAATTAACGTTGCTCTCGAAGTAAACCGTACCTGATTCGTTCAGTGGCAATTCTTTGCCATCTTCGTCGCAGATGTGAACTGTCGCATTCAGTGCCATGCCAACAGTGCCTGGGTGGGCAAGCCATTGTTCAGAATTGCAATAGACAAAGCCGTTGCCTTCACTACCTGCGTAATACTCGTGAATTACTGGCCCCCACCAATCGATCATCTTTTTCTTCACTTCTATCGGGCATGGTGCCGCAGCGTGAATAGCACACTTCAGACTTGAAGTGTCGAACTGACTGCGAGTCTTTTCATCAAGCTTTAGCATCCGAACGAACATTGTGGGCACTAGCTGAGAGTGTGTGACTTTATGTTTGGCGATCAACTTTAAGTACTCTTCGGCATCAAAATGCTCCATAATGATTGCAGTACCGCCAAGTCGATGTGTAGTCATTGTGAAGCGCAAAGGTGCGGCATGATAGAGCGGTGCCGGCGAAAGATAAATCGAGTCCTTGTCGATCGCGAACAACATCGAACATAAAGCGCTAAGTGAAGTCGGCGAGCCTAGTGGAGTCATTGCAAGACCGAGTTTGATTCCTTTTGGTCTGCCAGTCGTGCCACTTGAATAAAGCATGTCAACGCCGTCGACGCGGTTCGACAACTCGGTCGCAGGTGCCTTTGAAACGGTGTCTTCGTATGAGTCGTAACCATCTATTTTTCCGTCGAGCATCAGCCGTAACGAAACATTCGGTGTCGTATTGGCTACCTCGGCAGCCTGGTCAGCTTTGTGTTTGCTTGTGATGAACGCTTTTGCTCCGCAGTCGTTGATTATGTAATTGAGTTCGTCAGTGGTCAGTCTTGATGAACATGCCGTATAAATGAGCCCCGCATAATGGCATCCCCACAAGATTTCGAAATAACGAGGATGATTCTCGATGCAAAACGCAACATGATCACCGGGGTTAAGGCCAGCATTGCGCAAAACTTGACTCAGTCGGTTGGCGGCCTCATCTAGTTCTTTGAATGTGATTGCCTGACCTGTTGATGCCATAATGACGGCAGGCCGATTAGGTGCATCAGCAGCGATTGCCCCTGGAAACATATTTGAAAACTAGTCGGTTTTGATAACGGGCTGCCAACTTCAGAAACTTTGTAACAGACAGATAAGTTAGAAGAATCATGGTTGCCATAGAAACTGAAAACATCGTGACCGAAGCCGAGATCGGCGCCTTGGTCGATTCTCTGATTGAGAAGCACCCACCGAATAAAACTAAAGCCACCGACTTTTTGGGTGCGCAATTTGATGCAGGGTTAGCTTGGGTGCATTTTGAAGTCGGTAACGGTGGTTTAGGAGCGTCACCTAGGTATCAGAAAATCGTTAATGAAGCAATTGCGGCGGCAAACGGGCCATCGAGTTATGCGCGAAATCCAATCGGTTACGGCATGTGCGCCCCGACAATCATTCAGTGGGGTACCGAAGCGCAGAAGGCGAAGTATTTACGATCACTTTTCACTGGTGAAGAAATTTGGTGCCAACTCTTTTCTGAGCCAGGCTCGGGCTCAGACTTCGCGGGTTTATCGGCAAAGGGTGTGCGCGATGGCGATGAATGGATTATCAACGGTCAAAAAGTTTGGACAACTCTCGCGCATCTCTCCAAGTACGGACTTTTGGTCGTACGTACAGACCCTCAGGCAGTTAAACATGCTGGTCTTACTGCCGTGATAGTCGACATGAAAGCGCCTGGAGTAGAAGTGCGACCATTGCGTCAGATGACTGGCGAAGCCGAATTTAACGAAGTTTATTTCACTGATGTTCGAGTGCCAGTTGCAGAAACTTTGGGTGGCACAGGTGATGGGTGGCGAGTGAGTTTGACGACTCTGATGAACGAGCGAGTTGCAATCGGCGGAGCGATTCCGCGCAAAGCAACTGGTCCGATTCGCGAAGCTTTAAAAATTTGGGAGACTCTGTCGCCTGAATTGCGATCATCGGCAACTAAGGATGAGTTGATGAAGCTCTGGATCAAAGCCGAGGTTTTACGTTTGACGAACATTCGCGCCGGACAGAATCGTCGCATGGGCACCCCTGGCCCTGAAGGATCTATCGGCAAGGTTGCAAGCGCGGAGTTAAACAAAGACACTTATGAGTTTTGTGTCGGTCTTCTCGGTGCAAACGGAATGCTCTATGGCAGTTACGAAATGGTGCGACCAGAAACTGCAATGAGTTTCGATTCTGTGCCAAAAGCATTTTTGCGCAGCCGTGCTAACAGCATTGAAGGTGGAACAACAGAAGTTATGAAGAACATTCTTGGTGAGCGTATTCTTGGGTTGCCCGGCGATGTTCGTGTCGATCGCGACAAGCCGTGGCACGAAGTGCCGCGCAACTAGCAACAATTTTAGTTGCGCATTTCAGCGAGCTTCGCCGCGAAATTAAAATTAGATAGCTAACAGCGCGAGAACAGTGCTTGCCGCAAGTTTGCGGTCATCAACTATTTTTCGATCGCTAAGAACGCCACCAAGCATCACTGTGGTGGCGGTCTCTATTGCGATCTGTAATTGTCGAATATGACGTGGCGGAGGAAAGTACTCGTCTTCTTGAGCAATCTTTATCTCTTCGACGCCTTGAGAGGGTGCTAGCTGGTCAATAATTTGAGTGACTAATTCTTCTGGCGCGGAAGCGCCGGCAGTAATGCCGACTACACCTGTCAGCGACTTTGGCAATTCGGAGACATCGTTGACCCGATAAACCTTTTGGCACCCAAATTCACGAGCCAACTTTTCAAGGGCACGGGTATTCGATGAGTTATCAGAGCCGATCACAATGATTGCGTCACATTGTTCTGCAATTTTCATGAGTGCACCTTGACGGTTCGTTGTTGCAAAACACAGGTCGCTTTTTCCGGGTGACCAAACTTCTGGAAACTTTACCTTGACTGCGTCGGCGACGTCCTTCCAATCGCGATGTGAAAGAGTAGTTTGGGCCAAGATCGCGACAGGCTCAACAAAAATTGGCAAAGCATCAACTTCGGCGAGTGTTTCGACTCGAGTAATCGAATCTGGTGCTACTGCCATCGTGCCGACAGCCTCTTCATGTCCTTCATGGCCGATATAAACAATATGAAAGCCTTTTGATGCTCGTGTCTTAACCTCGTGATGCACTTTGGTTACCAGCGGGCACACCGAGTCGACGACGTAGCTCCCTTTAGCGATCGCTTGTTGCACGACTTGAGGTGCAGATCCATGTGCCGAAAGCATGATTGGTCGACCTGGAGGTATCTCGCTTAGGTCATCGACGAAGATTACGCCAAGATTCTTGAAGCGATCGACGACGATTTTGTTATGCACGATCTCGTGATAGCAGTAAACGGGCGCATCAAATGTGCGAACCATCCACGCGAGAGCTTTGATCGCCATTTCAACGCCTGCACAAAATCCACGCGGTGATGCGAGAACGATTTTTTCGATCTTATTCACCGCTTTGAAGATTACCTTGAACTAGCAAAGGTAAACTGTTGAGTGTGACATCGAAGCTTGCAACTGTTGTCATCATCGGTAGGCCAAACGTTGGCAAAAGCACCTTGTTTAATCGTTTTATGGGTTCTCAGGTTGCCATCGTTCAAGACCAACCGGGCGTCACACGTGATCGTTTCGAGCGTCAGGTTGAGTGGCAAGGCCGGCATTTCAATGTTGTTGACACAGGTGGTTGGATGCCAGGTGGCTCTGAACTAGACAGCAAAGTAAGCCGTCAGGTTGAAGCGGCAGTTAAAGAAGCAGATCTCGTCTTATTTGTGGTTGATTCGACCGCAGGTGTGCTCGACGATGATCAAGCCATTGCAAAATGGCTTCGTACAAGCGGCAAAGAGGTTCTCGTTGTTTCGAACAAAGTTGATACCGACAAGCGTGAGTTTGATAAGTGGGAGTTTCTGTCTCTAGGTCTCGGTGATCCGTATCCTGTTTCGGCTCTACACGGGCGAAAAGCTGGCGACGTGCTCGATGAAATTTTGGCACGTTTACCGCGCTGTGAAGGCGACGATCAAGAAATTGCCAAGCCCGATCGCAATGATGCCAATCGCACGCCTGGTATTCCGCGCGTATCTATTGTCGGTCGACCCAATGTAGGCAAAAGCACGCTATTTAATCGACTGGTTGGTCAAGACCGTGCGGTTGTGCACGACATGCCCGGCACGACTCGAGATTCGATCGATACGGTCGTGCAAACGCCAGATGGCCCAATTACTTTCGTCGATACTGCTGGTATGCGTCGTCGCAGTCGAGTAGATGAGTCAACAGAGTATTACTCATTTGTGCGTGCGCTTCGTGCGGTAGATGAGTCTGACATCGCCTTACTTGTAATTGACGCAACCGAAGGCATCACGAGTCAAGATCAAAGACTCGCCGAACGCATAGATGCATCGGGCAGTCCGGTCGTTGTTGTGCTCAACAAATGGGAAATTCTCAACGCAGATCAAAGAGACGAAATAGATATCGAAATTGGTCGCAAATTATTTTTTGTAGGTGATGCGCCAGTGCTCAAAATGAGTGCACTGACTGGCAAGGGCGTTCAAAAGCTTCTTCCGGTGTTGAAAGATTCAATCGAGCAATATCACCGTCGAGTGCCAACCCGCGACGTGAACCGCGTTATTGCTCGTGCTCAGCAGCAACAACCCGCACCAAGTGGCGGGCGAGTGCTTTATGCATTGCAGGGCGCTTCCGATCCGCCAACATTCACCTTGTTTGTCAATAAAGAATTACCGCAAACATATTTGCGTTATCTTGAGCGCTCGATACGTGAAGGTTTCGAGTTTGGTTCAGTGCCGATCAAAATCCGCGTGCGAAAGCGGGCTGAGTAAACAGCCATGCCTTGGTGTCAAGAGTGCGCCAAATATTTTGTACCAAATGCTCTAACAGTTGAGGGCAATTGTCCAAAGTGCGGACGTGAAATCACAGAGTTCACAATTAACGGAAAACCTTTGAATCAACCCGTCACTCATAAGACCCTTGACCTCAGAAGTCTTGCCAGATCAAACGGTGAAGACGAAAAGGTCCCATGGCATTTCAAGTTGCTTGTTGTCCTTTTGATCGGTTATTTGGCGTGGCGAGTTGTGTCGCTGTTTATCTGAGATACCTTGACAGTCGTTGAAATTTGAAATGCGGGCTGTGGCGCAGCTTGGTTAGCGTGCTTGTCTGGGGGACAAGAGGTCGTGGGTTCAAATCCCGCCAGCCCGACTAGGT
>SXGR01412264.1_pt1 | contig 10958 bp, 10 predicted proteins | sample 3174711 | NCBI WGS metagenome assembly SXGR01 (sample SAMN11356860, study PRJNA531348) | freshwater metagenome | isolation source: freshwater sample F1-60 | place: China: Fuxian Lake, Yuxi | collected 2017-12-25 | reverse complement strand
TCTGAACGTGCGGTGCAGCTGGCATTGGATACCCTAATGCAGGGACGTACAACGCTGATGATTGCCCATCGCCTGTCCACGGCCGAGCACGCGGATCGCATCGTCGTTTTGCAAGACGGTCGAATCGCCGAAATTGGCAGCCACACGCAATTACTTGCAGCTAACGGTGTGTATGCCCATCTGTATCACCTGCAGTTTTCAAGGGAGCCCTGACGAGGAGCGCTGATGACACAGTTTTCCGGTTTCCTGCCCCTTCCTTGTTGGATAACACTGGCGATATCGGGAGCGTTGAGCTGGAAAAGCTTGAAGAATATTGCGGAAATCGAGCTCAGTGATTGAAGTGAATGATAAGCAAGAATCTAGGCTCAGTAACAGTACTTTATATTTCCAAATTTTTATCTGAAAAAATGATGAATTTTCAAAACGGCTCATTTTATTTTAGTTGAGATTTGTATGTAGCCGCGCTCCCCATGTTCGTTCTGTATTCACGCCAAATTAATTCGAAATTTTAAATAATATGCGCACTCATCTTGATTTAGGTTGTGGCTTGTCGCCCAAAAATCCTTTTGGATATGACAATTTATATGGAATTGATATCAGAGCAAGTGAGGAAGAAAAGAGCAATGCAACCATTGTGACCGCTAATCTTGCTGTTGAGCCTATTCCATTTCCTGATAGTTATTTTAATTCTGTATCGGCTTATGATTTTTTTGAGCACATACCGCGCGTCGCCCTTGATTTCAACACAAAATCATCAAGGTTTCCATTTGTTGAGCTAATGAATGAGATATGGCGTGTTTTAAAACCAAATGGAATTTTATATTCGGTTACGCCGGCATTCCCCAGCGAAAAAGCTTTTCGGGACCCAACACATGTGAACATAATTACAAAAAAAACACATCGTTATTTTACGAGTCCGGATTTTCTTGCGAGGATGTACGGCTTTCACGGGAATTTCAATTTACTTCGCCAGGCTTGGGTGCATCCTCGTGATTTGTATAAGCCCAAAACGTCAAACCTCGCTGAACTCCTGAGAGATATGGGAAAGAGATTGATGGGGGAGCAATCTCACTTGATCTGGGAGTTCGAAGCCAAGAAGTAAATTGAACGTACTATTTGATTTTTTTCAATAACTGATTATCTTTACGCATGAATTTCTGAAGCGATAGTTCAGGCTCTTTAGCTAGTACTAATCCAAGGTTTTATACTTCAGCCTGAGGAGCCACTGAATAATCCACGTTGCCCGGCGAGCCAACGTAGTTGTGCGACGCAGGGACCCGCAAAATCAGAGGTTTGGTGCGATTGGCCTTGCCAAAAAATTTTCTGGATTTATTTAATCAACGCTTCCCCAAGCCGTTCACGAAACAAAATTTTATGGTTGATTTTTAAAGAGATCTTGGGAGTAGACGTAGTCTCAAGCTCGTATCAAGCCAACTGTTCTGCCAAGTAGTCTCGCAATATACTTTGGTTGTGGAATTAGTAGCCTCAGCGGCAGTGTTAATAAGGCGAGACAGAGTGTCTTCCATCGTAACCATCTAGCTTTTTTGCCGTGTTTTTTTTCAAATAAAAGCTTTGATTGCGCATGATGGTAACCGCGTAAAAACTCAGATCTGAGAGGTGCGTGCCCTTTGACCGAGCCGCGCGATAGGTGCTTTAGCTTGATCTGAGGGACGACTACCATGGAAAGCTTTGCATCAAATGCGCGTTGTGAGAGATCTTCATCTTCGTAATACAAAAAGAAATCTTCATCAAAAAATCCGATTTTCGACATATTTTCTATATTTAGAAGTATGGCAGCGCCACATAAAAACCCCACGCAGCAGGGCCCATCGGCACCGCAACCTTTTGAGATCCATTGCGAGCTGGGCCACCGGTAATTGATTTCCTCTACATTGTGTCTGTCCAAAAGTTGCGGCGCGATCATGGCTGCATCCGGAAATTGCTCGGCAGCCTGCATTATCTGTTCAAAAAAATCAGGCTCAGGCAGTGTGTCAGGATTTAATAACAGGGCAAATGTAGTAGAGGTTTGTTGGAGTGCACGATTATTAGCTGCACCAAACCCTTCATTTTTTTCATTCAATAATAATTGTGCGTTTGGTAGAAATTTCGTAATTTTTTCAGTGGTGTTATCGGTGGATGCGTTATCCACACAAATTACATTGGCTAACTCCCTTAATGCCGATGCCAGAGCCTCCACGCAATGTACGCTGTTATAGGTGACGATAATGACCGTCAGCTCACTCAGTGGATTTTTTTGAAATTGAATGGTGGTCATGTTTCAGACTTTGGAGGCTGATGGGGTAGACTTTAGGACTGAGATCGATCAGGAAATTCAGTATGCCTTCGAGAGAGCAACTTCCCGGAATATTTTTTGCTATTTTGCCAATCACCTTGTTTTTCCCGATCGGCATCACCTACACCGTTATTGTGCTCTATTTCATAGCTTGGTTTGCGGCTGGTAGCTTGGGTGCGAAGTGGAGCGCAATTCGATGTCATCCGACTTATACCGTTAGCTTGATACTTTTTACAGCGGTTTTGTTGTCGGCCATCTTTCTGTCCCCAGGTAATGATTACCGATGGCACGGAATGATTCATTACTTCGTCTTCGCATTTCTGTTGCTTTTTTCGGTTGGTTGCGAGAATGCAGTTTATCGACGTGCCAAGTCAGCCCTCTTTCTAGGCGCGCTATATGCGGGCTTCATCTTTTGCGTTGAAAAAGCTGGTCTTCTGCCGGATTGGACAATATTTTCTTATTACCATCAGTATGCTGGCAATAAATCTATTTCGATTGGCATATTCATGGCGATTGCAGGAGCCTGGATGCTCAACGAGGCGTTCGATGCGGTTGATCGGCGTAGTATGTTGCTTTATCTTGTCGCGTACGCATTCACCGAATGGGTAGTTGTCCAGTTCGCCGTCACCCGCACTGGTACCTTGATGGTTTATCTGTTGTCTGCCTTGGTGATTCTCCGGCGATTGAAATTCAACCGACGGTCGCTCGCGACGGTGGCGATGGTATCCGTTGTTATGGTGGGTATTGTCGCATCGAACGGTGTGGGCCACCGACGTCTTCAGGAAGTTGGTTCGGCTATCACAGCACTCCAAGAAGGCAGTTTGGGCGCTGGTGAGAGTAATCGTTTGCAGTTTTTACGGATAACCGGCGCGATGATTGCTGAAAGACCAGTGATCGGATTCGGGATTGGTGGGTGGCGCCAAGAGTATCCGGTACGTGCCCAAGGTCTCGAGACGGCTTTCATGAGTACTCCACACAATGACTACTTGCTGTATGGATCAGAGTTGGGTACGATTGGATTGATGCTATTGGTTTGGATTTTTGGAGCTTTAGTACGTGAATCTTTACGAGCATCCTCGACTAAAGGTACGGCATTTCTTGTGGTGATGGTCGCATTGATTGTATCCAGTATGTTCAATGCAATGCTTCGAGACTGGCGCTTTGGTGTGCCATTGATGCTCCTGATTGCCATCGCCTATCGTGACAGTCAAGAAGTCTCATCAAACTCGCACGTTAAACTATCTGCATCAGCATCTTCTATTGATATTGAATCAGGCGAGATGTCCAAGTGAATAGCCGCACTCCGGGCACAGGCGCTGATAAAGAGACGCGTCTCAATTAATGCCGTATTTATCCGATCGACCTTGCGCAAATAATCTCCTGGCCTCTGCCAGCCGAGTGACACGGCAATGCGATGATCCTGCAATTTGAACGTACCGCAGCGATTGCTACTCACGGAAAAATGAAGAACTGACGATCATGCGGGTGTGTGCCGATCTCGCGCTCCTCCTAGCTTAGTGAAATAGGATACGGTGCGGCTGATAGCCATCCTGTTGACCGCTCGGGCCACGGTATCCACTATCAATAATATCGATTTAAACAACTGTGGGTATTTTTGCTGCTTTTCGCCTTGGCGGCCCGTACTACCCGCCGTATAAGGATGACTCAAAAACATGAAACTACGTAGGGCCAACTGATTCCAATCGCGTCGGTTCTGAGTAAGCATGCTGGTAGACGGCAGAAATTCCTTTAGATTCTTCTTCAACCGAGAAAATGGCTTCTACGCGCGCGCGTCCGAGTTGACCCAAGCCCATGGTTTTCAGGGGGTCGTTCATCAGCAGTGTTAGTGCGCCGGCAAGCGCGTCGACATCGTCGGTCGGTACCACATACCCTGTCTTGCCCTCTTCAACAATAGTTCTGAACGCACCGGTATCACTGGCAACCACAGCGCAGCCGCATGCCATACCTTCCAGCAGCGTCAGTCCAAAAGGCTCATAGCGGGGACAGGCGACAGTGATCAGCACATTTTGATACCAGTCTGCGACGGTATCAGCATCAACCACCCCGAGAAAAAGAATGCGCTCTGTGAGTCCTGCTGCAGCGATTTTCTGCTCCAGTTGCTTCTGAAAGCTAGTGTATTGCAGCGTACACAAACCGGCAATCACCGCCGTGTAATCGGGGAATTTTGGCAGCAGTCGGATCATGGCCTCGACAAAAATATCCATCCCCTTGTCAGGTCTTATTCTGCCAAATGTGCCGACACCATATTTGTCCGGTAAGCCCGTACGGCGCCAGATCGTTAATTTATCTGCCGGCGGCGAGAAGCGTTCGAGGCTGATCCCATGGGGTACGACTCGTGTCGTATTTGGTACAAAACTCGCCGCTTCCGGTGTCGTCGAGATCACGCCGTCCATCTTGCTGATCAGCCAGCGCGGAAACCAGGAATGGCGGTGCTTGGCTGCCGATGTAAAAATTATCTTGATAGGAAAGTATAAAACGTCACGCAGAAAAATCGTCAGCATCATTTCCGGATCACGACGTACATGCCAGATACGTGGCCGCCCATTTGGCAGACGCTTGCGACTGATCCAGATCGCTTGCCAGACGCTGAGATAAAAAAAGCTCTCAGGATGATTGGACCGCGCTAGCTGTGCGCCAGGCAGGTCATTGCCTACGAACCCGATACTCAAGATTTTTGCCTGAACCGGCAGCAGGGCGTTGATGGTTCCGGAAACGCCTGAATAGCGTCTCTTCATATTGGTAATGATGATTTCTGGATTCATTTTTAGTGCATGCTGATATTTGATCCAATGATCCCGACAGATAATTCATTGGGTAAACGAGAGGATAAAAAGAATATCATCACATCAAAATAATATCGTACTGTTCCTGATGAAAGCCATTCTCAACCTGAAGTGAAATCGGCTTACCAATAAAATCTCCCAGCATGGTCAAATACTGAGACTCTTCTTCAAGGAAGAGATCAATCACCAGCTGCGAGCCTAGAATTCTGAATTCGCGCGGATTGAATTGTTTAGCCTCGCGCAGAAGCTCGCGTAGGATTTCATAGGCGATGGTGCGCGAAGTTTTGACTTGTCCCTTGCCCTGACATGCCGGACAGGTTTCACAAAGAATATGCGCAAGTGACTCGCGCGTGCGCTTACGGGTCATCTCTACTAGGCCCAATGCCGAAAACTCCGAAACCGTAACTTTGGTTCGGTCGCGCGCCAATGCTTTGTGTAACTCGGCAAGTACAGCAGTGCGATGCTCGATATTTTCCATGTCAATAAAATCGAGAATAATAATGCCACCGAGATTACGAAGACGCAGTTGTCGTGCGATTGCGTGTGCGGCATCCAGATTGGTTTTGAAAATCGTATCATCAAAATTTCGGCCAGTGACGTAGCTGCCGGTATTTACATCAATCGTTGTCATTGCCTCGGTCTGCTCGATAATCAGGTAGCCCCCCGATTTCAGATCAACGCGTTTGCCGAGCGCTTTTTCTATTTCTGCCTCAATGCCGTGCAGATCAAACAGCGGGCGCTCCCCCGTGTAATGCATTAGCTTGGTCATCACGGAGGGCGTATAGCTCTCTGCAAATTCACTGAGCTTGAGGAAATTTTCGCGTGAATCAATTTGTATCGATGTAGTCTCTTCCCCCACGAAATCTCTGAGCACACGCTGTGACAAGCTGAGATCCTGATACAGCAGTGAAGGGGGAGGAACCTTTCGGGATTGCTCAATCAGATGTTCCCCGATTTTTCGAAGGTAGGCGATATCACTGGTCAGGTCGGCATCACTGGCACCCTCGGCCATGGTCCGAATGATGAAGCCGCCTTTCTCTTCGGCGGGTAAAAGGGCTTGTACTTTCTCACGTAAGGCTTCACGCTCTACCGCATCACCGATGCGTTGCGAGACGCCGATATTCCGATCCTGTGGTAAGTATACCAGCATGCGTCCTGCAATCGATATTTGCGTGGAAAGCCGGGCACCTTTGGTGCTGATGGGATCCTTGATCACTTGTACCAGAAGAGATTGACCGTCGAACAGCAATTTCTCGATCGGTGTCGGCGCGCTCCCCGGACTGGCAGCACCGCTTTGCACACGGGCTTTCCATATATCGGCGACATGAAGGAAGGCAGCACGTTCAAGACCAATATCGATGAAGGCAGATTGCATGCCCGGCAGTACCCGCGCGACCTTACCCAGATAAATATTCCCTGTGCGGCCGCGAGAGGCAGTGCGTTCGATGTGTAATTCCTGCACCGCGCCGTGCTGCATCAGCGCGACACGCGTCTCTCGGAGCGTGATATTGACCAGCAGATCTTCTGTCATAGTATTTTGATACCTGCTTGCTGTAACAATCGTGTAGTTTCAAACAAAGGCAGACCCATGATGCCTGAATGGCTGCCGCTGATGTGTTCGATGAATTGTGCCGCATGGCCTTGTATGCCGTAGCTGCCAGCTTTGTCATAGGGCTCCGATGAGTTGCAATAGGCTTGCAAGGTGTCGTCGCTCAGTTTCGCAAATCTCACTTCCGAGCGGTGCAGTACTTCATTGATCTGATCTTCAAATCGTATAGCCACAGCAGTCAAGACCTCATGGGTGCGTCCCGAAAGCAAACGAAGCATAGCCATGGCCTCTGCATGATCGGCGGGTTTACCCAGTATTTTTCCATCAATGGTTACCGTGGTGTCAGCCGCCAATATCAGACGCTTCGGCAATTGATGCCATAAGACAGTGGCCCAACCACTGTCGGCTTTTTCGCGCGCGACTCGCGCAACGTAAATCTCAGGTACTTCGTCTTCGTGTGGTATCTCCGAGACCGCACCGTGGCTACCCGGTTCTTCTTTTAATTCGAGCACGTCGAAGGCAATTCCGACCTGCTGCAGTAATTCACGCCGGTGCGGGCTTTTGGAAGCCAAGTAAATGGTTTGGTCTGCCAATCTAATGTTTTTCGTCATACGGACAAGCTGACATCAGCGACTGTCACAGTGATATTCGGTGATAAGGATGATTGCGCTTAATCGTCCAGGCGCGGTAGAGCTGTTCTGCGAGCAGCACCCGGACCATCCCATGTGGCAGGGTCAGGCTGGACACGCGAACCAACATGTGGGCATTTTTCTTGAAATCCGCATCCAGACCATCCGCACCACCGATGACGAATGTAACATCCCCGCCTTGCTGCTGCCACAGTGTCAGGTGTTGCGATAACTGCAGCGTGGTCAGATCCTTGCCGTGCTCGTCCAGGGCGATTACATGGCCCCCTTTGGGCAGCACGGCCTCGATGCGTTGCCGCTCCTGCGCCATCACCGTTTCCGCACTGCGGCTCGATGAGCGCTCTACGGGCTTGATTTCTTTGAGCACCAGCCGGCATTCCGGCGGCATGCGTTTCGCATATTCCTGAAAGCCTGCCTCGATCCATGCAGGCATTTTGTGGCCGACGGCTGCAACGATGAGTTGCATGGGCTGGATTTAACCGCCGGGCTTGGTCGTTGTGCGCCGAGTGGTACCGGCTCGACTGGTTGACGCTTTTCCAGCGGTCGAACCCGTTTTTCTGGCGGGTGCTTTTTTGGCCGCTGATTTTTTAGGAGTGGTTTTCTTTGCGACGACTTTTTTAATAATCGCCTTGTTGGTCACGACTTTTTTGGTGACTGCTTTTTTGGCTGGGGTTTTGGTTGGGATTTTTGTCCCGGCAGTTTTCGTCACCGCTGTTTTTTCAGCCACCGCTTTTGCCGCCGGGGCTTTCGTGCCGCTGGCCTTGGTATCGGTGGTTCTGGTGCGGGCCGTTTTTTTTACAGCGGTCTTGGTGATATGCGACGACGCTTTGACCAGTGTTGTTTTCGCACCGGTGGCCGAGCGCGTTGCAGCGCCGAGCTTGATTTCCTTCTCGCCCCACAATTCTTCAAGACGATAGTAAGCGCGAATAGCGGGCTGCATGACGTGGACGATTATGTCGCCCAGATCGACCAGCACCCACTCGCCCGTGCCTTCACCTTCCATGCTGATGATGTTGCCGCCAGCAGCCTTGACCGAGTCGCGCACGGAGGAAGCCAGCGCTTTGGTTTGACGGTTTGAGGTACCGGAAGCGATCGCGATGCGGTCAAACATGCTGGTCAGATGGCTGGTATCGAAGATGCGGATGTCCTGCGCCTTCACGTCCTCAAGTGCGTTGACAACGATGCCCTGCAATTTTTTAATATCCATTAATGAGTCTGGTATAGGTGATGTTGTTGAATATAGTCTAGCACTGCCGCCGGAAGCAGGTCGGCGGTGTCACCCGAATCTGCAATAGCCTCGCGTATCTGGGTCGACGATACAGCCAGCGCCAGCTGCGTTGCGATGAAGACCAGACCCGAGGGCGTCCGCCGCAATTGATCTGCGCTGGCCAGCCGGCGGGTGATTTGCGATGCGACCGCTTTGTCCAGTGCTGCGTCTTCGACCGTGAAACCCGGACGTGTGGCAATGCAAAGATGGGCTTCACCGAACAGAGCGGCCCAGTCGCGCCAGGTGTGCAAATTGATCAGCTGGTCTGCACCCATAATGAGTGCGAGCGACACATCCCGCCCAAGTTCATTACGTAACGAACGCAAGGCGTCGATCATGTAGCTTGGACCCTCGCGGCGGATTTCCTGTTCATCGATACAAATCGGCGTAGGCCAGCCATCGAAGGCGGCATGCAGCATCGCAACCCGATGTACAGCTGGTGTGACCATGTCCGGCTTTTGCCACGGACGACCACTGGGTATTAGTCGCAGTTCATCAGGATGCAGTAGTGCGCAGAAGTAGCGTGCCAGTCCAATATGACCCGAATGCACCGGATCGAAGCTACCGCCCAGCAGCAGCACGCTGCGCACACTCATGCAGCCAGCCAGTCACGATGCGGCAGGAAATCCGTGTAGAGTTTCGCTTCAGGCGAGCCCACTTCAGGTTGCCAGTCATAGCGCCATTTGACGATCGGTGGCAGCGACATCAGGATGGATTCGGTACGGCCACCCGACTGCAGACCAAACAAGGTGCCGCGGTCGAAGACGAGGTTGAATTCCACATAACGACCACGACGATAGGCCTGGAAATCAAGCTCTCGCTCACCATACGCAGTGTCTTTGCGGCGTTTCAAAATAGGCAGGTAAGCATCAATAAAATGGTCACCAACGCTTTGTGTCATGGCAAAGCTTTTCTCAAAGCCTGCCGAATTGAAATCATCAAAGAACACACCGCCAACACCACGCGCTTCCTTGCGATGCTTCAGATAAAAATACTCATCGCACCATTGCTTGAAGCGCGGATGTAGCTCTGAACCGAATGGCGCCAGTGCATTGCGACAGGTTAGATGAAAATGCTGCGCATCGTCCTCGAAGCCATAGTAAGGCGTCAAATCCATGCCGCCGCCGAACCACCAGACACGCTGAATGCCTTCGCCTGTCGTGGTGAAGAAGCGCACATTCATGTGTACGGTCGGTGCATACGGATTACGCGGGTGAAAAACCAGCGACACCCCCATCGCTTCCCAAGGATGGCCAGCCACTTCAGGACGATTGGCCGCAGCCGACGGCGGCAGGCTGCTACCTTTGACATGCGAAAAACCCACGCCACCGCGCTCGAGCACATTGCCTTCTTCAATGAGACGCGAAATGCCGCCACCACCCTCGGGCCGTTCCCAGCTGTCACGCAGGAACTGCCGACCATCGACAGTTTCAGCAGCAGACACGATGCGCTCTTGCAGCGACAAAAGCCAGGCCCTGACGGCATTCGTATCGGGCGTGTTCATGAATTTTCCTTTTGTTTATTCATGGTATTCAGGCAGGTCGTTTGAGCGCGCGCCAGCCTATATCACGGCGAAACTGCATGCCGTCAAAGTGAATTTTGTCCACAGCTTCATAGGCATGTTTCTGGGCCATGCGAACGCTGTCGCCCAAACCCACTACACACAACACACGTCCCCCCTGTGTTGTCAGCGTTTTGTTGTCCAGTGCCGTGCCCGCATGGAAGCTCATGCTGTCTTCGGTTTCTTCGGGAATGCCGGTGATCACATCGTTCTTGCGTGGCGCATCCGGGTACCCACTCGCGGCCATGACCACGCCGAGTGCTGTGCGCCTGTCCCAGCCGAGCTCAATGTCATTGAGCGTACCCGCAACGGCATACTCCATAACCGATACCAGATCGGTTTTCAGGCGCGCCATGATGGGCTGCGTCTCGGGATCACCCATGCGGCAATTGAATTCCAGTGTTCTGGGATTGTCGTCGGCATCAATCATCAGCCCGGCATACAGAAAGCCCGTATAGGGAATCCCATCTTTCGCCATACCTTGCACGGTCGGTTGGATGATCTCGCGCATCACGCGCGCATGCAGTTGCGGTGTGACGATGGGCGCAGGCGAGTAGGCACCCATGCCGCCCGTGTTCGGGCCCTGATCCTGGTCCAGCAAACGCTTGTGGTCCTGACTGGTGGCTAGCGGTAAGATGTTTTTACCATCAACCATCACGATGAAGCTGGCTTCTTCACCCTCGAGAAATTCTTCGACCACCACGCGCGCGCCGGCATCACCAAAGTGATTGTCCGACAACATCATGTCGATGGCGCCATGGGCTTCTTCCAGTGTCATTGCGACGACCCCGCCCTTGCCAGCGGCACGGCCGGCGGCCGGGATCCCGAGAGGGGCGC
>SXGR01553035.1_pt1 | contig 10959 bp, 8 predicted proteins | sample 3174711 | NCBI WGS metagenome assembly SXGR01 (sample SAMN11356860, study PRJNA531348) | freshwater metagenome | isolation source: freshwater sample F1-60 | place: China: Fuxian Lake, Yuxi | collected 2017-12-25 | reverse complement strand
CTCGGGCTCGGGCTCGGGCTCGGGCTCGACGTGAGGAAAATGAGGGGATGCCTCAGCGTCTCCCCCTGAGCGCGCGTAGCGCGCGATTTGGGGGAGACCGACGCGCGCAGCGCGGCGAGTGGGGGCACCCCTTCTTTTTCGCTGGATCGCGCCTAACCGAACGGTATTCGGGCTAAGCCGCCGCCGTGCGCGCCAGGTCCGGAGCCCGGTAGATCGGGAAGTACCCGCCCTCGCGCCCGGCCGCGAGCCTCCCGTACCGCCGTGGATCCAGCACGGCCCCGCACAGCCACGCCTCGCGGGTCTCGCTCGCGAACCCCGCCTTGAACCGCGCGAGCCCCGTGTCTTCCTCTTCCAGCCCCGCCGCGCCGCCGAGGTCCATGAGGCCCCGACCCCGGAACCGTTCGAGCGCCGCCGCGTGGATGGCATACCCCGCGCCGAGGTCGTACCCGCGACCGCTGGTCGCGGCGAGGTGACTGTGCACCGTGCCGTCGCCGAGCGCGAACACGTGCATCCCGAGGACCGGGCCGTCCACCTCGCGGGCGCGCAGGGTCACGATCGACGGATGGCGGGCGAGGGCCTCGAACGCCGCGCGCGAGAACGCCTGCACCCCGGTGATCCGGTGCCGCGCCACGAGGGCGCCATAGAGCGTGTTCCACGCGTCCAGGTGGTCGACGAGCCGCACCTCGTCGACCACGCACGCGCGGGCGGCGCGGCGGATCTCGTAGCGGTGGTGCTTCGAGATCGATGGGCGCGCGAGGTCGACGAGCCAGTGCTTCTTGAACGGACGCGCGACGTCGAACGGCGCGAGCGCCTGCGCGGGAGGACCGCACAGAACGTCCGTCACCAGGACCACCGAGACGAGTCCCCACGCGCGGAGGATCGCGAGCCCGGCCGGCACGTCCGCGTCCGACCGGATGGGGCACACCGGGTACGCCCCGGCCGCGTCGTGAAGGCCTGGCCCGAAGCGCCGGACGCGGACGGTGGCTCCCCAGGGATCCACCGAGAGCGGCGCCTCGCCGTCGGGATCGAGCGCGCGGAGCCACGCGCCGTCGGCGTAAAGGTGCGTCACGAGAGCACCTCCGCGACCGCGCGGGCGACACGCAGCATCTCTTCTGCGCCGTAGCGTTGATCGCACGGGAGGAGCAGGACCTGCGCGGCCATCGCTCGCGTGACCGGAAAGTCGCCGTCCCCCGCGGGGAGGTGCGGCCAGTATCGCGCCGCGAACACCCCACGCACCGCCAGCGCGCGCTGCGTCTCCACCGCGTCGGGCACGACGATCGGCAGCCCGAGCGGCGCGAAGCCCTCTCCGCGGGCACGGAAGAGGGGTGTCACCGGAGCGTGGCGGGAGAGCACGCCGTGGTTGTCGCGGCGGCGGCGCGCGAGCGCGTCCAGATCGAGCCGCCGGAGGTGCCGCTCGACGAGCGGGCTCATCCGGCGCGTCGAGATCCGCTGGAGGCTCTCCTTCGCGCGAAACGCGCTCCAGGTGACCGGAAGCTCCCTCGCGCGCGGGCGGCCGAGCGCGGGCTCGAAGGAGAGGGCGCGCGTCATCTGCACGAGCACACCCCCCTCGCCGGTGCCCGTCAGCTTGCGCGGGCTGTAGACGAGGACGTCGCCGACCGGATCGCCCGCCTGGAGCGCCTGGGCGCGATCCTCGATCAAGGGGACGGCGTCGTGGCGGCGGCGGAGCGCGACGGCGCTCGGGGGGATCCGGCCGAAGTAGTCCACGAAGAGGACGACGTCCCGCGGACCGACATCTCGCACGTCGGGCCCGAGGTCGGGGAGGACATCGTGGAAGCGCACCTCGAGCCCGCCTTTGAGCGCCGCCCGGAGCACCGACGGGCACACGAACGCCGGCAGCCGCGCGCGGTGGAACCCACGCTCGTGGAGGGCGCGGAAGGCGAGGTACAGCGCGCTTCGCCCGTTGGTGACCAGGTCCACGCGGGCGGCCCCCTGCGACCACGCGTCGAGCACGCTCGCACCGGGGAGGCCGGGCGGCAGCGAATCCGCTGGGAAGAAGCCGCCGATGCCGCTCACGCCGCACGCTCCAGCGCCGCGGTGTGGAGCACGACCTCGGCGATGCGATCCACCACGTCCGTGCCGAGATCACCGAAGAGCGGCAGGCACAGCGCCTCCTTCGCCGCCGCGTGCGCGCGGGGGAGGTTCTCGGGCCGCGCCGACGGGACCCCGGCCCACGCGGGCACCGCGCTCGTGAGCGGGTGGAAGTACCGACGCGCGTGCACGTTCGCCGCCCGCAGGGCTTCCCACACCTCGTCGCGCGTCCGGCCGAAGCGGGCGGCGTCGATCGCGAGCACGAAGTACTGGTGGTTCGGGGCCACCCCCGCGGGTGGCCCCACGTGGCGGAGCCCCGGCACGCCGCGGAAGTGGTCCTGGTACCGCACGACCAGGGCGCCCCGCCGGGTGATCTCGCGCGCGACCTCGTCGAGCACGCAGAGGCCGAGCGCCGCGGAGAGCTCGCTCATCTTGCCATTGAGCCCGACCTCGAACTCGCCATCCCTCGCGAAGAGACCGAAGTTTCGCAGCCGGTCCAGGCGCGCGTGTGTCGCGGCCGAACGCGTGAAGACGGCGCCGCCCTCCCCGGTGTGGAGGAGCTTCGTCGCGTGGAAGCTCACGCACGAGGCGTCCCCCCACGCGAGAGCGCTCTCCCCGCCGCGCTCGACGCCGAACGCGTGCGCGGCGTCGTAGACGACGAAGAGCCCGTGCTCGCGGGCGAAGCGCTCGATCGCGTGCACCCTACATGGGATCCCGTAGGTGTGCACGGCGAGGATCCCGCGCGTCCTCGGGGTGAGCGCGGCCCGGAGCGCGTCGGGGGACAGGGTCCAGTCGTCGGCGTCCACGTCGCAGAAAACCGGCGTCATGCCCGCCCACGCGATCGCGTTCGTCGTCGCGGCAAACGTGTAGGGGGTGGTCAGCACCTCGTCACCCCGCCGACCGAGTGCGGCGAGGGCCAGGATGAGGGCCGTCGTGCCGCTCGCGGTGAGCGCCACGTGGTCGACACGTGTGAGCCCGGCGAGGGCCGCCTCGAGCTCGGCGTGCTGGGCGCCCCCGTTCGAGAGCTGTCGGCTGCCGAGGACGCTCGCGAGGCGGGCGCTCAGCCGCGCGAGGTCGGGCACGAGCGGCCGCGTGATGGGGACGGGCTCCGGGAAGGGGCGCATCGCGGGGGAGCATCGCAAGTTCCGTGCGCAGGGAAGCTGGTACGGCGGGTGCTACGGGGAACGCCATGAACAAGATCGCCGCCTTCGTCTGGACGGATCGATCGTCGCCTCTCCGGCGACGCGCGATCGAGAACCTCTTCGACCGCGAGGGCTACACGCTCGTACGGCTCCGCCCGAACGCGTCGGAGGGGCCTCTCGACCTGCCGGCGTGGCTCGCGGCGCGCGAGATCACGCCGCACGCGGACGAGCGGCTCGTGATCGTGACGGACAAGGGAGAGTGGGCGCTCGGGTGGTACCGCGCCTACCAGCGGCTCGCCGACGATTTCGTGTGGCTCGCGGAGCAGCCGGCGCGGCACGGCGCCGACGCGGGCATCTTCTCCGAGGCCGCGCTCTCCCACGTCGGGGACGAGGAGGCCTTCGCGCGCATCCACCTCGCGTGCAGCTTCGAGTCCGAGAGGTACGTCGCGCCGCTCGTCGCGCGCGCCCCCCGGGCGTTCGCGCTCCTCGACGCGATGGATCACGGCCGCAGCCTCCCCAAGGGCATGGCGCAGAAGCGCTTCGAGACCCCGAGAGGCGTCGTCGAGATCGGCGTCGTTGACGGTGCGCCCGTCAAGCCGATGACGTTCGCGCTCGACACCACGCCCTCCCTGGCGCCTCCCAAGGAGCTCGAGCTGTCGCGGCGGCCGAGCCTCCTGCCGATCGTGCTGTCGTCGGCCGCCGGCGGGCGGGTGCCGTCGAACGTGGCCTCGATGGCGGAGCGCGCGATGGCGAAGATGGCGAACCACCCCGGACGCGCCGCCCGGCTGACCCGGGCGCTCCTGGAGCGGGAGGCGCACGCCCGGGTCCACGCCGCGCTCCGCAGGATGCCAGGCGATCCGTCCGGCCGCGCGCTCCGTGAGATCTTCAGCACCCTCGAGGGCGGCGCGGTCCCACGCGAGGCGGAGATCCCGATCCTTCTCTCCAGCATCGCCTTCGCGGGCCACTACGGTCAGCCCCACGTACCCGACGCGTCCAGGATCCGCGACCGGAGGCTCGCGAAGCGCGCCGCGGAGCTCGGGCTCACGGTGCCGTCTTTCGTGCCGCGCGAGGGCCGGCTCGCGATCCTCATGATGCAGATGAAGCGCCTCCCCCACGCGCCGACCAAGAACCTGTTCGGGTACGTCCGCGCGCTGCGCCGGTACCGGCCCGGCCTCGACATCCGCGTATTCGTCACGGACGACCTCACCTACAGCCCCGAGGAGAATGTCGCACCCGAGCTCATCGTTTCGGAGCCGTCCTCCGCGTTCGCGAACGAGCACGCGGCCGAGCTCGCGGGCCTGGGCGTCGAGATCGTGTACGCCAGGACCGATCTCGACCGGAAGCGCCGCACCGAGCTCGACGTGCAGCGGATCGCCGCGTTCGCGCCGGAGGCCGTCGTCGCCCTCGGGGCCGAGATCCCGCTCGCCCGCTTCGTCCTCCAGGGCCACGTCCCCATCGTGTCGGTGTCCTTCGGTGGCGGACCGCCCTCCTCGGCGCGCTGCGATGTGTTCGCGAGCCCGCGCCGTCCCGGGGAGATCGCGCGCGAGATGGACGCGTCGCGCCTCGTCCGTACGTGCGTCATCCGGCAGCACGAGTACGGCCTCGACTTCCCCGAGCCGGGCCGCACGATCACGCGCGCGAGCCTGGGCCTGCCCGAGGACGCCTTCGCCGTCGTCGTCGTCGGCAACCGCCTGATGGGCGAGATCTCGGGGCCGTTCGCGGAGATGCTCGGCGCGTTCGTCTCGACCCACGAGCGCGCCCACGTCGTGGTGGTGGGCCGCGTGGACGAGCGGGAAGTCACCGCGCGGTTCGGGGTCGATCCCGCGCGCGTGCACTACGTCCCGCTCGAGCGGGATCTCCCCGCGCTCTACCGGGTGTGCGACGTGTTCGCCAACCCGTTCCGGGACGGGGGCGGCCACAGCATCGCCTTCGCCATGCACGGGCGCGTGCCCGTCGTGTCGCTGCGATCCAGCAAGGACGCGATGGTGTCTCTCCGCGGCGCGGGCGGGGTCGACTCGCCGGCGGCGTACCTCGAGGAGCTCGGGCGCCTGTACCGCGACGCCAGGTACCGGGCCGAGCTGGGCGCCATCCAGCGCGCGACCGTCCTGCACGTGTACTCCTGGGACCGCTGCTCGAAGGATCTGCTCGCGCTCGTGTCGGAGGCGAAGGCCATGCTCGCGAAGGTCGCGCGCCAGCAGGCCGCCTGAGCGAGGTGGACCGGAGCGCCTGAGACCCGGTCCGCCGCCCGGTGTCACCCAAGGACCGCTCGACGCCTCGGGTCGACGGTTCGCGGCAGCGGGCGGAATGGATTCGTTCGCTCGCTCGTCCTTCGCCGGTGGCCAGCATGACCCAGGGTGTGACCGACCCACGAGCACGCGCGGCAGCCCGTCGGCTCGCCCGCCTCGAGCGCGCCCTCCGCGGACTCGACGCGCCGCCCAGGTCGCCCATGCTCGCGCTCCTCCTCGGGATGCTCGGCCCCGCCACGTTCGGCCTGACCGCGCTCGTGACCCTCGTGATCGCGATGCAACCGCCACCGCCTCCTCCTCAACCCCCCTACACGCCGCCTCCCCTTGGAGACGTGGTCCCGCCGGCCCCCCGGATCGGCGCGCGCTGGTTTCCGCAGACCGGCGTCGCCCCGACGGTCGTGGACGTGGACGGCGACGGCGCGCAGGACTTCCTCGGTCTGGCATGGTCGACAGGCGGTCGGAGCGTCCACGCCGTGGCGATCGACGGGTCCACGTTCGCCGAGAAGTGGCACGCGGGGCCCTTCTCCGCGATCTGGAACGCCAGCCGTACCGGGCTCGTCGTGGCGCACGGGCGCGTGCTGGTGACGGACGAGGGCGGGTCCGTCCACGTGCTCGATCTGGCGAGCGGCAGGGTGCTTCACACGGTCACCCCGCAGGGGGGCATCGACTACGTGTGCGCGCTGCCGGCGCGACAGGAGAAGCCGCCCTCGGTGCTCGTCCGATCGACCCGCTCCGGCGGGCCCGACCTGGAGGTGCTCGACCTGGCGAGCGGCCTGCTCTCGCAGGCACCGCCCGGTAGGTCGTGCGAAGACCCGCCGCGCCAGGGCTGCGATCGCGTCACGGGCGTGTGCCGGTCCTCGGAGGATCGGATCCCCGCCGTGCCAGGCGCGAAGGCGTTTCGCGGCTGGGAGACGTTCGCGCCCCACCCGCAGGAGAACGACGGGACCCGCGTGACGCTCGGCTGGGCCGAGGACCGTGGCGCGCGGGACAGCGCCTCGAGCGAGCGGTGGGCCGTCGGCTGGAAGCGCGGCGCCGCGAAGCCCGTGTGGGATCACGCGCTCGTCGCGCCCGGCGACGTCGACCACGGCGGACGCCACGAGGAGGTCGTCGACGGTAAGAATGTATATTACATGTACCAGGCCGACCGGGATCCGAACCTCGGGCCGTTCCGCCTCGTGGCCTGGTCGCTCCGGACGGGCGAGCTCGCCTGGAGGGCGACGCTCCCGAGGAGCGCGGAGGGCTCGCACGTCTCCGCGCTGGGTGTGGGTGGCGGGCACGTGTTCGTCGTGATGAACCAGACCCTGCACGTGTTCGACGCCGCCTCCGGCGCGCACCAGAAGGCCATCGAGTCGCTATGACCGACGAGCTCGCCACCCTCGAACGAAGGATCGACGACCTCTCCCACGAGCTCCGTGCGCGGCGCGCGGTCCGCCCCCACGGCCCCACGCCGGCGTGGCGCTGGTTCTTGCTCGGCGCGGGGATCTCGAGCGCGGCGATGCTCGCGCTCGGCGGGCTCGGGTGGTCGCACGCGCGACGGGTGCCCGCCCGCGAGCCGGCGCTCGCAACCGCCATTCCGGCGAGCGTCGAGCCGCCTCCGTCGCTCGCGGGGACGCAGTGGTACCCGCAGGCCGGGGTCGGCCCGACGCTCGTGGACATGAACGGCGACGGCACCGACGACATCCTGGGGCTCGTGTGGCGGGCGGGCGACGACGAGCGCGCGCTCTTCGTCGGCGCGTGGGATGGCAAGACGTTCGACCTGAAGTGGCGGGCGGGTCCGTTTCCGAGCCAGTGGTCGTCGATGGGGACCCACCTCCTCGTGGTCGGCGGGACGGTCGTGGTCACCGACTCGCGCGAGACCCTGCACGTCATGGAGCTCGGGACCGGCACGCCCGCGGCCACGATCGCCCTCCCGCGCGGGGCGAGCGCCGCCTGCGCCCTCGACGACCGGCACGCGCTGTTCGACCCGGGCGGGACGAACGCGCGGGTCCTCGACACGGTGACGCGGACGGTGGGCCCTGCGCCCGCGGGGTCGTCGTGCAGGGTCGTGCACGCGTTCGGCGCCCGCACGATCTCGGACGGGGATCGCATCCGCTCGAAGGTGAAGATGCCTGGCTTCTCCGGCTACACGAGCCACGCCGAGCGCGCCACGATGGGCGGGTCGGACGTCGACCTCAGGCTGACGGCCGCGGGCGTCGAGCGAGACGGCAGCTGGTTCACGTACGGCGCCGGCTGGGACGGGCAGTCGGCCAAGCTGCTGTGGGAGCACCGGCTGGCGACCGACGGCCACGTCGAGAACCGTCGCGGGACCACGCGCCTCGAGGTGGGCGGCGGGAGGGTCCTCTACCTGTACGCCAAGGACGGAGCCTTCGCCGGATACCACCTGACGGCGCGGTCCGCGAAGACGGGGGAGGAGCTATGGTCCCAATCCATCCACGGGAGCGATCAGGGGACCCACATTTCCGCGCTGCGTCTGGAGCGGGATCGCGCGTACGTCGTGACCAGTCAGCTCGCGATCTTCGACGCGGAGCACGGGTACCCGATCCGGACGTTGCCGTGACACGCTCGCGCCTGGCATCCCCAGACGGCGGGTCCTACCGAACGCTGCGCATCCTCGCCTGCTCGCGGAAGATGTAGCTCACGATCCTGTCGCGGTGACCCTCCTGGATGTCGGTGAACTGCACGCCGACGAGCACGTCGCCGCCGACCTGCTCGGTGCGGCACACGAGCCCCTTCGCAGGCACTGTGATCGCGCCGACCTTGACCTCGAGGTCCACGGCTTCGCCGAGCTGAAAGCCCGGCCCCGCGAGCAGGATGGCCACCCCACCACCCCCGAGGTTGTCGGCCTTCACGCGCTCGAAGACGCCCGCCGGGGCGTCGTGCGTCGCCCGGCGCCGGACCCGCACCTCGACCTGGGGGTTCCTGAGCCGGACGAAGCCGCGGCGCTGCACGCGAATGGTCCCCGGCAAGACGCGGAAGCTGGCGGTGAGCATGTGGCCCTCCTCGCGGGTCGTCCACGACGAGCTCGCCGGTACGACGGGGACCTGGAGCTGGCCGAGAAACATCGTCATCGGGCACGCCTCGAGCTCTCCGGCGGGCTCGTCCTGGGTCGGGCGGCTGTGACACCAGACCGTGGGGGGCGCAAGGACGATCTTCTCGACCTGAAGGTGGAGCTTCCGCTCCGGATCGACCTCTACGACGACCCACACTCCCGGTCGGAGAATCTCGAAAGGGTCGACAGACATCGCATCAGTTCTCCTGGACTCGCTCTCAGCCGCTCGCACACCATGGGCGTCCAGGCACTTTGCCGCGACGTCTTCGCGGACGCGCGGCTCGCGACAGCGCGCGACCCCGGGCGCGCCCAGCGCGACCAACCGCGAACGGTCGCGCTCGAGCATGCGGAGACCGAACGGGCCACCGCGCGGCGCGGAGACGGCGCGGTCGCGGCGTCGAAGTAGTCGCCGTGGTCGGGTCCGAGCGAGGGCTCGAGGAGTGACGAGATCGCGCGATTCGACGCATCCGGCTCATCTTCTCTACGCCCCGCAGCGACGATGAACCTTCGCGACGGTCCCACCCATCCTCGACATCGAGGAGGGCAGCCATCGAGACCGGGTAGTACGCCAGCTCGAAAACCGTGAGCGTGCCGCCCGGGATGAGTCGTACGTCGGCGACGCCGCGCCACTGAGGTCGGCACGCGCGGCGCGCCGAACATCGCTGCCGCACCAGGTTCGGTCGAGGCGCGTACATCGTGCGATTCGGCACCGACCGGGGGGACCTTGGCCGCGGCGCCCAGCTGGGGCGAGCCCATGCGGCGCATCCGGGTCCGGTGGCTGGCGGAGAGAAGGGGATTCGAACCCCTGGTACGCTTGCACGTACATCTGATTTCGAATCAGACACCTTCGGCCGCTCGGTCATCTCTCCGCTGCTAACGTTTCTCCACTCGCACGGGGAAGTCAAGTTCGACGCGCACGTCCTGCGCGCCGCGCGGATCTTGCGCCCCCGGGCCGGAGACGCACGACGATCGTGCGGGTCCCGCAACGAGCGCGCGTGGCCCCCCCCTTGCAGCGCTCGGGACCATGAGCACGCGCATCCTTGCCGCCATCGACTTCAGCGACGTCTCGCTCGCCGCCCTCACACAGGCGCACGAGGTGGCGCGGCGGCGCGAGGGGAGGCTCGGCGTGGTGCACGTCCTTCCCTCGTTCACGCGCACGAACCCGATCTTCCCGCAGGACAACAAGCAAGCCGCCCTCGATGCCACGGAGCTGGAGCGGAAGGTGATCGAGGGCGTCGAGCGGCTCGTCGAGAAGCAGCTCGGGCTCGGGCCGGAAGCGTTCGACGTGTTCGTCGACACCGCCGTGGAGCACGCCGGCGTCGTGGCGCGAGCCGAGTCGTGGGGGGCCGACCTGCTCGTCGTCGGGAGCCACGGGCGGACGGGGATCCGGCGCGCGCTCCTCGGCAGCGTCTCCGAGATCGTCACGCGACACGCCCACTGCGACGTCCTCGTGGCCCGCGCGAAGCCGCACGAGGGACCCGTGCTGGCCGCCACGGACCTGTCCGACCCCTCGCTGCCCGTCCTGCGCGTGGCGAAGGCCGAGGCGGCGATGCGAGGCGTCGAGGTGTGCGCGATCCACGCGCTCGACGTCCGCGGCGAGGCGATCTGGCCGGGGTACCTCGCCCCGTTCGGCGTGTTCGGGCACGCGGCGGACGAGGGAGCGCTCAAGGGCGTCCGGGAGGCGGCGCGCAAGGTGCTCGGGGCCGCGATGTCCGCGGCGCGTATCGAGGACGCGAAGGCGGTCATCGCCGACGGCCCGGCCGCCGCCGCGGTGGTGGACTTCGCGGACCGGATCGACGCTCGGCTGCTCGTCGTGTCGACGCACGGGCGCACCGGCCTCGCGCGCGCGGCGCTCGGGAGCGTCGCGGAGCGCATCGTCCGCCACGCGGACTGCTCCGTGCTCGTCGTGAGGCGCCGCACGCCCGACTGAAGATCTGTCCGGCATTGCGGACGCTTGCGCGCCGAGACGCCGCCCGCATTCTTGGAGAGGTCTCGAGCGGACCGTGCTACGAGCGGGCGGCCAACGTGCCGAAGGGAGCCCTGCCGAGCTTCATGGGACTTGCCCTGGTGGGAGCCCTCGTCTCTGCGCCCGCGACGGCGCGAGGGCAGACCCCGACCGCGGCCGAGCTGCTCCGCGCGGAGGCGTTGATCAGCATCGACGACGGGCTCGAGCCCGCGGTGGACTGGGCCGCGGCGGTCGCCACGTCGATGTTCCTCGGGGCCGCGATCGCAGGCCTCGAGCCGGGTCAGTCCGAGGCGCAGCGCGCGCGGCTCGGGCTCATCGGGGTCCGCGTGATGAGCCGGCGCATCACGAACCGGGTCTACCGCCGCCCGGACCGGACACGGGCGTGCCTGCGAACCGAGAGCGTCCACACGTGCCTCGAGCGCGCGGCCGAGCGCGGGCTCCGCCTCCGCATGGTCGACGCCGCCCTCAACCTCAGCGTGTTCACCGCCGTCGCGGCGACGTTCGCGG
>SXGR01555609.1_pt1 | contig 10960 bp, 11 predicted proteins | sample 3174711 | NCBI WGS metagenome assembly SXGR01 (sample SAMN11356860, study PRJNA531348) | freshwater metagenome | isolation source: freshwater sample F1-60 | place: China: Fuxian Lake, Yuxi | collected 2017-12-25 | reverse complement strand
GAGCCGCGCTGCCAGGGGCTTCGCGGATCGCAGAAGTACAGGATGAACAGCGTACGGTAAATCGTCTCGTGCGACACGCGCCTACTTTCATTGTTGCCAAACTCCCTGGCAAGCCAGCCGGCGATCTGCTGCGGCGACCAGTTCAGACGAAACTTCTGGGCAACCAAGAGGGCCAGCGCAAATCCCTCGCGAGATCTCTTCGCGCTCGCTCAGCGACAGCGCCCGGGCAATGTCGGCGCAGTTCTCGCCCGATTGCCAGCGGCGCCACACCTCAGTCTCGAATGCGGGTGTAAACCAAGGGCCTCGACTCATGATGCAACCTCCTGTCCATCGCAATCTTAGGGTGTTGCATCGACCGGTTGAGAGCGCCGGAGTTTGAAAATCCTATACGCCTCGTTACTCCGCCTTTATGTTTGCGTCCTGCACGACCCCTATCCATTTCGCGAAGTCTTTCTGCAGGAAAGCGGCGAAACTGGCTGGATCGCTCGAACCGGCTACGTCAATGGCTACTCGTGCAAGCGCTTTTTTCACATCTTCATGCGCGAGCGCCTTGTTCACCTCCGCAACGAAGCGATTGACCACCGTAGTCGGCACACCGCGCGGAGCGAGATACCCCACCCACTGACTCGCTTCGAATTCGCGAATACCTGCCTCGTGCATGGTCGGCAGGTCCGGAAAGAGCGACGATCGCTCTGCACTGGTGATGGCGAGCGCCCGTACTTTGCCTGCATTGATCTGCGGCACCCCCACGTTCGCAACCGCGAAGTGGAACGCAAACAGGCCGCCGATCTGGTCGACCATTAGCGGCGCCGCGCCCTTATACGGCACATGCACGGCATCGAAGCCGACAATCCTTTTGAACAGTTCGGCGGCAAGATGCGAGGGCGCTCCAACGCCCGCGGACCCATACGAGAAAGCGCCGCGTTTGGATTTGGTCAACAACTCTACCAGCTCCGTCACCGACTTGACGTTCATCGATGGATGCACGACGAGGATGGACGGCGCATGCGCCGCAATCAGCAAGGGCGTGAACGCCTGACTCGCGTCGAAAGGCAGCTCGCGATACAACGGCGCGCCCATAGTCAACGCCGAATTCGTCATTAGGAGCGTATAGCCGTCAGGGGCGGATTTCGCCACGATGCCCGCGCCTACCATCCCGGCTGCCCCAGGCCTGTTATCGATAATTACTGGTCGGCCAAATCCGGAACTGAGCTTCTCTTCCAGGATTCGTCCGACGACATCGATAACCCCACCGGCGGGAAAGGGCACCACGACGCGGATCGGCCGGGCTGGGTAATCGCTTGTCTGTGCGTTCGCCACGCTGATCAGGCCGCAAGCGGCCGCACCGACAATCAGAGTTCTGAATTTATTCATGAGGTCCTCCTGGTGCCGCTCAAGCGATGACGATCTCAGCGAAAACGTGGGGCGTGCAGTACCACTTGATTGCACCCGTGACGGCGTCGTAGCGGCGGCGCCGATACGTGCCCATGTCGCAGCCATAGACGTACACGCTCATTGAAGGCGTCGCGGCCGGGTTTTCGACCTTGTGGATGTCGCGCGAAGGCGTAACCAAACGCGAGGTTTCACCCTGCTTCGAATGGACGACGCCGATCCCCTTCAGTTCGGCACGCTTGGCATTCGTGCCGTCGTCGATCCAACTCCGATCCTCGGAGGTGACGAAACGCTTCAGCAAAGGCTCGACTTGCGCGACGATGGTCCGTTGATCGCGTTCACGGGCAAGCACGCTTTCGCGATCGCGAATGAAGCCCTTGAGAACGTCTGGCATGGCCGTTGTAAGACCGCCTCATCATCGACCCTTGGCAGGGTCTGAACTATAAGTATCCGCGTTTGCGCGGGCGGAAGATGTTCGCTAGTGAACAAATTCACGGTGCGTCGCGGCGCCCTTTCGATGTCGAGGCTACTCGCTTCGGACGATGGGAGTTCTCACGTGCGCGCCGCGCCTCCGTCCAGCGCGAAGGCGTCCAGCCGCGCCGGATCGCGGATTACGATACGGCGCCGCTCGATGACCACGAGGCCGCTCCGCTCGAGCTGCCTCAACGTCGTCGTCAGAAACGGGCGCGTCACCCCGACCATGGCGGCCAGCGTGTCGTGGGTGAGATTCAAGTCGATGAGCAGACCGTTCCTCGTCTCGATCCCGAAGTGTTCCGAGAGCGCGAGCAATACTCCGCACACGCGTTCCTTGGCGGTCTGGGTGAACAGGATTAGGGCGAGACGGCCGAACCAATTCAGGCGCACCGATAACGCCTTGATGATCGCCTCCGCTAGGTCGGGATCCGACCTTGCCAGCCCATAGAGCCGCTCCACCGAAAGCGTGTAGACGAGCGCGTTTTCGATGCAGCGCACGGTCGTCTGGTGGAGGTTGTAGGCGACAAGGTTATTCGCGCCCATGAGATCACCCGGGAGCCAAAGCCCGGTAATGAAGGTGCGCCCGCGGGGGCTGTGGTACTCGGAAACGGCTTTGCCCTCAATCAGGAACGCCGCCGTCGGCGCCGGATCGCCCTGCTGCCAGAGGATGTCGCCCTTGCGGTAGCGGGCCTCCCGGCACTGCTCGAGCACAGCCTTGCGGTGATGTCGAGGAATCGCACCGAGCACGTCGAGGTGCCCATTCTTGCTCAAGCTGGCCACGATCGGTCCCGCCACGGCGGATGGTTCGTAGGGCGGTTGCTCCCCCTCCAGCGCAATATAACAGAATCTCCTTTCCTCATGCATGTGGGCACTCTGGCCACGCAGTTGCCGGAACGTAAACCGACAGACTGGCTTCCGCTCCGCTTCCTGTAGATCAGCCTGCGCGCAATCGATGCGCACTGACGAGGCACGCTGTGAGGGGTCGACGAAGCGACACGAAGCAGGGCCCGGCTTACTTGTACACTAGTGAACTGTATTCGCAGCGCGGATGGCGGACACTGGCGCGGCACGACATTAAATTTGGCCCGAGAGACCCTGGACAAAGACCGGGAAAGTTGCGACGCGGCCGCCAATTGCACCCGACGTTACCGAAAGGAGAAACAGACATGGCGAAGAAAGGTTTCAAGGCGATGGATTCGGACCTCCACGTCATCGAACCCGTTGACATCTGGGAGCGCTACCTCGATCCCGAGTTCAAGAAGTACGCGCCTGGCATGTACCGTCCGCCGAACGTGTCGGGCGTGGGCCTTGCGGGATTCCAGGGCGTTGGATTTCCGACCTGCGACCTGAACGCGCGGGAGCGCTACAGCGGCATGGGCGTCGGCCAGGGTGACAGCGCCCGCGCACCGATGCGCGCGCGGGGCCACGACGCACAATCGCAGCTCGATGCGATGAACATCGAAGGACTGGACATCGGCGTAAACTTCCCGACGGTCGGGCTCTATCTCCCGCTCGGCGTGGATAACATCGATCCGGAGGTCTCGTGGGCGCTCTCCCGCGCATGGAACAACTGGATGCACGACTTCTGCAAAGTGGATCCGAAGCGCATGAAGGGGTGCGCGCTGCTGCCGATGCACGATCCGTTCATGGCCGCCAAGGAAGCTCGTCGCGCAGTAACCGAGCTCGGCGCAGTCACGGCATTCATCCGGCCCAATTTTCTGGGTGGCCGGCCATGGCATAGCCGCTACTGGGACCCGGTGTGGGCGACGCTGCAGGAGCTCGACATTGCGATCGGGCTGCACGAGGGAACCGGCACGGCCTACTTCCAGGACGGCTCGGAGTTCGGCGAGAACCGGCTGATGCGGCATGCCTGCTCACATCCGATGGGAATGATGAAGGCGATGATCAGCCTCGTCTGCGGCGGCGTGTTCGAGGCGTTCCCGCGCCTCAAGGTGGCGTTCCTCGAGTCCAACACCGGCTGGTTGCCGTACTGGCTGTCGCGCATGGACCGGAGTTGCAAGAACTACGGAGCGTTCGATGCGCCGCAGCTCAAGCTGACGCCGAAAGAGTACTTCATGCGCAACTGCTATATCGGCTGCGAGGGCGATGACACGGAACTCAAGTACGTGATCGATGCTATCGGCGACGACAACATCGTCTTCTCCACCGACTTCCCGCACCACGACACGGAATTCCCGCACGCGATCGACGAATTTCTGGAGCTGCAGATCTCCGACCAAAGCAAGCGCAAGATCCTTTGGGACAACTGCGCGAATCTCTACGGCCTGGACCAGAACGGGCAGCGTGTCACTCGAACGCTGGAGCGCAGGGCGGCGTAAGAGCGAACGCCGCGTCTCGTCAAGCGCCGGGCGCGGAGACGCGCCCGGCGTTTTTACGCACTGGTCGCCCCCGATCCATCGCGCTTGAGTCGTTCGGTGGCGATCGCGGGGCCGGGGCGGGTAATGTAACGGCAGATCTCCTTCGCCGCGAGGGATTGCCTCTCGGCGTGCGACGCAAGCCATGCTACTTCTCGATCTTCAGGCGTGAGGGCTCCATCATCGCTTCGACTTCGATTTCCACCAGCATGTCGGGCATGGCGAGCTTGTTGATGCCGAGCAACGTGCTGGTAGGCAGCGGCTCCGTGAGGAACTTGAAGCGCTCATCGCACACGCGGTAATACTCTTCGATCAGGGTTGTGTAGGTCACGGTGCGAACCACGTCGGCGAAGGTCGCCCCCACGCTTTCGAGCGCGACTTGGATGTTCTCGCACACCAGGCGAATCTGCCCGCGCATGTCGCCCTTGGGGTGCACATCGCCATTGGGTAGCCTTGCCGTGCGTCCAGCCACGAAAATATGCGCCAGCTCCGAGGTTTTCACCACGACGACGGGCGTGGAGAGCACCTTGTTGTTGCCGCCAGTCTTGTAGGTCGATTCGGGAGTTACATAGAATCGCTCGATCATGTGGGATCTCCTTCGGCGGAAACCGCGATGGTGTAACAGCGCTCCCGACCGGGTCAAGTCGAGATCGCTCGAACGGCACGCCATGAATCGAAATGGCTGCGCGATGTTCACGATCCGAACGAACGTCGGCGACCATTCATCCCAGCGCGGGTGGTGGGGGCTTGTGTTCACGAATACCTTGAGCTTCTTGACCATCGAAGGCGCGCCTGGGGTCAGCGTGCATCGAAGTCAGGCGTCGGGTCGATTCAGGGGGTGAATTGTCATTGAGAGCGGGGAATCTTCGCCAGAGACCTCGTGATTGACCGCCACTCGGGACGCCGATACCGTCGCGGATCGGGAAAAAGGTGGTTTGAAATTCCTATACGCCGCGGCGGGCATTCCGGTGGAGGGTTCGGTGAGCGATGCGGACCGTGGCTGCATCGTCAACGTCTTCGCCAAGAGCCAGATCCCGGTCCACGGGCGCGTGCGCGGCTCCCGCACCACGCTGCTCACCGATACCGACCTCAATACGCGCCCCTCGCGCGCAGTTCTCGGCGCAGTGGTCGCCTCGGTCGTCGGCGATCCGGCGATCTACGCCTCTGCCGGCATGAGCTACCACCAGGGTCCCGTGGGCTGCGGCGTGGCGGCGGTCGTCGCTCGCGTTGCATGATCACCCTCCACCATGTCCACCTGTTCGCCAGCGACATCGACGCCACCATCGCGTGGTGGCGGGGAATGCTCGGCGCGCAGGTCGCCTTCGACGGCGAATTCGGCGGCGCGCGCAATGCGTTCCTGCGCGTGGGCAGAGTGCGGCGGCGGCGCGATCCATCATGTCGGCATCCGCGTGGAGGACTTGCGCGACCTGGTCGCGCGCATGCAGGCCAAGGGCGTTGCGGTCCACAACGAGGTGCGCGAGTTCGGCTGGTGGCGCTACATCATGTGTGCGGCGCCCGACGGCGTGCTGCTGGAGCTGTTCGAGATCGACACCGCGGACGCACCCGACGAGCGGATGCGCGCGTACTTCAAGGAAACTGGCAGCGGGGAGCCTTCCGCGGCCCTCCGCATCCCCGCAAACTGAGTGCAAGCACCGGGCATCGGCGACTCAGATGATGCCTAGCTCCCGGTACGGCGCGCGATCCAGCACGCGCTGGTACCCCATGCGGGAGAGTTCGATAGTCTCGAACCGACCGTGCACGACGAGTTCCGAGAGCGCGCGCCCGACCGCCGGCGCGTGCATCAGGCCGTGGCCCGAGAAACCGCAGGCGAGGTAGAAGTTCCGGGGGCCGCCGGCGCAATGGCCCAGGATCATGTTGCCGTCGAGTTCGCATTCGTCGTAGAGGCCGGCCCATTCGCGCCGCAGCTTCAACGCCTCGAACGCCGGTATGCGCGCGGCGCAAGCGGGCCACACCACGTCCTGGAACCACGCCGGGTCGACGTCGAAGTTGAAGCCGCGCGGCTCGTCGGAAGTGACCAGGCCGACGGAATAGCCCCTGCCCTCCGGACGGATGACGAGCCGGTCCGGGTCCTTGATGAGCGGCATGCGCGGCAGCTCCTGCTCAAGCTCAACGAAGTGCTCGAAGCGGCGCATCGGGTTCACCGGCACGTCCACGCCCGCAAGCTTGGCCAGGGACGCGGCCCAGCAGCCCGCGGCATTGACGACGTGATCGGCGCGAATGCGCGCTCCCGAGGCGAGCTCGACGTCCGCGATTCGGCGCTCGCGCAGGATGAAATCCACGGCACGGTCGCGGATGAACGTCGCGCCCATCGCCTGCGATTTCCTGCGAAAGCCCTGCAGCACGCTGTTCGGATCGAGCCAGCCGTCCTCGCTGGAGAGCGCGCCGAGCGCCAGGTCACCTGTGCGCATCCATGGATAGCGCGCTGCGATCGCCGCGCGGTCGAGCAACTCGACGCGAACGCCGAGCGACTCCTGCACACGAAAGTTGTCCCGCAGGATCTTCTCGTGGCCAGGTCCGACGATGAAGAGATAACCCTCTTCCTTCCACTGCGGATCGGGCGCGTCGCCGTCCACCGCAACATGGCGCGCGAACTCCTTGAAGAACCCGATACTGAACTGCGACATGCGGATGTTTTCGGGCAGCGAGAACAGGCGCCTGCAGCCGCCGGTCGCGACCGGCGTCGACGCGCGGGCGTAAGTCGGATCCGGCTCGATGACGCAGACCTCGGCTACGCCCGCGAGCTTGAGGAAGTACGCCGCGGCGCAGCCGGTGACACCGCCGCCGACGATGGCGACGTCGAACTTCCCGCTCATTGCACCGGCGGGATGTTTGCCTGCTTGACCACGCGCTCCCATTTCTTCACTTCGGACGCGAGGTAAACGCCGAACTGCTCGGGCGCATTGCCGACCGGCTCGGCGCCGGACGCCGAGAGCTTGTCGCGCACGTCCGCCGAACGCACGATCTTCGCCAGCTCGGCCTGCATGCGGGCGACGATCTCCTTCGGCGTGCCGGCGGGCGCGAGCAGACCGACCCACGTGGCCGCCTCGAATCCCGGCAGCGTGTCGGCGATGGGCGGGACGTCCGGAACGAGAGCCGAGCGCTGCCCAGTGCCCACGCCCAGCGCGCGAAGCTTGCCGCCCTTGATGTGCTGCGCCGAGGTGTTCACGGTGTCGAACATGAAGGAGATCTGGCCGCTCAGCAGGTCGACCAGCGCTGGGGCGCTGCCCTTGTACGGCACGTGCACGAGCGACGTGCCGACCTGCGCGGCAAGCAGCTCGCCCGCGAGATGATTGGAGCTGCCGTTGCCCGCCGAGCCGTAGGTCAGCCTGCCCGGGCTGGCCTTCGCCGCGCCGATGAATTCGGCGAGGTTCTTCGCCGCGCTGGAAGCGGGCACCACCAGCAGGTAGGGAACGTCGGCGATCTTGGTCACGGCGGCGAAATCCTTCACCGGGTCGAAGTCGAGCCTGGCGTAGAGGCTCGGCGTCGTGGTGTGGCTCGCCGCTGGGACGACGAAGGTGTAGCCGTCCGGCGGGGCCTTGGCGCCCTGCGAGGTGCCGAGCGTACCGCCGGCACCGCCGCGGTTCTCGATCACGATGGGTTGGCCCAGGGCCTCCGCGAGCTTCGGTGTCACCGCGCGCGTGATCACGTCCGCCACGCCGCCGGCCGCGAACGGCACGATGAAACGAATCGGCTTGGCGGGCCAGGACTGTGCCGCGGCGCCGAAGCTGAGCGCGGCGCCGGCTGTGAACGCGGCGGCGGCGAGAAGTCGGCAGATCGTTGAACAGGTCATGGAAGGTCCTTTCGCGAAGTCAGCGAGAATAGCATTCGAGAATCTGCACGGAATACGGCGGAAGTGCGATGCCTTCGCGCAGCGCCAGCTCGCGTCGGGCATAGCGGCGCGAGCCAGGCAGGTGCTCGGAGCCGGCTTCGTGGATGGCGGCGACCAGGGGTTCGACGCGCGCGGCCACGTCCGCCGCCGCGCGGCGCGGATCGATCACCATGACGAACTGCCCGCCTTTGGAGGGCAGCGTGCCCGGAGCCGGCGTCTCGAAACCGAAGGGACTGCCGCTGAGGGCGGCAGCGAGGATTTCCACCGCGAACGCGATGGAGGCGCCCTTGGGGCCGCCGAAGGCCGCGTACGCGCCGCCGTCCAGCACCGCGTTCGCGTCGGTCGTAGGCCGGCCTTGCGCGTCGACCCCGGCGCCTTCGGGCAACGGGCGACCCTCTCGCGCCGCGCGGAGGATCTCCCCCTGGGACATCACGCTCGCAGCCTGGTCCCAGACGATGGGCAGACCCTTTGCGCGCGGACAGGCAAACGCAGACGCGTTGGTGCCGAAGACCGGCTTGCCTCCGCCCCAGCCGACCACGCGCGCGCGTGAGGTGACGCACGACATCGCGACAAAACCATCGGTGGCGAGGCCCTCGATGTCGGGCCACAGCGCGGCGAAATGGTGCGCGTTGCGGATCAGCAGGATCGCGCACCCGGTCGCCGCCGCCATGCTGGCGAGCGCCTCGCGCGACTCCGCAAGCGCGAGGTGCGTGAAGCCGTTCCTTGCATCCACGACTCTCATCGACGGGCCTGTCGTCACGACTTCCGGGTGCACGCGCCCATCGGCCCACCCGGTGCGTACGGCCTCGACATAGCCCGGCAGGCGCAGCAGGCCATGGCTGGGCGTGCCGTCGCGCTCGCAGGCGACGATCGTCCCGGCGATCGTCGCGGCGACGCGCTCGTCGAAGCCGTTCTTCGTCAGCGCCCCGGCGACGCGGCGTTTCAGCTCGGCCTCGAGGATCCGTTCGCTCATCTACAGCGTGCCCTTGCCCAGTCCGGCCAGCTCCGCGATAAGTGCCGCGTCGGCATGACGGCCCGGGGTCAGCATGCGCGCAAACCCGGGGATCGGCCGGCCGGCAACCCACGCCGCGCAAAGCGAGCCGGCAGCGCACGCGCCCATCGAGCCGTAGCCCGACAGCGCGCCGGCGACGAACACACCCGGCGTCTTCGCGGGGCCGACGAGCGGCCAGTTTTCCGCGGTCTGCACATAGTATCCGCCGTAGTGGCGCGCGCCGCGCGGCAACCGCCCGATGTACGCAGCGAGCGCCGGCTGCAGGCGGCTCGCCCCGCGCAGCACGATGTCGGGGAAATGCGGGTCGCTCGGCTCCACGTCATGCGGGTCGCTTGCGGTCTCGTTGTACGCCCAGCCGAGCTTGATGCGGTTGCCCTCGACCGGGCCGTCCGGCCGGCAATGAATGCCGCCCCTCATGGGCTCGATGAAGCGCTGCGCGCATGCGTCGGCCGCGAGAAGCTCGCGGTCCTCGTTGCTCCACGCCAGCACCTGTCCGTCGAGGTCGATGGTGAAAGGCAGGTCGCGCGGTACTGCCTTCAGCGTGTCGGCGAACGCGATCTTCTGCTGGAACACGCATTCCACCGGCAGGCTTTCGCCCAGCATCGCCGCCACGTCGCGCGCGAAGGGGCCCGCGGCGTTGACGACGCGGTCCGCCTGCAGCCGGCGCGCGCCCTGCGGCGTCTCGAGCTCGAGCGAGAAGCGGCCGCCGGAAGCGATGGCAACGACCTCGCCGCGCATCAGCGTCCCGCCAGCCGAGCGGATCGCCTCGAGCATGACGCTGCCCATCTGCTGCGTGTCTATCGAGCCCGCGCGGCGGATGTGGATCACCGTCGCCACGTCGTGCGCGAGCGCGGGAAACGTGCGGCGGATAAGCTCGCGGTCGAGGAGCACGTCCACCCCGTCTGGCGCATCCGTCCACGGCGCGCGCCGCGGCGGCCTGTAGTCTCGCGCTGCCTCACCCGCGAAATCGTGCACGCGGATCTTGCCGGGCGAGTCCGCATAGCCGCGATGCAACTCGTCGATAAGGTCCTGCGGCCGTGCGCGCCGGGTGACGAGCGCGTAGCCGCCGCGCGTCATGTTGAGACGCCCGCCCGACGTGCGATCGAGTTCCTCCATCAGGCCGATCGAAAGGTCGGTGAACGCCGTCATCACCCTGTGCGGCCACCAGTTGCGGTAGGTCTCGCCCGACTGTGCGGACGTCAGGCTCATCGGGTCGCGCGCGTCGACGAGCGCAATGCGGCGAACGCCGTGGTCGCGTACGAGGTAGTACGCAACTGCGATACCGACGCTGCCTGCGCCGACGACGGCGACTTCGAACGCATCCATGGAGGGAAGTGAAGCCAACTATGGGGGCAGCGTCAAGGACAGGATCGCGGCAGCCGACGCGCGCTCGACTGACGACCGGGGCTTTGCCGGAATAGAATTTCCCTATTCGTTTTCCCACCCCGTTGCAGAAATTCAGGCGCCACTGCTGCCACCTCGAGCGCCAAACCGTGCGGAGCCAGGCCTCAGCTTGGACGCCAGCGCAGAAGCCGACGCTCGACGCGCGTGACCAGGGCATCCAGGACAAGAGCGCACGCCGTGAGGACGAGGATGCCTGCGAACACCGTATTGATATCGAACGTCCCTTCGGCCTGCAGGATCAGGTATCCCACTCCGCGGGCAGACCCGAGGTACTCGCCGATCACCGCGCCGACAAACGCCATGCCGATCGAGGTATGCAGGCTGGAGAAGACCCAGCTCATGGCCGAGGGGATATAGACCGTCCGCAGCAGCTGCCGCGACGAGGCGCCAAGCATGCGCGCGTTGGCAAGGACCACCGGGCTCACCTCCTTCACGCCCTGATACGCATTGAAG
>SXGR01610203.1_pt1 | contig 10961 bp, 10 predicted proteins | sample 3174711 | NCBI WGS metagenome assembly SXGR01 (sample SAMN11356860, study PRJNA531348) | freshwater metagenome | isolation source: freshwater sample F1-60 | place: China: Fuxian Lake, Yuxi | collected 2017-12-25 | reverse complement strand
TGATGTTGGTGAACAGCTTAAATTCTTTACTACATCTAATGTCGTAACCGTAGCTTGAGGTGCCGTATGACACCAAGCGTTCGCCTTGTGCATTCTGCTTCACTTGTTTTGGCTCAAACGGCTCTATCATGCCGTGTTGTTCAGCCATGCGGCGTATCCATTTATCTGATTTTATGCTCATAGTGGGTGCTTTTTTTGTAGGTTAGAAGATAAAAAAGCGGAGTAACTAACTCCGCTTTTTGCCCGACTTTAGTAAGTGCAAATAATAGCAATAAATTAGCGCGACGTTACACTTTTTTAGTGCTTATCGCCGCCTAATTCTATGCTGTAACGCCAGAATTGATCGGTGGATTCAAAAATGACAACTGACTGCTCTGGATCACGGCTGCCAGCAGGGTATTGGTGCACGGCAGATTGGTCTTCGGCCCAAGCTTTAACGATGGGGTCGATTAGACGCCACTGGGCTTCCACTTCGCTGATGTGGAGGTAGAGCGATGGGTCGCCTTCCATCAGATTGAGCAATAAGGACTCGTAAGAGTCTATGCTTTCGTCGCCGGTCTGACGTTGCGGTGCATCTATGCTCAAGGTGCGGGTAGCAATGTCTAAGCCAGGAATTTTCGATTCGATTTCCATCTTGATGCATTCGCGTGGTTGGATGTTCAAGGTTAACCAGTTTTGATGCTGGCCTTCCACCAATTGCATGGGGGCTTTTTTAAAGTGGATGGAGACTGCCGTGTTGCCTTCGTGCATGCGTTTAGCCGTGCGCACATAAAACGGCACACCTTGCCAGCGTGGGTTGTCTATAAACAGTTTTAATGCTGCATAGGTCTCGGTAACGCTCGCTGGCACACCTTCTTTTGCTAGTTCATCTAAGTAGCCGGTCACGTTTTCTCCATGGCCATCGCCGACGCAAACGCGCCCTGCTGAATACTGCGCACGGAAGGCGTGCTTAGCAAGGTCCTTAATGGGCAGCGGGCGTATGGCTTGTAATAGTTTAATTTTCTCGGCACGTATGCTTTCGGGTGATAAGTCCTGTGGCTTTTCCATCGCTACCAAGGCTAAGGTTTGCAGCAAATGGCTCTGCACCATGTCACGCAGGGCGCCGGTGTTGTTGTAGAACTCCGTGCGGTCGCCTACGCCTAAAATTTCATTGTTGGTGATTTGCACGTGGTCTATGTATTGATTGTTCCACAGCGGTTCAAACATGGTGTTGGCAAAGCGCGTTAGCATGATATTTTGCAGCGCCGATTTACCTAGGTAATGGTCTATGCGGTAAATTTGACTTTCTTTTAAGTGCTGGGTGATGGAGGCCTGCAGCGCTTGCGCAGAAGGCAGGTTGGTGCCAAACGGTTTTTCTATCAAAACGCGACGCCAGTATTGGCTTTCATCGAGCAAGCCGACGCCAGATAGCTGTTCGACGATGGGGGCGAAATCGGTAGGGCGCACCGATAAAAAGTAAGCTAGGTTTTGTGGGAAAACTTGCTCGTTACTTAAGGTCGCTTTCATTTTTTTGAAGGCGTCGGCATCGCTAGGCGGATTGGCATGGTAATGGTTGCGTGCAATAAAACGGTCAAATACCGCTTTGTCGTAACCGTCTTTAAATTTGGTGTCCAACATCTTTTTGATATCAGCCTGCCATGCTTCTCGCGTAACGTCACCGCGACCGACAGACAGAATGGCCATGTGCTCAGGCAGGCGGCCTGCTGCATCTAGGCGAAATAGGCCTGGCATTAATTTGACGCGGGAAAGGTTGCCGCTCGCGCCAAATAGGACCAGCGTGCAAGGATCGATTTTTTTTACCATGGTAAACCTTAAGTTAGCTATAGACTTTAATGGCTCGTTAGCACGAGCGATCACACAACGTTTTATTTTCGCCTAGTAGATGACATGGCCAACCCTAGGCGGGTGCGGTGGCTATTAATGGCGGCTTTCCGCTGGGGCACCGTCGGTGTCCGTGTCCAAATCACCCCAACCAAGACGGCGATGGAATAATTCAAGTAATAAATCCCAGCTTAAACGGGATAGGGCCGGGTCGTAGCGGTGGCCTTCATCGCGCATAAAAGCATGTTGGCCGTTAAATTCATGCCAAGTATAACGGGTGCCGACTTCATCTAAGCGGGCTTTAACCAAGTTGCGACCTTCTAATGGCACGTGGGGGTCTTGACGTCCCCAAATATGCAGCAACTCGCCTTTGATTTCGCCGGCACGCTCCAATGAATTGTCATTTTTACCTAGACCTAGAGCGCGTTTGTGGATGTCGGTAGCGTAGAAGCAGACGGCAGCAAGCACGTCTGGGTTCATGGCAGCACGGAAGGCCAAGTGGCCACCAACGCATATGCCCATGACGCCTAAGCGACCGGTGCAATCGTCACGAGATTTTAGGTAATCGAGGACGGCGCGCGCATCGCTATCGTAGGCGTGCACTTCCTTGTTGATTTTGTGCGCGTTACCGCGGGTAGTGCCTTCTTCGTCGTAAGAAAGAACCGTGCCTGCTGGTTCTAATTCATGGTAGATCTCAGGGCAAGCCACTATAAAGCCATGGCCAGCAAGCATGGCGGCAGTGCGACGTATGGGTGCGGTGACTTGAAAGATTTCGGAAAACATTAATATGCCAGGGTAGTTACCCGGGGCAGCAGGGCGGAAAATGTGCGCGCGCATTTCGCCGGTTGGCGTATTGAGGTCTACTACTTCACTGTCTTTAATTAACATTTTTGGTCCCGATTATTGCGTTTTGGAATATCCATATATGATAAAGCAAGCAAGCTTATTCATACAGTGTTTTGATGTAAAAAATATAAAATGCATGACAAGATCCACGTTTTAGTGTCAAATTCGGCCTTACTTTTTTGATGTGGTTAAGAATGAAAATGCAAGAAACCTCAGTCCGCTGGCAGGCCTTTGCCAGTATCGATTGTTTGCGGCACGCTGTCTGCGATGCCATTGCTTTAAGCGCCGGTTTAGCCATCGCTCAGCGCGGTCGTTTTGATTTGGTATTAGCCGGGGGCAATACCCCGCGCGCCATCTATCGATTGTTGCGTGATATGCAGACCGATTGGTCTAAATGGCATGTCTATCATGGCGATGAGCGTTGCTTAAGTCCAAATCATGAAGACCGAAATAGCTTGATGGTGCAACAGGTATTGCTTGATCACGTGCCCATCCCACCACAGCAAGTGCATCACATTCCAGCCGAACTGGGTCCGCTTGCAGGGGCAAGCGCCTACGCGAAAACCCTGCGAAATGTAGCTAGCTTTGATCTGGTCTTGCTAGGTTTGGGTGAAGATGGCCATACCGCCTCGCTGTTTCCCGGTCATGCCGTGGACAATAGCGCCGATGCCGTGCCGGTATTTGCGTCGCCTAAGCCACCGTCAGAGCGTATCAGTCTCAGCCAAAATAGATTAAGCAATGCCGAGCAAGTGATCTTTATCGTTAGCGGCGCTGGCAAGCAGCAAGCCGTTAATGACTGGCGTGGGGGCGTGGCCATTCCGGCTACTTTGATACGCCCAGCCAAAGGGGTTGAGGTGTATGCTTACGAGGTGAGTTTGGCTTGATTTTTTTCTATCAAAACGCCTATTAGTCGCAGCTGTTCTTTCTGTATGGCCATTAATTCTGACCATTGGCCTTCACGCAGCAAATCCACTTTTTCGTGCAACAGCATGATTTCCAATTCGGCTTTAAGGTTGACCTCGTAATCGTGTTCAGCATTGAGTCGGTCTTTTTCTGCCTGCCGGTTTTGTGACATCAAAATAACCGGAGCCTGTATGGACGCGAGCATGGACAAGAATAAATTCAATAATATATACGGGTAAGGGTCAAAGCTTTTATTGTAGTTGGCCAATATCACGGAATTAAGCACGACCCAGCAAACCAGTGTGACCGCAAATAAGCCGATGAAAGCCCATGAGCCGCCAAATTTAGCGACCGCATCGGCGGCGCGTTGGCCGACGCTGATGCGGCTATCCATGGCTTGCGATGGCGCGGTTGATATGTGTTTGCGCTCGGTGATATGCCGCGCCACTTTTTTGGTGCGGGCATCCATGTTCTCGTAGCTTGCGCCCAATAGTTTTTCTGCAATTGGGTGTTTGTTAGTTGTCATGGCGAGCGCCTTTACATTAACTGTTTTGGATGACTATATTTGGAAATTTAGCGCTGTGATCCAAACTGCTGTTGGCTATTTTAATAGCGGCAGTACGGGCTATTTTTTTATAAATGGCCGCGATTTTCCCGTTTGGGTCCGCTGCCACAGAGGGCTGGCCGCCATCGGATTGCAAGCGTATGTTAATGTCTAAGGGCAGGCTGCCCAATAAATCCACTTGGTAGTCTTGGCACATGGTGGCCCCGCCGCCGGCACCAAAAATGTGTTCTTCAAAGCCGCATTGCGAGCAAATATGGGTGCTCATGTTTTCAACGATGCCCAAAATAGGAATGCTGACTTTCTCAAACATTTTTAACCCTTTGCGTGCATCGAGTAGGGCGATGTCTTGTGGGGTGGTGACGATGATGGCGCCGGTCACCGGAATTTTTTGTGCCAGCGTTAACTGTATGTCGCCTGTGCCCGGAGGCAAGTCTATGATTAGGTAATCCAAATCGCGCCATTTGGTGTCACGTAGCAATTGCTCCAGTGCGCCAGTGACCATGGGGCCACGCCATACCATGGGCGTGTCGTTGTCGATAAGAAAGCCTATGGACATGGCTTGTATGCCATGCGCTTGCATGGGGTCCATGGTTTTACCATCGCTGCTTTCTGGGCGACCGCTGATGCCCAGCATATGCGGTTGGCTAGGACCGTAAATATCGGCATCCAACAAGCCCACCGTGGCGCCTTCGGCGGCCAAGGCTAGGGCTAAGTTGACTGAGGTGGTGGATTTGCCTACACCGCCTTTACCAGAGGCAACAGCGATGATGTTTTTTACATTGGGTAATAGCGTCACACCTTGTTGGGCTTTGTGCGCGACGATGCGACTGCCAATATTGACCGTGACTTTGCTTACCCCGGGTAGGGCCGCCAGCGTTTTGCTGACCAAGCTTTGCACTTGGCCCATGACCGATTTTGCCGGGTAGCCCAGCACGATGTCTACGCTGACCTCGCTGCCATTTATTTGGATATTTTTGGCTGATTTGCTGCTGATAAAATCCTTGCCGGTATTTGGGTCTATGCAGACTTTTAAGGTGCTTTGGATTAGAAGTTCGGTGACGGCCATGCGCGCAATTCCTGTTAGTGTTTAGTTGAAAATAAACTTGAGTAAAATGATAAGGTATTTTAACCGATAGTTCTGCGGGCTAGGGTGATTTTTGCGCAGCTTGCTAAGCTGGCAATAAACAGGCTGCCGTATAAAATGCGCAATCAACGCTGGGTTAAGCTGGCCGCATTTGCTAGAATACCGTTTTCGCTAAATAGATCCATTTATCTCATGGCCACCGCACACACAGCACGCAAAATTCTTGTTACCTCAGCCCTCCCTTATGCCAATGGCAGTATACATCTAGGCCATTTGGTTGAATACATACAAACCGATATTTGGGTGCGCTTTCAAAAAATGCAAGGGCATACCGTGCATTACGTGTGTGCTGACGATACGCATGGCACGCCTATTATGTTGCGCGCGGAAAAAGAGGGCATTACGCCCGAAGCGCTAATAGCCGATGTGCATAAGCAACACAGTGCCGATTTCAATGAATTTTTAGTGGGCTTTGATCACTACTACTCGACCAACGCCCCGGAAAATAAGGCCTTATCACAAAGCATTTACCTGGCGCTCAAAGGCGCAGGAAAAATAGCCAGCAAAGTCATAGAGCAGTTTTATGACCCGCTTAAAAACATGTTTTTACCGGATCGCTTCATTAAGGGCGAGTGCCCTAAATGCCATGCCAAAGATCAGTACGGTGATTCATGCGAAGTGTGCGGCGCGACTTACAACCCCACCGAGTTGATTAATGCCTCTTCTGCTGTGTACGGCGCTGCACCGGTGCGCAAGGAAACCGAGCATTACTTTTTTAAATTATCGGAATGCGCTGATTTTTTAAAGGAATGGACCCGCTCAGGCACCTTGCAGGGTGAAGCCGCCAATAAAATGTCGGAATGGTTTGAAAACGGCTTAAACGATTGGGATATATCACGCGATGCGCCGTCTTTTGGTTTTGAAATCCCGGATGCGCCTGGCAAGTATTTTTACGTGTGGTTGGATGCACCTATAGGTTACATGGCCAGCTTTAAAAAGCTCTGCGCCGACACCGGTTTGGATTTTGACGAGTACTGGGCAAGAGATGCCAAAACTGAGTTGTACCATTTTATTGGTAAAGACATCCTGTATTTTCATGCCTTATTTTGGCCGGCCACATTGGAATACAGTGGTTACCGTAAACCAACGAAAATTTTTGCCCATGGCTTCTTGACCGTGAACGGTGAAAAAATGAGTAAGTCGCGCGGCACGTTTATAACGGCACGCAGCTACCTGGAACACATTAAGAATCCGGAATACTTGCGATACTATTACGCTGCCAAACTCAATAGCAGCATGGAAGACATTGATTTAAGTTTGGATGATTTCGTGGCCAGGGTAAACAGCGATTTAGTCGGCAAATACATCAATATAGCCAGCCGCACTGCCGGCTTTATTAATAAACAATTCGACGGTCAATTGCGTCCATCCAGCAATAACCCGGTGGTGGCTGAACTCAAATCCAGTGCGGCTATGATAGCCGAGGCTTTCGATAGCAGGGAATACGGTAAGGCCTTGCGTGAAATCATGCGCTTGGCAGACAGTGCCAACGGCTTCGTCGCAGAAAAAGCCCCTTGGGTGATGGCCAAGCAAGCGGATCAAACAGAAGTCTTGCAAGAAGTGTGTTCCGATGCCTTGGAATTATTCCGATTGCTTACCCTGTACTTAAAACCGGTCTTGCCAAAATTGGCTGGCGAGGTAGAGCAATTTCTCAATGTAGAGCCATTAAGCTGGGCCAGTGTTGGGGCAGAATTAACAGCCGGGCATCGCATACAAAGCTACCAACATTTAATTACCCGTATCGACCCTAAATGGATACTAGACATGACGGTAGCCAATAAAGAAAACCTCACTGCCAGCCCAACGGTTGCGCCAGTAAAAGCGAGCGCTTCGCCTGCTGCGAGCAGTGGCATGGAAATCAGCGTAGACGACTTTAGCAAGGTGGATTTGCGTATCGCTAAAATTGTCCATGCGGAACACGTGGAAGGCGCAGAAAAATTACTCAGATTGAGTTTAGACATAGGCGAAGCTAAGCCTAGACAGGTGTTTGCTGGCATTAAGTCGGCTTACGAGCCAGACCAATTAATAGGCCGATTGACTTTGATGGTGGCCAATCTGGCGCCACGTAAAATGAAGTTTGGCCTTATCGAAGGCATGGTGTTGGCGGCCAGTGACGAGAGCGGCGGCCCGTTCATTCTTAGCCCTGATGCCGGCGCGCAATTGGGTATGCGGGTAAAGTAAAACCCAATCGCCAATTAAGCTTAAGGTTTCTTGGTCGCCGCTTGTTGTGACGAGGGCTTGATTGAGCTGGGTTTTGTATTGAAGACCTGTTGGCTGGATCGGCGTTTTAAGCACCGTTGCTGCAGGCGCAGCCTGCTTCAGTGTTTTCATGCTATCCACATGACTTTTTGGATTAGCGCTAAGGGCTGTAGGTTTGCTCGTCGCGCTGGCATCAAGCACGATATCGTTTCGTGCATTTTTTAGGGTAACCGGGCCTATGCCATCGACTCTGGTTAGCTCGTCTAGGCTTTTAAAGCCACCATTCTTTTTGCGGTATTCCAATATGGCTTTGGCTTTAACCGGGCCTATGCCAGGCAGGCTTTCCAATTCAGTTTGGTTGGCCGTGTTGATGTTGACGGCGGCTTGTGCGGAGTAGCATAAGCCTAGCCAGCATAAAACGAGTATCAAGAAGGTTTTCATTTAAGCACTCCCCACTGATTGGACTGCTGCGTAGTCGTGCTGACAGCTAGACGACTGACTCCCATCATACGCTCATACGCCAAGAGGAGCAGCCATTTTTCTTATTATTTCAATTGCTTAGCCCGATTTTAGGCGCATTCGGCGTGGATGGCGATCAGCGCTTTGAGCGGGTCGGCAGCTTGCGTGATTGGTCGGCCTATGACTAAATAGCTAGCGCCATTTTGTAAGGCTAGTGCTGGGGTAACGATACGAGATTGATCGTCTTGACTCGCGCCGGTTGGGCGTATGCCTGGGGTTACCAAGCAAAATGCCTGGCCTAATTCTGCGCGCAACATAGCGGCTTCCTGAGCAGAGCAAACCACGCCACTCAGTCCTGCTTGCTGGGTGAGCTTGGCTAGGCTCATGACGTGGCTAGGCAAATCCGCTGCTACGCCAATTTGCTTTAGGTTGGCTTGGTTCATGCTGGTTAATACCGTGACAGCAATGAGAATGGGCGGTTTGACTTGTTCGTTGACGGCCGCTTGTGCGGCTTGCATCATTTCTAGGCCGCCGCTGGCATGCACGTTTAGCATCCAAACGCCTAGCTTGCTGGCTGCACCACAGGCTTTGGCGACGGTGTTGGGGATGTCATGAAATTTTAGGTCTAAAAACACGCCGAAGTTGAGCTTGGCCAATTGTTCAACAAACTGCGGCCCGGCTGCCGTAAACAACTCCTTACCGACTTTAAGGCGACATAAACTCGGATCTAACTGACGCACCAACGTGAGTGCGCTGGCGGCATCGGCGTAATCAAGGGCCACGATGATTTTAGGGTCATGGCTAGGTTGGGTGCTGTGTGTGCTGGTCATGGTGATTTAGCTTTAAACGTTGGTCGGTTCAGCAGGCAAGGATTCCCATGCATTGCAAGCTGGGCATTGCCAATGGTGGTACTTGGCTTTGAAACCGCATTGCTCGCAATGGTAGGTGGTTCGGTTGCCAATCGCATGACGCACCGCTTGTTGCATGAGTTGCGTGTCCTGGGATTTTTGCGTCTTGCTGTCCTCTAATATGGCCCGTGCTTGCAATAGCCGATCTAGGGTGCTTAAGCTGGGTTTTTTTATTAACTCATTGCGGGCAAGTTTAGCCGCATGATCTGCCCCTTGCTCTGCCAAAGTGGCGTCAAACAAAACTTTCAACATGGAAGGCAGCTGGTAGGTCTGTAAATAAGCTTGTAGCAAACTTAAGCCTTCTTTTGTTTGGCCAAGGGACTGGTAACTATGCAGTAATTTAGGTGCGATTAAGCCCAGGTATTCTGGCTTTTGATACTCAATGCGTTTCCAGGTGGCAATAGCGGCTTTATGGGCTTGATCTTCAACTAACATGTCCCCCAATAAGACGTTGGCCCGCACGCAATTTTTGTTGGCCTGCAGGGCGTCTCCAAGTGAGGCTTGGGCTGAAATTAAGTCATTGGCTAATTGGAATTGCACGGCCAGCTCGCAGTGGTAGTGGGCCACTTCAATGCGAAATGGCACGCCAGATAAACGTTCTAATTCTGTGGCGGCTTTAATCGCTCTTAGCCATTCGCGTTCGCGTACGTAGATTTCTAGCAAGGCACGAAGCGCAGGCTGCCGGTAGCGGTTATCGTCTAGGGATTCAAACAATTCTTCTGCACGATCGAGCAAGCCGGCTTTTAAATAATCTTGCGCCAGCTCGGCAGTGACAGCTAATTTTTGTTGCGGCTCTAAGGCTTTTTTTTCCAGCAAATGCAGATGCAGGTGGATGGCCCTATCCACTTCGCCACGCTTTCTGAATAAGCTGCCTAGGGCGAAATGCAGTTCCAAGGATTCGGTGTTGGCTTGCACCGCCTCGCTGAAAGCCTCTATGGCTTTGTCTTGTTGGTTGGTAATAAGGAAATTTAAGCCTTTGAAATAGGCGGCCGGCAGGGCGGTTGACTCGGCCAGCAATTGCTTCAAATCCACCCTGGCAGCTAACCAACCCAGGCTAAAGAAAAGCGGTAAGACCAGCAACCACCAGAATTCAAATTCCATGGTTGATCCTTCTGCAATAGGCTAGATGGGATGAGGCATTCATAAGCTGGTCATTTTAACTTAAATTTAAAATCCAGTAAGCGCTTAATGGCACGCGCATAAAAAAACGGCAGCCATCGGCTGCCGTTTTATATTGCTTAGCTAGGGCTAGCAAGCCGCATCTAACTTAAGTTAAATCGACGCGTTCACGCAATTCCTTGCCAGCTTTAAAGTGCGGTACGTGCTTTTCTGGCACTTGCACTTTGCTACCGGTTTTTGGATTACGTCCCAAACGTGGTGGGCGGTAGTTCAAACTAAAACTACCAAAGCCACGTATTTCGATGCGTTCCCCTGCCGCTAGGTTGTCAGTCATTGCATCTAAGATGGCTTTGACTGACAGCTCGGCGTCTTTTACAACCAATTGCGGAAAACGCTCCGCAAGCAGCGTAATTAGTTCAGATTTGGTCATGCTTATTGCCTTTATCTTGTCACTAATTACACTTATTTTTTGCTATCTAATTTAGCTTTTAATAAAGCACCAAGGTTAGTTGTACCTGCAGTTGCACCGTCATCTGCCACTTTAGCTGCCGTGTCTTTAGTTTTGGCAGATTTAGCTTTAGGTTTGGCTTCGGATTTATCGTCTGTGCTGCTGGTTGCGCCAGATGGATCGGCAACCAATTGTTTAACACCTAATGAAATGCGCTCTTTCTCAACGTCTATGGCCAAAATGACAGCCTGCAATTCGTCACCTTTTTTGAAGTTGCGGATGGCTTCTTCGCCAGTCTGTGTCCATGACAAATCAGACAAGTGCACTAAACCGTCTATGCCGCCTGGCAAGCCAATGAACACGCCAAAGTCGGTAATGGATTTGATTTGACCTGATACTTTGTCGCCCTTAGCGTGAGTGGCAGAGAAATCATCCCATGGGTTGGCTTGGCATTGTTTCATACCCAATGATAGACGACGACGTGCTTCGTCGATCTCAAGGATCATGACTTCTACTTCATCGCCAAGTTGAGCTAATTTGCCTGGGTGG
>SXGR01060712.1_pt1 | contig 10962 bp, 10 predicted proteins | sample 3174711 | NCBI WGS metagenome assembly SXGR01 (sample SAMN11356860, study PRJNA531348) | freshwater metagenome | isolation source: freshwater sample F1-60 | place: China: Fuxian Lake, Yuxi | collected 2017-12-25 | reverse complement strand
CCGCGGCCGCAGTTCGGGCACGGCGTGGTGACGCGGCCGGGGTCAGCGCCGGATGGGACGCCGCTGCCTGCCCTCGTCGGCTGTTATCACCCGAGCCGCCAGAACACCAATACTGGCGTGCTGACGGCCCGGATGATGGAAAGCGTCTTCAGGAAGGCGAAACGGTTCCTGGACTAGAACGGGCTCGTGCCGGCGCGGAAACTGAAGCCGGCCGTCGCATCACCGTCGCGCATCATCTTGTGGCACGCGCCGCAGGTGTTGCCGCCCATCTCCTTGGCCGCGGCCTGCGCCGCCATCTGGTCGGGGGCCGGCGCCGCCAGCAGCTTGTCGAGCGCCTCGGCGCGCCCCAGGCCGTCGTTGATGATCTTCACCGCGTCGGCGCTGGCGGCCACGTTCTTCTTCTCCATCCAGAAGGTCCGCAGCGTCGTGAGATTGGTGCGCAGCGTGGTGAGCTGCGTGCGGGCGTCGGCGAATGCGCCCGAGCCGAGCGCCTTGCCGATGGCGCCGTTGGCCTGCGCGTTGGACTTCATCAGCGCCGCGTGGTCGGCCAGCGTCGCGATCTTCGCGGGCGCCTGGGCCAGCGCGATCGCGCCGGCGAATGCCACCATCGCGACGGTCGAGCACAGAGTGAATCTACGCATCGTTTCTGCCCTCCTGAAGGCACGTAGGGGCGCCGCATGCGTCGCCCGTAACGGCGTATGGTGCCTTATTAGCGGCGCCCAATCAACTGAGAACCAGTCGCAACGTCGCCGCGTCGATATTGCCCCCGCTCATGACGCACGCGACGCGCTTGCCGGCGATCGTCGGTCCGTATTTCCGTGCCGCGGCGAGCGAGGCGGCCCCGGCGCCTTCCGCGAGGTTATGCGTCAGCCGTAACGCTGCCCGCACCCCCTCCCGCAGCTCTTCCTCATCCAGCGTCACGACGTCATCGAGCTGCTGCTGAAGGATCGAGAACGTCAGGTCGAAGGTTACCCGCGTGGCGAGCCCTTCGGCGAAGGTCCGGATCTCGTCGGCGACGACGCGGGAGGGGCCGCGCCAGGAGCGGGTGAAGGCGTCGGCGCCCGCCGCCTGGACGCCGATGATCTTCGCCCGCGAGCCGGCGCCCGTGCGCGCGATGCAGCAGCCGCACGCCCCGCTCCCGCCGCCGATCGGCACGAAGACGTAGTCGACGTCGGGCAGCGTCTCAAAGATCTCCAGCGCGTAGGTGCCGACGCCCGCGATGAGCTGCGGCTCGTTGGCGGAATGGATGTATCGCCAGCCTTCGCGCGGCGCCAGCGCTTCGACGCGCTCGCGCGCCTCGTCGAAGTCGCGGCCGTATTCGATGACGTTGGCCCCAAACGCCTGAATCGCTGCCTTCTTATCCGGATTACTGCCGACCGGCATGAAGATGTGGCAAGGCACGTGGTGCAAGCGCGAGGCGAACGCGATTGACTGTCCGTGATTGCCGGTGCTGGCGCTGACCACGCCGCGGCGGCGTTCGTCGGCCGTGAGCTGCGCGACGAGGTTCAGCCCGCCGCGCGTCTTGAACGTGCAGGTGGGGTGATGGTTCTCGTGCTTCACCCACGCCTCGCAGCCGAGCCACTCGTCGAGCAGCGCGTGCCGCAGGAGCGGCGTCGGTTGCAGGTGCTCGTACACACGCGGCCGCGCGGCGAGGATGTCGTCGAACGTCACGACCGGACCACCTGCGCCGCCAGGTCGGGCCGGTTGCTGATCAGCCCGTCAACGCCCCAGTCGAGCAGCCGCCGCATGTCCATCTCCTCGTCCACGGTCCAGACCTGGACGCGCAGACCGTGGTCATGCGCGTCACGGATGAAGCGCGGCGAGACGATCCGCAGCAGGCCGGTGCGCTCCGGCACCTGGTAGACGCCGTACTCGACGTCGCGCACGGGCCACCGCGCCAGGCCGCAGTAAAACGCCAGCCGGACCTCCGCGTGACAGGCGCTGGCGGCGACGCCCGGCAACGCGGCACGCGCCGCGGCCGCGCTCCGGCGTCCGTAGCCGGCGACGCATACGTGTTCGAGCGCGTCCGCGCGCCGGACGTCACGCGCGACGGCCTCACCCATCTCGCGCGAATCGACCTTCATCTCGATGATGATGCGGACGCCCGGATAGCGCCCGAGCACCTCCGCCAGAGTCGGCACGCCCACACCCTGGTCGCGGAACGGAAAATCGCCGCGGGCCTCGAAGCGGCAGCCCGCATCCAGCCGTGCGAGCACCGACGCTGGATGCGCAGCGAGCAGGCCCGCGCCTGACGTGGTGCGCTCCAGTGTCGCATCGTGGTGCACCACCGCCACGCCATCCGACGACAGGTGCACGTCGAGCTCGAGGCCGTCCGCGCCGGCCGCGAGCCCGAGGTCGAACGCCGCGAGCGTGTTCTCCGGCCCGAGCGCACAGCCGCCGCGATGCGCGAACACGAGCGGTCGAGAGGATTCAAAGAATCGCACCAGGGACACTCTACGGATAGAATCCTCGTATGTCCAAATCCGCAGGGATCAACACCGTGGGCGAGCTGCGGCGTGCCGTCGAGAGCGGCACCGTGCCGCATCGCAGCGTGCATGAAGAGGTGCGGCAGAACCTCATTACCAAGCTTCGCGCCGGCGACACGCTCTTCCCCGGCATCGTCGGCTACGACGACACCGTCGTGCCGCAACTCATCAACGCGCTGCTCTCGCGCCACAACTTCATCCTGCTCGGCCTGCGCGGCCAGGCGAAGACGCGCCTGCTGCGCGCGCTGGCGACGCTGCTCGACGAACAGATTCCGGTGATGCCCGGCTGCGAGATCAACGACGACCCGCTCGCGCCGATCTGCAGCGCGTGCCGCGCGCGCCTCGCCGCTGACGGCGACAAGACGCCGATCGCCTGGCTCGGCCGCGACAGCCGGTACGTCGAGAAGCTCGCGACGCCCGACGTCACCATCGCCGACATGGTCGGCGACATCGATCCGATCAAGGCCGCCAAGTCCGGCCTGCAGCTCTCCAGCGAGCTGTCGATGCACTACGGGCTGCTGCCGCGGGCGAACCGGGGCATCTTCGCGATCAACGAACTGCCGGACCTCGCCGGAAAGATCCAGGTTGGCCTGTTCAACATCCTGCAGGAAGGCGACGTCCAGATTAAGGGCTACCCCGTCCGCCTGCCGCTCGACGTGCTGATGGCGTTCACCGCCAACCCCGAGGACTACACCGCGCGCGGCAAGATCATCACGCCGCTGAAGGACCGCATCGGCTCGGAAATCCGGACACACTATCCGGCCGGCCGCGCCGAAGGCATGGCGATCACGGCGCAGGAAGCGTGGCTCACCCGGGAGAGCGCGGACATCAAGAGCGAAGTGCCCCAGTTTGTGTCGGAGGTGGTCGAGGAGATCGCCTTCCAGGCGCGTCAGGACCGCCGCATCGACAAGCGCTCGGGCGTCAGCCAGCGGCTACCGATCTCGGCGATGGAAAACGTCGTCTCGAACGCGGAGCGCCGCGCGCTGGTGAACCGCGAGCCGACCGCCGTCCCCCGCGTCACCGACGTCTACGCGGCGCTGCCGTCCATCACCGGCAAGTTCGAGCTGGAGTACGAGGGCGAGCTGAAGGGCGCAGAGACGATTGCCCGGGAGCTGATTCGCGCCGCCGTGGCCAACGTCGCGGACGGGTATCTGTCGCACCTCGAAACGCGGCAGATCGTCGAATGGTTCGACCTCGGAGGCAGCCTGCAGCTGAGCGACACGATGGGTGCCGACGAGGTCATCGCCCACGCGCGCGAGGTGCAGGGGCTCGTCGAGCTGGCGCACGCGGCCGGCATTCCGGCCAAGGCGCCGGCGGCGCTGCTGGCGTCGGGCGTCGATTTCGTGCTCGAGGGGATGTACGCGATGAAGAAGATCAGCCGCAGCGACGAGCGCGGCTATCACGCGACGGAAACCCCGGTGCGGCGGCCGCAGCGCGAACCGGCCATGAACGACGAGATGCCGATGCCCACCGGCGGCGGGAAGAAAAAGTACTACAACTAATTTGGAATTCGGAATTAGGAATTAGGAATTCGTTGAAATATCGCTACACCAAGTACACGGGGGACCTGCTCGACGAGATCGATCTCGAGGATCTCGTCTCGAAGCTGTCCGACCTGCTGCTGTCGAGCGGGTTCAGCAACCCGTGGGGCGATCCGTCCGCCGGCGACGAGGACCGCACGCTGCAGGCGCTGCACGACGCCATCCTCGAGGCGCTCTTCAGCGGCGGGGTGCTGTCGGAGGAAGCGCTGCAGCAACTGCTCGGCGAGCCGGCCGACGGCGACCAGGAGGCGGCGCGCCAGCAGCTCGAGGATCTGATCCAGCAGATCATCGACCGGATGATGGAACAGGGCTTCATCACCGGCGCGCCGGATCTGGAGCCGGAGCGCGAGCACCGGCGCGGCGCGGGCGGCGGCGTCGGCGAAGACGCGGGCCCCGTGAAGTTCGAGGTCACCGACAAGGCGCTCGATTTCCTCGGCTACCGCGCGCTGCGCGATCTACTGGGCTCGGTCGGCCGCAGCAGCGCCGGCCGTCACGACACGCGCCACCTCTCGACCGGCGTCGAGGCCATTGCCGCGCCCAAGCCGTACGAGTTCGGCGACACGCTCAACCTCGATCCGAGCAGCACGATCATGAATGCCGTCCACCGGCTGCACGCCGAGGGCCGGCAGATCCTGGGCAGCATCGACGTCGATTATCCCGACCTGATGGTCGCGCAGAGCGAGTACCAGAGCTCCTGCGCCAGCGTCATCATGCTCGACTGCAGCCACAGCATGATCCTGTACGGCGAGGATCGCTTCACCCCGGCCAAGCGCGTCGCGCTCGCGCTTGCCCATCTGATCCGGACGCAGTACCCGGGCGACTCGCTTCACGCGGTGCTCTTCCACGACTCGGCCGAAGAGATCCCGCTCAAGCAGCTCGGCCGCGTGCGCGTCGGCCCGTACTACACGAACACGCGCGAAGGCCTGCGCCTCGCCCGCCGCATCCTCGAACGGCAGAAGAAGGACATGCGGCAGATCGTGATGATCACCGACGGCAAGCCGTCGGCCCTCACCCGCCCCGACGGGCAGATCTACAAGAACGCCTTCGGCCTCGACCCGTACATCGTCGCCGAGACCTTCGCCGAGGTGAACGCGTGCCAGAAGGCGGGCATCATGATCAACACGTTCATGCTCGCGCGCGACCACGACCTCGTCGCGTTCGTGCGCCGTGTGGCCGCCATCTGCCGCGGCAAGGCGTACTTCACGACGCCGTACACGCTGGGCCAGTACGTCCTCATGGATTACATGGACAGGAAGACGAAGACCATTCACTAGGCCGACCTGAAGGTCGGCCTCTACATGAGACGCGAGGTGTCGATCGGCGCCCGGCCTGACTAACGAACCCCGCGCAGCATCCAGCTCAGGACCGACACGAGCACGGCAACTTGGCCGATCCAGAACAGGAACGACCACTTCAGCAGATCGAACTTGAGGTCGGCCATATCGAGGCGGAGTTTTGCCGTCTCCTCCGTCAGCCGGCGGTCGAAACGCTCGGACACCTCCGCGATCCGGCGGTCCAGGCGGTCCTCACCGATCCGATGCGCTTCTGCGAACATCATCACAAGGCCGTCCGTTGCCGCGTCTCCAAGCCTTTCGCGGACGGGTGGTGGTACCGTCAGAATCTCCATGCGTGGCTCCTCTGCGGTGCACCCGACCTCGATACCGACGACGATGCCATCGTCCTGAACCGCTGTCAAACCGGACGAGTGAGGACGTCCCCGGTAAGGCACACGCCGGACCGGCCTTGGTTTCCGCTACAATCCGCTCCATTCCATGTCCCTTCTGGCCGGCCAGCGGCTTGGCGTGTACGAAGTCGTCGCCCCTCTGGGCGCGGGCGGCATGGGCGAGGTCTATCGCGCCCGTGATACGCGGCTCCATCGCGAGGTGGCGCTCAAGATCCTGCCGGACGTGTTTGCCTTCGATCCCGACCGGCTGGCGCGCTTCGACCGCGAGGCGCAGCTGCTGGCGGCGCTGAATCACCCGAACATCGCGGCAATCTACGGGCTCGAGGAGTCGGGTGCCACGAAGGCGCTCGCGCTCGAGCTCGTCGAAGGCCCGACGCTGGACGACCGCATCGCGGAGGGGCCGATCCCGGTCGCCGAAGCGCTGGCCATCGCGCGCCAGATCGTCGACGCGCTCGAGGCCGCACACGAAGCGGGGATCGTCCACCGCGATCTCAAGCCCGCCAACATCAAGCTGCGGCCCGACGGGACGGTCAAGGTCCTCGACTTCGGCCTCGCCAAGCTCGCCACGAGCGGGTCCTCGCTGACGCCGGGGGTGACCGCATCGCCCACCATTACGACGCCCGCGGTCACCGGGATCGGCACGATTCTCGGCACGGCTGCCTACATGGCGCCCGAGCAGGCCCGCGGCAAGGTCGTGGACAAGCGCGCCGATATCTGGGCCTTCGGCTGCGTGCTGTTCGAAATGCTCACCGGTACGCGCGCATTCGACGGTGACGACGCGACGGTGGTCGTCGCGAGCATCATCAAGTCGGACGTGCAGTGGAGCGCGCTGCCGCCGGATACACCGGCCGCGGTGCGCACGGTGCTGCACGGCTGCCTCGACAAGGATCCAAAGAAGCGCATCCGCGACATCGGCGACGTCCGGCTCGCGCTGGACGGCAGCTTCATCGTCACTCCTGAGGCGGTGGTCGTGGCCACCGCCACGCACGGCAGGGGGGGCCGCCGCGCGCTGCCGTTAGTCGCGGGAGTGCTGGCAGGAGCCGCCCTTGCGGGACTTGCGGCCTGGGCGCTGATCATCAGCCGCGATCCGCAGCCGGCGCCGGCGACTCAACGCTTCACGCTGGCGTTGCCGGACACCGATCTCCTGCCGCCCGGCACCGGAACGCTGGTAGCCATCTCTCCCGACGGCCAGACCTTGGTCTACCGGGCACAGCGAGACGGTGTCTTCAGGTTGTTCCGGCGCAGGCTCGACCAGCTGGAGGCCGTGCCGATTGGCGAACCGAATGCGAGCGGCTTCGCGTTCTTTTCCGCGGACGGCCAGTGGCTCGGCTACGCGGTCGAGAACACCCTGAAGAAGACGTTGCTGTCCGGCGGTCCGTCGCAGACCGTGACAGCGCTGCCCGCGGCGATCCGCAGCGCCAGCTGGAACGACGACGGCACGATCCTGTTGGGCGGCACCAGCGCAGGCCTGCTGCAGGTGCCGGCTGCCGGGGGGACGGCGGAGCTCGTGGCGAAGCCAGACCGGGGCCAGGTGTGGTATCCGCAGCTGCTTCCGGGAACGCGTGCGGTCCTGTTCACCTCGAGCCAGCCGGCCGTGGATGCCGGCGAACTGGAGGTCCTGCGGCTCGACACCGGCGAGCGGCGCACGCTGCTGCCCGGCGTTGGCGCCCGGTACGTGTCGACCGGGCACCTGCTGTTCGCGCGCGGCACGACGTTGTGGGCCGTGAGATTCGACCTCGGGACGCTCGCCGTTGTGGGCACACCAGTGCCGGTGATGGAGGGCGTTCGGATCGAAGGAGGCGGCGCAATCCAGTTTTCTGTCGCCGATAATGGCTCCCTGGTCTACATCGGCGGCCAGAGACTCGAAATACCGCGGCGCCTCGTCTGGACCGACCGCCAGGGACGGGCGGAGCCGCTCCCGGCGCCGACGCGGAACTACCAATACCCGAGACTCTCTCCAGACGGGACCCGCATCGCCCTCGACGTAGGTGACGAAGAGCAGGACATCTGGATCTGGGACCTCGCGCGGGCCACGCTGACTCGCCTGACCTTCGGCGGTGCCAACGAGAGCTATCCCGCCTGGACTCCCGACGGACGTCGAGTGATCTATTCGTCAACTCGCGAAGCCGGCGTGCTGTTCGCACAATCCGCCGATGGAACGGGAGCGGCCGAGCGGCTCGAGGCAACCCTCGGCCGGACCGCGGATCAGACGGTGGTGTCTCCGGACCAGAAGAGGCTCCTGTTCCGCTCGTTTCCTCCAAGCGGGGGTGCCGCTTCGGAAGACGTGGCCAGCCTGTCACTCGATGGCGAACGCCGAGTGGAATCCCTTCTCAACGGTCCCGCCACCGAGCGGAATGCCGAAGTGTCGCCCGACGGCCGGTGGATCGCATACCAGTCGAACGAGTCGGGAACATTCGAGGTCTACGTGCGGCCGTTCCCCCGCGTGAACGATGGGCGATGGCAGATTTCGACCGGCGGTGGGCTACAGCCGCTGTGGTCGCCAGACGGAAGGGAGCTGTTCTACCTCGCGCCCCAATTCCTGATGAGCGTGCCTGTTCGAGGCGGCGCGACGTTCACGCCGGGCAACCCCACGCGGGTCATCGACGTCGGCCAGTACTCGCTGGTGGCGGCCGGTCGAAGCTATGACGTCTCGCACGATGGCCGCCGTTTCCTGATGATCAGGGACGAAACGCCAGAAGGCCGCGCGGAGATCCAGATCGTGATCAACTGGTTCGAGGAATTGAAGCGGCTCGTCCCTACCGACTGAGGTCAGCGCAGATCGCGGAGCATCCAGCTGAGCATCGCCATGGTCGCCGCCATCTGGCCGATCCAGAACAGGAACGACCACTTCAGCAGCTCGAAGCGCAGATCGGCCAGCCGCTCGACCATCTCCAGCCGGAACGTCGCGAGTTCCCCGGCCAGGCGGCGTTCGAAGCTCTCCATCGCCATCCGGTGAGCGTCAGCGAACATCGTCACAATTCCGTCCGTTGCCTCACTTCCGAGCTTTCCGCGGACGGGTGGTGGACCGTCAGAATGTCCATCGTGGCTTCCTCTGCGGTGCACCCGACCTCGATACCGACGACGATGCCATCGTCGGCGGACCGTGTCAAACGGCTTGTGCTACTAATTAGGGTGGCCCTGCCGGATCCATGCTTCCGCCCGTCATCCCGGTCTTCCCGCTCCCGAACGTCGTCCTCTTCCCCAACGTGTTTCTGCCGCTGCACATCTTCGAGCCGCGGTACCGGGCGATGGTCGCCGACGCGCTCGCCGGCGACCGCATCATCGGGATGACCCTGCTGAAGCCGGGCTACGAGGCGGACTACGAGGGACGGCCGCCGATCTACTCCGTCGGCTGCGCCGGGGTGATCACCCATGCCGAGGGGCAGCCCGACGGACGCTACAACATCGTGCTGCGGGGGCTGGAGAAGTACCGCATCGTCAGCGAGGACGAGAGCAAGCCGTACCGGCTCGCGGCCGTCGAACTGCTGTCCGAGATCACGCCCGAGGCCGACAAGGCGGAGCTGCGGCGGCACCGGCAGCGGCTCGAGGCGCTGCTGGCGGCTGCGGTGGAGCGCACGGGGTCGGAGCCGCGCTTCCCGCCGGCGGTGCCCGACGAGGATCTCGTCAACGCGCTGGCGCAGTACATCGAGCTCGATCCGCTCGAGCGGCAGGCCTTGCTCGAGCGCGACGGCATCCTGGCGCGCTGCCGGGGACTGGTGGAACTGCTGGAGATGAAGACGCTGTCGAAGGGGCCCTGGAAGGGCGGGTCAGTGCATTAGCACCGGCGTCCGCCTTCGCCAAGGCTATGGCGGACGGCCCCTACGATCGCAGCCGCGGGGCCAGCACCTCGATGATCTTCTGGCCGTGGAAGCGCCCGTTCTCGATGAAGATGTTGCCGGTTTTCCTGCCGGCAATCGCTCCCCCCGCAATGAACAGGTTCGGAACGTTGCTCTCGAACGTCTCCGGGCTCATCGCCGGCTCCAGCGTCTCGTCGTTGATCTGGACACCGGCGCGCCGCATCAGATCGACGTCGGGGTGATAGCCGGTCAACAGGAACACCGCATCCGCCGCGATTTCCTCCCGCGTCCCGTCGCGCTCGACCACGACCACCCCGGGACGAATCTCGACGACGCAGGTATTGAAGCGCGCGGCGATCGACCCTTCCTTGATGCGGTTCTCGATGTCGGGCCGCACCCAGTACTTGATCGAATCGCCGAGCGCGGCGTGGCGATGCACCATCGTCACGTGCGCGCCGGCGCGGAACAGCTCGAGTGCCGCTTCGGCCGCGGAGTTCTTGCCGCCGACGATCACGACCCGCTCGCGGTAATAGGGATGCGCGTCGCTGTAGTAGTGCGACACGTGCGGCAGCTCCTCGCCGGGGATGCCGAGGTGATTCGGCAGGTCGTAGTAGCCGATCGCCAGGACGACCGATCGCGCATGCCGGACCCGCTTGTCCGTGATGACGACGAACCCATCATCCTCGGCTTCGATGTTCTCGACGGTCTCGTGAAACGACACCTGCAGGCCGTAGGCGTCAACGACGCGGCGGTAGTAGCGCAGCGCCTCGAGGCGCGTGGGCTTGTCGTACGGCGTGGTCAGCGGCAGCCCGCCGATCTCCAGCAGCTCCGGCGTGGTGAAGAACACCATGTGCGCCGGAAAGCTGAAGATCGAATTGACGAGCACGCCCTTCTCGATGATGACGTAGTCGAGACCCTGCTGCTTCGCGGCGATGGCGGTGGCGAGGCCGGACGGACCGGCACCGACGATGAGGACGTCACGAACCGACACGCTGGAGATTTTACTGGAGCGGCGCGGGGAGCGTGGATTCGCCCATCAGGAACTGATCGACGGCACGGGCGGCGCTGCGTCCTTCGGCGATCGCCCAGACGATGAGCGACTGGCCCCGCTGCATGTCGCCGGCGGCGAACACGCCGGGGACGTTGGTCATCCAGCGGCCGTCGCGCGCGACGTTGCCGCGGTCGGTGAGCGTGACGCCGAGGTCCGTGAGCAGCGGGCTGCGCTCGGGACCCACGAAGCCCATGGCGAGCAGCACCAGGTCCGCCGGGAGGTCCGTTTCCGATCCGGGCACGGGCACGAACTCCATACGCCCGGCCTTGCGCACCATCTCCACCTGCGTCGTGCGAAGCGCGCGGACGTGGCCGGCCGCGTCGCCGACGAACTGCTGCGTGGAGATCGAGTAGCGCCGGTCGCACCCTTCCTCGTGCGCGGGCGACACGCGGAAGACGTTCGG
>SXGR01585144.1_pt1 | contig 10963 bp, 11 predicted proteins | sample 3174711 | NCBI WGS metagenome assembly SXGR01 (sample SAMN11356860, study PRJNA531348) | freshwater metagenome | isolation source: freshwater sample F1-60 | place: China: Fuxian Lake, Yuxi | collected 2017-12-25 | reverse complement strand
GGCTACGACCAGCGGATCGAGGTGCACGGCTCCAAGGGCCGCCTGATGGCCAGCAACCATGTGCAGACCTCGGTCGAGCTCGCTAACGAGAAGTCGATCTCCACCGACAAGCCGCTCTACTTCTTCCTCGAACGCTATGCCGAGGCCTACCGCGCCGAACTTTCAGCGTTCCTGCTGGCGGTCAAAGGCAAGAAGCGGATGCCGGTCGGCGCCGAGGACGGCCGTCAGGCCCTCGTCCTGGCCGAGGCGGCGCTCGTTTCGCTCAAGACCAAGGCGGCGGTGAAGGTCAAGGAGCTGGAGAAGAAGTTCAAGAAATGAATCTGAGCCTCGCTGGAAAGGTCATCCTCGTCACCGGCGCGACGCAGGGCGTCGGCGAGAGCGTCGCGCGGGCCGCGGCCGAATCCGGCGCGGCCGGTCTGGTGCTCACCGGCCGGAGCCAGGCGCGCGGCGATGCCGTTGCCAAGGACATCTCGAAGACCTGCCCTGCGATCTTCGTCGCCGCCGATCTCGCCGACCCCATCGCCACCCGCCGGGTCGTCAGCGAAGGCGCGAAGACGTTCCCGACCATCCATGGGCTGGTCAACGCCGCCGGCCTGACCGATCGCGGTACCATCTTCGACACCTCGGTCGAGCTCTGGGAACTGCTCTACGCGGTCAACGTGCGGGCGCCATTCATCCTGACCCAGGAGATCGCCAAGCGGCTCCGCGACCAGAAGAAGCCCGGCAGCATCGTCAACATCATCACCATGTCGAGCCATGGCGGGCAGCCGTTCCTCACGGCCTACTCCTCGTCCAAAGGCGCGCTCGCCACCTTGACCAAGAACACCGCGAACGGGCTCCGCAACTATCGCATCCGGGTCAACGGCCTCAACATCGGCTGGATGGACACGCCCGGCGAGCACGCGATCAAGAAGCGCGAAGGCCAGCCCGACAACTGGCTCGAGATCGCCGAGAAGAGCCAGCCTTTCGGCCGCCTCCTGAAGCCGAAGGACGCCGCGGTGCTGGCGGTGTATCTTCTCTCCGACGCGGCCGAGCTGGTGACCGGCTCGGTGATCGACGTCGACCAGAACGTCATGGGCGCCTACGACTGAAAGTCGGCCTTCTCATCGGGTCTCTCGTCGTCATGCTGCTGCTGGCGCTCGCCGGCGCGGCCTGGCTCCTGGCCGGTCTCGATTCCGTCTCCATCGGCGTCCATGGCTGGATCGCGCTCATTCTCGGCGTGATCTTCTCGCTCGCCGTCGGCGGCGGGTTGATGGCCTTGGTCTTCATTTCCAGCCGCCGGGGCCACGATGAAATGGTGCACGACGTCCGGCCCGATGACAGGGCCTGAGGAGAAGGCATGGCGCGCCCTTCGATCTCCCAGCAGGTGACCTGGGTCTACACGGATGATCTCCCTGGCACTGCGCGCTTCTACGGCGAGACGATCGGGCTCGAGCAGGTGCTCGATCAAGGCGGCTGCCGCATCTACAAGACCTCGGCGACCTCGTTTCTCGGCGTCTGCCAGGTTCGTCCTGGGCGTTTCGTCGAGCCCAAGGGCGTGGTGATCACGATGGTCACGCGGGATGTCGATGAGTGGCATGTCTTCCTGAAAGCGCGAAGCGTGACCATCCTCGAGCCGCCGGCCTATCACCCGAGCTTCGACGTCTATTGCTTCTTCGCCGCCGATCCCAATGGCTACAAGCTCGAGTTCCAGGCCTTCCGCGATCCCTCCTGGAAAATGCCGGACTGAGCCGTCCCGCGCCGGCGATTGCCGTCCTAAGGGCGCACCGGCATTATCGTGCGACCATGCCGATCCCCCTCCTCGCGCCCGTGATCGCCGTCGCGGTGGCCGCGGCAGCGAGCCTGGTGGGATATGTCTGGGGCCGCGACCTCTGGCGCTGGATCACCGGCACCCCGCCGCCGAAGCGGGCCCGCGGCCGCGCCCGGATCCTGGTTGCCGGCCCGACCGGGGTCGGCAAGACGACGCTGATCCGCCGGGTGATCGGCGCCGAGGTGGGTACCGTCGGTGAGGGCACGCCGAAGACGCCCGGCATCGAGTGGCTGGGCAGCGCCGACTTTCCGGTCTGGTTCGCCGACAGCAAAGGCCTCGAGGTCGTGACGTCGGGCCGACAGGTCGCCGACATCGGAGGCAAGGTCGCGGGCTGGCGGGAAGAGGATCGCCCGCATCTGGTCTGGCTCTGCGTCCAGGCCGACTCGGCCCGGGTCATGGGCGGGGTCGAAAGCGATGCCGAGACGACGCGGGTGCTCGGCACCGAAGGTGAGCTCGGCCGACTGCTAGACGATCTCGGCATCCCGTCGCTGATTGTATTGACCCAGGCCGATCTCGGCGGCCCCGAGCTGGCGGCGATGATCGAACGCGCCCGAGAGGTGTTTCCCTTCGCCAGGCACGTGATCCCGGTCTGCGCCGAGCCCCGCACCCGCGGCGGCCGCATGCTGATCCCGCGCCATGGTCTCCGGACGCTACGTGCGGCGACGCTGGCGCTGTTGCCGGAGGCGCTTCGACACGCGACGGCGAAGGGCTGGGGTGGAGGGCGAGTTTCGGTCTACGCCCCCTTCAGCACCGTTCTGAACTCGGTTCCGAGGAGCACGTCGCAGATCGCCGCGAAGGGGAAGGCGAGCGCGTCGAGCACGCCGAGATGAGCGGCACGGTCCAGCATCAGCCCATAGGTCACCGACATCCGGAACACCGCGATCACCAGCAGGAGCGGTGCCAGGACCAGGGCGGCGACGCGAAGCGCGTCGCGCCAGAGCAGCGGTGCCGTCGCCTCGGCGATGCGCCAGGCGACCTTGTCCGGGGACTTCGCGTTCAGCCGCATGGCGATCTCGGTGCCGCCGCGGACATACCAGGCCGCGCGCGCCAGCTCGTCGGCGACGATCCGTTCAGTGCGACGCATGCCATAGAGCACGGCCCGGTGGAGCACGAGGAGTCCCAGGCGATGGGGCGGGAGGCGCAGCCGCCACGCCAGCCAGGCCAGCTGTGCCGCCGCCGGCAGCTTCCAGCCGATATGCGCGACATAGGCCAGGAGCACCAGCGAGGCGGCGATCACCGCCGGTTCGGGGTCGGCAAGGCTCTGACCCAGCCAGCCGATCAGCGCCAGCGCCGTCGAAACGGCGACGACCACGATCGCCTCAGTGCCGGCCCAGGCCACCGCCTCTCGGCTGAGCAGCGTCTCGCCGACGAAAGCCAAGGGCTCGGCAACCTTCCGCTCGCGCCCGCCAAGAAGGCCGGCGATCCAACCCGTCGCCATGACGGCCTCCGATTCTGCCAGCATCCAGGTTAGAGCCGGAGAGACCATGCCGATAGCCCCCGACACTTTCTCCGTCATCTCCGAGGTTGCCGCTGCGGTCGAGGAGGATGGCCTGCTGTCGCTCTTCTCGTTCTGCCGGGATGGCGATCTCCGCCCGCTCGCCGACGTTGCCCGTCGGTATGCCCCGGAGGCCCTGGAAGGCCAGGAGCGGTTCATCCGGGCCAAGGACCGCCCCGGCACCTGGCCCGACCTCCTGGCTGAGGCCCTGGAGGTTGTGGCGGCCAAGGCGACCGCCGGCCGGGTTTTCTCCGGCGGCGGCTGGGACGAGGGCCTGAAGGCGCTGGGGACGCACTGCAGGATCGGTTCCGTCGTTGCCGGTGAAGCGGCGCTGGCCGAGGCCATCGCCGCCACCCTGCTCGGAACCTCCGGGACGGTGGCGACGGCTCTTGCGGACGAACGCGTCCGCGGTGTGGAGCCGCTGGCCGAGGCCGTCCTGCACGTGGCCCTGCTGCGGCGAATATTGCGATCCCGCCTCGGGCTTCCGGCCCCGGCCGTCAGCGCGGTCCCCTCGACCGCAACGCCGCCCGTGTCACCGGGGAGCGCCAAACGGCTGCTGGAGCGGCTGGCGGGCGGCGCCGATGTCTGGGATGACGTCCTGGCGTCGGTCCCCGGTGCCGACTTCGCCCGGCTGCCTCCTTGCAACATCGCCGTCGCCGGCCGCAGCGGCGTCGGCAAGTCGACGCTGCTGAACGCGGTCTTCGGCCGCGACCTGGCGGCGACCGGCGCCGGCCGGCCGGTGACCAGGGACGCCACCTGGTACGAGGAGCCGGGCTTTTCGGTCCGCCTGCTCGACACCCGCGGCCTTGAGCGTGGTGCCTTCGCCGAAAGCCTCGCCGCTTTGGAGGCGAAACTGACGGAGGCCCGTGCCGGGACGAACGCGGACGAGCAGCTGCACCTGCTCTGGCTCTGCCTCGACGGATCCGGCAGTCGCATCGAGGAGGCCGACCGACGCGTCGCCGAGATGGCGGGGCGCCTCGGCGTTCCGGTCGTCCTCGTGGTCACCAAAGCGTGGTTCGACAGCGAGCTGCCGGCGATCGTGCGGGCTGAGCTGCCGGACCCGCCGGTCCGCGCCGTCGTCCGTGTCATCGCGTCGAGCCGTAAGTTCGAGAGCGGCGAGAGCGTGGGGCCGGAAGGTCTGGAGACGCTGATCGAGGAGAGCCTTCGCCTGCTGCCGGAAGCCGAGCGGGCGGCGATGGTGGCGGTTCAGCGCATCTTGCTCGCGCCAAAGGTTGAGTCGGCACGCGACGCGATCCGCAAGGCCGGCAATGCCGCCTTCCTCGCCGCGAGCACGCCGATCCCCTTCACCGATGCCGTGCTGCTGGCGCCGATCCAGATCGCCATGATCGTCGCCGTCACCAGGCGCATGGGCGTGACGCTGAGCGAGGACGGCTGGAAGGCGCTTGCCGCCGCCGTCGCCGGCCCGGTCCTCGCGACATTCGCCGATCGCCGCCGGCACCCTCGGCAACCTGCTGAAGACGATTCCCGGCATCGGCTCGCTGGTCGGCGGGTCGCTGAATGCCGCCGTCGCCGTGGCGCTGACCCGATTCCTCGGCGAGGGGTATCTCGCCTGGCTCACCGGCCGGCTCGAGCGTGGCGCCGTTCCGTCGATCGCCGAGATCAAGGACTATCTCGGCGGCGGCTGGTTTCAGAAGCAATAGGCGAGGAACGTGTCCCAGGCGATGGTCGCGCCGTAGCGGCCCCAGAGACCGAGCGACAGCACGAACAACGCCGCGAGCCCGCCGGCGAGGCCGAGCGCGATGATCCGGCTCACGCCGGTGCCGGCGTTCGCACCAGCGGCCGGTCGGCGATCGGCGCGTGCAGGATCGCCGCAGCGATGCCGAGCGCGACCGACGCCCACCAGATCGCGTCGTAGGAGCCGGTCGCGTCGTAGACCCGGCCGCCGAGCCAAGCGCCGAGGAAGCTACCGAGCTGGTGCGAGAGGAAGACGCCGCCATAAAGCATCGACATGTAGGCCGGCCCGAAGATCTGGGCGACCAGGCCCGAGGTCAGTGGCACGGTGCCGAGCCAAAGGAATCCCAGCGCCGCGCCGAAGACCAGCACGCTGGTTTCCGAGACCGGCGCCATCAGGAACAGCACGAAGGCGAGCGAGCGCAGGAGGTAGAGCAGCGAGAGGACGTACTTCTTGCGGTAGCGCCCGCCGAGCCATCCGGCGATCAGGGTGCCCACGATGTTGAAGAGGCCGATCAAGGACAGCGAGGCAGCGCCCAGCCAGGCCGGCAGCCCCTTGTCGGCTATGAAGGCCGGCAGATGGACGGCGACGAAGGTCACCTGGAAGCCGCAGACGAAGAACCCGGCGGTGAGTAACCAGAAGCCGCTGTGGCCTGAGGCCTCGCGCACGGCCTCGCCGATGGTCTGGTTCATGCCGGGGACGAGCTTCCGCTCGCCGAGGCCATAGGCCAGCGGCACCAGCATGAAGCTGATCGCGGCCAGCAGCACGAGCGCCGTCGACCAGCCATAGGAGGTCACGAAGGCCTGGCTTACCGGCACGATGGCGAATTGCCCGAAGGAGCCGCCGGCGCTGGCGATGCCGAGCGCGAGGCTTCGGCGCTCGGGCGGCGCGGCGCGGCCGACCGCGCCCAGCACCACCGAGAAGCCCGCAATGCCGAGCGCGATGCCGACGGCGGTGAGGCCCAGCTGGACCACGGCGACGCTGGCGCCGGTCGCGGCGAGCACGAGGCCGGCCGCGTAGACGACGCCGCCGACCATGCAGACCCGGATCGGGCCGTACTTGTCGGCGATGGCCCCGGCAAAGGGAGCGACGATGCCCCAGAGCAGGTTCTGTGCGGCGAGCGCGATGGCGAAGGCCTCGCGGCCCATGCCGAGGTCGACGCTCATCGGGCCGAGGAAAAGGCCGAAGGAGGCGCGGATGCCGAGCGACAGCGTCATGGCCGTCGCGCCGCACAGGATGATGACCCAGAGCTGCGGCGACATGGCGACTCCTAGAGGAGCGTGACTTCGGCGGCGCCGAGACCGTCGATGGAGATCTGCAGGCGCTCGCCGGCCTTGGCCCAGTAGGGGAGAGGCAGGCTGCCGGTCATAACCACCTGCCCGGCCTCCAGGCGGTCGCCGCGCGTGGCCAGCTGGTTGGCGAGCCAGATCAGGGACTCGAAGGGGTGGCCGAGAACGTCGCTGCCCTTGCCGCGTTGGACCTCGACGCCGTCGGATCGAGTGATGCCGACGGCCGACGCGAGATCGAGGCGGCTCCAGTCCCGTACTTCCGGCCCCAGCACGAAGCCGGCATGGAAGAAGTCGTCGGCGATCAGCGTCGCCGGCCCCATGGCGGCGAAGTCGCGGTAGCGGTTGTCGACGATCTCGATCGCCGGATGGAGGGTGGCGATGGCCGCCTCGACCTCTTTCCTCGTGGCGTTGGCCCCGATCGGGCGGGCGAGCCTGACCGCGACCTCACACTCGATGCCGATCCTGACGTAGTGCCGCGCCTTGACGCGTGCGGGCGAGACGAATCGCCCCGATGCCAACATGGCGCCGGCGCAGGGGCCGGGCACGTTCAGCAGCTTCTGCATCGCCGGCGTGGTGGCGCCGACCTTCCAGCCGACCAGCTCGCCACGGCCGGCCTGGGTCAGCCGTTCACGCACTAGGCGGGCGACGGCATAGCCTTCCTCGGCGTCGGAGGGGCGAAGCGATGAGGGGATATCGGCGAGAGAGCTGCCGGCGATCCGTCGGGAGGAGATCCAGCGGGCAGCCTCCGCGCGTTCGGCGGGAGTCATATGTTCATGGTCGGCTCGCGGCGGGCGGTGTGTCAACCCGAGGCATGTGCTAGGGACGCGTCCGGAGGTTCCCCATGTCCGACACCGACATCCTGGATGCCGTCGACCGCTTTCTCGACCGCGAGGTACGCCCGCATGTGACGCGGCTGGAGCACGACGACATCTGGCCGGAGGAGATCGTCGCCGGCATGGCCGAGCTCGGGCTCTTCGGCGCCACCATCTCACCCAACCACGGCGGGCTAGGCCTTCCGGCCGCGACATATGCGCGGATCGTCGAGCGGGTGGCGCGGGTGTGGATGTCGCTCGCCGGCATCTTCAACTCGCACCTGATCGCCGCCGCGATGGTCGAACGTTTCGGCACCGAGGCGCAGAAGCGGGCCTTCCTGCCGGAGATGGCGTCTGGCGCCAAGCGGGGCGGCCTCGCCTTGACCGAGCCCGACTGCGGCACCGACCTCCAGGCGATCCGCATGCGCGCGGTCCGCGACGGCGACGGCTACCTGCTCAACGGCACCAAGACCTGGATCTCGAACGGGCTTCACGGCCAGGTCTTCGCCGTTCTGGTGAAGACCGACCCGAACGCTGACCCGGTCCATCGCGGCATGAGCGCGTTCCTTCTGGAGAAAGGTCCGGGCTTCGCCGCCGGGCGGAAGTTCGAGAAGCTGGGCTACAAGGGCATCGATTCGGCCGAGCTGATCTTCGAGGATCATCGGGTCGGCGCTGAGCGACTGATCGGCGGTGTCGAGGGCAAGGGCCTGCCGCACACGCTGGCGGCACTCGAGCTCGGCCGCATCAACGTCGCCGCCCGCGGCGTCGGCGTCGCCCAGGCGGCACTCGACGAGGCGCACCGCAATTCGCAGAACCGCAAGACCGTCGGCAAGCCGATCTCCGAGCACCAGGCGAGCCAGATCAAGCTTGCCGACATGGCGACGCGTACCGAGGCGGCGCGGCTGCTCACCAACGCCGCCGCCGAGGCCTATGACCGCGGCGGCCGCACCTCGCTCGAGACCAGCATGGCCAAGCTTTTCGCTTCCGAGGCCGCGGTCGAGAACAGCCTGGAGGCCATGCGCGTCCACGGCGGCTACGGCTACTCGAAGGAGTTCCCGGTCGAGCGCCTCTACCGCGACGCGCCGCTGCTGGTGATCGGCGAAGGCACCAGCGAGGTCCAGCGTCTGGTGATCGCAAGGCAGCTGATCGAGCGCAATTCTGTCTGAGAAGGTCGCGGTCGCGCCGTTAGTGCGCCCTCGCTCAAGCCTTAGCGCTGCGCGCCAAGGTACGCTCGGTCGCCGGCGCGGACTCTCAAAACTTCGCGGCGGCGCGATCCGCGCGCCTCGATGCGCAGCATCGAGGCCTGAGCGGATAGCGTGATCGCCGCGACCGTGCCTCTCAGCGCTTCATGGCCAATATCCGCCGCGCCCGCGTCACCACCGGCACGTCGATCATCCTGCCGTCGAGCTGGACCGCGCCCTGGCCCAGGCGCTCGGCGGCCTCTGCGGCGGCGACGATGCGCGTCGCCTCCGCGACTTCCTCCGCGGTCGGCGAGAAGGCGGCGTGGACCACGGCGATCTGGTCGGGGTGGATGCAGAGCTTGCCCTGGAAGCCCATCCGACGAACGCGGAGGCATGCGAGCTTGAGGGCATCCAGGTCGCGGAAATCCGGCGACGGCGAGTCGATCGGCGGTTCGCGGTCGGCGAGCCGGGAGGCGAGCACGAGTTGCGCGCGGTAGGGCGTGAGTTCGGCCTCGTCGCGGCCGGGCAAGAGGCCGAGATCGAGGGCGAAGTCGAGGGCACCGAAGGCGAGCCGGCGGACTTGCGGGCTGGCGCGGGCGATCTCATCGGCGGCGACGAGTCCGCGGGCGGTTTCGATGATCGGCAGCAGATCGACTTTTGGGGCGAAGGCCGCGACCTGGCCGACCTCGGCCGCGCTTTCGCATTTCGGGATGACGATGCCGTCCAGATCCGCCGGCAGCGCCGGCAGGTCGGCAACACCGTGGTAGCCGGAGAGCGCGTTGATGCGAACATAGAAGCGGGTTCGTCGCGGCAATGCCGCAGCGGCGGCGAGCGCGCCTCGTGCCGCCAGCTTCTCGGTCTCCGGCACCGCGTCCTCGAGGTCGAGGATCGCAGCGTCAGCATCGGAGGCCAGCGCCCTCTCGACCCGGCGCAGATGATTGGCCGGGGCGAAGAGGAGGCTACGCACGCGCCGCCTCGGCCGCCTCGGTGGGCGGAGCGAAGCGCCGGCTGAGCCAGACCAGCAGCAGGAGTCCGGGCACGGCCGCTAGCACTGTCAGCAGGAAGAACGGGACCCACCCCAGCGACTCGGCGAGCCAGCCGCCGGAGGAGGACAGCATGGTCCGGGCCGTGGCCGCGAGCGAGGAGAGCAGCGCGTACTGGGTCGCGGTGTAGGAGACGTTGCAGAGGCTGGAGAGGTAGGCGACGAACGCCGCCGAGCCCATGCCGCCGGTAACGTTCTCGATGGCGATGGTCGCCATCAGCATGGCGATGTCGTAGCCGACCATGGCCTGGACCGCGAACATCAGGTTGGACAGCATCTGGAGCACGCCGCAGACCATCAGGCCCCTCACCAGGCCGAGGCGATAGGTGACGACGCCGCCGAGTGCCACGCCGACCAGGGTCGAGATCACGCCGAAGATCTTCGAGACGTTGGCGATCTCGATCTTGCTGAAGCCCATGGCGACATAGAACGGGCTCGAGACGGTGCCGGCCAGCGCGTCGCCGAACTTGTAAAGCACGACGAAGACCAGGATGAGGATCCAGCCCGGCCGGGTGACGAAGTCGGCGAAGGGGGCGACCACCGCGTCCTGCAGCCAGGCGGCGAGGCCCTTCTCCGGCGGCCTGGCGACGGCGCCCTCGCGGCTGGGCTCGCGCGTCGCCAGCACCGTCAGGATGCCGACGCCCATCAGGGCGCCCATCGCCGCATACGTGGCCTGCCATCCGAAGAACGTCGCGAGATAGAGGGCGCCGGCGCCGGCGGCCAGCATGCCGAAGCGGTAGCCCACCTGGGTCGCCGCCGCGCCGGCCGCCTGCTCGCGATCCTCCAGGAGCTCGACCCGGTAGGCGTCGATGACGATGTCCTGGCTCGCCGAGAGGAAGGCGACGGCGACAGCGCCGAGCGCCGTCCACCACGGATCGATCCGCGGATCGGCGAAGCCGAGGGCGATGATGGCGAGGCCGAGCAGCGCCTGGATCACCACGGCCCAGCCGCGGTGGCGGCCGAGCAGGCGCGTCAGCACCGGCAGCGGCAGCCGGTCGATGATCGGCGACCAGACAAACTTGAAGTTATAGGCGGTGCCGACCAGGGCGAAGAGGCCGATGGCGGTGAGCGACAGGCCGGCCTCGGCGAGCCAGATGCCGAGGGTGGCGCCGGTCAGCGCCAGCGGCAACCCGCTCGAGAAGCCCATCAGCAGGATGGCGAGAAGCCTCGGCTCCCGGTAGATCGCGAGCGAGGCGAGCCACTCCTTCATGCGGCGATGCCCTTGATCAGATCGGCCAGGCGCACCTGCGGCCGGGGACCGACATGGGAGATGACTTCCGCGGCGGCGATCGAGGCGATGCGGCCGGCGCGTTCGAGGCCGAGCCCGTGAGTGAGCCCGTAGTGTACGCGGGCGGCATTGTGATCGCCGGCGCCGGTGGTGTCGACAACTTGGGCTACCGGAGCTGCCGGAATCGCGTGCACGCCATCGGGATCGAGCACCACCGATCCCTTCTCGCTCCGCGTCAGCGCGGCGGTCTTGCCGAGGCCGCGCACGACCTTCAGCGCCTCGTCGAACGTCGCCGTGCGGTAGAGCGCGATGATCTCCGCCTCGTTGGCGAACAGGATGTCGACATGGTTCTTCACCAGGTCGAGGAAGCTCTCGTGATGGCGCTCGACGCAGAAGGAGTCGGAGAGCGTCAG
>SXGR01149791.1_pt1 | contig 10963 bp, 12 predicted proteins | sample 3174711 | NCBI WGS metagenome assembly SXGR01 (sample SAMN11356860, study PRJNA531348) | freshwater metagenome | isolation source: freshwater sample F1-60 | place: China: Fuxian Lake, Yuxi | collected 2017-12-25 | reverse complement strand
CCAACCACGTCTCCAAATTCTCACGCACCACTTGATACGCCGCACTCCGGTCCGGCCGCCGGCGTACATACACCGCGGCCCGCTTCAACTTGCAATTACTGCTTGCGCTTGTCCCCGGCACACCTGCAGCGCTGCTCATAAATTTCCGTGGTGCGGGATCCGCGGTTTAGCACATGACCATTTACCATATCATAGCCTTTACCAAGCTGTTCGGCTAACCAAGTTTGCTTAATTCCTTTTTCTTCAAGTACTTCTTTAATTCTGTTTATTGTTGTTAAAGATGTCAAGTCGCAAATTTAGTTATTATTTTTCAATATCTCGTTTTTCAAGATAAAAAATGTTTGAATAATTGTCTAACTGTCTGTCCGTGCGTTGGCAAAAAATGGCTCTTTTGGTTTTTTGAGCGTTGGCTTGTGTGTCGGAAAAAACCAAATGTGCCATTTGCGGGTGGGCTTTTTTACAGTGAGCGATAACGGTTGAGGCTATATGTAGTAAGGGATTGCGGGCTGCTTTCCTGTCCACCTACACAAAATTTTATGCGGGGAAGAATGCTTGAATTACCACTGAAACCCTTATTGCATATAGCCTTTGTTAGCGATTCGTTGTTCTTTGTCCCCATTGTCATTTCAATTTTTCGCCTAGCATTTCGATTTTGTCTAACCATTTTAAGCTCTTGGCCGACCACTGGGCCAGGTATGCCGCCGTCTCGACGGGTTCGAGCACCACGTCGATCCCGATGCGCTTCAGATTCGCCTGTACGACTTGAGCTTCCGCTGAACTCGAGGGGTTCGAGGCAATATAAGTGAACCTCGTCTTGAAGCCATTGGGGACGCCGGCGTCGGCCAGCAGCTTCTTGGCCTTCTCCAGATCTGGCTAGTAGAAGGGCTCCCACTTCTCCTTGGACAACTGCCACAGCTTCATCGGAGGAGTGGCCGGCGCGGTCAGCACCGCGTAGCCCTGCGTACATGCCTGGATGATCTCGGCCCGATCGACGGCCCAACTGATGGCCTGGGCGACTTGTGGCTTGTCGTACGGCGGGAGCTTGTGGTTGATGTTGACGAACTGATACCCGAGACGAGACCCGCGGTATGACGTCAGCGTCTTCTCGTTCTTCAGCAAGTCGAAATTCTTGTTATCTTCCAATATCGCGTGCTGGATGGTATTGCCGCGCAAGGCGGCGACGATGGAGGATTCCTCTGGAATGACCTTGAGGACGACTTGATATACGTAGGGCTGGCCCTTGATGAAGTAGTCCGGGTTCTTGCGCAGGCGCGTTTCCGTTTCGAGCACCCACTGGTCCAGTATGAACGGTCCCGTTCCGATGGTACTCTTCTTGAGATCGCCGTACTTCTCGACCGCATCTTTGCATACGATCGCCGGGTAGTAGGTGCCGGCCATGGACGCCAGGATGCCGGCGTTCGGCGTGCTCAGATGGAATGGGGCGGTGTACTTGTCAACTACCTCCACGTCCTGAATGACCGCAAAATCGGCCTTGCCCGGCGAATCTTTGAGCAAGCGGCCAAAGCTGTATTTCACGTCGTCGGCGGTGAACTCGCGGGTGAACGGCGGATGCCACTGTACACCGTGGCGCAGCTTGAAGACGATAAGCTTACCGTCCTCCTTGACCTCCCAGGACTGCGCCAGATCGGGTTGCACGCTGAGGTCCGTGCCCAGGGTGACCAGTCCGTTGTAGATCAGGGGCGTCATGCGCATGCGCGCCTGGCTCGGCTCCAACTGAGGATCCAGCGCGCTGGCGTCGGCGTTTCTGGCCGTTATGAACGTGCCGCCCGTCTTGGGGCCCGCTGTGGGCGTAGGCGCCGCCGGCGCTTTGGTTGGCGGCACTGCAGTATTCGTGGCCGCCTGCGCTTGGGTTGCCGGCGCCGTCGTCGGAGCCGGCACGGGGGCACATGCCTGCAGGGCTGCTGCAGAAGCAGCCCAACTTCCGGTGATGATTGCCGCTCGGCGCAGGAACTCGCGCCGCGTGATGAACCCAAGGTTCAATTTGTCGCCTAGTTCTACCAGCTTCCTTTCCATCATCCTTCTCCTTAATGGGGACTAGGGACCGGTTGGCCAAGCTGGTCATGCCAGCAGGCCGACTTGCAGGAGGCAGGTTTGAGGTACCTGGCACATCCCTGCTGCAGCACCAACTATCCTGAATGCGATCACCTCCTTGCATTTCGGAACGATCTGATGAACCACAGCAGTACCGCGATTTGGCGCGAAAAAGGCATACCGATCCACGGTGCCCGGGGTGCTGTACAATTGTGCCAAGACGGTATGCCGTGCCATGGCATAGAGATAGTGCATGGCGTGCAGTAGCTCTGCCAGATCCTGCTGTTCACAGGCCAGATAGATGCGCCTTTACATGTCCACGCATGCCGGTGCGAGTTCACGGACTTCTGAGAACAGCCGGCGGTACGTCGCCGTCTTATCGAAGAGGTTCGAGATCAATGCCATGAGGTGATCCTCTCCGCCGCCCGATATATGATGAAGCGGAATTCGTGCATCAGTCCAAGCCGCCGCGCCACATCGTGCTGGGCATCAGCGTCTTCAAGCTCGGCGAGAACCTGGCGCATCTCGTCGAGCGCGAGCTTGTCAAAGTGCGCGGACGCCCACGTGCACGCCAGCACCTCCAGAGCCTCGCTGATGCCACCGATCTCTTCAAACTCCGCCGGGGAGGGATGCGCCGCGGCGACGCCGCGGCGAGGCTGTAAGATGACGAGGCCCTCGGCTTGCAGATGCCGCATCGCCTCCCTGACGGGGATGGAGCCGACGCCCAATCCCTTGGCCAGCTCGTCTAGCCTGAGCCATTCGCCGGGCTGAAGGTGACCGCCAACGATCATCTCTCGAATCCTGTCAGTCACCACGTCCGCGATGTTGCCGTACGTGATGAGAGGGACAGTTTCTTTCTCAGCGTCTGTTACCACGCGCGCAGTCTCCATCATACCGAAATGGCGCTTGTGCATGCAGTAGATTGTGGAATTCTATATCCGCTATTTGATATCCTATGCGAAATAATTGTATATGACTTCGTACTCATTGTCAATAACCGGTTTTTCAGTGGTCGTGCCTGATCAGGATCTTGTCGTCCTTTCTGCTGGCCCGGGAAACGTCTGGCCTAGCACACGCACATCGGGGGCAAGGGTCAAAGGCCGTCGTCCGCCCTTGGCCATCCAGGCATGCCTCCGCTCAGAACCTTGCGAAGTGCAGTGCGCCCGCGAAGTGCCTGGGCGCCGAGCGCCTTTGGCTATTGACACACCCGGTGGTGGGGGGCCGTGGCCCACCATTTCGTTGCGACCGGGAGTGCTGCCGGCCGGAGCCGTGCGACCCGTGGTGCTATGTCCTTGGCACCGGTTCCACCCCGTCGCTTCCGCCAAGGCCCTCGCACAGATGTGCGGGGGCTTTCTGTTGTTGCAGAGCCAAGTGGCCTGGCATCCAGTGACAGCAGGCACCGCGTGACACAAGACAAAGCGGAGGAAGTCTTCTTCGATGCTGCAAGCGTTTCTCTACGCCCCTTTTGGGTTGCTACTGGTGGTAGTAGTCCTCCATACCCTCCTCCGACTCGTTCGCCACTTCTACAAGTTCCCAATGCCAGAGCTCCTGGCCGGCGTCATTGACAACCCACTCCGGCGCGAGATCCAACCCCCAAGCGAAATGCCCCTTCGGTACAACATCGAGGCGGGTATGACGGTATTGGAGGTCGGCCCCGGCAATGGCAGATACACTAGTGAGATACCTGAGCCAGAGCGGGCACTGCGCGAGTTCTACCGTGTACTGAAGTCATCAGGGACTCTTGCCTGCAGCGAGTTACTGACAGACCCGGATTATTTTTTGGCCCAGACGCTGATCCGCAAGGCGCGCGCGGCGAAGTTCTGGCTCACGAAGAGAGTGGGCAACTTCTTCGCGTACACACTGGTCTTTGAGAAGCAGCGGAACGCCGCCCAGTCACTCGATGGAGCCGACCCGGCCAGCTGCGGCGAATCGAGTTTGGGATCGGACCGCTGATTGGCACCACTGGGCCTCTCCGATGACATCTCGTCGGATACTTGGCGCTGGGTCCACCCGCGTCGCTTCCGCCGCAAGCCCTCGCACGAATGTGCGGGGGCTTCTTTCTATTCTGTTGCGCATCGCTCCGCTTCGGTGTAAGACGGCGCTGAGCGAGGAGATCGCTGGCGTCGGCAACGGGCCAGGGGTCACTCGATGACTCCTGCAGGAGATAGCGGATCGCGTGGCGACCCACATGGTCATGCCTCACGCTGAGCGCGCCGCAGTGGACATTCACAAAGCTGACCTGCCTGAGTTCAACTTGAGACGGGGCCAGGTTGGTACAGTGGTTGAGATCCTCGCGTCGGGGAAGGCGTTTGAGATCGAATTCAGCTATCGTGACGGTCGCACGTATGAATCACTCGGTCTGCGGCCGGATCAGTTCATGGTGCTATGTTTCGAGCCGGCCAACACCCCGCCACATCTCGTCATGACACCAGCGTAGAAGGTCGGCCGCCCCTTGGCGCCCCCTACGGGCTACCCCGCTGGCGCAAGGGGTGGATGGGTCGTTCAAGCCGGCGCCCAAGGCGCGGAAGGGGCCGGAGGGGGAGCAGTTGAGGTTGGAGAAAGGGGAGTAGAGGCGGAAGGCTGGCGGGTCTGAGGGCCGGCGCTCGCCGGGGGTATTGGCTGGGAGGCGACAACGCGACAGATCTTGACATGTGGACAGCCGCTGCGCGCCTGCCCACATGCCCACAGGTCCTGCGGGGGCGACTACCGCGTCACGCAGCTCGCGGAAGCACATGCAACTCTCACACCACTTGACAAGACGTTAGCTTGACAGAATTTGTAGTAAACTGCATAATTCGGGGATTAGGATGAGAAAGACCATATCTGAGATCCGCAGGCGATCCGGTTTCCCATTGCGCAGCGGTCATTATAGGAGGTGAAAACGGAACATTTCTGAACAGGCGGTGCGTACAATTGCTTGCTCTGACGAGAACAAACCAACGTAGTTTTTGTGCAGCTAGAGGCCATAGTGCCGAGGAGGATTAACCGATGACAAGCTACAACAAGAAGAAGGGGGAAGACCGGAATCTTGCCCTGCCCCAACTCGAAGAGCTTCTCCGGCGCGCCTGCCCACAGGTCCTGCGGGGGCGACTACCGCGTCACGCAGCTCGCGGAAGCACACGCAACTCTCACACCACTTGACAAGTCGTTAGCTTGACAGAATTTGTAGTAGACTGCATAATTCGGGGATTAGGATGAGAAAGACCATATCTGAGATCCGCAGGCGATCCGGTTTCCCATTGCGCAGCGGTCATTATAGGAGGTGAAAACGGAACATTTCTGAACAGGCGGTGCGTACAATTGATTGCTCTGACGAGAACAAACCAACGTAGTTTTTGTGCAGCTAGAGGCCATAGTGCCGAGGAGGATTAACCGATGACAAGCTACAACAAGAAGAAGGGGGAAGACCGGAATCTTGCCCTGCCCCAGCTCGAAGAGCTTCTCCGGGCAGGTAGAATTAGCCGCCGCAAGTTCTTGCGCAATGCCGCGCTCATGGGGCTGTCCCAGAGCGGCGCCAGTGCATTGCTAGCAGCCTGTGGAGCTCCCTCGGGACAGGCACTCGCAGCAACTCCAGTGGCAACTCAAGCCCCCGCGGCAACTCAAGCCCCCGCGGCAACTCAAGCCCCCGCGGCAACCAAGGCGCCCGAGCCGACCGCGACCCCGAAGCCAGCCGGCGGCGTTCTGAACTTCGGCGCCAATGCCCAGCCCGCCGATCTGGATCCGCACACCACAGGCGACGTGCCTTCTTGGCTGGTGCACTATAACAACATGGAAAGTCTCACCATGCTGGATGAAAAAGAGACCGTGCAGCCGATGTTGGCCGAATCTTGGGAGGTCTCAGACGACAATAAGACCTTCACCTTCCACCTCAGGAAGGGCGCCAAGTTCCATAATGGCCGAGAAGTCAAGGCTAGCGACGTCAAGTATAGCTTCGAGCGTATTATGAACCCCGACGTGCCGGCCAGGGCCAAAGGCTACTTCGCTCAACTGGACAAGATTGAGGTCGTGGATGATTACACCGTCAAGTTGATCTACAAAGAGGTCTTTGCACCGTTGCTCATCGCCTTGGCCCGACTGGAAACGTCCATCGTGCCCCAGGAAGAAGTTGAGGCCCAGGGCGGTAAGTTCAAGAACCCAGTGGGATCGGGCCCGTTCAAGTTGGTCGAGCATGTCCCCGACGTGCGCATCCGGCTAGAGAAGTTCCCAGATCACTGGCGCAAGGCCCCCTTTCTGGACGGCGTCGTCCACAAGCCCATCGTCGACAACGACGTGCGGGTGGTGAATATCAAGACGGGCGAGATGGACGTCATCGGCGTGATCGCTCCCAAAGACGTAGCGAGCCTGCAGAAGACCACCGGCGTCGTCATGGACATCGTGACGGGTACCTTCTGGCCCCACGTGGGGATGAACTGCCAGCGTGCACCCTTTGACAACGTCCTGGTTAGGCAGGCCGTCCATTATGGTTTGAACCGGCCTGAGATCAACGAACTCGCCTACTTCGGTCTGATCACGCTGTCCGAAACTCCCATCCCTCCCAGCAGTCCCTTTAGCGCCCCTATCAAGCCCTGGCCTTACGATCCCGCTAAGGCCAAACAGTTGCTGGCTCAGGCCGGCCATCCGAATGGGTTCGACACGGTCATGCGGGTCATCAAGGGGACGTCGGGCATCGAGGTAGTACAGGCGCAACTGAAGCAAATCGGCATCAACATCAAGGTGAACGAAGTCGAGTCCAGCGAGTGGTTCAGCGAAGTCTTCAACAAGAGCGACTTCTGGATCACCATGGTGGCTCACGGCAGCAAGATCGATCCCCATCTTTCTCTCTACGACATCCAGCACTCCGGTGTAGCAGGCAGCAAGAACTACACCAAGTTCGTCGATGAAGAGATGGACAAGGTGCTCGACGCCGGCAAGGCAACCACTATCTTTGCAGAGCGCAAGAAGTCCTATGACCGGGCGCAGGAGATCCTAGTGGAGCGCAGCGGGTATGTCATGGTAGGCATACAGCCGCACCTGTATGCCCGTCGAGCGTACGTGAAAAACTTCGTCTTGATGGGTCCCGGTACCCTGCAATGGTGGGATACTCAGCTCGAGAAGTAGGCTGGCGGAGAGGCAGTCGAGTCCCATTACATAGCGCTGGGGTCTCTGATCATGGTCGAACGATGCCGGGCACGCTCGCCATGGACCATCGATCAGAGACCCTCCTATCCGTAGCTATGCTCCGCGGAAGACGGATATGAAGGCGTATATTGCTCAACGCTTGCTCGCTTCGATCTTCGTGGTTTTCATGGTGGCCACGGCCGTTTTCTTCATCATGCGCGTGCTACCCGGAGATCCGGCGGCGGTCATGCTGAGCACCGAGGCGACTCCAGAGACCCTGGCTACGCTACGAAGACAGTTGGGACTGGATCTACCTATCCATGTCCAGTACTGGGACTGGTTGATAGCAGTGACTCTTCTGGACTTTGGAGAATCTATCATCCTCAATGAAGACGTGTTGAGTCTGATGCTGCAGCGACTCCCCGTCACGATACCGCTGGCTATTCTCGCCATGACCGTGGCGACGTTGATCGCCATACCACCCGGCGTCGCCTCGGCCCTTAGGCGCAACACCAAGTCCGATATTGCCATCTCTTTGGGCGCCTTCGGCGGTCTGTCGATACCCGACTTTTGGCTAAGCATCTTGCTGATCCTCGTCTTCTCCCTCTATCTGGACCTACTGCCCCCGGGAGGCTATGTCAGCATCTTTGACGACCCGGGAGAGGGACTCAAGCGGCTGATCCTGCCTTCCGTCGCCCTTGGAGCTTCGTATGCCGCCGCGCTGACGCGCATGGTTCGCTCGGGCATGTTGGAGGTCTTGGGTCAAGACTACATCCGGACAGCCCGCTCCAAGGGCTTGACAGAACGAGTCGTCATCTGGAGACACGCCTTCAAGAACGCCTTGATCCCGGTTGTGACAGTCATGGGGATACAGATCGGCGTCCTCCTAGGGGGAACGGTGGTCATTGAGGAGATCTTCTCCCTCCCGGGGCTCGGCAGTCTGCTCCTGAATGGCGTCCACCGTCGAGATTTCCCCGTGGTGCAGGCGTGCGTGTTGATCATCGCCGTCATGTTCAGCGTCGCAAACCTGGTAACCGACATCGTGTATATCTACCTGAACCCGAGGATCCACTATGTATGACTGAAATAGCCCTCAGCGGCCAGCGACCATCATGACGACTGAGCCACCGCCCAGCGCAAGGGGCCAACTTCGAGATGCCTTTCGAGCGTTCCGCCGCAACCATCTGGCGGCATTCGGCGGCCTTGTGGTGGCGAGCATCATTCTCCTCGCCGCCGTCGGTCCTCATCTGATGCCCTATGAGTATGATGCGATGAGCGCGCGGGAACGCTTCAGCCCGCCCAGCTGGCGACATCCGATGGGCACAGACCAATACGGTCGCGATACGGCGACGCGAGTCACCTACGGGGCAAGGATTAGTGTCCAAGTGGGGCTGATTTCAATCAGCATCGCTCTCACCATCGGTAGTCTCTTGGGCTTGATCAGCGGCTATTTTGGCGGCACAATAGATGGGGTCATCATGCGCGGCGTGGATGTCATCCTCGCCTTCCCTGCTGTCCTGCTCGCCCTATTGTTCATGGTCACGTTGGGCACCAGCCTCACCAACGTCATCTGGGCCATTGCCGTCGTCCGCATCCCCGGCTTCGCTCGAGTGGCTCGGTCCAGCACCCTGGCGATCCGCGAGGAGGAGTATGTTCAGGCCGCAAAAGCCATCGGAGCCCGGGATCTCCGGGTGATACTCCGCCATGTCCTGCCCAACGCCTTGCCGCCGCTCATCGTGATGGGTTCCATCAGTCTGGCGATTGCCATCCTGGTAGAGGCCACCCTGAGCTTCCTAGGGTTGGGCACGCAGCCGCCCACGCCCAGTTGGGGCCGCATGCTGAATGAGGCGCGGGGATTCATGCAGCTAGCACCCTGGATGGCTATCTTCCCTGGCTTTGCCATCGCTCTCACTGTCTTTGCGCTCAACGTCTTTGGCGACGGACTGCGAGATGCCGTGGATCCAAGACTGAAGCACTAATCCAATAGCGATATGGAGAAAATCTATGATCGTCGACATTCACTCACACACGCCGAAGTACAAGGATGCGGTTCCGCCGGAACAGATTCACTTTAACACCGTGTGGCGGCCGGACCGGCCGGTTCAGTTGCCCTACAGTTGGAATGACTACATGCGGGCCATGCAACCCGTGGACAGAGCGGTTGTCTTTGACGTCGCCAGCCTGTCTCAGTCTGGCCGAGTGGATAATCCTAACGATGGGACCGCCGAGTTCGTACGAGCTTTTCCCCACAAACTCATCGGCTTCATGTCCGTTCACCCCTACGATCCGGGGTGCCTGGACGAGATCGAGCGCTCGATTTCCGATCTGGGTTTGCGGGGCATCAAGCTGGGGCCGAACTATCAGAACTTCGATCCTCTGGGTGAGGGCGCGTTCCGCGTCTATCGGCGCGCGCAGGAATTGGGCTTGCCTATTCTCTTCCATACTGGTACGTCCCCAATGCGCGAGGCCCCTCTGGATTACGCGCATCCACGCCATTTCGATGTGATCGCCGGCGCATTTCCGGAGCTCAGGATGGTTCTGGCCCATATGTCTCATCCTTGGCAGAGCAGCGCGGTCGCGGTGATCCGGAAGCACCCGCACGTCTATGCCGACATCTCTGGACTATTCTACCGGCAATGGTCCTTCTACAACTGTATGAGGCTGGCGGAAGAATGGGGCGTGCTGCCCAAACTGCTCTTCGCCAGTGACTATCCGGTTAGCACGGCTCAGGAGAACCTCGATGCCTTGCGCAAACCCAATCAGGCCATAGAGGGGAGCCATCTCCCCCGCATCTCGGAGGCGGCGATGGAAGAGATCATCTATCGGGATTCTCTCAGCCTGCTGGGCTTGGCGTAGGTGAACCTGTGCGCAACGCAGACAAAACATCGGTGCGGATCAATGTATTACTAAGCGGCAATTTCACCGCCGAGTAGGTGGTGAGAATTCGGGACGTCCATCATGAACTCAACGTGTATGGCGAGGAGGGCGGCATCGCCCTGGTCCCCTTGGAGGGTACGGATGCTACAGAGCTGACCTATCCGCGTTACCTCCCCGAGTTCGACATCGACGCCCTACTGGCATCCATAGAGGTGATCGTCGCCTCTCGCCTGCCACGTGACATCCGAAAACGCGCCCCGCGCCTCCGATGGGTGCAGTACCTGGGCGCGGACATCGACCATCTCATGGCTCGCGAAGAGCTCCTGAAGGCGGAGTTCACCATCACCAACGCCCTAGAGACGTTAGCTGAACGAACACTGGCACTCGCACAACTTGAACGAAAAAAGAATCCGGAAGCTGGTTTTACTCCGCAACTCTTGGATTTTGTGCGTCCTATCCTCAAGCGCTGCTTCTCATCAGGAATAAAAATAGTAACGGATAGGAAATTCAAACCCACAACCACCTGCAAACGATAAGCGCTGGGCCCGCACCCGTCAAGCACCACTGTGCGCTAACCTGCACCTCGCCATTGCTTAGAGGTAAACGATCACACTTGTTGGATATTCCGAGGGGTACGCTCAGCGCAACAGGCGGAAATTACCTAACTTCTGCAGGCCAGCATCGGCAGCCCTAAACATTCAGTGCGATCCGCCACCAGCCACACCACGCCTACTCACGCTGCGCCGCGTGTGCCATTACTACAGGGCAGAATTACCAACCCACTGTCTGATCAAACTCCAGTTCCGGGACCGGCTCTGCATCCGCATGCGCACCGGCACCCGCATGAGCCACTAACCTATCATGCCCGGCTTCTGCTGTTAGGTTTGCCGTCTGGTCAAACTCAATTTCGGGGATTGCCTCTAATTTGCGCTAACCT
>SXGR01526851.1_pt1 | contig 10964 bp, 8 predicted proteins | sample 3174711 | NCBI WGS metagenome assembly SXGR01 (sample SAMN11356860, study PRJNA531348) | freshwater metagenome | isolation source: freshwater sample F1-60 | place: China: Fuxian Lake, Yuxi | collected 2017-12-25 | reverse complement strand
TCGCCCACCATGATGATGTCCGGATCCTGCCGGAGGATGGCGCGTAGGCCCATCGCGAACGTGAACCCCGCCTTCACATGGGTCTGCCCCTGCGTGATGTGCGGGACCTCCACCTCGACCGGATCCTCGAGCGTGACCACGTTGTTCATGTGCGCGTCGACGATCGAGAGGCACGCGTACAAGGTGGAGGTCTTGCCGGATCCCGTCGGCCCGCACGTCACGACGAAGCCCTGGGGGCGCGAGACGGCCTCGCGGAAAGTCGCCTGCGTCTCGGCGTCCATGCCGAGCTTGTCGAACGTCAGCAGCGTCTGCCCGAGGAGGAGCCGGAGGACGACCTTCTCGCCGACGGTGCCCGGGAACGTGGACGCGCGGAGGCTGACCTGGCGGCCGTGCACGTCGATCGTGAGCTGCCCGTCCTGGGGCATGCGCCGCTCGGCGATGTCCATGCGCGCGAGCACCTTGATGCGCGAGATCACGGCGCGCGAGATATCCAGCGGGATCGCGGGCTCCTCCACGAGCGCGCCGTCCACGCGGAAGCGCACCTGGAGGCGGTCGCGCTTGGGCTCGAGGTGGATGTCGCTCGCGCGCGCCTTGACCCCGCGGCGCACGAGCTCGTCGAGGATGACGATGGCGCCGCGCTCGAAGTAGTCGTCGTCTCGGGCGGGCTCGTCGGGCATGGGGAGAGGGTACAGCGTCCGCCGTCCGCTGTCCGCTGTCCGCTGTCCGCGCGCGGCCGTCAGGGCTCCCGGCGGCAGAACGCGCGGTGGAGCGCGAGGTCCTCGCGTGAGGGATCCGCGTGGAGCTGCGCCGGGCGGTAGCCCGTGTGGATCGCCAGGATCCTGATCGTGCGGTCGTCCCCTGCTTCGAAGTCCACGCGCCACTCCTTGTAAGCTACACGCATGTGATCCTGGTGCTTGCGGATCCGGCGGTACGCGTGGGGCGTCGGGCCGAGCGCGAGCAGTCGCTCGATCGGCTCGCGCAGGTCGACGCCCCGCGTCTCGAGCCATGCGCGCGCCTCCTCGGCGGCGGGCGACCACGCGCAGGTCCAGGGCGGGATCGGATCCCTCGCGTCCAGCCACCCCGAGCCCGCCTCGGGGAAGGCGTCCGCGTAGGGGATGTACGGCTTGATGTCGAGCACGGGCGTGCCGTCGAGGATGTCGAGGCCCGCCACGTGGAGGACGCGGCCCTCCACGCGTAGGAGCTCGACCGCGGAGAGGCCGATCGGGTTCGGTCTGTGGGGCGATCGCGTGGCGAGGACGCCGCGCCGCACGTCGCTGCGGGGAGGCTGCACGCGCGGGCGATAGTGGCCCGCGCGATCGAAGACGAAGACGAGCCAGATCCGCGTGAACGACGCCAGATCCGAGATCGCGTCGTCGACTCCGGGGAACGGGAGGAGCTCCACCGTGCCCGCGATCGCGGGATCGGGCTGGCGTGGGAGGAGGGCCTTGTCGGCGTACGGGGAGCGCACGATGCCGATCGCGGCGAACGTGAAGGGGGGGCGATCCGTCATCGAGGAGGCCAGCGTACCCCTTTCCGCCGTCCGCTTTCCGCCGTCCGCCGTCGGCTGTCCGTTGCCCCGGGGCGCGCCGCGTGGGACAATGCCCGGTCTTGAAACGCTCCGCCGCCGCGCTTTTGTGCCTCGTCGCCTCCTGCGCCCGCTCGGGCGCCGAGGACGTGGATACGCGCAGCGGGGACGCGGTCGACGCGGGCGTCGTCGGAGCCTTCGATGCGGGCGTCTCCGCGGACGGCGCGCTCGTGGACGCCGGCCTCGGCGACGCGAGCGTGGGGGAGTCGGGTGGTCGCGACGCCGGCATCGACGCGCCGTCCGACGCGGGGATCGACAGCCCGGTCGTCGTCGGCCCGGACTGCTTTGGCCTCGTGCCGCAGCCCCAGGCGGGCCTCGCCGCGTATTACCGCTTCGAGGAGACGACGGGGCTCGTGTGCGACTGGTCCGGCAACGCCCACCACGGCACCGTGACGGGCACCGGCGTCACGCGCGGCGCGGCGGGCGCGGTCGGCATGGGCCTCACGTTCGCGGGCGGCAACGGCGCGGTCGTCGTGCCCGCGTCGCCAGGCCTGGACTTCTCGACGGCCGCGACGATCGAGGTCTTCCTCCGCATCGACACCACGGGCGGGGTCGGTGGGTTGCTCAACCGCGGCACGGGCAACAGCGACAACAACGTCCTGCTCAACACGAGCTGTGGCAACGTGCAGCTCATCTTCTCGCGCATCGGCGGGACCACGAACGTGACGTCCGCGTGCAGCCTCCTCACCGTCGGCACCTTCGCGCACCTCGCCATGGTGAACGACGGCGGCACGCTGAAGCTCTACCGCGCAGGGAACCTCGTGACCTCCTCGCCGGGTGGCCAGATGGGGCCCATCGCCAACGACCTCTACATGGGGCGCCGCGAGCAGGGGATCTTCCCGCTCGTGGGCGCCATCGACGAGGTCCGGTGGTGGACGGTCGCCCGGACCCAGGCTCAGGTGTGCGCGGACGGCGGCAGGGTCTGGTCGGGCACGGCCTGCCTGTAGCGCGGCGTCCGCGGAAAATGCAACCGCTCCCGGAGGCGGCGCGTAGCCCAATCTGCCAGGAGGGCGCTACATGAAGAAGAACTCGAGCGCTGTCCGGTCCACTGCCACGAGGGGCGTTCTCCTCGTGGGCACTCTTCTCGCGGTCGCCTGTACCAAGGAGACCACCGCGGGAGAGGACAAGGGGATCGGCATCAGCAACATCCAGCCGGCTGCCAACGACGACTCGTTCAGGACCCCGTTCGACGCCACCCCCGACCCCAAGGGCGAGAACGTGTACTTCACCGCCCTGACGAAGGAAGGCGTCCCTGCGGTGTTCACGGTCCCCGCGAAGGGGGGAGCGACGAAGCTGCTCCACCAGGGAGAGCCGCTCGCGTCGCCGTTCGGGATCGCCATCAGCGAGGACGGCCAGAGGCTCTTCATCGCCGACGGCAGCGCGTCGCCGAGCGGGCCGGAAGGGGACGCGGACGACGATCGCGGCGGCGTCCTCACGATGGCGGTCACGGGCGGCGTCCCCACGTTCCTCGGCGGGACGGCCGGCAAGAGCCCGCGCGGCGTCGAGGTGGTCGGCGACCAGGTCTACTTCACCGCGAAGACCGGCAAGAAGGCCGGCGTCTACCGGACGGGCCTCGGCGGCGGCGCGGTCGGTGCCGTGTTCGAGGGCTCGCCGGTCGAGGATCCGAGCGGGATCACCATCACGAAGAAGGGCGTCGTGTACTTCATGGACTCGTCCGGCGAGGGCATCGCGGGCTCCGCGGTCCTCTCGATCACGGACGGCAAGATCGCCACCGTGAAGGACGGCCTCGCGGTCGGCCACCCCGCCGGGATCGCGCTCGTGAGCGACGACTCGGCGGTCCTCGTCTCCGGTATCGCGCCGGCGACCCAGACCGACATCGTCTACCGGATCGAGCTCGGGAGCGGCGCGATGAAGTCGTTCAGCGACGTCATCGGCAACTTCCAGGAGTCGGCGGGCCTCCACCGCGCCAAGGGCGCCGAGATCTACGCGTGGGCCGACAGCAAGGCCAACAAGAGCGGCACGGTGTACGTCCTCACCAAGTGAGGTTCCCCGGGCGTCGAGGCCGCGTGCCTCCGCCCTCCCCACGGCGCGCGAACCCCCAGGGCGCGCCACTTACCCCGGATTTTCAAGGAGATTTCGCAATCATGAAGACGCGTCACAAGGTCCTCGGCACGGTCACGGCTCTCTGTCTCACGGCCATCGGCGGCGTCGCCTCGGCGTCCTCGCACCGGGAGGCGCCCGCCATCGGGTTCGATCCCGCGGCGGACAACACCGACGTCTGGGCGTGGGTCAACAAGGGGACGCACGACAAGCTGAACGTCGTCGTCGCCTACAACCCGCTCGAGGAGCCCTCCGGCGGCCCGAACTACAACGAGTTCTCGGACGACGTCCTCTACGAGATCCACATCACGCGGGGCAACAAGAGTCTCGACGACGTGGTCACGTACCAGATCCGGTTCGACTCGACCGACTACCCGCAGGTCGACCCGGCGGATCTCGGCAAGCCTCTCGGCGGCGGCAAGGAGTTCTTCTCGCAGCTCTCCGGCCGGACGCAGACCTACACGCTCACGAAGGTCACGAAGGGCAAGCACACGGTGCTCGGCCGTGGCCTCCCCGTCGCGCCGACGAACATCGGCCCGAACACCAACGCGGTCGTCTACAAGACCGCCAAGTACGACGACGCCTTCGCGAAGACGTTCATCAAGGAGCTCGGCGGGCTCGGCAGCGAGGGTCGCGTCTGGGCGGGGCCGCGCGACGACGGGTTCTATGTCGACATCGGGCGCACGTTCGACCTCGCGAACCTGCTCACCGGCAAGGCGGTCGACGGGCTCGCGGGGTTCAACTGCCACGCGATCGCGCTGGAGATCCCGACGAACCTGCTGACTGCCGACGGCAAGCCCCCCTCGGCCGGCCCCTCGGACGACAACACGGTCGGCGTGTGGGCGTCGGCGAGCCGCCGCAAGTTCAACATCCTGCACCGCTCGAGCCGCTCGGAGTCGTGGGGTCCGTGGGTCCAGGTGTCGCGCCTCGGCCTGCCCCTCATCAACGAGGCCGTGATCGGCCTCCAGGACAAGGACCGCTACAACCGCACGCGCCCGGCGACCGACGTGAAGAACTTCGGCGGCTACTTCCTGAACCCGGTGATCGTCCGCGACGCGGAGGCGGTCGGCATCTACAAGGCGCTCGGCGTGCCGCAGTCCACCGTCGACGCGCTGAAGTCGAGCCGCCTCGACATCATCGAGACCATCAACCTGAAGGACATCCCGACCCCGGGCGCCCACCAGGTCCCGCTCACGGCCACCGGCGACGTCCTCCGCGTCGACCTCGGCGTGGACTCCGGCTTCCCGAACGGCCGCCCGCTCGCGTACGGCGCGGCGCCGAACAAGGAGCAGGCCGATGTCACCGACGTGCTGCTGTCGGTCCTCCTCGCGAAGGGCACGCTGCCCGTGAGCGACGGCGTGAACAGCAACGACAAGCCGTTCCTCACGGAGATGCCGTACCTGGCGCTCCCGTGGGAGGGCTTCTCCGAGGGCCACGGCAAGCCGGCGCCGTAGGCCGCCCGCCCGGAGGGGCGAGAGCTGCCGGAGGAGGCCGAGGGGATCGAGCAGAAGGGCTCGGTCTCCTTGGCCTTTTCCGATTTCGCTGGACGGCGATCCGAGGCGGCGCGTCGCGCGTTGCTCTCCCGGGAGGATTCGAGATGCGGATGATGCATGTGCTCGCGGTGATCGGTCTGTGCGCGGCTTGCAGCAAGGAGCCGCCGGCGGTGACGCCGGCTGCGCCGTCGACGGTGGAGCAGACGAAGGTCGATCCGGTGGCGACGAGCCCCGAGAAGAAGCTCGCGCTCCAGCGCCTCTCCGGCTCGACGGCGGTGGATCGAGCCGTGGACCTCGCGCAGGCGGCCGTGCGCCGGAACCCCGCGAACCTCGACCTCTGGATCTCGCTCGGGCACACCTGGGTGCGGAAGGCACGCGAGGCGAACGATCCGGGCTTCTACCACAACGCGAAGGCCTGCGCGGACGTGGTGCTCCGGGAGCTACCCGAGAACAAGCTCGCGCTGAACCTCCAGGCCCTCGTGCTCCTGAACAACCACGAGTTCGAGGCCGCGCGTGCCCTGGCCCGCAAGATCCTCGAGCGCAACGCGGACGACGCGATGGCGTACGGCAGCCTCTCGGACGCGGAGCTCGAGCTCGGCCTCTACGACGACGCGGCGCGCGACGCGCAGACCATGGTCGACCTCAAGCCGAACCTCCCCTCGTACAGCCGCGCGTCGCACCTCGCGTGGCTCCGGGGCGACGTGAAGGGCGCGGTCGACAGCGTCAAGCGGGCGATCGACGCCGGTCGCGACCCGCGAAACCGCGAGCCTCGCGCGTGGGTGCTCGTGCAGGCCGCGACGATCTTCCTCCACCAGGGCGACCTCGACGGGGCGGACGCGGGGTTCGACATGGCGCTCGCGTGGCTCCCCGAGTTCGCGCCGGCGCTCGCGGGGAAGGGGAGGGTCGCCATCGCGCGCAGGGACGCGGTGAAGGCGGTGGACTACCTGGGGCGAGCCTACAAGGAGAGCCCGCTGGTCGAGACGGCGTGGCTGCTCGGCGATGCGCGCGCCCTCGAGGGCGACAAGGCGGGCGCCGACGACATGTACGCGAGGGTCCGCTCGGACGGCAGGAAGACCGATCCGCGCACGCTGTCGCTCTTCCTGTCGTCGCGGGGAGAGGCACCCGACCTCGCGCTCCGCCTCGCCGAGGAGGAGTACGCGGTCCGGAAGGACGTCTACACCGAGGATGCCGTGGCCTGGGCGCTGTATCGCGCGGGCAAGGTCGAGGACGCGAAGGGGCGCATCGCGAAGGCGCGCCGTCTCGGCACGCCCGATCCGCGCCTGGTGTACCATGAAGGCGCGATCAGGATGGCGACCGGCGACAAGCAGGGGACGAAGCTCGTGGAGCAGGCGCTGGCGGCGCGGAGTGGCGAGAGCTGGACCGTCGAGGCGGCGGCGCTCCTCGACAAGGCGAAGAAGGGCTGAGATGGGCGCTCGCGCGCTCCGGGTCACGCTCGTCCTCGCCCTGGCGCTCGTGGCGCTCCTGTTCCCGCGCTCGTCGTCCGCGCACGCGATCGGGCTGTCGTCGGGCGAGTACCGGGCCGACGGGAAGACCGTGCAGGTGAAGCTGACGTTTGCGCGCGGCGAGATCCTCGGCGTCGCGCCCGAGATCGACGCGGACCGCGACCGCGTGATCATGCCCCACGAGGTGGCGGCGGGGCGGGAGATCCTGGAGAAGAAGATCCTCGGGCGCCTGGTCGTGACGGGGGACGCCGCGCCGTGCTCGGCGGCCGTGCGGGACACCGCGCTCACGGAGCAGGACGGCATCCTCGTGGAGGGGACGTTCACGTGCGCCGCGGAGCCGCACCGCTTCGAGATCGCGTTCCCGCTCTTCGACGATCTCCCGCGCGGACACCGACACGTCGCGCGCGCGATCGGTCGCGAGACGGTGGACGAGGTCGTGTTCGCGGGGCACGCGCGGTTCTCGATGGAACCGGCGGCCGCAGAGGCGAGCGGCGTGGACACGCGAGGTGGCGCGTCGACCTCTGGCGCGAAGCCGAAGGTCGGCGCGCCCGGCTTCGTGTGGATGGGCGTCGAGCACATCCTGACGGGGTACGATCACCTCGTCTTCCTCCTCGGGCTCGTCCTCGTCCGGGGGCGCCTCCGCTCGGTCCTCGCGGTCGTCACGGCGTTCACGGTGGCCCACTCGATCACGCTCGCCCTGTCGACGCTGAACGTGTGGACGCCGCGACCGAGCCTGGTCGAGCCCGCGATCGCGCTGTCGATCGCCTACGTGGGGATCGAGAACTTCTTCGTGAAGTCGGTGGCGGGCCGATGGCGCATCACGTTCCCGTTCGGCCTCATCCACGGCTTCGGCTTCGCCGGTGCGCTCCTGGAGATCGACCTCCCGCGCGAGCGTATCCCGACCGCGCTCCTCGGCTTCAACGTGGGCGTGGAGCTGGGGCAGCTCGCGGTGCTCGCGGTGGTGCTGCCGGCGATTCACATGGTCCGCACGAGGACGACGTGGTTCGAGAAGAGGGGCGTGCGTGTGGCGTCGTTCGCGGTGGCGGCGATGGGCGCGGTGTGGTTCGTGATGCGGGTGGCCGCCGGGTAAACCTCCTCCGCTCGGTGGCGAAAGTCACCTCACCGCACGTCGCACCGCATCCCGCACTTCCCCTTCGCCCCGCCGTCGCCCTTCAGGCACCCCGCCACGCACTCGAAGTCGGCCGCGCACGCCTCGCCCGCAGGCTTCTTCACGGCGCACTTGCCCAGGATGCACTCCGCCGTGCCCTCGCACACCTCCCCGGGACATGGCTGCCCGAGCTTCGCGGGGGCGCGCTTCTGGCACTTCTTCTCGACGCACTGGCTCCCGTCCTGGCACTCCTTCGTGGTGACGCACGCCGCGCCGTCGGGCGAGGGCGTCGCGCACTTGTGCTGGATGCAGCGGTTCTTGCACTCGGGGTGCTGGTCGTCGAGCTTCGTCTGGCGCGCGAGGCCCGCGAGCGGATCGGTCGTGCCGCCGCACGGCTGGCCGTCCGGCTTGGTCGTCGTGCAGCGACCCGGCGTCGTCGGGCCCACGTTGTGGCAGCGGAGCGTGCCCGAGCACTCAAGCGAGGAGCGGCAGCGCGCACCCGCGGGGAGCATGCCCTTGAAGATCCCGAGGCACTCGGCCGGCGGACCCGGTGGGAACGGCCCGACCCAGTCGCAGCCGGCGTACGTCCGCTGCAACGCGACGAGACACACGCCGACGGTGGGCTCGTCGATCGTGATCGCCTTCGCCTTCATCGCGGAGCTCAGCATCCGCACGCACTCCGAGGTGACGAGGAGCCCCGGCGGTGTCTTGCAGCACTCGGCGCGTCGCCGCTCCTGGGTCTCGACGAGGCCCGCGCAGAGCTTCTCCGCGAGGGGATCGGCGACGGCGTCGAGGGGGTAGACCGGGCGGACGTCGTCCTCCTCGAAGGCCGCGTCGGGTGCGGTCGGAGCGGGCCCCGACGCATTGGATGCGGGGAGGGGAGGTCCGGCGTCCGCGGAGGTCGAGCCCCCGGATCGCGGGCAGCCCGCGAGGAGGAGGGCGAGCAAGGCGCCGACGAGCGACGCGGTCGAGGATCGGTTCACCGGGCGAGCATACGAGAAACGGGGCGCCATGGATCGCCGCCGCCGTCGGGACACGCGGGCTCGCTACGGCCGCTCCCCTCGCGCGAGCTTCGCGTCGATCGCGTCGAGGACGGGCGGCACGTCGGCTATGGCGTCGACCACGTGGTGCGCCCCCGTGCCGCGGAGGCGCTCGCGGGCGCGATCCAGGCGCCGTTCGCGCTCGTCCGGCGGGAGCGCCTCGAGCTCGGACAGGGTGAGCCCCATCTCGTTGCCCGTCGCCGCGAGCCCGATCGTCCACATGCCCGCAGAGAGCCCCTCCAGCATGTCGGGAAGCGTGTCGCCGACCTTGACGATCGCCTCCATCGGGAACACGCGCAGGCGCTTCGCGTTCTCGAGGCACATCCAGGGCTCCGGGCGCCCGAAGGGGACGTCGGACGCACACACGCTGACATCGGGCTCGTAGCCGCGCTTCCTTCCCTCCTCGAGGAGGATGTGGACCATCTCGGTCGTGTACCCCGTGGTGGAGCCGATCTTCAGCCCGCGGGCTCGGAACGCGGCCACGGCTTCGAGGCAGCCCGGCACGAGGTCGGCGTAGGTGGGGAGGCACGCGAGCTGCAGCGGCACGAAGTCCTCGAACATCGCGTCGACGTCAGCCTCGTCGCAGTCGCAGCCGTACCGAGCGCGCCACCGCTCTGCGACCGAAGGGATCCGCGAGATGGCCTGGATGTGGACGCGCTTGTGCGCCCCCATCGGCGCGCGCGCTTCCTCCATCGTGATCGGAACGCCCCGCCGGCGATAGACCTCGACGAAGACGACCGCCGGCGCGAAGCAGCCGTGATCCATGGTGGTGCCCGCCCAGTCGAGGAGGATCGCCCTCAGGGGGCCTGGGTAAGGCGCTCGGGCCACCCTCCCAGTATGACACCTGGCGCGAAGACGGCGAGGTCGCCACCTTGCGCCGGCGACGAATGCAGGGTACACGACGCTCGCGGCAGCCTCGCCGAGAGAGATCTTCCATACCGTGTTCCTTCATGGACGCCCCAGGCGTCGATCCCCGGGCGCGTCGCGCTCGCGCCCCGAGCCCAGCCACCAGCCCCGCCCCGCCGTGCCCCACGCGCCCCGCGCGACGGTGCCGATGTCCCCCGAGACCGCTCGGGCCGTCGCCGAGTCGCCCTTCACCGCGCTCGGGCTCATCCCGCCCATCGTCCGGGCCGTGCTCGAGGAGGGATACAGCGAGCCGACGCCCGTGCAGTCCGAGGTCGTGCACCGCGTGCTCGCGGGCCGCGACGTACTCGCGTGCGCGCAGACCGGGACGGGCAAGACGGCAGCGTTCGTCCTCCCGATCCTCCAGCACCTCTCCGAGGATCTCGGGGAGACCGGCGCGCCGCGGGAGGACAGGGAGATACGGGTGCTCGTCCTCACGCCGACGCGCGAGCTCGCGGCGCAGATCGGCGAGAGCATTCGCGTCTACGGTCGTCACCTCGCCGTGCGGCACGCGGTCGTCTACGGCGGCGTGAGCCAGCACCGGCAGGAGATCGCACTCGCCGCCGAGCCGCAGATCCTCGTCGCGACACCGGGGCGGCTGCTCGACTTCATGCACCAGCGGCTCGTCGATCTAGGCGGCATCACCCACTTCGTGCTCGACGAGGCGGACCGCATGCTCGACATGGGCTTCGTGCGCGACGTACGCAAGATCGCGTCCGCGCTCCCCGCCGAGCGGCAGACGCTCCTCTTCTCGGCGACCATCCCGCCGTCCATCGAGGGCCTCGCCGAGAGCATGCTCGATCTCCCCGCGCGCGTGTCGGTCGCGCCTGCGGTGACGACCGCCGAGGGCGTGGAGCAGTCGGTGATCTTCGTCGAGAAGAGCGGCAAGCGCGCGCTGCTCGAGCGGATCCTCGGGGACGCGGAGGTCGTGCGCGCGATCGTCTTCACGCGCACGAAGCACGGCGCGAACCGACTGTCGCGAGATCTCGAGCGCGCCGGCTTCCAGTGCCAGGCGATCCATGGGAACAAGTCCCAGGGCGCGCGGGAGACCGCGCTCGCTGGCTTCCGGGCTGGCACGGCGCGGGTCCTCGTCGCGACCGACGTCGCGGCGCGCGGTATCGACGTGGACGGCATCTCGCACGTGATCAACTACGATCTCCCCAACGTCGCGGAGAGCTACGTCCACCGGATCGGTCGGTCCGGCCGCGCCGGAGCGGTCGGCCGCGCGATCTCGCTGTGCGGTAGCGAGGAGCGCCCGCTGCTCCTGGACATCGAGCGCTTCATCCGCCGCAAGCTCCCGGTCGCGGGTAC
>SXGR01345286.1_pt1 | contig 10964 bp, 10 predicted proteins | sample 3174711 | NCBI WGS metagenome assembly SXGR01 (sample SAMN11356860, study PRJNA531348) | freshwater metagenome | isolation source: freshwater sample F1-60 | place: China: Fuxian Lake, Yuxi | collected 2017-12-25 | reverse complement strand
GTCACGTGCAGGGGGCCTTTACCGGCGCCCGCAAGGGGCGTGACGGCCTGTTCCGGGTCGCCCACCAGGGCACCCTGTTTCTGGACGAGATCGGCGAAATGCCCCTTGCCATGCAGGCTTCCCTGTTGCGGGCCCTGGAGCAGAAGGCCATCCGCCCGGTGGGGGCCGAGCGCGAATTGGCGGTGGATGTGCGCATCGTCGCCGCCACCAACCGCAACCTCAAGGCCGAGGTGGAGGCGGGCCGCTTTCGCGAAGATCTCTTCTATCGCCTCAACGTGGTGGCGCTGCCGGTGGCCCCGCTGCGGGAGCGGATCGACGATATCCCCGCGCTGGTACACCACTTCACCCGCCAGCTCACCGCCGAGATGGGGATGGGCTCCTTGAGCTGGACCCACGAGGATGTGGTAGCGATGCAGGCCTATCCCTGGCCCGGCAACGTGCGGGAGCTGCGCAACCTTATCGAGCGCTGCCTGCTGCTGGGCAAGCCCCCGGCGGATTACTGGCAGAGCAGCAAGCCGGCCGAACAGGGGGCGAGCGAGGAGGGTTATCCGCTGGCGTGGCCGCTGGCGGAGGTGGAAAAAGCCCACATCCTGCAGGTGGTGGCGAGCCATGATGGCAACAAGTCGGCCGCCTCCCGGGTGCTCGGGGTGGCGCGCAAGACGCTGGATCGCAAATTCAAGGAGTGGGCCATCGAATGAGGAAGGCTGACTGGATGGGGTGGCGATGCAACTGACCCTGCTCTCCCGCTGCATGCGCGCCCTGTTGCCCCGTTGCGTGCGCACCAAGGTGCGCTGGCGCCTGCTGCTGCTCACCTCGGTACCCATCATGCTCACTCTGGTGGGCATGATTGCGCTCACCCTCTACTGGACCCTCACCTACAGCTGGCAGAACCTGCTCACCACGGTGCGCAGCGATCTCGGGGTGGCCCACCACGCCATCACGGTGCAGCAGCAGCGCCAGACCGAGCATCTCGAGCATCTGCGCGATGCCTGGGCCTTTCAGCTGCGGCTGCGGGAATCGCCGGACCAGCTGCATGACTGGGTGATGCCGCTGGCGGCCAACTATGGTCTCGATTTTCTGCGCTTGCGCCGTGGCCCCGAGCTGGATCAGCTGACGGCGCAGGAGCGCGCCGCCCTCACGGCCGGGCGCAGCGTCAGCCACTTCGTGGTCTGGTCGCAGCAGGAGATGCTCGCCCTCTCCCCGCAACTGGCCAAGCGGGCCGTGCTGTGGCAGCGGGATGGCACCAGGGTGGTGGAGGACCGGGGGCTGATAAGCCTCTCACTGACCCCTGTGATGGGCCGCGACGGCTCCCTTTGGGCCGTGCTGGAGGGGGGCGAGCTTGTCAACGGCAGCACTCGGCTGGTGGATGAGCTCAAGGGTCAGGTGTTTGCCAAAAATACCCTGCCGGATGGCAGCGTCGGCACCGTCACCCTGTTTCTCGACGATCTGCGGGTGAGCACCAACGTGCCGGTCAGCAGTAGCCGTCAGGTGGGTCGGGCGGTGGGCACCCGGGTTTCGCCGCCAGTGCGCGAACAGGTACTGGGGCGGGGGGAGATGTGGGTTGACCGCGCCTTCGTCCACGACGCCTGGTATGTCTCTGGCTACGAGCCGCTGCTGGGAGCCAGGGGCGAGCGGATCGGCATGCTCTATGTGGGCTTTCTCGAGTGGCCCATTATCCGTACCTACCTCACCAATCTGGTGGAGCTGGGTTCCGGCGTAGTGCTGCTGTTGCTGCTCTCCGGCCTGCTGGTCTATCGCGGCGCGCGGGATCTCTTCTCCCCCATCGAGCGGATGCACAAGGTGGTGCGGCAGGTGCAGGCCGGGGAGTCGGCTCGCATCGGCCCGCTGGCCCTCGATCCCGACCACGAGCTGGCCCAGCTCGGTCGCCAGTTCGACGCCATGCTGGACAGGCAGGAAGCGCATCAGCAGCAGATGGCTCGCAGCGCCGACGAGCTGGAGCAGAAGGTGGCCGAGCGCACCCAAAGCCTCGAGCTCAAGACTGCCGAGCTGGAAGATCATATTCATATGCTGACCGAGGCGCGCCAGCAGCTGCTGATCAGCGAGAAGCTGGCGGCCCTCGGCGAGCTCTCCGCCGGGGTGGCCCACGAGATCAATAACCCGCTGGCGGTGATCCTCGGCAATGTGGAGCTGATGAAGCTGGAGCTGGGGGAGGCGGCCGAGCCGGTCAGCGAGGAGCTGGCGCTGGTGCTGGCCCAGATCGAGCGCATTCGTGCCATCACCCGCAGCTTGCTGCAATACTCTCGCCCTGGCGATTACGAGACCGCGCCGGTGTGGCAGCACCTCAACCCCATCATTGAGGAGAGCCTGACTCTGGTGCGTTCCGCCCTGCGCCAGCAGCAGGTGGAGCTGGTGGCCGATCTCAGGGCCCAGCAGCCCATCGAGGCGGATCGCCAGCAGCTATTGCAGGTGCTGATCAACCTCCTGGTCAATGCCAGTCACGCGCTGGGGGAGCAGGGGGAGATCCGGGTCGAGAGCCGCGACTGGGTCGATGAACTGGGTCAGTTGCGCGGGGCCGAGGTGCGGGTGATCGATAACGGCAGCGGCATCGAGGCGGCGATTATCGACAAGATCTTCGACCCCTTCTTCACCACCCGCGCTACCGGCACCGGTCTGGGGCTGGCCCTGAGCCACCGCATTATCAGTCGCTGGGGTGGGGAGCTCTTGGTGGACTCCACCCCGGGGCAGGGGAGCTGCTTTACCGTACGGTTGCGCAGCCATGCCCTGCTGCCCAGCGGCAGCGAGCCCGCGAAACTGGAAGGGTGGCGCATTGCCCTCAATGCCGAGGGGCGTGAGACAAGCGATTGATGCTGTTATAAAAAGGCCGTTATAAAAACAGCCCGTCAACATGGTTGGCGGGCTGTTTTGTCGGTGGGGGAGTGGTTATTTACTGCGGACTCCATACCAGCTTGCCGCTCTGGGTCAGGTCATAGCCGCCGAGGCGAGCCGCCAGCTCGCGCCCCTCGGGGGATTGCAGCCAGCCGATCAGCTGTTGCAGCAGGGTGCGAAAGAAGACCCCCTGCGGCATCACCAGATCGAAGCACTCCTGCGACAAGGGCATAAAGCCGAGGCCAAACTCGGTGGCAGTGCTCTGGGCACCGGGCCCGACGTCGGCATCGCCACGGCTGATGGCGGCTGCCAGCTCCCGCTCGCTGTTGACCTCGAGGGTGCGCTCCAGCCGGGTCAGCGACTCCCCTTGCGTTTGCAGCCACTCCTGCAGGGCGCGCTGGCTGCCAGCCCCCTCCTGACGCATGGCCCAGCGCCAGTCGAGCGCCTCTTTTGCCTCCTTGGGTTGCAGCCCCTGGCGCAGCACTAGACCCTGCACCCGCCTGAATCCATGAACGATCACCCATTGCCGGTGGCCCTGATACTGCTGCACCAGCGCCGGGTGGCGCAGGTGGGCCTCTTCGGCCTGCCCCCAGTGGATGGCGCAGAGATCCACATGGCCGCGCGCCAGCATCGCCAGCCCCTGACGGGTGCCGCACGGGGTGTAGCCCACCAGTGCCTGGGTGCCGAGCTGCTGGGCCAAGCGGCTGCTGGCGTAGTGCAGCAGCACGTCGTCCGAGCCCGCCAGCAGCAGCCGGTCGTTCATCACCCCCTCGTGGCAGCTGCCGAGCAGCCAGCGATCGAGCAGGGAGCGGGGAAACAGCCACTTTCCGGTCGCCTTGGTGGCGGGGATGCGCGCCTCGTTGGCGAGCTGGTAGACCTTCTTCTCGTTGAGATCGAGGTATTCCGCCACCTGCTTCACGTTCATAAACTCGTTCATGGCTTAGTCCCGCATCCCGCGACCGACCGGACTGGGCGCCAGCACCGGCGGCTTCTCGTCCAGCACCATATGGTCGTGGCCGCTGAATACCTCGAAATGGCGCCCCTTGGCGCGGGCAATCATGGTGATGCCGAGCTGGCGGGCCAGATCCAGCCCCATCTGGGTGACGCCGGAGCGTGACAGCAGCACCGGAATGCCCATCTGCGCCACCTTGATCACCATCTCCGAGGTAAGCCGCCCGGTGGTGTAGAAGATCTTGTCGTGGCCACTCTCGCCGCGCATCCATAGCTCGCCCGCCAGGGTATCCACCGCATTGTGGCGTCCCACATCCTCGACAAAGGAGAGGATTTCGCTGCCCCGACAGATGGCGCAGCCATGGACGGCACCCGCCATCTTGTAGGTTTCGTTATGGGCCGACAGCGCCTTGAGCAGGGCGTAGAGGGTGCTCTGTTTCAGCTCCGGCGCCGCCAAGACCACCCCTTCGAGCTTCTTCATCACGCTGCCATACATGGTGCCCTGGCCGCAGCCGGAGGTGACCGTCTTCTTCTCCAGTGACTTATCGAGATCGGCGGCCTGCTGGCTGCTTACCACGGCGGCGGCCTCGCTCTCCCAGTCGACGATCACCGACTCGATGGCCGAAATATCCTCGATAAAGCCCTGATTTTTCAGATAACCCAGCACCAGCGCCTCGGGGCGGGCCCCCAGCGTCATCAGGGTGACGATTTCCTTCCAGTTGAGGTAGACCGTCAGTGGCCGCTCACAGGCGATTTGGCGGGTATTCATTGTGCCCTGCTCATCCATCACCTCGACGGCCATGGTGAGCTGGGCGGCAGCATTGCTTTTGATAAAGGTCGGTGTCATGGGCCCCTCGCGACCGGTTGCCGGGATCTAAGGGGAGGGATACAGCAAGTTTTGTTCCAGATAAATGTGAGAAGGCTAAGTATCAGAGTGATAGTTCGCAGCCAGCATTATTTGGAAGTTCAGACGTTGTGCGCGATGTCATTTTGATAAGGAAGTAATTAACTATGCTTTTCTTTGAAAACTCATATGGTTAGAATTGGGAAAAATTAGGTTAAGATACAAAATTTAATGCTGATTAATAAGCGGCTAATGAAGGGGATGAGAATATGGATAATCTTTGGGGTGATGTATTAGCAACAGTGATCGGTGGTTGCATTTTAACATTTCTATTCTTCTTGATTAGGGAAAAATGTTTCCCTCTTCCGAATATAAGTGGCATGTGGCACTTAAAGAATATTACAGTAGATAGTGCTTATAACCCATACAAAGGAATGACTCTTGGCTATACTGCTATTCTTTGGTGCGAAGGAAATAGAGTTTCAGGCACTACAGAGAAAGTTTATGAGGATTCTGTCAATGGAGAAAGACCATTCATTGGTAAAAACAGGTGTCGCGGTGTTGTTGATGGGTATATCCATAAAAACTATTTTTCAAAAGACATGGTCGTATTACATGTTGTAGAGGATGGTTTTGGGCGGGAGTCTACTTATTCGTACAAGCTCAAAATTCGAAATAGAACAGATACGCTGGAAGGTATATTTTCTACAATGGTTGCTGATCAGAATGGTTATACAACTTGGAGCCGGGAGAAAATTTGAGGTACATATATATAATATTATCCTCGCCTTATTTATTAGCCTATTACTTTGTGTTCGCGTTTAGCCCTTATTTCCGTTTACTACAGAGTAAAGTAGTCAATTCAATAGGTGAGCTTTGGTGTGACTTTCCATCAGATTATAAGTATTACTTGCAGATAGCAGAAGATCATAGGGGAGATTATCATTACGGGATAGACCAGATATCTTTCTGCAGAATAATTTATCAGTATATTTTTAGGGGAATAAAACAAGGGGGGAGCACCATTGAGCAGCAATTAGTGAGGACTATTACTGGCCATTATGAGCCTACATTGAAAAGAAAGTTAATGGAACAACTGTTAGCTATATCTATCGCTAGAAAATTCAATAAAGATCAGATTGTTTCTGCATATGTACAAGTTGCATATCTGGGGACAAAAATTTCTGGTGTTTTTGAATTGGCCAAATGTCTTGGGTTAGATGTTTTCCGAGATAGCTCAAAATTATCAATTGAGCTAGCCATACGATTAAAATACCCCGAGCCATCTAAGCACAGTGTCATGTGGTATAAAAAATATCAACGCAGGAAAAGTCATATCGTTAAACTAGCGAAGATGCAGCGGTCAAATCTAGTATGTTGGGCGAAATCGTAGGTTGGTGCTGAACGAAGTGAAGCCCAACGTTTACCGCGAACAGCCTTATTAAGGCAATAATCGGATAATTCGGAGTTATTCGATTATTGCCATCCCTGCTGGTTAGGTTCTGGCGGATTGGTCTTACTCCGTATGTTGGGCTTCGCTGCGCTCTGCACCAACCTACGCCCGCGCCAACCTATGTCCCGCACGACACGCCAACCCGCATTAAAGCCCCCATCAACCTCCAAACCGGCTTTGGCCCCACTCTTGCTAAGTCTTATCCCATTGATGGCCGTGGCCGCCCTGAATCTCCTAGTCTGATCAGCCCCAAACGGGGTGGTTCAAGGGGGAGGGCGGCCCGGCAGAGACCTTCTGATGGGAGCCGTGACAGTGCAAGAGACAACCAATACCTTGCCCCCGCAGCGCTGGCTGCAACTGGAGTTAAAGGCCATCGACAGCCAGGTTGGCCGCTGGCAGAGCCGCCGCTTCGAGATTGCGGCGCTCCATCCCGCCGAACCCGAGGCCGCAGGTGCCTTGCCCCTTACCCTGTTTCGCGATGAGCGGGGGGATTATCGCTTCAATTTGAGCTCCGGCTCGCCCCGCCTGTTTGTCACCGGAAGCCGCGTGGACAATGGCTTTGTGGCCGATGGTCTGACCCTGAGCCAGACCGTGGCCGCCGCCTATATGGATGGCGAGCGGCAGGTGCTCTCCTGCCTGCTGCCCGAAGCGCTGCAAGCCTGGGTGGAGGCCTTTATCGGCCGTCACGGCGAGCTGCTGGAGGCTCGTCGCAAGGGCAAGAAGGGCAAGGGGCGGGCGCAGGATCAGCTGGGGGTCGATAGCCAGGAGCAAGCCAGCTGCGGCGCCGTCAAGGCCACCGGCCCCGATGGCCGCGACGCCGGAAACAATGCCGAAAACAAGGCCGGAAACAGCGCCCATGAGTGAGTTCCTCAAGCGCTGGTCGTCTCGCAAGAGTGAGGCGCGCAAGCATCAGCCATTGCAGCCACGGGAAGAGGCCATTCCCGAGGCGGTTGCCGCCCCCATCGAAGGCAGTGGCGAAGCTGAAACTCCAGATACCGCGATGGATAGCCCCGTAGTCAGCACTGACAAGGGGAGTGGTGAACCCCTTGCTGTTGAGGGGCCAGAGAGTGGCGAAACACCGCTAACAACGGCTCAGCCGGGCAAGCCAAAACTCCCCGATAAGGAGGCGCTGCGGGCCATGTTTCGCAGCCACAAGCCGGATGGGCTCGACGACTACACCCAGGATTTCAGCCAGCCCGAATTGTTGCCCGCGGCCCTGACCGCCGGGCTGCGCAACTGGTTGGTAGATGAGGTGATCGCCCCTGACAGCGAGACGGCCAATCCTGCCAGCGGATCCGCTGAACCGGTTGCAGTTGCCAGCGAACCTGCCGCCGACGAGCTGGCTGATAACCATTCTCAAACCCCCACTGACGATCGGGACATTTTGGTTTCATGTGGTGGACAAAATGTCCCAACCAAAGGTGGGGGAATGGAACCCTCAGGATCCTGACTCCCTGTCAGTCACTTTTTTTCCGAGGGAGTTGGCTCGCCTCTTGCTCTTTCGGCTTACCAACAAGCGCCCATCCCATGAGGTGGCGCGCGCAGGAGTGTATGTGAGCACTGAACAAACATTGCCAAATCTGAGCCCAAATCTGGCCCACGGGGCGGCCGCGCATAACACGCGCGCTCGCGCCTATGCCCTGCAGCATACGGTCAAGACCGACAACCTGATACCGGCCACTGTCTCTTACCGGAGTCAGGGGCGCCTGCTGCTGGTCGGCCCGGAAGATCGCATTCGCCGCGCCGCCAGCCTGCTGCCCGCCGGGGTGAAGCCCACCCTGCTGGTGACCGAATCGGTGCATGACGCCGAGGCGGCCGATCTCGAAACCATTTTCGATGCCACCGCATCCCTCGCAGCCCTGACCCTGCGCGAGCCGAGCCTGACAGGGTATCTGGGGCAGTTCCAGCTTACCGGCCTCAATGGGCAGGGGGAGCGGGTTAATCTGGCTGCGCTTTGCTTCCCACAACAAGGCTTTCCACACCAAGCGGCTGCTGTTAGTGAACAGCCACGCGAACCGCGCTTCGATCTGGTTGCCGATCTGGGCCGTTCCCCGCTCTTTGCGCTGGAGCGCCCGCCGGTCGGCTATCTGCATCTGGCTGATGAAGATGGGTTGGCCGAACGGCTTGCCGAGCTCTGTGCGCTGACCGGTATCTTCGACAAACCTCGCTATTTTCGCCTCGACCCCGAGGTCTGCGCCTTTACCGCCCGCGGCGTGCCCGGTTGTAGCCGCTGTCTCGATGTCTGCCCGACTGATGCCCTCAAGCCCATCAATGGTCGCATCCAGATCGATCCCCATCTCTGTCAGGGCTTTGGCAGCTGTGCCTCTGCCTGTCCGACCGGGGCGATTGCCTATCACCAGCCCGATGCCAACACCAGCGGCGACTACCTGCTGCGCCTGCTCAAGCACTACCGCGAGGCGGGGGGCGACGCGCCCCAGCTGCTGATCGCCGGTGAAAGCGAGCGCGAATGGGTGGAAGCCGAACTCACCCGTCTGCCCGCCAACTGGCTGCCGGTCTGGGTGGAGGAGAGCGCGAGTTTAGGCATCGAGAGCTGGTTCGCCGCCCTTGCCTATGGCGCCAGCGCGGTGCGCATTGCGCTGGGCGATGACGCCCCCGCAAGCGTCCGAGCGCTGGTTGAGCGGGAACTGGCGAGCGCCGCCGTGCTGTTGGCGGGCGCCGGTCTTGCTGCCAATCGTATTGCCCTGTTTAACGGCGATGCCGAAATGGATGAGTCTCTTTACGCGCAGTCAGCCGTTGCCCTGCTGGAGAAGCCGCTCAAAGGGGACAAACGGGAGAACCTGTTTGCCGCCTTCGATGCCCTCTGGCAGGCCAACAAGGGGAGCCGCGAGCCGCTGGCGGTGCCCCACGGTGCCCCTTACGGCAGTGTGGAACTCAAAGAGTCTGACTGCACCCTCTGCATGGGTTGCGTGGCGGTCTGCCCGAGCCGTGCCCTGCATGCGGTGGGGCACACTCCGGGTCTCAACTTTATCGAGCAGGATTGCATCCAGTGTGGCATGTGCGAAAAGGCGTGCCCCGAGCAGGCCATCGTACTGGTGCCCCGCTTGCAGCCGGTGCCCGAGGCGCGCCGCGCCGTGCAGAGCCTGAAAGCCGAAGAGGCGGCCTGCTGCATTCGCTGCTCCAAGCCGTTCGCGCCCGCCTCGATGATCCGCCGCATCCAGCAAAAACTGGCCGGTCACTCCCACTTCCAGAACGAGGCCGCCCAGCGGCTGCTGATGTGCGAGGACTGTCGGGTCAAGGATGTGTTTGCAGCGCTGGCGGCGGATCCCGTCTCCCAGCTCAAGGTGTGAGGGCCAGTGATGAGTGAACAACATAACGAAAAGGCTGGCGAACTGACTATGACCGAACTGGAACAGAGCAGCGCCGATCTCTACGCCCTGCTGGCGAGCCTCTGGCGTGCCGCCCCCCGTGGTGAACAGCTCGCCTGGCTGCAAGGGTTGCAGGCTATGCCGGGTCCCTTTGCCAGAGGGCTGGGGCTGGTGCAGTTGGCGGCCAGCAGCCACCACGAAAACGAGCTTGCCGAGGAGTATCAGGATCTCTTTATCGGGCTGGGGCGCGGGGAGCTCGTGCCGTTTGCCTCCTGGTATCTCACCGGCTCTTTGATGGAGCTGCCGCTGGCGGTGCTGCGCGCAGATCTGCAGTCCCTCGGTTTTGAGCGCCAGAGCGGAGTGTGTGAGCCGGAAGATCATCTCGCCGCCCTCTGTGAGGTGATGGCGGTACTGATTGGCGAGCAGCACCCGGAGCGCAACCGCTTCTATGAGCGCCACCTTGCCCCCTGGGTACTCGCCTGCTGCCGCGATCAGCAACAGGCGAAAGGGGGCAGCTTCTACCGGGCAGTCGGGGCCCTTGCCGAAGATTTCTTCAAGTTGGAAAACGAATTGCGCCTGCCGTTTGGCGCCTGCGTGGTGCCGGGCTGAACGCCTCTATCTGCGCATAACAAGAGCTGCGCATAACAAAACGAACAGACGAGATATCCCATTGGACGCGAAGCTGGCGCGCAGGCGCTGGCAAGAACAACAACAGAGGTCACAAGAATGAGCGATGAACAGCTGAAAGACCCGTCCCGCCGCAATCTGATCAAGGGAGTTGGCGTGGTCGCCACCATAGGCGTGCTGGCCGGTGCCACCGGTCGGGTCGTGGGCAAAGAGGTGCTGACCCACGACACCGAGCCTGACAAGGGCTATCGGGAGACCCCCCATGTTCACGACTTTTATCGCACCCTGCGCGGCACCGACTGAGCCGGATCAGTGAAGGAGAACTCATGAAACTGACAAAACGTGCCGAGCTGCCCCAAGTGGGCGAGCAGGGCAATGAGGCCATTCGCGGTCAGGGGCTGACCCGCCGCGCCTTTATGGTCAACTCGGGTCTGGTGGCCGGTGGCGCCGTGGCCGCCGGTTGGCTGGCGCCAGCCATGATGCAGCGGGCCGAGGCCAAAACTGTGGCGGCCGGGGTGCCGGTCGAGGTGAAGCGCACCATCTGTTCCCACTGCTCGGTGGGTTGCGGCGTTTATGCCGAGGTGCAGAACGGCGTCTGGACCGGTCAGGAGCCGGCCTTTGATCACCCCTTCAACTTGGGCGGTCACTGCGCCAAGGGAGCGGCCCTGCGCGAGCACGGCCACGGTGAGCGTCGCCTCAAGTACCCGATGAAGCTGGTGGGCGGCAAGTGGCAGCGCATCAGCTGGGATCAGGCCATCGAAGAGGTGGGCAACGAAGTGCTGCGCCTTCGCAAGGAGTCCGGCCCCGACAGCGTCTACTGGCTCGGCTCCGCCAAGCACTCCAACGAGCAGGCCTACCTGTTTCGCAAGATGGCGTCGCTTTGGGGCACCAACAACGTGGATCACCAGGCGCGGAT
>SXGR01619485.1_pt1 | contig 10965 bp, 8 predicted proteins | sample 3174711 | NCBI WGS metagenome assembly SXGR01 (sample SAMN11356860, study PRJNA531348) | freshwater metagenome | isolation source: freshwater sample F1-60 | place: China: Fuxian Lake, Yuxi | collected 2017-12-25 | reverse complement strand
GCACCTTGCAAGCCTGCCATCAACACAATCGCTGGCGGCTGCTGCGCAAGGTTCAAGCGCTCGTTAGCTTGGCCCATAGTGGCAATAAGTTCGTTCTCAACGATTTTGAGGAACTGCTGGCCGGGGTTGAGCGCCTTACTGATTTGCGCACCCAAGGCACGGCTGCGAACTGTATCTATAAAAGACTTAACCACCGGCAGTGCAACGTCGGCTTCCAGCAGAGCTTTACGCACATCGCGCAAGGCATCTTTAATGTTGTCTTCGCTTAAGCGCGCTTTGCCGGTAATACTGCGGAATGTGTGGGATAAACGATCCGTTAAATTCTCAAACATAACTTATCTCAATCTATTAAATGACCAAGCAGCCTGCGCTCTTGTACCTAAAGCACGCGGCAGCTGAAAAATGGCCGCGATTATACCCCCAAACATTCGTTTATAGGCGAGTTTCAAGGACAAAACTTGTGGAATTATCAGCAGCCATGGCAATTGGCCGTACCTTATGACAAACTCGCGGTTGAGATTATTTATCATCGGGGCTGCGGTTCATTTAACCCCCTCGCCTATCTAATAATGAGCCTGTTTATGCTGTTCCATATTGCAAACATCGCAGCCGCTACTTTTTATACTGTTTTAGGCATCTATTTAGCACGCCAACTTCTTCAGCAAAGAACCTTAAACCTCACTGCATTTTTGGGCTGCGTTGGCCTTGCACTCGCAGTGCATGCGGTGGGAATTTATGGTGTAAGCGTAAAAGCTGAAGGTATTCAGCTCAGCTTCTTTGCCGTGTCATCGCAAATTTTTTGGGTAATCAATGCGATTGTGCTTTTGAGCAGCTTGAAAAAAGCGCTACACAATTTGTTTATCTTTTTGCTGCCGTGTTCTGCGATTGCAATTGTTACTACGCTCGTTAGCCATACCCAAAGCACAATTCTACAACTCAATTACACTCTCGCCAGCCATGTTATTTTATCGATCCTTGCTTACAGTCTATTAACCATTGCCACCTTACAAGCCATATTACTTTCATACCAAAATCGCCATTTAAAAAATCGTTCAGGCCTGCACTATTTGCGCTTCCTACCACCGCTGCAAACCATGGAAGCGCTATTGTTCGAATTTGTTCTGGTTGGTGAATTGCTCTTAACCTTATCCATCGTTAGTGGGTTTATTTTTTTGGATAATATTTTCATGCAACACCAAGTACACAAAACAGTATTCTCCATAGCGGCTTGGTTAGTTTACGGATTTTTGTTATTTGGAAAATACAAAATGGGCTGGCGCGGCAACACTGCAATCCGCTGGACCTTGGCAGGCTTTTTGTTTTTGATGCTGGCATTTTTTGGTAGCAAATTAGTGTTAGAGCTTATTTTGCAGAGGGTTTGATTCTTGCAATATCTTGCTATGGCCGATGATGCCATCATCAACAAAGCCGCAACCCCCAATCGACTCCTTCCACACTAATTACGACGACCTATTGGTTTTTCAGAAACGACCAAATCATCGAAATCTGTGATTTGTGACGTTTGAGGAGCCCACTCCGCATCGCCTCCGCCAAAAAACGTGGAGAAATATAATGTATCTATAGCAAAGTTAGATCCTGCTTCGCGAAATAAAAAATCTTTCACATCCAACACTAATTCACCGTCTAACCACGCCTGCATAATTCCATTATTTTCACCTGGGGTATTCATTACTAAACGATGTTCAACCCTTTGCCATTCCCCCGGAATGAAACGCTGATTTACGCCACCCTTGGTATAGTGATAGTCGTCACCACAGGCAGATATTTTTCGGGGGGCATAAAGATATTGCACAGCATCGCCATCCACTCGCCACATATTGCGCGCCGAAAATCCATTTTTATCGGATACGCAACCCGTCGGCCCAGTGCCACCCATAAGACCCGGTAATTTTCCTCCTTTTACAAAATCAAAATCTTTTGCAAAACGCACGCGATAAGAGAAATACAGTTCGTTATAACTGTTGTTAAATGGAACTTTGAATTGAACTCCACCACGTGCAGGCCCAAATTCCTTGCCGACATAGGTAACACGTAAAAACTTATTACCTTTTTCCTTTACAATGACCGCTCGCCTTTCATCAAGCCCATTATTCCATGCGCTCGCCCTCGGAAAATCTTGTTGCATCATGGCGGCGGTATAGAAACCCGTTTGCGAGCCATGAAAACTAACTCGCAATAATTCAGAAGCGCCAGTTACTGTCACACCTGATTGGCTAAGCTGCGCGCAGCCAATGGTAATACTCGATGTTAGAAACAGCAGATTTACCTGTATAATTATTTTTAACCAAGAAATCATTTTTTTCACCCTGCTAAAGCATTACTGTTGTGATTTAAAGTGGTAAGCCGGCTATGTTTGACTTATTAACACAGCTATTGTTGAATGAAAAAGTATTAATTGTAAAACCATTGCTCAATTTTTTGGCTCAACAGAGCTTTATTAATAACCTTGGAGGTTTGTAGTGAAATTTCATGTTTATAATTTCTTTTTATGTCTTCTGGCGAGCTGCTTGCTGACTAACTGCGCAACGGCACCAGAAGCCAACAAAAGACCGTCAACACCCGTTTCAAAAACAGTTCCAGCAGTTACTGAAGACCCTCGATATATAGCACCGGGGCAAATTGACCCTAACGCCAAGCGATTTTTGAAAAGCATCAAAACCGGTGAGTTTATATACAATGGTTTCACCAAAGAAATGAAAAAAAGCGCCGCGAATAACCCCAGTCTGACGGAGGTTGTGAATCGGGCATTCGCCAATATAACATCTGATGATTTTGAAAACATTGCTGCTAAAGTGTATACGCGCCACTTGAGCAAGCCAACTTTAGAAGAGTTGATGAATTTTACGGAAGGCCCTGTGGGTGGTCGTTTTTTTAGGAGTATTTTCACTTATATCGCGGAGTCAAAGCCAATCGATAACGACGCAGTTATGCGTCAGTTTAATGCGGATGAACTAACGACATTACTAAAATTTACTCAAAGTAATGCATTTGTCGAAATGCAAAGCAAACTCCCTACCATCAATAAAGAAATGTCTGAAGAAGGACAAAGATTTAGTGAGGCGGTCATCAAATTCTATGTAAAAAATACTAAGTAATTCGTTGCATGCACGCCTGTTCGCACTAAGCGCGAAGCCGTCACTGGCTTAGCGCGAAAGCCTTTCAGACGCTCAGCGCGAACACGCCTAAATTTAAGCCATTATCTGCTCACAAAAGGATATGGCTTTTTTAATCTACAATAATACCAACCAAAGCCACCCCAAAAATCATCAATCAACAACGAACAAGAAGTGAGATCGAGCATGAGCGAAAAAATAAATGACGATGCACTGCAAGCTTTAAAAATTGCCTTTATCTACATGCCAAAAGCCATAGAGGTCAATAAATTTGAATATGGTGACCGCTACCAAACCGTGCTTGAGCACATTCAAATCGTGAGAGAAACATTGCTGCTCAACGATGTAGACCCCGAAGAAGTCTATGGCGAGATTAACCCCGACGGCACACCGCGCTCGTCCTATTGATCTCCAGCTAAAACAACCCTGAACCTTTACCCCCTAACAGAAGATCAAAGATCTAATATTAACCATAGCCAATCTGGGTTTGGGAAACCAAAATAATCACACTTCACACGAATGACATCTGGATCAGCGAGTATGCCACGCTCGGTTTTTGGCAATAAAGCACCCGCCAAGCCTCAATATTAATGAATTTGATGCCAAATGAGTCAATTTCCCTCCTTTTTCCTTGGGCACATCCGGATAAAATCCTGTATATTACGCGCCTAATTTCCAACCCAGCTTATAGAGAGTCCTATGACTGATTTAAACCTTTACAGAAACATTGGTATCTTCGCCCACGTTGATGCCGGCAAAACCACCACTACCGAGCGTATTCTTAAGCTCACCGGTAGAATCCACAAAATCGGTGAGGTTCACGAAGGTGAATCGACTACCGACTTTATGGAACAAGAAGCTGAACGCGGTATTACCATCCAGTCAGCAGCGGTTAGCTGTTTCTGGAAAGGTACTCGCTTCAACGTCATTGATACCCCCGGACACGTTGACTTCACCGTTGAAGTATATCGTTCATTGAAAGTACTCGATGGCGGTATCGGCGTATTCTGTGGTTCTGGCGGCGTTGAGCCTCAGTCAGAAACCAACTGGCGCTACGCAAACGACTCTAAAGTAGCTCGTTTGATTTTCGTAAACAAACTTGACCGTATTGGTGCAGACTTCTTGAAAGTTACCGCACAAGTGAAAAAAGTATTGGGCGCAAACCCATTAGTTATGACACTGCCAATCGGTATTGAAGACGACTTTATCGGCGTTGTAGATTTGTTGAGCCGCAAAGCTTACATCTGGGACGAAACCGGTCAACCAGAAAACTACAGCGTTCAAGACGTTCCAGCCGATATGGTGGACGATGTTGAGCTCTACCGTGGCCAACTGATTGAGACCGCCGTAGAAATGGACGACGACTTAATGATGGCTTACATGGAAGGTGAAGAACCTTCTATTGACGACATTAAACGTTGCATCCGTAAAGGTACTCGCGAACTCGCATTCTTCCCGACCTACTGTGGTTCTGCCTTTAAAAACAAGGGTATGCAACTTCTGTTGGACGCTGTTGTTGATTATTTGCCAGCTCCGCACGAAGTAAACCCACAGCCTTTGACTGACGAAGAAGGTAATCCAAACGGCCAATTCGCAATCGTGTCTGCCGATGAGCCATTCCGCGCTTTGGCATTCAAAATCATGGATGACCGTTTCGGTGCATTGACCTTCTGCCGCATTTACTCTGGTAAATTGAACAAGGGTGACACCATCCTTAACTCGTTCACCGGTAAAACTGAGCGTGTTGGCCGTATGGTTGAGATGCAAGCAAACGAGCGTAACGAATTGAACAGCGCTGAAGCGGGCGACATTATTGCTATCGTAGGCATGAAGAACGTTCAAACCGGTCACACTCTTTGCGATCCAAAACATGAATGTACTTTGGAGGCGATGGTATTCCCTGAGCCAGTAATCTCTATCTCTGTAACACCAAAAGATAAAGGTTCAACTGAGAAGATGGGTATCGCTATCGGTAAGATGGTTGCAGAAGACCCAACTTTCCGCGTTGAGACCGATGTTGACTCAGGTGAAACCATCCTTAAAGGTATGGGTGAATTGCACTTGGACATTAAAGTAGACGTTCTGAAGCGTACTTACGGCGTTGAGTTGATCGTAGGCCAACCACAGGTTGCTTACCGCGAAACTATTACTCGCAAGATCGAAGACAGCTACACCCACAAGAAGCAATCTGGTGGTTCTGGTCAGTACGGTAAGATCGACTACACCATTGAGCCCGGCGAGCCAAACACTGGCTTCACTTTCACCACATCATGCGTGGGCGGTAGCGTTCCTAAAGAATTCTACCCAGCAATTGAGAAAGGCTTCCGTTCAATGATGGGCACAGGTACTTTGGCTGGCTTCCCAGTATTGGACGTTGTAGTTGACTTGAACGACGGTGCGTTCCACGCCGTTGACTCCTCGGCAATTGCGTTTGAAATCGCTGCTAAAGGCGCTTTCCGTCAATCTATGCCGAAAGCAGGCCCACAATTGCTTGAACCGATCATGAAAGTTGACGTGTACAGCCCAGAAGATCACGTAGGTGATGTTATTGGTGACTTGAACCGTCGTCGCGGCATGATCTCTGGCCAAGAAGCTAACGTAACTGGCGTACGCATTAAAGCTGACGTTCCACTGTCAGAAATGTTTGGTTACATCAGCACCTTGCGTACCATGACTTCTGGTCGCGGTCAGTTCTCTATGGAGTTCTCTCACTACTCTGCTTGCCCAAGCAACGTAGCTGAAGCAGTAATTGCCAAAGAGAAAGAAAAGAAAGCTGCTGCAGCCGCTGCTAAGTAAGTTAGGTGGCGGGCCTCTCCTGCGCATCCATGCGCCCGAGGCATACCGTTCATCCTGAACATAAAAGCCCCGCCAGTGAAAACTGGCGGGGCTTTTATGCCTTTATTTTTACTTAACAAGTATTGCTATTGCGCAAATATATGGCAACCAAAAAGAAACTCATGTGTTGTCACACCTACTGACTACCGCTTGGCCTACAATAGCAACCCGAGGTCAAATTGCGCAAAGGAGATATCAGCTACCATGAAAGTATCGCTCATTATATTTATCGTTATTGTTATGAGCACGTTGAACTCCTGCGGGAGTTCTAGCAGCACATCAAAGAGTGACGCTGCCAACTCATCGGCCAACTCGTCTGCAAGGCCGCCGCACCAATATCTAGGAACTATTCAGTCGGACCTCTTCATTACCTCTGCTATAACGGGAATTACATATCCCTACCATGTGTATTTACCCCATAATTACGCCATTTCCGATAAAAACTATCCCGTTATTTATGGCACAGATGCGCAATGGTTTTTTCCGTATTTCTCAGAGGTTATAGACACCAAAAATAAAGATGTAATTTTTATAGGCGTAGAAGAAGGGCCACTTAACTCAAATCGCAGAGCGATAGATTTCTTGCCCGCAGGCGCACCAAATTATATAAAATTCTTAAAGAACGAATTCATTCCGCTTATAGAAAATAAATACCGCACCAATCATGAAAGAACGTATGTAGGTACATCCTATGGTGGATTACTAGGCAGTATTCTGTTAACCCATGAACCCATAGATATACCTTACTTCAAACACTATATGTTATTTGACGGTTCCTTTTGGGCATTACAAACCGCTAATATTCGAGATGAAGAATCACGCTTTGCTGCCAACAAAAAATTAAACATCACATTAATATTAACGAGCGCAAATCCCGGCAACCTTGCCGATGTAAACACCTATCAAAACAGATACGAGAATCGTCACTATGAAGCACTTACAATTCATCGGCGATACTACCAAGTTCCCCATAATGACGTAGCCAACCCATCATTTAATGAAACCATAGATTTACTCTATTAACTCGATCTTAAAAAAGCTGCCTTCCGTTACCCATTCAGAGTTACTATGTCATCCACCGCTTTATACACAGACCTGTCTGGTTGCTATGATTTGATGTGTGCTGATATCAATTATCAAGCACAAAGCCATTGCGTTCAGCGGCTGCATCAAATCTTTGGCAACCAAGGCCGAGACTATCTCGATTTAGCTTGTGGGACTGGGCCGCATGTTAGGCACTTTATCGATTTTGGTTATGCAGCCAGCGGCTTAGATATTAATCAACCCATGCTAGATATCGCTCAAGCTCGTTGCCCTGAAGCACACTTTATGCTGCAAGATATGAGCAGCTTTAAGGTTACAACATCATTAGATTTAATTAGCTGCTTTTTATACTCCATTCACTACAATGCAGATCTCATCAAATTAAAAGAGTGCATTGCCAGTGCGCATGCCGCACTTAAACTTGACGGGATATTTTGTTTTAATGCCGTTGATAAAAATGCTATCGACAATAGAGAAGGTTTTAAGCATTCGCTCGAACACAACAATAGTCATTTTACTTTTCAATCGAGCTGGAATTATTGTGGCGTGGGAGATAAGCAAACTCTTCAGCTTTACATTGAAAAAACCACTGAAGAGAAGACCGAAACATGGCACGACCGACATCCAATGGTCGCAGTAAGCTTTCAGCAGCTACGAGTTTTTTTGCAGCCCTACTTTGAAGTCCATATTTTCGAACATGATTTTGACAAGATTGTGCCTTGGGGTGGAGTTTCTGGAAACGCAATTTTTGTCGGTGTAAAACGCTGAGGCGATATAACAGCCGGCTCATACTCGCATGCGCGCCTAGGTTAAGGCGCTAGAGAATAATCTGAAAACCGAGTTAAACTGGAAGGTCTTTTTATGGCGTTCACTGCTCCACATCTCAACTCGAAGCAGTAAAGGCTTTAGGTAAACAATCGATAAAATTCTGTTACACAAAAACCCAATATTTATGAACAAACTTTTTATCATCGGCCTACCCCGAACCGGAACCACCAGCATAAGCGTTGCGCTTCTCAATTACGGTTTTAAAGTTGCGCATACCGCCTACACCAAACGCGCATTTGAATTGGCCGATGTTATTTCAGATGCGCCCTGCTTTTGTGATTACCAAGAATTAGATACGCTTTTCCCCAATTCAAAGTTTGTATATTTAGATAGAGCGCTAGCAAGTTGGGCACCGTCAATGCAAATGCTGCTCACTAAAATGCTGCCCGAGCTAACACCTAAAACGGGTTATCTTAACCCCGTCCTCAAACGTTGCATTCACACCAGTTTTCAGTTGGCAACCACTGCAGATCCTGTGAGCGAACAACACCTAACAGCCTGTTACCTAGATCATCAACACAGCGTTTTTAACTATTTTGCAGGGCGAGAAGATTTGTTGCATATAGATATCAGTCAAAGCGGCAGTTTAAAATCCCTTTTGCAGTTTTTAAAGATCAGCGCGGAAGATGCTCATGATTTTCCGCACCTCAATGTTGGTAAGCAGGTAGATAATTGGCAGCAATTTAAACACCCCAATAAAATCAACTCCCTAAGTGCAGGCAAAGAACACAGAAAGTTTTTTGACTATCAGTAGCCACAAAACCTCTGTATTGCGTTTAGTTGAAATATAGGTTGGCGGTGAGCTTGCGACAAAAGTACAGGAATGCATTTTTGTACAACCGAAGGTTGAGTGCCATGGATGGCGCGAATGAACCCCAACATTTTAATCACACTCTCACACCAAACTCTTACTTACCACCTCAAACACATCCTTCGATAAATTCGGCTCAGCCATAATACGTTCAAGCTGTGCTTTTATTAGCGATTGACGGGCTGTGCCGTATTTTTTCCATTTGGTGAGCGGCGTTAATAAGCGCGATGCGATTTGCGGATTTTGGGTATTTAATACGATAATTTTATCCGCAAGGAATTTGTAACCCTCCCCCGCTGCATCATGAAAGTTAATTGCATTGTTGTTGCAGAAGCTGGAAACCAAGGCGCGAATTTTGTTGGGGTTTTTACTGTCGTAAGCGTTATGAACTTCAAGTGCTTTTACGCGCGCCAGAGTATTAGGCAGGCTGCAGGTTGCTTGTACGGTAAGCCATTGGTTAACCACTAAAGACTCATGTTGCCAGCGCTCGTAAAAATCAGCCAATGCATTACCTGAAAGCTCTTGCGCGAGAATTGCCTCTGCATTGATCAATTGCGTTAAAGCAGCCATTACATCCGTCATATTGTTAGCGGTTAAATATTGTTGCTCGCAGGCGCGAATAATCTTGTCATCGCCTAATAACATTAAATACGCGAGAGCGACATTTTTTAAGCTGCGCGCTGCAATAGCATCTGCAGTCGCCGCGTAAGTTTGTTGGTGGTCGTAGGTGTTATAAATACGTTCAAACTCTGCGCGCAATTCGTTGGCGATAATTTTGCGAACTGCAGTGCGGCTGTAATGAATGGCTTCTACATCTACCACGTCTGCCAGCTCACTCATATAAGCTTCTGAGGGCAAACTCAGCATATAAGCAACCATAGCTTGATCTAAACTTTCATCTTGCAACACACTGCGGAGTGCATCTATCAAACGCGAATCTATAGCGATATTTTTAATATCATCTCCTCGTTGATAGGCCGCAATCACATCATTAATCACTTGCAAGGATAATTGCTGGCTGGCATCCCAACGATTAAAGCCATCGCTATCGCGACTCATTAACAGCATTAAATCTTCACGCGAATAATCGTATTGAAGTTTTACCGGCGCAGAAAAGCCGCGCAACAATGAAGGCACAGGTCTTTCTTGAACTCGTTCAAATATAAACGTCTGCTCTGCTTGAGTTAATTCAATTACCCTGTGAGTGTTATCACTGGTTTCAAAATCGGGTTCAACATCTTTTAAATAAAGTGGTAAATCACCAGCGCTACCGAGCAAACCCATTGCGATAGGAATATGGAACGGTAATTTTTGCTCACACTCAGGTGTGGGCGGGCATGTTTGTTTAATATGCAATGAATATTGCTGTGTATCTTCATTGTACTCATCGGTCACTTGCAAACGTGGCGTGCCCGCCTGCGAATACCAGCGTTTAAACTGCGTTAAATCTTTACCGGATGCATCTGCCAAAGCAGCCACAAAATCCTCCGTGGTTACAGCTTGGCCATCGTGACGTTCAAAATACAAATCTGTGCCCTTGCGGAAATTTTCTTTGCCGAGCAAATTCGCCAGCATACGTACAATCTCTGCACCCTTCTCATAAATGGTCATAGTGTAGAAGTTGGAAATTTCAATATAGGATTCAGGGCGAATGGGGTGTGCCATTGGCCCCGCATCTTCCGCAAACTGCAGTGTGCGCAACAGGCTTACATCTTCAACGCGCTTAACGGTGCGCGAGCCAATATCCGCCGAGAATTCTGAATCGCGATAAACCGTAAAGCCTTCTTTTAAACTCAATTGAAACCAATCGCGACAAGTAACTCGGTTGCCACTCCAATTGTGGAAGTACTCGTGCGCCACTACACCCTCTACGCGTTGAAAACCTGCGTCTGTAGTCGTCTCTGGTTTTGCAAGAACACAAGAGGTGTTAAAAATATTCAGGCCTTTGTTTTCCATGGCGCCCATATTGAAATCATCAACCGCCACAATCATAAAGATATTGAGATCATATTCGCGGCCATAGACTTCTTCATCCCACCGCATGGAATTTTTGAGCGAAGTCATAGCATGGTCGCATTTATCCAAATCTTTTGGCTCGACAAAAATTTTCAGCGTGACATGTCGATTGGAGCAGGTGACGAACGTATCTTCAATGTGTGCTAAATCGCCCGCCACCAACGCAAATAAATAAGCTGGTTTTTTAAAAGGATCATGCCAGGTTGCATAGTGGCGATTATTCTCTGCATCACCCTGGTCAATTAAATTACCGTTGGACAAAAGTACTGGGTATTTTTCATCGGCCACAACGGTGGT
>SXGR01206335.1_pt1 | contig 10968 bp, 5 predicted proteins | sample 3174711 | NCBI WGS metagenome assembly SXGR01 (sample SAMN11356860, study PRJNA531348) | freshwater metagenome | isolation source: freshwater sample F1-60 | place: China: Fuxian Lake, Yuxi | collected 2017-12-25 | reverse complement strand
TGACCACATCGATCTTTGCTGCAACTGAGCCATCGTCCGCCGATCAATTATTTTTTGAGCAGCAAGTAGAACCATTATTAAAACGCGCCTGTTTTGAATGCCATTCCCATCAAGGAAAAATTAAAGGCGGTCTGGCATTGGACAGCGCCGGCGGTTGGCAATCAGGAGGCGACTCCGGGCCGGTCATCGTCCCAGGAAAACCATTAGAATCATTACTGTACCAAGCGGTCTCATATGCCAACGCAGACTATGAAATGCCGCCAAAAGGAAAAATGGCAGATACGGACGTGGCCATCATACGTCGTTGGATCGAAATGGGAGCGCCAGATAGTCGTGGCGGAGAAATTAAAAGACGCGACCATATTGATTTTGACAAAGGGCGCGAATTTTGGTCATTCCGCCCTTTATCAACAACTCCTATTAACGTTCCTGTCGTTAAAGATCAGACCTGGCCGCGAGGGCCAATTGATCATTTCATTTTAGCGCAACTTGAAGCAGCAGGGCTATCACCTGCTCCAGATGCTGAGAGCAAACGATTTCAACGACGATTGGCTTATGATATTACTGGACTACCTGCCAACACAAATAAACCATTAACAGCCGAACAATTATTAGCTACGAAATCCTATGGTGAAAAATGGGGGCGGCACTGGTTAGATCAAGCTCGTTATGCAGATAGTAATGGTTCGGCTCACAATGTACCGTTTCCCGTTGCATGGCGGTATCGTAATTGGGTCATTGCTGCGTTTAATGACGATTTGCACTACGATCACTTTATTACCAAACAATTAGCGGGAGATTTATTACCGTATTCAACACCAGAAGAACGCGACAACCATTTCATCGCTACTGGCTACTTAATGCTAGGATCAAAAGTGCTTGGTGAATTCGATAAAGCGCAACTGACTATGGATGTGGTCGATGAACAAATTGATACGATTGGTAAATCTATGCTCGGATTGACGCTAGGGTGCGCTCGTTGCCACGACCATAAATTCGATCCGGTGTCGCAGCGTGATTATTATGCCATTGCCGGCATATTCACGAGCACGGTGACGTTAATCGATCGATACGGTGGAGCCAAAGAAGATGAAAGCGATTGGTCACGTCGTGGATTGGGCGTTGGTGGCGACGATAGGCTGCGTTCATTTTTAAAAGTACATCGCTACGATTGGGTGAAATCGAGTGAGAAAAAATACAGCACTGAACATGAATTGCGCAAACTCAAAGGACAGCCTGGAACAACGCCAGAACAACTGGTCAAAGCTGAAAAAGCAGCAGGCACTGCCCTTAAAAAATATACTGAACTTGATGCACAAATCCCACCCTACGCAATGGCGGTAGCCGAAGCCGAGACTCCAGCAGATACAGCCTTACGCATTCGCGGCGTTCCTAGCAATTTGGGACCAGTCGTGCCGCGTGTTTTTTTACAAGTTGCGAGTTGGCCTGATCAGCCAACGGTAACGACCGAAAATAGCGGACGGCTTGCATTAGCCCAATGGATTACCTCACCCAGAAACCCACTAACCGCCCGAGTTTGGGTAAATCGCGTCTGGAAACATTTATTTGGTGAAGGGTTGGTGCGTAGTGTTGATAATGTCGGACTCAGCGGAGAAAAACCTAGTCATCCCTTATTATTAGATTATTTAGCACAGCGATTAATTTATTATGATTGGCAGCTAAAACCTTTAATTCAGGAGATTGTCAGCAGTCGCGCTTATCGCTTATCAACCCGTCATGATATGCATGCGTCATTGATTGACCCAGAAAACCGTCTGTTATGGCGGCAAAATCGTCGGCGATTGGAGCCAGAAGAAATCCGCGATACCCTACTATTGGTTGCCGATCAATTAGACCGATCGTCAGTAACCACCATCTGTGAATTAATGCCAAGCAAATCACTGGACGATGGCGATGCAAACATCTGGGAAAAAATGGATGTACATCGTACCGTATACCAACCAATTATTCGCACCATGGAAGCTGATGTGATGCAATTATTCGATGGGGCACCTTCATCCATGACAACCGGACAACGTGCGCAAACAACGGTTGCCCCACAAGCGTTGTATTTTCTCAATGCACCATTCGTTCATGCCTGTGCCAAACGCATGGCATATCACATCACCAATAAACAGGATCAATATGACATTAACAAGATCATACAACGTGCATTCCTTCTCGCCGTAGGTCGCGCAGCAACCAACGTTGAATTACAACAACTAAGCATCTACTTGGCTACTCAACATGAAGGTGTTTCAGATCCAAGTCCACATGACTTAACCAAATTATGCCAACTTATTTTGTCGTCGACGCAATTCCAACTGCTTGATTAGCGGGGATTTCAACCATGGGTAAAAGCTTTCCAACTTTGTCAAAATCAATAAGCCGAAGATCTTTTCTAAATACGACGTTAAGTACCGCCGTATGTGGTTTTGGCGCACTGGCAGCTGGACAGACGATCCTATCGGCCAATGAACCTGCCGCCCAAAAAGTAACTTACGGATTACATCACCAAGCAAGTGCAAAACGCGTCATCTTTTTATTTATGCATGGCGGCGTTAGTCAGATGGATACTTTTGACTATAAACCGCGCTTAGTGACCGATCATGGAAAACCACTTCCATTTGATTTGCCAGGGCTAATTCGACCAGATCGTCTTGGTCAGATTTTCGCCCCAAAATCGAAATTTCAGCAACACGGAAAATGTGGCCAATGGGTCAGTGAATTATTACCACATTTGGCAACTCAAGTCGATCGCATGTGCTTTATTAAAAGCTTACATACCGAAGGCGAAGCACATGGACAAGCCGTGCTCAATCTGCATACAGGAACTGCCGCATTTGTTCGCCCCAGTATTGGCAGTTGGTTGGCATATGGTGTTGGTAGTGAAAATAAAAATTTACCGAGTTTTATGTCGCTTGATTACCCCACCATGCATGGTGGCGTACGCTTATATGGGAATGCATTTTTACCGGCTCATCACCAAGGCACACAAGTGCAAATGCTGCCAGGACAAGAACCGCATATTAAATTTCTAAGCGATGGCCCACTGACACCGCAGCGACAACGACAACAACTGGATAGCATTCAAGCGCTTAATCGAACTCATTTAGAAGAGTTAAAAGAAGATGCTCGCGTGAGCGGTATCATAGAAAGCTATGAACTCGCATACCGCATGCAGGGAGTGGCGCCTGATGTACTTGACCTATCCAGTGAAAGTACGGAAACAAAAGAACTTTACGGTATAGGACAGGGTATAACGGATGATTTTGGCCGCCGTTGCTTAGTCGCTCGACGTTTAGCTGAATCAGGAGTTCGATTTATCCAAGTCGCAAGCGGTTATCATTGGGATCACCACGGCAACATTGAAAAAGATTTACCACAAAGCTGCGCCAAAACCGACAAACCAATGGCGGGTTTACTAACCGATTTAGCTCAGCGTGGATTATTAGAAGATACGCTGGTAGTCTGTGTTGGTGAATTTGGCCGTACCCCAGTTGCACAAATTGATCGCGGCCAACCAGGCCGTGATCATAACCCTCATGGCAATACCATGTGGCTTGCTGGGGGTGGAGTTAAACCAGGATTTAGCTTAGGCCAAACAGATGAATTTGGTTACCTAGCGATCGAAGACAAAGTTCATATGCACGATTTGCACGCGACCATATTACACATGATGGGCATCGACCACGAACGTCTCACCTACCGTTATGCGGGTCGAGATTTTCGTCTGACCGATGTTTATGGGCGAGTAGTGCGGGAAATACTCCGTCAAAATAGTTGAGGTACTCTTTGGTGACTTTCCTAGAGGATTACATCATCGCTATCATTTAATTACTAAAAAAATGTCCAACCTGCTGATTGCAGTGAATTGGGTTATTACTTACGCCTGATCCTACGATAAAATTCCCTTAATAACATGTCCATGCACATCAGTTAAACGGAATTGGCGTCCCTGGTAGCGGTAAGTTAACCGCTCATGATCAATACCCATCAGGTGCATAATCGTCGCTTGCCAATCATGGACATGCACCGGATCGCGCACCACGTTGTAGGCGAATTCATCGGTTTCGCCGTGTACGTGACCACCTTTAATTCCAGCACCTGCAAACCACACGCTGTAGGCGCGACCAAAATGATCGCGGCCAAAACCTTTGGGGTTATTGCGGTCACCTTGCAGAAATACTGTGCGGCCAAATTCCGTGGCATAAACCACCAGCGTATCTTCTAACATGCCGCGTTGTTTCAAATCTTTTAGTAATCCACCAGCGCCATGGTCGGTATCTTTACATTGATTTTCTAATTGATGCGACCAATTATTATGTTGATCCCAACCGCTGTGCATGAGTTGAATACAACGCGTACCACGTTCGGCCAAGCGTCGTGCGAGCAAGCAGTGAAAAGCAAAACTACCGCGCTTAAGCACATCAGGGCCGTACAAATCAAGCACGTGCTTGGGCTCATTTTCAACTTGTAATAAATCCGGTACGCTGCCCTGCATTTTATACGCCATCTCGAATTGGGCGATGCGCGTTTCAATTTCCGGGTCACCCATTTTTTGGAATCGATGACGATTTAAATCTCCCAGATCATCTAAGAGATCGCGTTTTTGATCGCGGCTGATTCCCGCGGGGTCATTTAGATACAATACCGGTTCGCCTTCACCACGGAAACGCACGCCTTGATGTTGCGACGGAATAAAACCGCTGCTCCAGTAATGTTCATAAAATAATTGCCCACAGGTGCGTCCGCTATCCGTCGACGTCATCACCACGTATCCTGGTAGATTCTTGGCCTGAACACCCAATGCGTATTGCAACCAGGAGCCTAAACTAGGACGACCTGGGACTTGTGAACCAGTCATCGACAAGGTCACCCCTGGGGAATGATTAACCGCTTCGGTTTGCATCGAACGAACTACGGCAATGTCATCTACCATACTGCCGATATGCGGCAGTAATTCGCTCATTTCCGTTCCACTTTGACCATATTTCTTAAACGGTTTAATGGCAGGTAAAATAGGGAATGATTTGTAACCAGCTGTCATCGACGACAAACGAGCACCCGAACGAATCGAATCTGGTAATTCCTGAAAGCGCATCGCTTCTAAATGTGGTTTCGGGTCATACAAATCGACATGCGAAGCACCGCCCCCCATCCATAAAATTATAACCCGTTTAGCTTTCGGCGCGAAATGCGGAAGATTTTTTAGTGCCCCCGTACCTGCTCCCCAATTCGCTTGCTCATCTGCGGCTAACGAACCGGCAAATGGTCCAAGCCCAGCGAGTCCTAAGCCGGCAACTGAATTACGTAGGAAGTTACGACGAGTGGTATTCATAAGTTAACTCCATTGAACGGTATATTGAGAAAATCACTCTTCATTGGCGACTCACGGCTTCATCCACATTGAAAATGGCTAGGCACACTGCGGCATAGGCGGCCAACTCGACTGCTTCATAAGCGGGATCGCGTGGTGATACACCAACCGCAAGAAATTTATCTGCCGATCCCGGATCCGCTTTAAATCGAGTGCGTTGTTTTTCTAAACTACGCGCCAAAACCGTACGTTCATGTTCATCGGGAAAACGACTCAGCACTCGGCGAAAAGCCGTCGCTAATCGTTGGTCGGGCGCTTCGCTCATGACCCGTTGAGCTAACGAACGCGCGGCCTCTACGTAGGTCGGATCATTTAGTGTCGTCAAAGCATGCAGCGGCGTACTGGTATCAGTCGAACGAACTTTGCATGCCTGTCGCTGCGACGCATCGAACATATTGGAAGGCGCAACCGTACGCCGCCAAAAGGTATATAAACTACGGCGATATAAATCTTTCCCAGTCGACATCGGATACGAAAAATCACGCTCTTTGGTAATCGCAAGACTATCCCAAATATCACTTGGCTGATATGGATACACTGGTTTACCACCGATCGTACGCACTAATAAACCACTGGCGGCTAGGGCTTGGTCACGAATAAAGAGCGATGACAAACGGAAACGAGGCGCACGCGCGAATAAACGATTTTCAGGATCATGTTCCAGTAACGACGGCGTTACCTGACTGACCTGACGATAGGTGGCGCTGGTTACTATTAATCGATGAATATGTTTAATATCCCAACGGTTTTCGCGAAATTCAACTGCCAACCAATCTAATAACGGTTGATGGAGCGGAGCTTCGCTTTGCACGCCAAAGTCTTCCGAGGTTTTAACTAGGCCAATGCCAAAGAATAATTGCCACATGCGATTCACCATCACTCGTGATGTTAGCGGTTGTTCTTTTGACACGAGCCATTGCGCAATACCTAAACGATTGCGCGGTGCCTCAGGTGGCAAGGGCGGTAAAAAACCTGGGACATCTATAGTCACTTTAGCTAATGGTGATTCATAATTTCCACGATCTAAAATATGAGAATCACGAGGCTTCGCATCAGACATAATCATCACCTGTGGATAATTATCATAGAAATCCTCTCGTTTCTCTTCCCATTCCTTTACTTTTTTATCAAAATCTTCGCCAAGCGTTTTCAACACATGTTTATCGAAATATTCATTCAATGCTTTTTCTTGGCGACTTTTAATAGACTCGTCTTTTTCAGGTTCGGTACGCTTCAGTAAACCTAACACATACTCATCAGTAACGCTGCCATCATCACGAGCACTTATTTTCCAGGCATCCATCGCCTTACGCTTAGCCTTCTTCGCATCATTAAGCGACTGCTCAATGTGTTTTTTCTGCTCTTGCTGTTCAGGCGTTCCCATTTCAATCATAGGTGGGGCTGAGCGAATTTTTTTCGTAATTCGACCGGCCGTTCCACTTTCGGGAACTTGATTAAAAGCGGCAAGGAGCGAATAGTAATCTTTTTGTAATATCGGATCGTATTTATGGTCATGACATTGAGCACAGGCCACGGTCAGTCCCAGCCAATTCGTGGCCGTCGTATCGACTCGATCAAATAGCAAAACAAAACGCTGTTCTTCAGCGATGTTTCCACCCTCACCATTTAATAAACCATTCCGATTGAAGGCCGTCGCCAATTTCTGTTGCGGAGTGGAATCCGGCAATAAATCACCCGCTAGCTGTTCTATCGTAAATTGATCAAACGGCATATTCGCATTGAATTGGTTCACAACCCAATCACGCCACACCCATTGAAAAGTATCGCCATCTTGTTGGAAACCGTTGGAATCTGCGTATCGCGCTGCATCCAACCATGGTGTTGCCATACGTTCACCATAATGTGGTGTGGCCAATAAGCGCTCGACTAAGCGCTCATAGGCATCTGGTGCTGCATCAGTTAAAAATGCATCAATATCGGCAGGTTCTGGCGGCAATCCGGTGAGATCCAAATACAATCGACGTATCAGTGTTTCTTTCGCGGCTTCTGATGAAGGAAATAAATCATAACTATCCAGTTTTGCCAAAACAAAACGATCTATGGGATTACGTGACCACGCTTTGTTACGAACGATTGGTTCCGCCGGACGCGTTGGAGCATTGAAGGCCCAATGACCATCAAATGGGGCCCCCTGCACAATCCATTGGCGCAATAATTGTTTGTCTTTGTCGCTAATTTTTCGATTCGAATCCGGTGGCGGCATGAGATCATCTTGATCGGTCGTTAAAATTCGTTTGATGATTTCACTATCATTGGGACGACCTGGAATCACCAATTGATCCGCACGCTGCCCATCTAAGGTATCTAAACGGATATCACCCTTTCGGTTATTTTTATCCTGACCATGACAGTGAAAACAGTTCTCTGCTAAAATCGGGCGGATGTCTCGACCATAATCAATCGTAGTCGTGATGGCCGCCGCTTGAACGCTGCCGGCACACAACACCAACAAGGTCATTGATAGGACTTTAGAGGTCATTTGCATAACCAAAGTATACCCAACGATCACATGTGCGTTATTTACGTGATCACGTAAATAACGCACTTTCCTACGTCATTGGCATTCAATAGACAAAAATATCATCGCCAAAAAACACAAATAGACGTATGTGAGGCCGGATTGAGGGTCCACCAGAACAACGCTATTTATACGCTCATGAATGTAAGTTAGTCAACGTTTGATGATGCCATCACGCACGGCCCGAGTTACGGCAGCTGCTACGCCATTAACGTGTAATTTTTTATAGATGCAGCGAGTGATGTAATCGACCGTGTGTAAATTTTGTTCGAGCTGTGATGCAATTTCCTTTTTTCCCAGACCTGCAACCATTAATTCCAACACCTGACGTTCGCGATCACTCAATCCAGGATCATCTGATTCAACTGCGACGGGTGCCGTACGCGTCAACATCGTGAGCACACGTTTCGCGACACGTGGATTCATAGGCGAACCACCGGCGAGCGCTTGATCAATAGCTTGAACGACCTGATCTAAAGGTTCCGATTTTAATAAATAACCAGAGGCCCCAGCGCAAATAGCACGAAATATTTTATCGTCGTCTTCAAACACCGTCAGCACTAAAATGCCGATATCGGGTGCGATGGCTTTCATGCGACGAATACCTTCGATGCCATCAATACCGGGCAAACCAATATCCAGTAAGACAACATCTGGCCGTTCACCAGCGGCAAGGCGTTCTAGGGCGTCTTCACAACGACCGAATGCTTGAGGTTCGCTAAAAGTTCCTGCTCCGGTCTGCTTACCGCGAGCAGCTAATGCACGAACGGTCGCTCGACGATAAGCAACATTATCTTCAATGATCCATAACGTCGTCATGGCGCTCATTTAAGTGAACTTAGTTTATAATTCCAGGTGCGATAAGCTTAGCCACTGGCACCAATAACTGCAAACGCGTGCCGTTTCCTGGGCTAGTCGTCACCGACATGGTCCCGCCTAACGTGCGCGCGCGCTCATGCAAACTGTGCAGTCCCATTCCACGACGCACCGTCTCGGGATCATAACCGATTCCGTCATCTCGAATATCAATGCGAAAAACACCGTCGTGCACCATCATATCCAATTCAACGACACGAGCTTGTGCGTGCCGCACAATATTCGCAAAACTTTCTTTGCAGAATAAAAATATTTCTCGCCGCGCTGCTGATGACCAGGTACTTGGTAACGTGTCTAATGGCGTCAACCAACGAACCTCGTGTCCACTGAGCAAACGCTGAACTAAACGCTTCATATGTGTTGCTAATTCAGGACCAGCTTCCTCTCGTGCGCCGGCCAGCCACAAAACTTCGCGCATGCCATCCATACTTTCACCCGCGATGCGATGCACTTCTTGCCAATCATCGCTGGTGGCGTCGGCTCCCACGCTAACTTCACTCAACCTAGAAATCGCTGCCAAATTACTACCAATTTCATCATGCATATCGCGGGCCATGCGCCGACGAAGTGCATCTAATTCATGCGCTCGTCGACGGCGCTGCTGCATCACCCAACCACCAAAAAAGGCAACACCAACAACCGTACCAATTAACCCAACCCACCAAAAACGCCTGCGCGCTTGCTCAACTAAGGTTACTCGCTGGAGGTCAACACGGCTTATGGCTTGAGTTAGACGTAAGCGTTCCTCCCACAAATCTATCCACGTGGGCAATTCCAGTAATTGCCCATAACTGATAAATCCATCCACCAATAATGATCGTGGCCATAAGCCACTCGTTTTCGAAGGATCGCGAGAGGACATAACTGTTTTATCACGCGCAACATTGATGTCGTCAGCATAAACTTCAATTTCACTTAATGAAAAGCGGGACTTATTCCCATCCGGCATGCGGACACGCACAAAATGAGCTGAGGTCGTTTGTATTGGAATCGTAATCGCGTTATCTCCAGGATTGAGAAAATCCTTTGCCGAAGCATCCAACACTACCTTTGCATCAGAAAAATCAGCGCGGCTAGCAATGTCTACGATAAAACGTGGAGGGAAATTAAATCCAGGAATATCTGCACCCAGGCGTGCATGGGTGGCGTATAAGCGAATTTCCTGTAACTCATACATTTGACCTAAATCAATACTCATAAAACTAAAAGCGTCGTCAGTATTGGATCCAGCAAACAAACCATCCCACGGTAATAACTCCACACGAATAGGCGGGCCTAATGGCGTGCGACCATCGACTAAATTATCATTTACCCACCGTGGAGGAATATTGAGCGCGGCAGAGGCTGAAACTTGAGCGCCAATAGCAATATTGCGTTTACCAGCCAGCACGAGCATTTCCGCCAATGCAAAGAAATGCTGGTCATTTTCTACGGCTAATTTCGTCACCGTGATACGAACAAAACGAGCCATTTGTTGTTTGACGTTTATGATAAACGGAGCAATCCCAGGATCAGGTAGATCATCGTTAGTAAAATCAGCCACTAAGGTCGGTTGGGTAAAATCATCTCGCTCAGCAATATCCACCCGGAAGCGGAGTGGAAAACCATACGTACGTTTGCTGTCTGCCTGCCAATCCAATACCGCCGGAATGAGGACAATGCGATCAACTCGTTGCGACTTTCCCAAATCAATTTGAAGCCACGGCGAAGTTATGGGAGGTCGCGGAACGCGTGTATGCTGGTAACCAAATTGCGGTGCGGTCTGTCCAATAACAGGTGCGCCAAGTGCCGCTAAATCCAAGGCTAGTTGACGGCGTTCCTGATCGAGCTGTCCTAATGACTGACTGAATACCTTGAGCCAACCGTCATTGGGCTGTTCCGCTACTTGCGCTTGAGCGGTACTTGAGAATAAAACAATTCCTGAAAAAAAAGCGACCATCACCAAAATGGCTTTAACCAATAAATCGAAACAATAATTAATCACGGTTTCAAATGCTGTGCAAAGCGGTCCATCACTTTTCGGATGGGTATGGCTAAATTAATACCATCGCCATGAGCGTTTAAATCTTTCGACGTCAATACCATGGTATTCACACCCACGACCGCACCTGATTGTTGATCAATAATCGGTCCACCACTATTCCCGCTCGCTATGCGACAGTCGTGCTGCAAC
>SXGR01368694.1_pt1 | contig 10972 bp, 12 predicted proteins | sample 3174711 | NCBI WGS metagenome assembly SXGR01 (sample SAMN11356860, study PRJNA531348) | freshwater metagenome | isolation source: freshwater sample F1-60 | place: China: Fuxian Lake, Yuxi | collected 2017-12-25 | reverse complement strand
CCAGCGCACCGGCATTGCAGTGGGTCATGACGCGGGCGCCGCGGGGAATCAGCGCCGCGCCGAACGCACCCATGGCCTTGTTGCCCGCGATGTCCTCGTCGTAGATCGCGACGGCTTCGGCAACGGGATCCTTCGCGCCGCGCATGCGGTCCAGCGCCCAGAACAGGTTTACCGCAGTCGGGCGGCTGGCGGCGAGCACGTCATTGGCGACCTTGAGGTCCGCGCCGCGCGCGGCATCGAGCGCGATGCCGAAGGCGGCCGCGCAGCCGATCGCCGGCGCGCCGCGCACCACCATGTCGCGGATCGCCGTGGCGACCTCGGCCGCGGTGCGGCAACTCACGTACTCGAGCCGATCCGGCAGCAGGCGCTGGTCGAGCAGTTCGAGAGACTTGCCGGTCCAGCGCAGCGGTTGTACGGCGGCGGCCATCAGACCACCCGCTCGTTGCCGCCGTCCACGGGTACCTGCGCGGCGGTCGTCTTCGCGAAGAGCGGTCCGCACATCTCCGCGGCCAGTTCGGCGACGTCCTTCGACGACACCTCGGTCTTCAGCAGGTTGTTCTTGCGGTATTGCTCGACGGTGAGGTTGTAGGCCTTCGCCCGCGAGGCGAGGACTTCATCCGTCCACAGCGCAGTGTCGTAGACCGCGTTGGGGTGGAGCGAGTTGATGCGGATGCCATCCTTGCCCCACTCCAGCGCGGCGACGCGCGCCAGCTGGTTGAGGGCGGCCTTGGACGCCGAATATGCCGCCGCGCCGGGGCCGGGCGCGGGGACGTTCTTCGAGCCGATCACCACGATGCGCCCGCCGCGCGGCGCGAGTTTCATCAGCGGATGGCAGAGTTGCATCAGCTGCAGGTTGGCCTCGACGTTGATCGACATGGTGCGGCGCCAGGTGTCCGCCGGGATGTCCTGGATCGACTGCGAGGCGGGGAAGATGCCGGCGTTCAGCACCAGCATGTCGATGCCGCCGAACGCGCGCACCGCGCCGTCCAGCGCCTTGCCGACCGCGACGGGATCCGTGACGTCGCAGGCGATGCCGAGGAAGTCCGCGCGCTTCGATTGCGTGGCGACCGCCGCGTTGAGGTCGAGTCCGACCACCGCCGCGCCGCGCTTCAGCAGCGCGTCGACGCAGGCCTTGCCGATGCCGGACGCGGCACCGGTGACCAGGGCGACCTCGCCCGCGAACACCGGTGGCGTGCCGCCCTTGCGCAGCTTGGCCTGCTCCAGGTCCCAGTACTCGACGTCGAACAGGTGGTTCTCGGCCAGCGCGTTCCAGCCGCCGAGGGCCTCGGCGCGCAGGATGACGTCGATGGTGTGGTCGTAGAGTTCCTCGACGATCGCCGCATCCTTGGCGGTACGCCCGATGGCGACGAAGCCGAGCGCGGAGTCCAGCACCATGCGAGGCGCCGGGTCGAGCATTGTCTTCTTCTCCCTGGCGTTCGGCGCGTGGCGGGCGAAGTACTCCGCATACGCTTTCGCATAGGCGGCGACGTCGCGACCGAGCATCGGGATCAGCTTGGTGCGGATCACGTGGTCGGGCGTCGCGGGGCCGCGCTGCGAGATCGTCGCCACGTCCGGCCGCTGCGCGAAGCCGAGGCAGCGCGGCGTGTCATTGACGCGCGCGATCATCGACACGCCGGCGCAGCCGGAGACGTCTCGGCGCAGTTGCGCCACTGCCGCGCGTTCGAAGGCGGCCGGCTTCGCCGCGCCGATCACCGGCTGCCATGCCTTGTGCCTCTCGAGGTACTGCTCGGCCATCGTCACCAGCTTGATCATGCGCTCGTACGATTCGCGGGCATCGGCGCCGAACGAGAACACGCCGTGCGACAGCAGCACCATGCCGATGGTCTGCGGCCCGGCATGCTTCGCGAACTCGCGGGCACAGACCATCGCGAGATCGAATCCCGGCATGAGATAGGGCACGACGACGACCAGGTCCCCGTAGATCTCGCGGATGCGCGCTTCACCGTCCGGGGCGTTGGAGACCGACAGCGCGGCGTCGGCATGGGTATGGTCGACGTACTTGTGCGGAATGGTCGCGTGCAGGATGGTTTCCACCGATGGCGCCGGCGCCCCGGCGCGCATCGTGTGGGTGGCAAGTTCGCTCACCATCTGCGGGTCGGGCAGGGCGGGCAGGGTCGCCAGGCGCTTCACGTAGTCCAGCGCCACGGGCGTGAATCCGGCCGGTTCGATGGTTTCCAGGTCCCAGCCACTGCCTTTCACGTACAGCAGGTCGTGCGCCTCGTCAAAGAGGTTCTTCTCCGTCAGTTTCACGGAGGTGTTCCCACCGCCATGCAGCACCAGCGACTTGTCGCGGCCGAGCAGCCGGGACGTGTAGACGCGCGGACCCAGGGCGCCCTCGTAGCGGGCGGCTTCTTCGTCGTTCCAGAGGCTCTTCATGGGATGCAATTATACTTTTGTCCCATGGTCGAGATCCGCCTTTTGCAGTGGCCGCAGGCAAAGGAAGCCGCGAGCCGCATCCGCTTCACTGTGTTCGTCGAGGAACAGCGCGTGCCAGCGGAGATCGAACTCGACGAGCACGACGCGGCCTGCCTGCATGCGCTGGCATTCGATGCGGACGGCCAGGCGCTCGGCACGGGACGCCTGCTGCCGGACGGCCACATCGGCCGCATGGCGGTGTCGCGGCATGCACGCTCGAAAGGCGTGGGCGGGGCGATCCTCGGGGCGCTGGTCGAGGCGGCGCGGCAGCGGGGCGACCGGGAGGTCGTGCTCGCGGCGCAGACGCACGCCATCGATTTCTACCGCCGGCACGGCTTCGTCGAGGAGGGCGCCGAGTACGAGGAGGCGGGCATCCTCCACCGCGACATGCGCAGGCGGTTCTAGGCGGCCCGGATTTCGTAGCGCAGGGTGTCGCCCTCCGTGCCGCCTGCGTCGAAAGCGCGCTCGGCATACGACAGGCTTCCACCGGCGTCGCGGGTGAAGACGGTCGAGCAGCGCGTGCCATAGACCGGGGCGACGATCTTCGCTGGAAGCAGCACGGCGAACAGGGATTCGATGGAGAACCCCGTCGCGATGGCTTCCGCGAGGCGCCGCCTGCCATCCTGCACCGCCGGTTCCATCGAATCGAGCAGTTCGTTGCCGAGGCCGTAGACGCCGGATTCGAGGCGGCGAGGCGCGCCGCCGCGGTTCGAGACCCACCACAGGTCATCGCCGTCCATCGACAACAGGTTGAAGCCACTGTAGCCGGACCCGCGCGTGGCGACATCAGCCGAATAGTCGGCCGCGGCAATGCCGTTCTCGAGGAAGCGTGTGACCAGGTGCCCGCGCGACTCCACGGCGCGCGGTTCCTTGCCGCCGCGAAAATTGGTCACGGCGGCGAAGCGACCATTGCGCGCGATTCCCATCCACGTGCCGGATGCCTCGAGATCCCTGCCTGCGAGGATGTCCGGACGATCGGTCCAGAACCCGGCACGAGCCGCGTCGCGCCCGTGGAACTCATCGCGATTCGCCGCCACCACGAGAGGGGAACCGGCGTGCACCTTCCACGCCAGCAGGATCAGGCACATACGAAGCATTCCGTGCGCCGGGCGGCGCCGGGCTGCAGGTACTGCTGGAAACCGAGTCGATCGCTTTCGCGCTTCAACAGGGATTCAAACGCCGCGTCGTCGCGCACGCCCTCGAAGACTTCCATGTAGGTCGCCGCGTCGTCGCGCCGGTGCAGCCACTTGCCGTTGAGGCCGGTTTCCTTCTTCACGGCGTCGAACAGTTCCGCGACGACAGCCGCCAGCGTGTCGCGCCTGGCCAGGTCGATCTTGTAGTAGACGTAGTAGTTGGTCACAACGCGTAGGGAAGGGACAGGACTTCCAGCGCCGGACCGCCGGGCCGCACGCGCACCGGCGCCGACTGCGCGACCGAACCGATCTGCAGCACGGCGAGGCCTTCGCGGTCCACCGCGTTGACCACGGTGCCGCTCGCCTGGTCGGGAAAATCATCGCTGTAGAGGCTCTGCCCGTCCTGCAGCGGTTCGTCCGCCAGCACGTGGTACATGCGTCGCTTCAGGAGTCCCCGGTGTTGCGTGCGCGTGACGATCTCCTGGCCGGGATAGCAGCCCTTCTTGAAGTCCATGCCGCCGACCAGCTCGAGGTTCGCCATCTGCGGCACGAACTGGTCCTGGGTGGCCTGGGTGATGAGCGGGCGGCCGGCGCGGATCTCTTCGAGCGTCCAGTCCGCTTCGCTGCCGGTCGACGTGAAGCCGGGGATTCCGCTGCTGCTGAAGACGAGGAAGCGGTCCGCCGAGAGCGCGATCACCGTTCCAGCCGCGTTCGTCGCGCAGGCCATCGTGCCCACTGGTGCCGGTAGCGCCAGCGCCTCGAGCCGGGCGGCCGCGAGCGGCCCCCAGAAGCCGTATTGCGTCCACGCCGTGGATTCATCGGCAAGCTTCGCCTTGGCGCGGAGGATGAACATGCCGAGCCGCTTGGCGACGGCTGCGGCGAGGTCGCCGGAAACCTGGAGCAGCAACCCGGCGTCGCGAGGCACGACAAGGAAGCTGGCGAGGAGACGGCCCTTGGGCGAACACCAGCCCGCGAATCGCGCGTGTCCGGGCGCAAGGTTCTGCACGTCGTTGGTGAGCTGCCCGTGCAGGAACGCGCGCGCGTCGTCGCCGGTGGCTGACAGCAGGCCATAGCGAGACAACTGCACGGCGCCTTCGGGCGGGATATGCGGAACGTCAGCCATCGTAGAATGCAATTTTAGTCGAATGGGCGCCCCGGCTCCCGATTGCAGGAGTCGATTTCGTTGCGATCCTTCTTCAAGACGGTCTTCCTGCTGGCGTTTCTCGCCATCCTCGCGGCAGGGGGATACGCGGCCTGGTATGTGGGATCGCCCCTGACGATGCGCAAGATGCCCGCGGAATTCGAGATCCCGCCCGGCAGCGGCTTCCGTTCGGCGGCGCAGCGCATCCACGAAGCGGGTATCGGACCCGGGGCCATCCAGTTCGAACTCCTCGCACGCTCGCTGGGTCGTGCGCAGGACATCAAGGCGGGGAGCTACGAGATCTCGTCCGTGCTGACGCCCATCCAGCTGCTCGACAAGCTCACCACCGGCGACGTCACGCAGGCCGAGGTGCGCTTCATCGAAGGCTGGAATATCCGCCAGGTGCGCGCCGCCCTGGATGCCGCCGCCGACCTTCGCCACGATACGAAGGGATTGCCTGATGCCGAGCTGCTGGCAAAGCTCGGCGCCGCGGAGAAGCATCCCGAAGGACTCTTCTTCCCCGATACGTACCTGTTTTCAAAGGGGGCAAGCGACCTCGCGGTGCTGCGCCGGGCCTACGCGGCGATGCAGCGCCATCTCGCTCAGGAATGGGAATCGCGTGATGCCTCGTCGCCGTACGCCTCGCCCTACCACGCGTTGGTCATGGCGTCCGTGGTGGAGAAGGAGACCGGCCGGGCCGCCGAGCGGGACAAGATCGCGGGCGTGCTGGTCAACCGCTTGCGCATCAACATGCTGTTGCAGGCCGATCCCACCGTGATCTACGGGCTGGGCGAGTCCTTCGACGGCAACCTGAGGAAGGTCCACCTGCAGACCGACGGGCCGTACAACACCTACACGCGGACCGGCCTGCCGCCGACGCCGATCGCGATGCCGGGACGGGGCGCCCTGCGCGCCGCGTTGCGGCCGGCGAAGACCGATGCGCTGTACTACGTCGCCCGCGGCGACGGCACGAGCGAGTTCTCCCGCAACCTCGATGAGCACAATCGGGCCGTGAGAAAATACCAGTTGAATGCCGCCAAAAAATAGCCTGCCGGCGCGCGGCCCGCACCCCGGCCGCTTTATCACGGTCGAGGGCATGGACGGCGCGGGAAAATCCACCCACATCCCAGTGATCGCGGAGCACCTGCGCAGGCGGGGCCATGACGTGCTGGTGACCCGGGAGCCCGGCGGCACGCCGCTGGCGGAGAAATTCCGCGGGATCCTGCTGTCTGAAGCGATGGATCCCGCGACGGAGACGCTGTTGATGTTCGCCGCCCGCAGTGACCACGTCGCCAGGGTGATCCGGCCAGCGCTCGAGGCGGGTCGCTGGGTGGTCTGCGACCGGTTCACCGACGCGACCATCGCCTACCAGGGCGCCGGCAAGGGCGTCTCGAGATCGTTCATCAATGCGTTGGCGGAAGGTGCGCATCCGGGCCTGTCCCCGGATTGCACGCTGATCTTCGATTGCCCCTGGCCGACGGCGCGGGAGCGGCTGGCGATCACGGGACGGGCCCTAGACCGGTTCGAGCGGGAGGACCAGGCGTTCTTCGAGCGGGTGCGGGCCGGATACCTCAGCCTCGCCGCCACGGAGCCTCGCCGGATCCGGTTAATCGACGCATCGGGGGCGCCAACAACAGTTGAGAAATTAGTTTATGAAGCAATTGTAACGCTATAATTAACATGAATTTAACATGGATTGAACCACAATGGGGTCGGCTCTCCGGCAGTCTCGGACAGCTCCCCCATGCGCTGCTCATCCATGGTCCCCGTGGGGTTGGAAAGCTCGCCCTTGCGACACGTTTCGCCAACCTGTTGCTCTGCGAATCTCCGGCTTCAAACAACCCCTGCGGTCGCTGCGAGGGCTGCCGTTGGTTCCGGGATGGCAACCACCCGGATTTCCGGCTGATCCAGCCGGAGTCCATGGCCGACGAAGTGGAACCGGAAGAGGGCGCCCGGGAAGAGGAACGGCCGGGCAAGAAGGCCAAGCCGAGCAATGAGATCAAGGTAGCGCAGATCCGCGGCCTCGCCGATTTCCTGTATGTCGGCTCCCACAGGGGTGCCCGCCGCGTCGCGCTGGTCCATCCCGCCGAGGCGATGAACCTGAATGCCGCGAATGCGCTGCTGAAAGGGCTCGAGGAGCCTCCCCGGAATGCGGTCTTCATCCTGGTGACGAACGCGTCTTCCCGATTGCTGCCGACGGTTCGCAGCCGCTGTGTGCAACTGGCAGTTCCCGTCCCCGACGACCTTGCGGCTAGGGCCTGGCTGGCAGCAAATGGCGTCGCGCAACCCGATCGCTGGCTTGCATTTGCCGGTGGCGCACCACTTCTTGCCCTTGACCTGGCGAAGGGAGAACGTTCGGCCGAACTGGCGCTACTACTGGATGCCGTGGCGAGTGGTGACGCTGCCCGTATCAGCCCGGTCTCAACCCGCGAGTCCATGGAGCTTCTTGCGGAGGTCCTGCAGAAAACTGCCTACGATGCCGTCTTCTCACAGCTCGCCGGCCGCACCAAGTATGGGACCAGGGGATCCAGGCCGGCAGGAGAAAATCCGACTGAATGGCTCAGGTATGCGCGTACCATGGGGTGGAATCGTGCGCTGGCCCGCCGGCCGCTCAATCCCGGCTTGTTCTCGGCGGACATGCTGGCGGCGCTTCCTGCCCGGAGTAAATCTCATGCCAAACATTAAGAAGATATTTCTACTGCTGGTTTATTCGCTATTTATTCTAAATTCTAATGTGCGCGCCCAAGCCCTGGACGAGATCCTCCGGGCAGTCGAAGGCGGCCAGACCAAGACCGTGTCCGGTCTGCTGGACAAGGGCCTGGATGCCAACACTACCGACAAGGCTGGCTACAGCCTGCTCATGCTGGCGGCCCGGTTCGGGCACCGGGAAATGGTCTCGATGCTGATCGCTCGCAAGGCGGATGTCCGCCGGCGTAGCGCCGTAGGTGACACCGCCCTGATGATGGCGAGCCTCCGTGGGGACGTCGACACCATGAAGCTCCTGCTCGAGGCGGGCGCGGAGGTGAAGCACGAGGGCTGGACCCCATTGCACTATGCGGCTTTCGAGGGGGCGGCACCGGCGGTCAGATACCTGCTCGAAAAGGGCGCGGACAAGGACGCTGTCGCCCCCAATGGTTACACGCCCCTGATGATCGCAGCCCGTAACGGCAAGGCCGACGCGGCCAAGGCGATCCTGTATGACGATCCGGATGTGAATTTCAGGACATCGACTGGAGAGACGGCCTTGAAGATCGCCCGTGACCGGGGTATGCAGGAATTGGTCGAGCTACTTCGGCGAGCCGGGGGTGTGGAGTAAGGCTTTGTTCTGGCGGCTGAATTGGATATTCATGTATTCAACATGCATTTAACATAACACACATTGTGCGATTCACATTTCAATTCCATTGATCCGTGGGCGGCACTGGAAGCCGAGCCACCGGAATGCCTTCCTCGACCAGTTCGTCATGTTCCTCAGCCGTTGCCTTGCCACGGATGGCCCTGGCCGGCGCCTTATCGTAGTGGATCCGGCGAGCTTCCTCGGGAAAGGCCGTGTCGACGTCCTCCGCCTTGCTCAGCATCTCGTCCAGCATCCGCGAGTAGAGCATCTGCGCGATCTGGAAGGCGTCCTTTCCCTCCGATCCTGCCGGAGGCGCAGATTCGGCCGCGACCGGCGCTGGCGCCCGGGCGCCAAGGTTGACCCGGCTGGCCGAAGGCACGCGGCGAACCTCGCCACTACCGCAGCTCGGGCAGCTCAGCAGGCCGCGCTTCTCCTGTCGCTTGAAATCCTCGGCCGAGTTGAACCAACCCTCGAACCGATGGCCGTCGCCGCAAAGGAGGTCGTAGATCTTCACCCGGCCATTGTACCGACCGGTGCCCGCCGCCCGGCTTCCATTAAGATGCGCCGACCATGGTTTCCGACCGCATCGAAGGCAAGTGGATCGACCTCTTCGCCGAAGTCTTCGCGCGGTGCAAGGTATCTGCCGGCGATGCCTGCGCCGTACTCTCCGAATCGCAGTCCAGAGCCCTCAACGTCCAGCTCGCTGAACTTGCACTGCACCGGCTCGGCGCCCGCCCGTTCCATGTAGTGGTGCCGACGCCGCGCCAGACGGCGCCGGTGCCGATACGCTCCACCGGCGCCTCGGTTGCGCTGCAGGGACTCGCCCCGGCCGTGCAGGCACTCTCCGCCAGCACCTTCATCGCGGACTGCACCGTGGAAGGCCTGATGCACGCCGCGGAACTTCCCGCGATCCTGAAGGGCGGCGCCCGCGTGCTCTATATCTCCAACGAGCATCCGGAAGCCCTTGAACGACTCGCACCCTCCCCCACGGATGAGGCACGCGTGAAGGCCGGCATGCGGCTCTTCCGGTCGGCCAAGGCGATGCACGTCTCCTCGCCCGCAGGCACCGACCTGCGGATCGACATCGAGGGCGCGAGGGTCGGCGGCGTCTGGGGCTACACCGAGAAGCCCGGGACGCTCTCCCACTGGCCCGGCGGGCTGTGCCTCGCGTTCCCGAAGAGCGGCAGCGTCAACGGTTCTCTCGTGATGGCGCTGGGCGACCTCAACCTCACGTTCAAGCGCTATCTCGAATCCACTGTGCGCCTGGCGATCGAGAACGACTACGTCACCCGGATCGACGGCGATTCCCTCGATGCCGAGCTGATGCGGGAATACCTGTCTGCCTGGGGCGACCGTGACGCCTACGCGGTGTCGCACGTCGGCTGGGGCATGAACGCGGCGGCGCGCTGGGATGCGCTGATGATGTACGACAAACGGGACGCCAACGGCACCGAGCAACGCGCGTTCGCCGGCAACTTCCTCTACTCGACCGGCGCGAACGAGGTCGCGGGGCGCCATACGCTGGGCCACTTCGACCTGCCGTTCCGCCACTGCACCATCAGGCTCGACGACCGCACCATCGTCGCCGACGGCAAGCTGCAAGGAGAACTCGTCTGAACACCCTCGTCTTCCTCCACGGCGTCGGCGGCGGCCATGCCGCCTGGGATCGCCAGGCCGCGTTCTTCGAGCCGAAAGGCTATCGCTGCGTCGCCTGGGACCAGCCCGGCTACGGCGGCACGCCGCCCGCCGAGCCGTACGACCTCGAGCACGTCTGCGCGGCGCTGGAGCGCCTGATCGATGCGACTGGCGCGGCCCCTGTCGTCCTCGTCGGCCACAGCATGGGCGGATTCATCGCGCAGGAAGCCTACGCGCGCTTCCCCGGGAAGATCCGCGCCCTCGTCCTGTGCTTCACCAGCGCCTCGTTCGGCGGCAACTCCAGCGAGTTCGCGACCAAGTTCGTCGAGGCGCGCATCCTGCCGCTCGACCAGGGCCGCAGCATGGCCGACATCGCCGCCACGCTGATGCCGATGATGGCCGGGACGAAGTCCGATCCCGAGGGCCTCGCGCTGTCGCGGCGCACGATGTCCGCGATTCCGCCGGACACCTACCGCAAGGCCGTGCGCTTGCTGACCACGTTCGATCGCCGCGCCCAGCTTGCGTCCATCAAGGTGCCGACGCTCCTCGTCGCCGGCAGCGATGACAAGACCGCACCCGCCCCGGTGATGGAACGCATGGCGCAGAAGATCCCCGGCGCGCGGTACGTATTGCTGGACGGCTGCGGGCACCTCGGTCCGATGGACCAGCCGGAACCCTTCAACGCCGCCCTGCTCGCCTTCCTGCAGCGGATCGCGTCGTGACCGACGAGCGCTACTCCGTCTGCGGTTCCGGCTACGCACTGGCGCCGAAGCAGCGCGACCTGCTCGCGCTCGCGGAGTCGCTCGGACCGGCATTCTCGTCTCGCGCCGCGCGCTATGACCGCGACGCCACCTTCCCTTTCGAGAACTATGCCGACCTGCGCGCCGCGGGGCTGCTGGGTCTTTGCGTTCCGGAGTCGTTCGGCGGCAAGGGTGCGGACCTGAAGACCTACGCGCTGGTGTCCGCGACCCTCGGCAAGTACTGCGGCGCCACCGCCCTCACCTTCAACATGCACGCCTGCTCCACGCTGTGGCCGGGCCTGCTGGCGGACGACCTCGACATGAGCGCCGCGCAGCGCGCCGAGCACGAACAGCATCGCGCAGTGCATTTCTCGCGCGTGGTGAAGGACGGCGCGGTCTACGCGCAGCCGTTCGCCGAGGGCAGCGCGGCGGCAGCGGGCAAGGCGCCTTTTGGCACCACCGCCGCGAAGGTGGACGGCGGCTGGGTGCTGAACGGCAAGAAGATCTTCGCCTCGCTCTCCGGCGCCGCGGACTACTACGGCGTGCTGTG
>SXGR01233103.1_pt1 | contig 10972 bp, 12 predicted proteins | sample 3174711 | NCBI WGS metagenome assembly SXGR01 (sample SAMN11356860, study PRJNA531348) | freshwater metagenome | isolation source: freshwater sample F1-60 | place: China: Fuxian Lake, Yuxi | collected 2017-12-25 | reverse complement strand
GGCGAACGGCCGAAATCCCGGCTTCCTGATCGGCGGTGTGCCGCAGAATTTCTCTGTTTCCGCCCGCCTGACCGATTCGCCGCATTTTGTGATCGAAGCGGACGAATACGACACGGCCTTCTTCGACAAGCGCTCGAAATTTGTGCATTACCGGGCCAAGACCGCCGTGATCAATAACATCGAGTTTGATCATGCAGACATCTTCGCCGATCTTGCAGCGATCGAGCAACAATTCCACCATTTTGTCCGTACTGTGCCCAGCCAGGGCCATGTCGTCGTTAACGGCCGCGACGAGGCCCTGGGCAGGGTGCTGGCCAAGGGTTGCTGGTGCGGCGTGGACAGCTTCGGGACCGACCGGGGTTGGCAGGCCGGGGAGGCAGACGCTGCCGGAGCTTTTGAAGTTGCACGCGGCGGTAAGCCACACGGGCGGGTGCATTGGGGGCTACTCGGCGAACACAACCGGCTGAATGCCCTCGCTGCGATCGCCGCGGCCAGCCACGTCGGCGTGGCGCCTGCGGACGCGATCCAGGCCTTGGGCGGTTTCGGCGGCGTGAAGCGCCGCATGGAAGTAAAGGGCAGGGTGCGCGGCATCACCGTATATGACGACTTCGCCCATCACCCGAGCGCGATCCGCACCACACTCGAAGGCCTGCGCGCGAAGGTCGGTGCAGCGCGGATCCTCGCCGTGCTCGAACCGCGCTCGAACACCATGAAGCTGGGCGTCATGAAGGAGGCCCTGCCGCAAAGCCTTGCGGCAGCCGACCGGGTATTTCTGCACGGAGCCGGGCTGGGCTGGGACGCCAGCGCAGTACTTGCGCCCCTGGGCTCGCACGCGCAGACGTACGACACGTTGGATGGGCTGATCGCCGCGGTCACCGCCGAGGCAAGGGACGGCGATCACGTGCTCGCCATGTCAAATGGGGGCTTCGGCGGATTCCACGCCAGGCTGCTTGCGGCGCTCGGCGCGAAAGCGCAGGCTTGATCCTCTACCTGCATGGATTCAACAGCGCCCCCTCCTCGCACAAGGCGCGTGCCATGCGGGCGTACATGGATGCGCGCGGCCTGGGCCACCTGTTCAACTGTCCCGCCCTGCCGCATCACCCTCGCGAGGCGGCGGCGCTGATCGAGGCAGAGCTTGCCGGTGCGGCGGGTGGCAGCCTTACGCTGGTTGGCAGTTCGCTGGGTGGTTTCTACGCCACCAGGTTCGCCGAGAAGTACGATTGCCGCGCGGTGCTTGTGCAGCCTGCGGTGTTCCCCTACACCGGTCTGGCCTCGCGCCTGGGCCCGCAGCACAACCTGTATACGCAGGCGGAATACGAACTCACGCAGTCGCACCTCGACGGCTGGCGCGCACTCGCGGTCCAGACTGTGGATCCCGAGCGTTACCTTCTCCTCATCGAGACCAGGGACGAGGTCCTTGACTACCGGGAGGCGGTGCGCAGGTACGAAGGCGCGCGCATGGTGATCCGCGAAGGCGGCGATCACGCGCTGCAAAGTTTCAGCGAGCACCTGCCCCGCATCCTTGCCTTCGCCGGCATCGCCGCGCAGCAGCCATGAACCTGCTTTACGAGGAAGATGGCGATATGAAGGTCGGCGCGGTGCTGTCCTCGGCTCCGGCGTCCTACCAGGTCGAAAGCCCGCACGGGCGGCGCACCAAAATCAAGTCGGCGTCAGTGCTGCTGTCCTTCGAACAGCCTGCGGGAGCGACGTTGCTTGCCGAAGCGCAGAAGTACGCCGACGGGCTCGACACGGATTTCCTCTGGCAATGCTGTGGCAGCGAGGAGTTTTCCTTCGAGGACCTTGCCCGCGAGTACGTCGGGCATCCGCCTGCGCCGGTGGAGGCCGCGGGCGTGCTCATCAAGCTGCACTCGGCGCCCATGTACTTCTACCGCAAGGGGCGAGGGCGCTTTCGCGCCGCACCCGCGGAAACGCTGAAGCTCGCACTTGCCGGTCTGGAAAGGAAGCGCCTGCGTGAAGAGCAGGTCGCGTCCTGGGTCGGCGCCCTGCGCAAGTTCGAGTGTCCGCCCGAGATTGCCGCGCTGAAGGACGAACTGCTCTACGAGCCGGACCGAGCAAAGGCCGAAACCAGGGCTTTCGAACAGGCGGCCAAGGACCTCGGGCTGAGCGCAGTGCAGCTGTTCGCGCGTTGCGGGCTGCTGGAGGATAGCCACGCCTATCACTTCAACCGTTTCCTGCACGAGTTCCATCCGCAGGGGGAAGCGTTTGCGACCCATGAAGTCCCGGTCGTTCCCGACGACCTGCCGCTCGCCGATGTCGCGGCTTTCAGTCTCGACGACGCGGGAACGACGGAAATCGACGATGCCTTCTCGGTGCGCCGGGTGTCGGACGACGAATGGCGCATCGGCATCCACATCGCCGCGCCTGGACTCGCCATCGCACCGGGTTCGCCGCTAGACGCGATCACGCGCAGCCGCCTGTCGACCGCCTACATGCCCGGCCGCAAGGTCACCATGCTTCCCGACGACGTGGTGCAGCGCTTTTCGCTGGACGCAGGAGACGCGCGACCCGCGGTTTCGCTCTACGTGACCGTCGCCGCTTCCGACCTGAGCGTGCGGGGGCGCACGACGAAGCTGGAGCGCGTGCGCATGGCGGCGAACCTGCGGCATGCGGACTACGCGGCGCTGAATCAGGCCTTCGAGAAGGAACACAGCACCGGCATCGCGTACGAAGACGAATTGCGTCTCCTGTGGCGATTCGCTTGCGCGCTGGAGAAGGCGCGCGGAAAACCCAGCGTCAATGCCGCTTCGCTGGATTACAACTTCCGCGTTGAGAATGACCGCGTGACGATAGAGCCGCGCCAGCGCGGTGCGCCGCTCGACAAGCTGGTGTCGGAACTCATGATCCTCGCGAACACCGGCTGGGGAACGCTGCTCGCCGAGCGCGACGTCGCCGCCATCTATCGCGTCCAGTCCACCGGCAAGGTGCGCCTTTCGGTGCACCCCGAGGCACACGAAGGCCTGGGCGTTTCCTGCTACGCCTGGATGAGTTCGCCCCTGCGGCGCTATGTCGATCTCGTCAACCAATGGCAGCTGATCGCCGCGGTGTCGGGGCGCAGGCCACCGTTTGCGCGCCAGTCCGAGGGCCTGCTCACCGCCCTGCGGGCCTTCGAGTTGGTCTATGCGCGCTACGACGAACACCAGAGGACGATGGAGCACTACTGGTGCCTGCGCTGGTTGTTGCAGCAAGATGCGCAGGAAAACGCGCAGCATGGCGCACGCTTCGCCGATGCGGAGGTTGTACGAGAGAGCCTGGTGCGTGTCTGCGGGCTGCCGCTGTTGCTCAGGATGCCGTCGCTGCCCGCGCTGGAACCTGGTACGCGTGTCAGGGTCGAAATCAGGGACATCGACCTGCTCGAGCGCTCGCTGCAGTGCACGTACGTCGCATCGCTGGACAGCACAGGCGCGCAGGCGCTGTTGCCGAATCAGCAGGACACTGCATAAAGCCCTAAAATGACGCGATTTTTCGACTGGGAGCCGATTTGACGGCGGCAGCCGCCCCCTACCTGCAGACGCCGGTGGAATACCGCGACACACTGGACCGGCAATCGCGAGTGCTCTACACCTGCCTCGCGGTGTCCCTGCTCCTGCATGCGGTGCTGCTGTCCATCCACTTCCGGCTTCCCGAGGCAATGCGGCGCTCTGCCAACCTCGCGCTGGATGTCATCCTCGTCAATTCGAAGACCCGTGAGCAGCCTGTCAAGGCCGAGGCGCTGGCGCAGGCCAATCTTGATGGCGGCGGCAACACCGACCAGAACCGTCGCGCGAAAACGCCGCTGCCGGTAACGAAACCCGACAACCCGGGTCGCGACCTCGCAAATGCGCAACGACGCGTGCAGGAGCTGGAGGCTCAACAGCAGAAGATGCTCACGCAGGCACGCCAGGCGCCGAGTGCCGTACCGGTGGAGTCGCCGCGCCAGGCGCCGGACCGCGAGGCGGCGCCGGCGGCAAGTGGGCGCGACCTTGCCGACCTTTCGCTCGCCGCGATGCGGCTGCAGGCGCAGATAGACAAGCGCCTGGAGGAGTACCAGAAACGCCCGCGAAAGCAGTTCATCGGCGCGCGGGCGAGCGAATACCGGTTTGCCCAGTACGAGGAAGACTGGCGCATGAAGGTGGAGCGTTTCGGCACGCTCAACTATCCCGCGGAGGCGCGCGGCAAGCACTACGGGAATCTCAGGCTCACCGTGACCATACGGCCGGACGGCACGATCGAGTCCGTGGAACTCGATCGCTCTTCCGGCCTCAAGGTGCTGGACCAGGCCGCCTTCCGCATTGTGCGAATGGCGGCGCCCTATGCGGCGTTTCCGCCGGAGATCCGCAAAGACACCGACCTTCTCGTCATCACGCGAACCTGGTTCTTCGGTCAGGGCGACAAAATCTGGACTGAATGAAGTGACCGATCGCTACGCGGTGGTCGGCAATCCGGTCTCGCATTCCCGGTCGCCCTGGATCCATGCCGAGTTTGCGCGCCAGACGGCACAGGACCTTGCCTACGTCAGCATAGAGGCGCCGTTGGAGGGTTTCGAGGCCGCGGTTGCCGCGTTCCGCGAAGCGGGTGGCAGCGGATTGAACGTCACGCTGCCGTTCAAGGAGCGCGCATTTCGCCTGGCGACGCAGACCTCCGCGCGGGCGCTGGCGGCCCAAGCGGTCAATACGCTCGCTTTCGGACCCGCAGGCGTGCGCGGCGACAATACAGACGGCATTGGCCTGGTCCGCGACCTGGAACACAACCTCGGGTTTCCCTTGCAGGGCAGGCGGGTGCTGCTCGCAGGGGCGGGCGGTGCGTCGCAGGGCGTGGTGCAGCCGCTGCTCGCCGCGGGCATCGCGACGTTGACGATCGCGAACCGTACGCCGGCACGTGCACAGTCGCTCGCTTCGCGGTTTCCTGGTGTGCGAGGTTCGGGTTACGGCGCGCTCGCGGGCGAGTGTTTTGATCTCGTGATCAACGCAACTTCCGCAGGGCTGCATGGCGCAGCGCCGGCACTGCCTGCAGGAACAATGGACAAGGCTGGTCTTGCCTACGACATGGTCTATGGGCGCGACACGCCGTTTCTCGCGCAGGCCCGGGCCGCCGGCGTGCGCGCCTGCGACGGCCTCGGGATGCTTGTCGAGCAGGCCGCCGAGTCGTTTCTCATCTGGCGCGGTGTGCGCCCCGACACCGGGCCCGTGCTCAAGGCATTGCGCGACACCTGAGGCGATGCTGCGTTTCCTGCGCGTCGGCTGGAAGATCTACTGTTACACCCTCGGCACGGTGGTCATCGTCATATTCGCCGTGCAGTCCTGGTTCTTCGTACACGTGTGGTGGTGGTCGACGCACAATCCCTCCTCCAGTGCGTTCATGGCATCGCGCCTGGACCGGCTGCAGGAGAAAGATCCCAAGGCCCGGCTGCAGCACAAGTGGGTGTCGTATGACGGCATCGCCGTGAGCCTGAAGCGCGCGGTGGTGGCGGCGGAAGACGCCAAGTTCATGAACCACGAGGGCTTCGACCTCGAAGGCATCCAGCGCGCGCTCGAGCGCAACGAAAAGAAGGGTAAAGCCGTCTCCGGCGGCTCGACGATCAGCCAGCAGCTGGCGAAGAACCTGTTCCTCTCGGGCGAGCGGTCCTGGATACGCAAAGGGCAGGAGGCCATCATCACCTGGATGCTGGAGTCGGTGATGTCGAAGCGCCGCATCCTCGAGCTCTACCTTAACCTCGCAGAGTGGGGCGAGGGCGTGTTCGGTGCAGAAGCCGCAGCGCGCTATCACTTCGGCACCAGCGCCGACAAGCTCGCACCCAGCCATGCCGCTTACCTTGCCGCGGTGCTGCCCAGCCCGCGGCGCTACGAATCCGGCCGTGTTACCGCGTACATCGCGGGCCGCGTCGAGACGATACTCGCGCGCATGGACAGCGCGCAGATTCCGTAGCCGTAGCCCCGCGCCGGACTTGATCAGAGCGTGGCGAACGCTTCCCGTGCCGCCGCAAGTGTGGCATCGATTTCCGGCGCGCCGTGCGCCGCCGAAACGAACCCGGCCTCATAGGCGGAAGGCGCAAGGTAGACGCCGCGCGACAGCATGTGATGAAAGAACCTGTTGAAGCGGTCTTTGTCGCATTGCATCACCTCGGCGAAGCTTGTCGGTGGCGCCGCGCGGAAATAGAGGCCGAACATGCTGCCGATGGCCTGCGCGGAAAAAATGACGCCGGCTTTTTTTGCTTCCGCCCCCAGGCCTTCCACGAGCGCTGTCGTGGTCGCAGCGATGCGCTCCTGGAACCCGGGTGCCTCCAGCAGTTTCAGCGTCGCCAGGCCGGCAGCGACCGCCACAGGATTACCCGACAGCGTGCCCGCCTGGTAGACCGGTCCGAGCGGTGCGATTTTTTCCATGATGTCTCTGCGCCCGCCGACAGCGCCCACCGGCATGCCGCCGCCAATCACCTTGCCCAGCGTGGTGAGGTCGGGGCGGATGCCGTAGCGTGCCTGGGCGCCGCCCGTAGCGACACGGAATCCGGTCATCACTTCGTCCAGGATCAGCACCGCGCCGTGCCTCGAGCATTCTTCACGCAGCGCTTCCAGGAAGCCTGCAGCCGGGAGCACCAGGTTCATGTTTCCGGCCACGGGTTCCACGATCACGCCGGCAATTTCGCTTCCCCGCGCTGCGAACAGGCTGCGCAATCCGGCGATGTCGTTGAAGTCGAGCACCAGCGTGTGCGCGGCGGTCTCTGCGGGTACGCCGGCGGAACTCGGATTTCCGAATGTCAGCGCACCCGAACCCGCCTTTACCAGCAGGCTATCGGCATGGCCGTGGTAACAGCCCTCGAATTTCACGATCGCGGGCCGCCCCGTGAAACCGCGCGCGAGCCGCAGCGCGGTCATGGTCGCCTCGGTTCCGGAAGACACCAGGCGCACCATATCGATCGAGGGAACGAGCCTGCAAATCGCTTCGGCGAGTTCGATCTCGATTTCCGTGGGCGCGCCGAACGAGAGCGCCCTGGACACGGCGGACTGCACCGCTTCGACCACCGCGGGGTGCGTGTGCCCTGCGATCATCGGTCCCCAGGAGCCTAGGTAGTCGATGTCGCGCCGGCCGTCCGCGTCCCAGAGGTAGGGACCCGAGGCGCGCTCGAAGAAAGGCGGCGTGCCGCCAACCGCACGAAACGCCCGTACCGGCGAGTTGACGCCTGCCGGGATGCGCTTTTGCGCGCGCTCGAAGAGCGATTCGTTTTTCGAACTCATGTGTTGATCGTCCGGTTGGTGAAAAGAGTCGCATAGGCGCGTGCACGCGCGGCGACGTCGGCAGCGCAGAACAGGTCGGAGATTACCGCGACGCAGTCGGCCCCCGCGCCGGTCGCTTGCGCGGCATTGGCGAGCGTGATGCCGCCGATTGCGACGAGCGGCACGCCGAGCCTGCGCGCGCGCCCGAAGAGTTCCAGCGGTGCGCGTACCGCTGCGGGCTTCGTCGGCGAGGAAAACACGCTGCCGAAAGCCACGTAGTCCGCGCCGGCGGCCGCTGCTTCCTCGGCGAGCGCGAGGTCGTTGTAGCAGGACACGCCGACGATCCGCGCGCCAAGCAGCGCGCGCACTGCCTCGAGGCTGCCGTCGTCCCGGCCCCAGTCGTCCCTGCCCAAATGTACGCCGTCGGCATCCGCTTCCAGCGCCACTCGGGGATCGTCGTTGACGATGAAGGGAACGCCGCGCGCGCGGCAGAGGGCGCGCAACGCAATCGCGTCGCGCAGTTGCTGCGCGCAGTCCGCGTGCTTGGGCCGGTATTGGACCACCGCCGCGCCGCCCTCGAGCGCGGCGCGCACCAGCTCCGCAAGGGGCTCGCCGGCAAGCGCCTCCGGTGTGATTGCGTACAGACCTTTCATGGCCTTCATGTGGTTGCGCCGATGCTGCGCGCCCAGAAGAAGCGGTCGGGCAGGTGCTGCCCGGCGCCCGGAAGGTAGCCCGCGGCAAGCGCCCGCCAGGTGAATTCCTGAGCTTCGCTGACCGCTTTCAGCATGTCCGCGCCATGCGCCAGCCGTGCCGCGATTGCTGAGGCGAGTGTGCAACCGGAACCGTGGAAGCTGCCCTGCAGCCGTTCCCAGCGCTCGCTGTGCATCGCCCCATCCGCGCCGTACAGCGTGTTGACGACCTCAGATGAGGGTTCGTGCGTGCCGGTGATGAGCACATGCCGGCAACCGAGTTCGATAAGTCGCCGCGCGCATTCCTCCAGCGGCATGCCTGGCGCATCCCGGTCGGGCGAGGCCAGCCGCCGCGCTTCCATGCTGTTGGGCGTGGCGACGGTGGCGAGCGGAATGATCAGCTCCCGCAACGCGTCGACGAGGTCAGTGGACGAGAGCGGATCGCCGCGCGCCGAAGCAAGGACGGGGTCGACGACCACGGGTATATCCGGGTGGTCTGCGAGGATGCGGGCAACCGCGTCCGCGTTCGCCGGCGAGCCCAGGGCGCCTAACTTGAACGCGGCAACCGGCATTTCGCCGAGCAGGGCGCGTGCCTGGCCTGACACCCAGTCGGCGTCAATCGGCAGCAGTGCCTCCACGCCACCGGTATGTTGCACCGTGATCGCGGTGACAACTGACAGCGGGTGGCAACCCATGCTGGCCAGCGTGAGCACGTCGGCCTGCAGCCCCGCCCCCCCGGTGGGGTCGGATCCGGCAAAGCTCAATACGAACGGGGGTAGGGACGGCATCGGGGGCGTCCGTACGCCCCGTCAAGCAGTGAAAGGCTGGGAACGGGGGTCGCGGATCAAGGTAATATGCCGGGCCATTTTAACCCGCTCCTTCACATGGCCGAGAACCAAACCCGATACAAGACTTGGATGTGCCTCATCTGCGGATGGGTTTACGACGAAGCAGCCGGCCTGCCTGAAGAGGGGATCGCCGCGGGCACGCGTTGGGAGGACGTTCCCATCAACTGGACATGTCCCGAGTGCGGCGCGCGCAAGGAAGACTTCGAAATGACGGAGATCTAGCCGCGCGCGTGATCACGGTCGCGCAGATCGCGCCCGAGGCCGGCAGCGCTGCGCCTGAGACGGGCATTGGGCTAAAATGGCGCCAAGCGTGTCCTCGATCGATCTGACGAACCACTTCCTGATCGCCATGCCCAACATGGCCGATCCGCATTTTTCGAAGACACTGACCTACGTTTGCGAGCACAACGAGCACGGTGCGCTCGGCGTGGTCATCAATCGCCCGATCGACATGACCCTGCAGGAGCTGCTCGAGCGTCTGTCGATGAAGCCCTTGGCCAGGGAGACGGCGCATTCCTCGGTTTACTTCGGCGGTCCCGTGCAGACCGACCGTGGCTTCGTGCTCCATGAACCCGCGGGGAACTGGCAGTCCACGCTGCGGGTGCGGGACATGATCGGACTGACCACCTCAAAGGACATACTCGAGGCGGTCGCGCGCGGCGAAGGCCCGTCGAGAATGCTGGTGACGCTGGGTTACTCGGGCTGGTCGCCCGGGCAGATCGAGAGCGAGATCACGCAGAATGCCTGGCTTACCGTTGAGGCGAAGGAAGCGATCATTTTCGACCTGCCCGCGGGAGAAAAGCTGCCCGCCGCCATGGAGCTGCTCGGAATCGATTTCGCGCGGCTCGCCGATGTGGCGGGACATGCCTGAGGCGACAAGCGGAACGGTCCTGGCGTTCGATTTCGGCCTCAAGCGCGTCGGTGTCGCCGTCGGCGAACCCGAGGTTGGCACCGCGCACGCGCTGGCGGGCATCGCAGCCGGGGACGATGCCTTGTTCGCCGAAGTCGCCAGGCTGGTCGCGGAATGGCGCCCGGCGACGTTGGTGGTCGGCCTGCCGCTACACGCCGAGGGTGAGGCGCATGAAATGACCCGCCGCGCCGAGCGCTTCGCCCGCCAGCTCGAAGGCCGGTTTGGGCTGCCGGTCGCACTGGTCGACGAGCGCTACACCTCTGTGGAGGCCGAAGGCAGGGTGCGCGCCGCGGCCGGCGCGCGCCGCGCTGCCAAGGCGTCCCGCTCCCGCACGCTGGATTCGCTTGCAGCGCAACTTATCCTGGAGCAGTACTTCAGTGAACAACCTGCCTGACGCCGAAGCGCTCTGCGCCCGGCTCGCCGAGCAGCTGAAGCCCGCGTTGGTGCAGACCTCCGCGATGATTGGCATACACACGGGTGGCGCATGGGTGGCCGAGCGCCTGCACGCCGCGCTCGGGCTAAGGGACCCGCTGGGACTGATGGATATCGCGTTCTATCGGGACGACTACGCCAAGCAGGGGTTGCACCACGACCCCAAGCGCACCCGCAGTCCCTTCGAGATCGAAGGACGCGACCTGCTGCTCGTCGATGACATCCTCTACACCGGGCGCACGGTGAGGGCGGCGATGAATGAGCTGTTCGACTACGGCAGGCCGGCGTCGATCACGCTGGTTGTGCTCGTGGACCGCGGTGGACGCCAGTTGCCGATCTGCGCGCAGTTCTGTGGCACGAAAATCGACGTCGCGGAGGGCACACGGCTGCGCCTCAGGCGCGATTCGCAGGGGCGCCTTGGACTGGAGCTGCAGCGTGCAGCGTAATCCCCAGCTGAACGCGAACGGCGAACTCCAGCACCTGCTTTCGATCGAGGGACTGCCGCGCGAGATTGTCCTGCAGATCCTCGATACTGCGGCGTCGTTCGTCGGCGTGACGGAACGCGAAGTCAAGAAGGTGCCCCTGCTGCGCGGCAAGAGTGTCTTCAACCTTTTTTTCGAGCCTTCGACACGCACGCGCACCACGTTCGAGATCGCCGCGAAGCGTCTGTCCGCCGACGTCATCAATCTCAACATCGCCGCAAGCTCGCAGACCAAGGGCGAGTCGCTGCTCGACACCGTGTCGAACCTGTCGGCGATGCAGGCCGACCTCTTCATTGTGCGCCACTCTGCCTCCGGCGCCCCTTACATGATTGCGCGACACGTCAAACCGCACGAGCATGTCATCAACGCTGGCGACGGCCGGCATGCCCACCCGACGCAGGGCCTG
>SXGR01547054.1_pt1 | contig 10979 bp, 9 predicted proteins | sample 3174711 | NCBI WGS metagenome assembly SXGR01 (sample SAMN11356860, study PRJNA531348) | freshwater metagenome | isolation source: freshwater sample F1-60 | place: China: Fuxian Lake, Yuxi | collected 2017-12-25 | reverse complement strand
TGTGGTTATTGGTAGTTGCAATTCCCCAACCATCACAGTGATCATTGGCAAGAGAAACAAATTGATTGAAATTACTACCTACTACCTGACTAAATGTAGTGGGGGTATTTGATGAGTAACCAAGTAGGCGGCACATAATTAGCTAATTCTACTTACACTTTTACTTTATCTAATCGCTGAGCGATGATCTTGGCAATTTTTTTCGCCTCAAGGGCGCATTGATCTGCTGCCTTTATCGGCAGGATTAGATTTCCAATACTGTAGATATTAGAGCCAGCTACCTGGTGATCTTTGCCCACTATCGGGGATTTATACCTACTATCGATTGAAATATCAGCCTTTCTAGCTAGCTCATGATCTGGGATCCAATCACCGGAAAAGATTATGGTGTCTACATCTACCACCCATTTTTTACCATTTTTCTCAAGTAAGGCACCCGTTACTCGTTTATCACCTTGGATCTCAAGTAATTTAGTGGATGTGTGTAATTTAAATCTATAGATAAGTTTTAATATTGTTGGTATCCCAAAAACTGTTTGATGTCTTTTGGTTTCACAGATCATGGCCACAATCTTTACCCCACCATGTTTTAAGGTCATAACTGCTGAAAAACTTACATGCTCTGCGCCAACTATTAGGGCGCGCTTTCCAATGTATAGATCCTCTAGGTAGGTAGCTTGTTGAAGTGAGCCGGTGGTGTAAATCCCAGCAGGCCGCTTGCCAGCAACAGCTCTAGCTGATCTGCCCCGCTCACGAGCACCTGTTGCTAAGACAATTGCTTTTGCCGATACCTGCTCTAAACCATTTGGTGAGGTTAATTTAATGGTATTTTTATCAACCCAATCTGTCGCAGTGGTTTTAGTTGAGATCTCAACTCCTAATTTTTCTGCCCGCTGCACATAAAACTTGGCATACCTTGGTCCAGATAAAAATCTCTTTAGATCTCTTATCCCATAACCTGGATGGTGTGAGTGGCGAGGAATGCCACCTGCCTGCTGCTCTCGTTCAATAACTCTAACCTCTTTGATACCTGATTTTTTTAATTCAATTGCCGCAGATAGGCCAGCAGGGCCGGCGCCAATAATTAAGACATCAACAGTTGATGATCTCATCTTTTTTCCAGTAACTTTCTTAGCTCTGAGTGGCAGTAAAAGCCCTGGCATCTACCAAGACCTGCTCTACTTCTTCTGGCAAGAGAGGCTAAATTACTTGGGGCAATTGGGCTAGCTAGTGCATCTAATACCTCTTGGGTGGTGCTCTTTTCACAGTGGCAGATTATTTGGCCATGCAGGGCAGATTGTTTGATCTTTTCCTCATCTTGATAACTTCTAATAGATGCCTCACCTAGATTATTCATTACAACAGTTGGTAATGGTTTTTCAGCAGAGAGTAAAAGACCAGCACCTGTGAGTAATTGTTTAACATAGAGAGCAATTGCCATGGAGGCGGTAAGTCCAGTTGATCTAATGCCACCAACTGTTATGTAGTTGGCAATATTACCTACCGTGTGTAGTTTTATCTGGTAATCAGAGTGCTCAGAGGCAGCGCGCAGACCGGCGTAGATTGCAGTTATCTCCTCATCTAGTAGAGCAGGTGCAATCTTTTTACCCTTCTCTTTTAAGGTATCTAGCCCAGATTTGGTTGAGCCGGTGGCAGTCTTATCCTCAAGATTTTCAGCGGTTGGTCCAAGCATGATATTGCCAAATACTGTGGGGGATACTAAAACTCCCTTACCCATAGAGGATGGCACCGGCAGGATTACATGGTTGATAAGTTTTCTAGCTAACTTATCAAAGACTATTAACTCACCCCTTCTAGGTGTGATCTTAAAATCCTTTATTCCCAATTGGCCATCAATCTCATCTGAAAAAAGACCTGCTGCATTTATCAAGTACTTACTAGATATTTGATCGCTGCCATCTGGGGTGGTGGTCGCTAACTTAAATTGATTATCACTCTAAGTAATATTTTCCACCTTGGTGTTGAGCAGAATTTGAGCGCCAGCTAACTTTGCCTGGGTTGCAAAGGCAACAATTGGTGTCCAAGGATCAATAATCCACTCACCTGGCACGGTCAGGGCAGCGAGTGCGCCTTTACCTAAATTTGGCTCTAACTTATATAACTGCTCACTACTTATTAATTCACACTCGGTGTAACCATTGGCGATTGCTTTTTCCTTTAACTTAGGAAGATTTGCCACCTCCTCATCACTCCAGGCAACAAGTAGGCCACCTAAGGCCTCCATGGCAATATCTACCTCTTGGGCATACTTTTTTAATAGATGGTAGCCATCTGATACTAACTTTGATTCAAGTGAGCCAGGTGTCATATCAAAGCCAGTATGCAAGATTGCAGTATTTGCCTTTGAGGTGCCATCGCCAACATCAGCGGCGGCATCAACGAGAGCAATACTTAAATTATGTTTGGCAAACTCTCGGGCGATTGCACTGCCAACTACACCTGCGCCAATAATTACTAAATCAAATTGGCTACTTTTCACGATCTAAACTTACTCTCTGCACACCTCGCCACCTACTTAGGTAGTTGTGAGATTGATCTGCACTCCACTTAGGCAGATATACCTTTGCTGGCTGCCATTGCTTACCAATATCTGCAATGGATAACTTTGGATTAATAGCCATCGCTGCCAGGTATGCCACACCTATGGCGGTGGCATCTGGGTGGGCGTACTGCTCAACTGGAATCTGAGCTAAATCTGCCTGCATCTGCATAAGCTTTGCTGATTGGGTAAGACCGCCATCTACGCGCAAGGTAGTGATGGCAACCCCATCTGATTTCACCGCTGATAATAAATCTGCCACCGCAGCTGCTATGCCATCGATAATCGCAGATGCAATATGTGATTTATTGTGGTTTAAGCCCAGACCCATAATCGATGCTGTGGCATCTGGTCGCCAAAGTGGTGCGCCAATTCCAGCAAATGAGGGGCAGGCAATTACACCATTGGCATCTGGAAGTTGATCTATCTGCGCTAGATTATTAAGAAATTTATTTTCAAGTAGCCAATCCACACAACTTGCGGCGGTGAAGACCTGACCATCTAGGTAGTAATTGGTTGATTGCTTGATCTGCCAGGCAAGTGAGGTTGCTAGACCATTTTTAGAGATCTTAATCTGATCTGAAATATTGGTAAGTAAAAATGCTCCAGTACCAAAGGTGCACTTTGCTTGACCTAGGGTAAAACAGTTTTGGGCAAAGAGGGCAGCTGGTTGATCAACAATTGCTGCTGCAAGTGGCGTTGCCCTTAATTCAGGTAGCTCCTTGGCACTTACCTGTCCAATTATCTGATCATTATCTACTAATTTAGGTAAGGTGGAGATATCAATGCCCCAAATATCTGCTAACTGTTGTTGCCAAGACAGGCTCTCTAAATCAAATAGTAAACTTCTTGAGGCGGTGGCCCTATCGGTGACAAACTCACCAGTTAATTTATAGATTAAATAGGTATCAGTTGTGGTAATTACCGCACTCTTTGATTGGAGAGGGTAATTTTGCTTAAGCCAGGTGATCTTTGGTGCGACAAAGTAGGGATCAATAGTTAAGCCTGTTTTACTTAAGACAAACTCACTGTGCTCTTTGCGGCTTTCACAAAGGGATGCACTTCTTGAGTCCTGCCAAATAATTACTGGGGTGAGCACCTGTCCGGTCTCTCTATCCCAAGCCAATATAGATTCACCCTGATTAGCTAAGGCGATCGCATCAATTTTTTGATTGCTACCATTTAGGATCTGACCAATTGCATCTAATACCGATTGCCAGATTAAATCAGCTGAGGTTTGCGCCGCCCCACTTTGAGTATGCTCAGTATCAACGGGTGCGTAACCTTTTTTTATAACTACAAAATTTTCATCCAGCAAGATCGCCTTGGTGCCAGAGGTGCCTTGATCAATTGCCAAGATCGACATAGCGATACCTTACCTACCTAGCCAAGAGGGGTAGCCCTTTATATAAAAGGTATGGATTTATGCGTAATTGGTGAAATTATTTAAAAAAAGGTGGGTGAAACATGGCTTATACCCTTCCGTAATCTAGGTCACAGGAGTAGAAAAGGGGTAAGGCTTTTTCCAAAAAGCCACCTAAAAGGAGGAGTATTCAATAATGTCAATGCTGAATAATGACGAGCGCAAGCTCGCAGAGCTTGGCTATAAACAGGAGTTGGATCGTTCGTGGAGTGGTTTTTCAAACTTTGCGATCTCATTTTCGATCATCTCAATTTTAGCCGGCTGCTTTACAACATTCGGTCAAGCTTGGAATAACGGTGGACCAATTGCAATCTCAATTGGTTGGCCACTGATCTCCCTATTTATTTTAATTATTGGTTTTACCATGTCCGAGTTGGTCTCGGCCTACCCAACTAGTGGTGGTATCTACTGGTGGGCATCCAAGATGGGTGGGGCAAAGGCTGGTTTCTACACCGGCTGGCTAAATCTGCTTGGATTATTTGGTTGCGTTGCCTCAGTTGCATATGGCTGCGCCACCTTCTTTGATCTTTCATTCTCATCATTTAGCTCATCCTGGGCAGAGGGGTATTCGCTACGAAGAGTATTCATCATGTTCCTTGTGATCTTGGTTTTAATTGCGGTAATTAATATTGGTAGCGCAAGATTTATGGCAACTATGAACAACATCTCAGTATGGTGGCATGTTGCTGGCGCAGCCTTTATTGTGGCCGTTTTAATTATCCTTCCTGAAAACCACATGAGCGTATATGACATGTTTACTATGCGGGTTAATAACTCAGCAGGATTAGCTGGTGGCGAGACTAGTGGCACAGCATTTTGGTTCTATGTATTACCACTTGGCTTTTTATTAACTCAATACACCATTACCGGCTTTGATGCTTGTGCTCATATGTCGGAAGAGACCAAGGGTGCAGAGCATGCTGCAGCCCGTGGACTATGGCAGGCGATCTTCTACTCCGCAATTGGCGGTTGGATCGTACTTCTTGCATTCTTATATGCAGTTCAAGATGCAGATGCAGTTACCGCAGGTGGCGGTGGCGTGGCAGTTATCTTCGCTCAAGCATTAAGTGCGCAATGGGCTGGAGTTGTCTTGCTGATTGCAAGTCTAGGTCAGCTCTTCTGCTGTACCTCAGCATTAACTAGCGCCTCTCGAATGATGTTTGCATTTAGCCGAGATGGCGCTCTGCCTGGATCAAAGATGCTCTCAAAGGTTGATATTAATAAGGTGCCAAGAAATGCAGTGCTTGCCTGTGCTGCAGTTGCCGGTCTTATTACCTTGCCAGCATTGGTTGAGGTAAATATTGGATCAGCAGATGCACCAATTGTTGTGCCAACAGCTTTCTACGCTGTGGTATCAATTACCGTAATTGGTCTCTACCTTGCATTCTTAATTCCAATCTATCAACGTTGGCGCATGGGTGATAAGTTCCGCCCAGGCTCATGGACACTTGGCAATAAGTACAAGTGGATGTCACCAATTGCAATTGTTGAAATTATTGTAATTTCAATCTACTTCATCCTGCCAACTACCCCAATGGGTTGGCCAGGAAATGAGGGCTTTGATATTAAGTTTGTTAACTATGCACCATTATTAGTTGGCGGCTCATTACTAGTCCTGTGGATCTGGTGGCACCTATCTGTGAAGAAGTGGTTTACCGGACCTAAGACAACTGTGTAAAAACAGTTAAATAAATTTAAGGGCTATCTAGCCAGCGTAAATTACGCAGGCAGGTAGCCCTTAATTTTTTGCCAAGATCTTGCTCAATACAATACCCTTGCCTTTATGGCTTCCCTATCAATAGAGCAATTACGTAAAGATATTGCCGATAAGAAGATCGACACCGTTGTGGTGGCGATGACCGATATGCAAGGCCGCCTAGTTGGCAAAAGATTAGATGCAAATTACTTTTTATCAGATGTTTTAAAACATGGCACCGAAGGTTGCAATTACCTATTAGCAGTTGATGTGGATATGAATACTGTGGCTGGGTATGAGATGAGCTCCTGGGAAAAGGGTTACTCAGATTTAGCGATGGTGCCAGATACTGCCACCTTGCGCTACCTCCCTTGGCAGGATGGGGCAGCGCTATTACTTGCCGATGTTGCTTGGCTAGACCATAGCGATGTGGTGGCATCTCCGCGTCAGATCTTGCGTAAGCAGATTAAAGATTTAGCAGCAGCTGGTATGAAGGCGATGGTGGGAACAGAGTTAGAGTTTATTGTTTACAACAACACCTATGAGCAGGCTTGGAATAAAGGGTATAAGGATTTAACCCCAGCTAATCAATACAATGTTGATTACTCAATTCTTGGTGGCTCTCGCATCGAACCATTACTTAGAGCAATCAGATTAGGTATGACTGGTGCTGGTATGAATGTGGAGTCGGTAAAGGGTGAGTGTAATTACGGCCAACATGAGATTGCATTTAAGTACGCAGATGCTCTTACTACCTGTGATAACCATGTGATTTATAAAAATGGTGCCAAGGAGATCTCAGCCCAAACTGGGTATGCCCTGACCTTTATGGCAAAGCCAAACTTGCGAGAGGGAAACTCCTGCCACATCCACCTCTCCTTTAGAGGATTAAAGGATGAGTTGGTAATGGCAGATGAGAAGGATAAAGAGCATGGCTTATCTGATGCGGGTAGAAGCTTTATCGCTGGTCAATTAAAGTATTTGCGAGAGTTATCTTTGTTATTTGCACCAAATATCAACTCATATAAGAGGTATGTACCAGGCAGCTTTGCACCAACTGCAATTAGATGGGGCCGAGATAATCGCACCTGTGCACTACGTCTAGTAGGACATGGTCAATCGCTGCGGTTAGAAAATCGAGTGCCAGGTGGAGATGTAAATCCATACCTGGCTGTATCTGCGGCAATTGCAGCAGGTCTTGCCGGTATTAAGGAGAAGTTAAAGTTAGAGCCGGCCTACACCACAAATGCTTATGACTCAGACTCACCAAGAGTTCCATCCACCATGCTTGAGGCGCAACAATTATGGGCAAACTCATCCTTTGTAAAATCAACCTTTGGCAAAGAGGTGCAGGATCATTATGCCAATATGGCCCAGGTTGAGCTAGATGCCTTTGGTAAGGCAGTGACTGATTGGGAGTTATTTAGAAACTTTGAAAGGTTTTAAGTAAAAAAAGTGTCCCTAACCTATGAGGTAATAAATCCTGCCAATGAGGTAAGTGTTACCACCGTTGAGTTAGCAGATTTAGCTGCCACAGATAAGGTAATTGAAACAGCACATAAGGCATTTGAATCTTGGAAAAAGGTAACTCCAGGTGATAGAGCAAAATTACTTAGATCATTTGCCCAAGTTGTATCAGATCATCGGCAAGAGCTAGCAGAGCTTGAGGTAAGAAACTCTGGCCACACTATCGGGAACGCGCTATGGGAGGCAGATAATGTTGCCAATGTTTTAAATTACTACTCAGCCTCCCCGGAGAGATTATTTGGCCGGCAAATTCCAGTGCCAAATGGAGTTGATATCACCTTTAAGGAGCCACTTGGGGTAGTTGGGGTAATTGTGCCGTGGAACTTTCCAATGCCAATTGCAGGTTGGGGTTTTGCGCCAGCACTTGCGGCAGGAAATACTGTGGTGTTAAAACCTGCTGAGTACACACCATTAACCGCTGTTAGATTGTCAGAGTTAGCGCTAACGGCAGGAATCCCAGAGGGTGTATTTAATGTAATTGTGGGTAAGGGATCTGTCGTTGGTAATCGTTTTGTTACTCACCCTATGGTGCGCAAGATTGTATTTACCGGCTCTACTGAGGTTGGCAAACAGATCATGGCAGGCTGCGCTGATCAGGTTAAGCGAGTAACTCTTGAGTTAGGTGGCAAGAGTGCCAATATTATTTTTGCAGACTCTGATGTTGAAAGGGCAGCAAATGCTGCCCCAGGCGCGGTATTTGATAATGCTGGCCAAGATTGTTGCGCAAGAAGTCGAATTCTGGTTGAAAAATCTATCTTTGATAAATTTATGTCCGCCTTTGAAAAGTCAGTTAAAAATTTCAAAGTTGAAGATCCGGCATTAAAGAGTGCGGATATGGGGCCATTAATTAGCAAGAAGCAATTAGAGAGTGTCCAAAAGTATTTAACTGAAGAGGTGGCATTTACCGGTAGTGCGCCAAGTGGTAAAGGATTTTGGATGGCACCTACCGTTTTACTACCAAAGGATACAAAGAGTAAATCTTGGAATGAGGAGATCTTTGGGCCGGTGGTATCGGTAATGGCATTTGAGGATGAGGCAGATGCAATTAAAAAGGCAAATGAGACTGAGTTTGGTTTATCTGGCTCGATTTGGACCAATAACTCATCCCGTGCCTTAAGAGTAGCTAGAGCAGTTGAAAGTGGAAATCTTTCGGTTAACTCAAACTCATCAGTTCGCTACTGGACACCATTTGGTGGCTATAAGCAATCTGGCTTAGGCAGAGAGTTAGGACCAGATGCGTTAGATAGCTTTACTGAGGTAAAAAATGTATTTATTGCAACTGATAACTAGAAAAAAAGGGGATAGGTAGATGAGCAAAAGACTTGAGGGCAGAGTTGCCGTTATTACTGGTGCTGGCAGTGGAATTGGTTATGCCACAGCAAAACGCCTAGCCAGTGAGGGGGCCAAGGTTGTAGTTGCCGATACCAATGATGAGACTGGCAATAAGGTCGCAGCAGAGGTTGGTGGGCTGTTTGTTAAGTGTGATGTCACCAATGAAGCCCAGGTGGCTAATCTTTATAAGGTTGCCTTTGATACCTATAATCGAATTGATATTGCATTTAATAACGCAGGTATTTCACCTCCAGATGATGATTCAATTTTAATTACTGGCTTAGATGCTTGGGATAGAGTTCTAAAGGTAAATACCACAAGTGTGTTTTTATGTTGCAAAGCGGTAATTCCTTATATGCAAAAAGCTAAAAAGGGTTCAATTATTAATACCGCATCCTTTGTCGCCACCATGGGGGCAGCCACCTCTCAGATTGCATACACCGCATCAAAGGGTGGCGTGCTGGCAATGAGCCGAGAGCTTGGTGTGCAGTTTGCTAGAGAGGGGATCAGAGTAAATGCATTATCGCCAGGTCCAGTAAATACTCCATTACTACAGGAGTTATTTGCTAAAGATAAGGAGCGAGCTGCTAGAAGATTAGTTCATATTCCAATGGGTAGATTTGCTGATGCAAGTGAGATTGCAGGAGCGGTGGCATTTTTAGCCTCCGATGACTCTAGCTTTATTACTGCCAGTAACTTCTTAGTAGATGGTGGTATCTCTGGGGCGTATGTCACCCCACTTGATAATTAATTAAAATTAATAAGGCCCCACTAGATAACTAGTGGGGCCTTATTTTTAATTGCTAAACAATTTAGGCGCCGGCTGGCGCGGGTGGATGTCCTTCATAGACATCTTCTTTACCTATTACTAACTGGAGAGAACGGATTTGTATTTGTAACACTCCCACCCCCTTTATATTGTTAAAGAGGCAATCATTTGATTGCAAATCACAAACTACTCCGATCGAAAGGTATTTGGTAGGTAGGAAACACCTAGAAAATCTGGAGTATTAATTAAGAGTTAAGGGTTTACTCAACCAATTCAACAGGTGATGTAGCAACTCTTCTCAGGAAGGTATCAACCAACTCAAAGGCACGTTTATCTGAGGCAGGTTGTATTTCTTTAGTTTCTTTGCGTAATTGATCAACATCAACCCCAACAGATTCCACCTCAGCGCAACCACCCTCCATCCCTAGCCACTCTTCCAATACCAGCGGATCAATCTCTGGATGAAACTGCACACCTAAAGTTCTGCCCATAACAAATGCTTGGCTAGCAATCTGACTTCTAGCAATCTCTGTTGCACCCTTTGGCAGCTGCCATCTATCCCAGTGGTACTCAAACCAGGGACCAGTTGGAATTAAAGTTTTATCATCAGATTGGATCTCATACCAACCAAGCTCTGCCTTTGGTGCTTTCGCAACTGAGCCACCTAATGCTCTAGCCATTAATTGGCCACCAAAACAAATACCAAATATAGGTATGCCGGCGTTGTGAGCTGCCTTTAATTTAGTAATTTCAGGAAGTAACCACTTACCAATTCGCTCATCCTCATAGGCGCCATATGGTGCTCCCATTGGCACAATCACATCGTAATTAGCAAAGATAGGAAAGGAGACCTCAATATTTGGTGCGCTATATGCACTCTCTGGTACTACTAAAAATCGCTCAATCTCATATCCATGTTTTTCAAAGGCGCGCCAGATTGGTCCCCCCAGTGAGACATGATCATGTTCAATAAAGAGTGCGCGCATCAAGATAGTTTATCGCTTGAGTAATTTATCTAACTAATCCTAGGCTGAATTACTTCTGTTGCCTTAATCTCAAAATCTGATGGGCCTTTTTAGCTAACTCTGCGCCCATAACAGCCGCCCTTGCCTCGGTGAGTTTTTCACCATCAACCATTAAATTTAATTGATCAAGATCAACATGCTCAATTATGATTTTATCCTTTCTACCAAAGCCTCTTTTTAATTTCATCAATTCCCTCCTTTGTCTCTATTGGTTTTAAGTGGATTATGTAGAGAGCATCGATAAAAACAATTGCAATACATTCAAGGCGGATGCCATATTGATCAAATCCAACCCAGGCAATCTTTTTACTTCCTTCTCGAGATAAGCCTACCTCAAAGCTTTGGTTATTTTCGATAAGGTGGGCAGCACTTTCATCACTGATTCCATAATTACCTATTGACTTAGCAAATCTATATTTGATTGGCGAATAATCGCCAAAAATTAGTAATTAGATTCTTTCGTTATTTTATTTGTGGATAAGTGGTGAATTATTACGCATAGTAATTTAGTCTTACAAATAATTACAAAGAGGAGCTATAAAGCCTAGAGAGATTAAACTCATGATGGCCACCAAGCTCTGCCTTAGTTAGCTGTCCATTAGCAACATCAATAATTAAGTTATAAATCAACTCACCATTTTCCGCTA
>SXGR01373214.1_pt1 | contig 10979 bp, 6 predicted proteins | sample 3174711 | NCBI WGS metagenome assembly SXGR01 (sample SAMN11356860, study PRJNA531348) | freshwater metagenome | isolation source: freshwater sample F1-60 | place: China: Fuxian Lake, Yuxi | collected 2017-12-25 | reverse complement strand
TTCAGGGCATAGCCGTCATCCGGCAGGTTCCACGAGGCCCTGTAGACCGCGTCCTTGGGCTTCAACCGGACGCCGCCGGCATCCTCCTCCTTCAGCTCGAGGAGGTCGGGGTTGATGGCGGCGGTGGTCGTGAAGTCCTGCCGGAGGTTTCCACCGAAACCGGAGGGTCCCGAGACCTCGACACGAGCCAGTGAGATCCGACGATCCTTCCGGGTGTAGGGCTGCGCGCCAAACAGGGCAAAGGTGTTGGCGCTGAAGGCCGGGAGGACCTCCGCCGGCAGCGTGGCCGTTCCGCCGACACCCTCCGGCCCCATCAGCGTGACCTGGGGGCCGTCGAGGATCAGGCTCCAGGCCCCGATGAGCGACCGCAGGCTGGGGTAGGTGTTCTCGATCAGGAGTCCGGCCGGCTCGAAACGGATGCCATGCCCACCCGCTGCATCCTTCTTGTACCGCACCGTCGCCCGGATCCGCCCCTCGGCATCGGGACCCGCCTCGAGGAAGATCCCGTTGGGCTCGTTCCAGTCGGGGCTCGGGTTGATGACCGAGGCCTCGGTGCCGATGAGGAAGAGGTTCGCCACGTAGCCGGCCGAGTCGGGTCCGACGGCATCCTCGTTGATCGTCATGGAATAGCGGACCGGTCCAGTGGCGTTGACCCACGACAGCTGCGAGGCCAGTCCTGCGACCGTGGCGATGTTCTTGCGGCTGTAGTCACCGCTGCCCGAGGTCACGACCTCCAGCCCGGGCCCCGTGGGGGCGAGGGTGAGCCTCGGTGGCGGAGCCGGGGCGCCCGAGGTGATGAAGGCCACGTTGTCGATCCAGACCTTCGCCTTCTCGGTGTGGGCCGACTTCCAGTGGATGTTGAGCCCGACAAAGGGCTTGGTTCCGGCCGGCAGCGCCGCCTGGAGGTGGGTCCACCCGGTCGACGTGACCTTGCCGAACTCCACCAGATTCCCGGGCCAGCCAAAGCCGTCTGGACGCAGTCGCAGCGAGAAGATCCCGTAGACGCCATCGGGGTCCGGCTTGCTTCCGGGTTCGACGAAGACGTCGATCGACACCTGGTCGTACTTGGAGACGGTGGCGAGGCCGCTGCAGACCTGGAGGCTCACCTCGCCTCCCGAGGAGAACTCCGCCTCGACCGCCATCGAGCCGGAGGCGGGATTGGACTGCACGTCGATCAGCGGATCGAAGGTCGTCGTGTGGGTCACGCCCCAGTCGCCGCAGCCAAAGCCGCCGACATCGGTGTCGAACCCTCGCCAGACCGTGACGGAGTCCTTGGCAATGAACTCCAGGTTGTCGAACGAGATCTGCGCCGGAGCCGAATGGCTGGCCTTCCAGTGGATGTTGAAGCCGGAGAACTTGGCAGCGGTGGCCGGGATGGGGCGCTCGAGATGGGTCCAACCCGTGTTCGTCACGGCGCCAAAATCCATCAAGTCCCCGGGCCAGGCCCAATCGGGACGGAATCGGACGGTCAACGACCCATAGGTGCCGTCGGCCCCCACGGGAGCGCCCGGATCGACATAGACGTCGAGGGCGAACGCCTTGTAGCGGCTGAGCCCGTCCATGGCGGTGCAGTTCTGGAGGACGGTTTCCCCGGGCTCCTTGAACTCGGCGTTCACCAGGAGGGAACCCGAGCTGGGATCATTCTTGGCGTCCCGGGTCGGATCGAAATCAGCCGTGGCGGTCGCTCCCCATCCGCCACAGCCGAAGCCTCCTGCGTCCTGGTCGAACGTCTTCCATCGGAGGTTCTGGGCCTGCAGGGACAGCAGGAGGAACAGCAGCAGGGCCGTCCGACAGCCGATCCGGGTGATTCGGCAACCTAGCCCGGAATGAAGGGTGAGTGGACTCATGGTGGGTTGGTTCAAGGGTTCAGGATGCGACTTGACGACGCGATGTTCTCGGGATGGACGATTGATACGCCATCGGGGCGGGATTTCAAACCCTCGACTCCGACCCAGCGGTCCGCCAGCGCCACCCCGGTCCCAGAGCCGCGTCGACCGGTCCGTCCACAGCGAGACCGGTCCGCTGGATCGCCTCCGTCCGACAGGCTTCCGTGGGCTCTCCTCTCAGCGCCCGTATCCCGGGACCGGCTTGCCGTCCTGCGCCAGCTTGCCGCAGCTCCACAGCAGTCCGCGCGTGACGAGGTCCAGATAGCGGGGATCCGCCACCGTCTCGTTGTTGTGACCAATCGTCGTGGCGAAGACCCGGGCCTTGGCCGGACCGTACTCATGGGTCCAGGCCACCACCGAGGTGTTCTGCCCGGGCTTGTCGCCGGCCCCCTGCTTGCCCCGGGCCACCGGAACGGCGGAATCCCAGACCTTGATGTTGTTGTAGAGCTCCTCGTTGATCGTGGTCCATCCGCTCAGACCCGCCGTGATCGGACTCTTGCCGGGAAGGTACTCGATGACGACCGGCAGCTGGGGACCGTGTCCGCTCGACTGCAGGCCGAGGAGATCGAACCAGAAGGCATGCGGGGTCCCGGAGGTCGCTGGCTGTCCGGGATTGCCGATGCGATAGGAGTGCATCGCGCAATGGAGTGCAACGGCCGGGATGCCCTCGCGATGCGGCGCCAGCACGCCCTCGACCACCTTCGGATCGCTGATGTCGGCGGCGCACTCGTCGTGGATCACCACGTCATATCCCTTGGCGTAGTCGGGCTTGCCGAAGATCGGCAGCGGTGGCTTGGTGCTGGAATCGGCGGAATGGATGATGTCGACCTCCACCCGGGCCCGGGCCTCGAGCCCCTTCTTGAGGATCTGCTTCTGGTTGGCGTAGTCGTGGCAGCAGCCACCGAGGATCAGCAGCGCCCGGAGCGGCTTCGCCGGCGCGGCGGTGCCGGGCTTGCGCTCGTACTGGGCCAGAAGCAGTCCGCTGCCGGGACCGCTGTCGAACGATGACGGCGTCGAGCCCCCGTTCATGGGGTAGACCGCCCGCCACCCGGTCGGGGTCAGCTCGGCCAGCGCCGAGAGGGTCCGACCCGGATTCTGCCCCTCCTGCTCCGTGATCTTCATGACCGCGGGCTTGCGGCTGAAGTCGACCTCGAAGACACCCTTCGCCTGGTTGTCACCCATGTCGAAGGTGTACTTGCCGTTGTCGATCGTGACGGTGACCGAGACGGCGTCCACCGGAACGGCGTTGCCGTCAAAGACGGCCTCCTTCATGACCCAGACCCCGTCGAAGGACGAGAGGTCGGCGGCGCTGAGGGACACGGCGAGGGCGAGGGGGGCGAGGAGACGGAGCAACGGGAGCTTCATGGTGGCAATGTCAGTGTTCGGCGAGGATTCAGGAAAGGGGATCAGACGGTCCAGCCCTTGCGGTCCTTCTGACGGAGCAGGCGGTGGGCCTCACGATCCTTGGGAATGCGGAGGCCCTTCCGGTCCCAGGCAAAGGCACGACCCGTCCGGACGGCGATGTTGCCCAGGAGGACGACCTCAGTCATGGGACCCGCGACGGAGAAGTCCGAGAGGGCCGGCTTGCCCCCCTTGCAGGCGTCGAGCCATTCCACGTAGTGGCTGCGCTCCCAGTCGGCGCTCTTCGGGAGGGTCTCCGGGACCTCCTTGAAGTCGCCGACCGGCCGACCGGATTTGAACCGCGCCCCACCGTTGTAGTTGCTGAGCAGGGTGTCCTTGTCACCCACGAAGAGCAGTCCGTTCTCGGCGTATTGGACACCCGGGAAGAGGTCGGTGGATGGGAGTCGGCCGCCATCGTGCCACCAGAGGGTGAAGGCAGGACGGCTACCCGCGGCGGGGATCTCCCAACGGACGGTCGACTTCACCGGGGCGGAGACATCGGTCTGCCCCTCGCTCCAGGCCTCGACCCGGGTGGCGTCACGGATGCCGAGCGCCATGTCGGGCAGGTTGAAGAGGTGGCAGCCCATGTCCCCGAGGGCCCCGGTGCCGAAGTCCCAGTAGCCGCGCCAGTTGAAGGGTAGGTAGGCGGGATTGTAGGGACGCGACTCCGCGACGCCGAGCCACAGGTCCCAGTCCAGCGTGCCTGGGATGGGCGGAGTGCCGGTCGGGCTCTTCACGCCCTGCGGCCACCAGCGTCCGGCGCGATCCGTCCAGCTGTGCACCTCGCGCACGGTGCCAAGGACTCCGGCGCGGACCAGTTCGACCTCGCGACGGAGGTCGGGATGGGATCGGCCCTGGTTGCCCATCTGGGTGGCGACCCCGTGCTTCCGGGCCGCCTCGGTCAGGCGCCGGGCTTCGTCCACCGTGTGGGTGAGCGGCTTCTGGCAGTAGACCCCCTTGCCCCGTTCGATGGCCCACATCGACGGGAGGAAATGCATGTGGTCGGGGGTCGAGACCGTGACCGCATCGATGCCCTTGCCCATCTCGTCGAACATCCGACGGAAGTCCCGGAAGCGGCGGGCGTTCGGGAACCGGTTGAAGGTGTCCGCCGCCCGGGCGTCATCGACATCACAAAGCGCGACGATGTTCTCGGATCCACAGAAGCCGACATCGACGCCCCCCTTGCCTCCGGCACCGATGCCCGCGATGGACAGCCGGTTGTTGGCTCCGAGCACTGGGAGTCGGCTGATCATCGGGAACGCCAGGGCGGCCGCGGAGCAGCCCAGGAAACGACGTCGGGAAAGGTGGAGGTGTCTCATGGGAATCCCGTAACCTACCGCGCCGACAAGAGGCTGGGAAAGCCGGATCTGCCCCGGAGGCTCAGGAGGCGGGGGATCCGCACACCCAGCCTCCCGCCCCATCCCCACGATGGTGCCTGCGGAACCACGGGACCCCGTGGCCTCTCACAGGAACACCACACAGAGCCAGAGGAAGACCATGAGCGAGGCGACTCCATACCGGAGTGCAGACAGGACGAGTCCCAGACGGTCGATCCGATGTCGGATCGGGGTGGCCTTCTGGACGTCGAGAAGCCCGACCCCATGCCGAACCCAGCGGCATCGGGTCGACCCCGGGATCGAGAGCGAGAGGTGATGGGGACGGAGTCCATGGGCGTAGGACAGGCGGGTGCGTCTGCGGTTCATGGGCCCATCGTCTCAGGAGGGGTCGGACATCCGTGGGGGGGCCTACGAGAGGGTCCCGGACGAGCACCGGTCGGGGGCTTCGACGGCGTTTGCACTTGTGTGGGGACCGGGGAGGACACGCACCATCCGGGCATGTCGCTACGGGTTCTCGTCGCCCCGGACAAGTTCAAGGGGACCCTCACCGCCGCGCAGGCGGCGGGGGCAATCGTCAACGGATGGTGGGGGGCGCGTCCGCAGGACGAGATGGAGATGCTGCCCATCACGGATGGTGGGGATGGATTCGGCGAAGTGATGGCGGGACTCCTCGGTGCCACAGAATGCGTCACAGCAACGGTCGACGCCGCCGGACGGCCGGTGGGGGCGAAGTGGTGGTGGCTCACCGAAAGCCGAACCGCGATCATCGAATCCGCCCAGGTGATCGGGCTGGCCCTGCTGCCCCCGAGGAAGTTCCACCCCTTCGAGCTCGACACCCGTGGCCTCGCGGCCGTGATCCGGGCGGCGGTGTCGGCAGGCGCCCAGACGATCCACCTCGGCATCGGCGGCAGCGCGACCAATGACGGGGGCTTCGGCGTGGCCCGCGAGCTGGGCTGGCGGTTCTTCGACGACCGCGACCAGCCCATCGAGAAGTGGGTGAAACTCAACAAGCTCACCCGCTGGCTGCCGCCCCTCGACCCGATTCTGGGCGTGGACTTCATCGTGGCCGTGGATGTCACGAACGGACTGCTGGGACTGAACGGGTGCACCCGGATCTTCGGGCCCCAGAAGGGCATCCTGCCCGCCCAGTTCCCGATCGCGGAGGCCCCTCTCGAGCGGCTGGCCCTGCGGGCGTCGGAACACCTCGGCTACGATGTCGGTGCCGACCCCGGCTGCGGGGCGGCCGGGGGTCTGGGGTTTGGACTCAAGGTCTTCCTGGGTGCGCGGCTCGAACCCGGGTTCGAGCTGTTCGCCGAGCATTCCCGGATCGACGGGAAGATCGCCAGGGCCGACGTGATCCTGACCGGCGAGGGCATGATCGACCGCCAGACCCTGATGGGAAAAGGCACCGGGCGGCTCGCCCAGCGGTGTCAGGCCGCAGGCAAGCGCTGCGTGGCGTTCGGGGGAGTGGTCGAGGGCGCCGCCAAGATGCACACCGCCGACCGGCTGTTCCACCTCGTCCACGACATCACCCCGAGCCTGACGAGCCCTGCGGAGTCGAAGCAGAACGCCGCCCTGTGGCTGGAACGCCTCGCCCACAAGGTCGCCAACGACTACGACTGGACGTGAGCGCCGGAACCGATGCCGAGGGTAGCGACGGGGCGGAACCCGTGTTGGACGCGATTGCCGAGGGATTCCTCCGGGATCTGGAATCGGTCCGCAACGCCTCGGCCTACACGGTCCGGAACTACCGCCAGGCGCTGGTCGAGTTCACCCGATGGCATCGGGAGACCCACGGCGCGCCTCCCGCCTGGGAACGCCTGACCCGGGACGACTTCCGGCTGTACCTCCGGGCGCTCGGCCGGCGCGGACTGGCCCGATCGCCGATCCATCTCCGATTCAGCACCCTTCGGGGGTTCTACCGGTTCCTGCTCCGGGAAGGCCGGGTGGCCCGGCATCCGATCCGGGACCTCTCCCTGCCCCGCAAGGAACGACGCCTGCCCCAGTTCGTGCCGGCCGACCGCATCGAGGACCTCCTCCGCGCACCCCTCCGGGATCTCGAGCCCATCGATGGGACGCCACCCGACGAGCGGACGGCGGTGCTGGCCCTCCGGGACGCGGCCGTTCTGGAGATCCTCTACTCGTCCGGCCTGCGCGTGAGCGAGGTGTGCCAGCTCCGCGTCGGGGACATCGACCTTCCGGGGAGACAACTCCGGGTCCGGGGAAAGGGACGCAAGGAGCGGATCGTCCCCGTCGGCCGACCCGCGCTGGAGGCGCTCGGACGGTACTGGTCGAGGATCGGCCAGCCCAGCCACCCCGACCAGCCAGCGTTCCCGGGGGGACGGAGCACCGGCGGAACACTCCAGCCCTCCGAGGTCCAGACCCGGCTGAAGCGACATCTGAGGACTGCGGGGCTCGATCCGAAGCTCACCCCGCACAAGCTGCGACACAGCTTCGCCACCCACCTGCTGGACCGCGGGGCCGATCTGCGGAGCGTCCAGGAACTGCTGGGCCATGCCCGTCTGTCGTCCACGGAGATCTACACCCACGTGTCGACCGAACGTCTGAAGCGGGCCTACCAGCAGGCCCATCCCCGGGCCTAGCCGGCTCCCCCGCAGGTCATGCCCACGGGCTGCCGCGGGATCACCGGGCCTTCTCGGTCTCGAGCGCGACCCGGAGGCGCTCCGCCTCCTCGCTGAGATCCCGCAGGAGTCCGGCGACCCGCTGCGCATCGATCCCCGCACCCTCGAGCTGGGCGCACAGGGCGGCCATCCGGAGACCGCCCAGGTTGTTGGCGCTGCCCTTCAACGTATGGGCGGCGGCCTTGAGTCCGGAGGCACGGCCGGATCGGGCGGCCTCGCTGAGATCCGACAGCCGCTGCGGCAGGTCCGACAGGAACAGGTCGACCAGTTCCGCCAGCGGGTCGGGACCCGAGGGGGATCGGAGGCCCCGGAACACCTCCAGGACCGACGGATTGAGGGTCGGAACCTCCGCTCCGACGGACGGGGCAGCGACCGGCGGAGCCTCCACCCGCGGCGCCAGACCCGCCGTGCGCAGGGAGGCCTGGGTGAGCGCCCGACGCAGCCCCTCCTCGTTCAGCGGCTTCGTGAGGAAATCGTCCATCCCCACCGCCAGGCAGCGTTCCCGGTCGCCCGACATCGCGTTGGCCGTGAGCGCGATGACCACGTGCGGATGATGGCGTCCGAACTCGCCGGCCGCCTCGCGTCGACGCAGCTCCCGGGTGGTCTCGTAGCCGTCGAGCTCCGGCATCTGGCAGTCCATCAGGATGACGTCGTAGGGCTCCGAGTGGACCGCCTGGAGGACGGCCCGGCCGTTGGTGACGATGTCGGCCTGGTACCCCAGCTTGTTGAGCAGGGTCACGGCGACCTTCTGGTTCACCAGGTTGTCCTCCGCCATCAGCAGCCGGAGGGGACGGTCGAGGACCTGGCCGCCGGAGGGCGCCTGCACCGTCCGTTCCTCGGCGCTCGCGAGGGCGTCCTCGCCACGGAGGATCTGCCCCATCAGCTCGCCCAGGCGGGCACTCCGCACCGGACGCATCAGGGATCCGGCGACGCCGACGGTCCGGAGGAGTCCCGGATCGAGACGCTGTCCGACCGGTGCCATCAGGAGGACCTTGAGGCGTTCGAGTCCGGGGCGCATGTGCGCCTCGTGGGCGAAGGACAGTCCGTCGAGATCCGGCAGCTGGTAGTCCCCGATGACGGCCAGGTAGGGATCGTCGGACCCCTGGGCGGCGACGAGCCTCTGGAGGGCCTCCTGGGCGAGGTCGGTCTCGTCGGCACGGAACCCGAGCTGCGTCAGCACTTCCACGATGCCATGTCGGGTGGCCGCGTGCTCATCCACCACCAGCACCCGCGGGGCGGGCCGGCCCTCGAGCTCGGGCAGGCGGGCCGGGGCCATGCCGACCCCATCACCCTGGACACGTCCAAGCCGGACCGTGAACCAGAAGATGGATCCCTTGCCCTCGGCGCTGCTGAACCCGATCCGCCCCCCCATCCGCTCGACGAGCTGCTTGCTGATCGACAGCCCGAGACCGGTGCCGCCAAAGCGGCGGGTGGTGGACATGTCGGCCTGCTCGAAGGCGCCGAACACCGTCCGCTGGGCGGACTCGGGGATCCCGATGCCGGTGTCCTGGATCTCGGTCTGGACGACCAGCTCCCCCGGGGTGGAGTCGACGAGGGAGACCCGGAGCAGGACCTCCCCCTTGAGGGTGAACTTGATGGCGTTGACGAGCAGGTTGGTGAGCACCTGGCGGACCCGTCCCGAATCCCCGAGACATCGCGCGGGGATCCTCGGGTCGACGAAGGCCGTGAACTCCAGACCCTTGCTGAAGGCGCGCTCGGCCAGGAGTTCGCTGACGTCCTCGATCGTGTCGCGGAGACCGAACTCGACCGTGTCGAGCACCACCTTTCCGGCCTCGATCTTCGAGAAGTCGAGGATGTCGTCGATGATCGTCAGCAGCGCCTGGGCGCTGTGCTGGACCGTCTCGGCATAGTCGCGCTGCTCCGGGGTGAGCGGGGTCTCGAGGAGCGCCCGGATCATCCCCAGCACGCCGTTCATCGGGGTGCGGATCTCATGGCTGGTGTTGGCGAGGAACCGCGACTTGGCGAGGGCGTTCTGCTCGGCGGCGTCCCGCGCGGCGGCGAGGTCCTGGTTCGCCTGGCTCAGCCGTTCCTCCGCCAGCTTGCGGGCCGTGACATCCTCCACGGTGCCCTCGTAGTAGAGCAGACTCCCGTGGGAGTCCCGCACCGCCCGGGCGTTCTCGGAGATCCAGATCACCGACCGGTCCTTTCGGAACACCTGGCTCTCGAACTTGTCCACGCGGTCCGACCTCTGCAGGAGCTCCACGAACTCGTGCCGACGCTCCGGGAGCACGTAGAGCTGGTTCTCGATGTCCGTCCGGGAGTTGATCAGCTCCACCGGGGTGTCGAATCCGTAGATGCGCGCGAGCGCCTGGTTGGCGCTCAGATAGTGGCCGTCGGGCGTGGTCTGGAAGATGCCGTCGATCGCGTTCTCGACGATGCTCCGGTAGTTCGACTCCGCCTCGACGAGCTTCTCCGCCGTGCGCTTCTCCGAGGTCACATCCCAGAAGATGCCCTGCAGGCCGACCGGCTCGCCGGCGGCATCGAGCACCGGGGTCTTGATGACGTGCACCCAGTGCCGCTCCCCGTCGGGCGTGACATAGGCCTCGGTGGTCTCGAACGCCCCGCCCCGCTCGAGGACCCAGCGGTCGTCCTCCTGGTACTTCGCCGCGAGCTCGCGCGGGAAGAGGTCGAAGTCGGTGCGGCCCAGGATCTCCTCGACCGGCCGCCCGAGGGTGGCGGCGAACCTGCGGTTCACGAACGTGAAGCGCCCGCTGAGGTCCTTGCGGAGAATGTTCTGGGGAAGGCTCTCCACCAGCGTCTGGTAGAAGGCCTCGCTGCGCCGCAGCTCCTGCTCGACCTGCCGATGGGCCGCCTCCGAGGTGGCCGCGGCGGAGGACTGGTGCCGGAGGTCGAGCCGTGTCACGACCTGGTGTCCGACCGTCTGCAGGGCCGCCCGCTGACGGGAGACGAGACGTCGACCCGAGCCGTCCACGACCACAATGGCGCTGAGCACGTTGGACAGGGCGGAGAGGAGGGGCTGGACCCCCACCCAGCGGATGCCGAGCGCCGCGAGACCCGGGGGATCCCTGAGCTCCCGCCAGGCGTCGGAGGGGGACAGGCCCCGGCAGATCTGCAGGAGGGGATCGACCACACCCTCCCTCAACCCGTGCTGTCCCTCCACAAGCCACTGGTCGCCCTGGGCCAGGACGACCACCGCCGCCTCGGCATCCGTGACCTCCACGGCCAGGACCGCGAGGTCGTTCATCGACCCTCCCAGCAGACGCGAATCCCCTGTCGGCGACACCCCGGATTCCATGTCCCCACCCTCCCCGGCGGCGGCGACCGGTGTCAATGCGCGGGGCCATTGCGGTGTTTTGGCTTTGATCTTTGCCCGGCCCGACAAAGCTTGGCCCGTGCTCACGGATTTCAGGAGCGTCCACTTCATCGGTATCGGCGGCACCGCCATGGCCAGCGTCGCCGTCGCCCTGCGCGAACGCGGGTTCGACGTCACCGGCTCAGACCAGGACGTCATCTACCCCCCGATGTCCACCTTCCTCGCCTCGCGCGGGATCGTGCCCAAGGCCGGCTACTCGGAGTCCAACCTGTCCCACAAGCCCGACCTCGTGGTGATCGGCAACGCCATCTCCCGGGGCAATCCCGAGGCCGAGTACGTCCTCGAACACCGCCTGCGCTACTGCGCGCTGCCCGAGCTGCTGAAGGAATGCTTCATCCGGGGGAAGCATTCCCTCGTG
>SXGR01546946.1_pt1 | contig 10980 bp, 8 predicted proteins | sample 3174711 | NCBI WGS metagenome assembly SXGR01 (sample SAMN11356860, study PRJNA531348) | freshwater metagenome | isolation source: freshwater sample F1-60 | place: China: Fuxian Lake, Yuxi | collected 2017-12-25 | reverse complement strand
GAAACTCAAGTGCGACCTCTAGTGGTGCTCCATAAATACTCTCCTGCGAGAGCTCGCCCTGCACCAATCGAACGGCGCGCCCATCCTTCACATCAACTGCAGGCAGTAGCTCCAAAGCCTTCATAGAGAACGGCTCCAATTCTTGATGAGGGCAAGACCTGCATCACCTGATTTTTCTGGATGGAATTGCGTTGCACTCATATAGCCATCTTCTACGGCTGATATAAACCTCTCACCATATGTGCTCCATGTCTGCATCTGCCCAGGACCATCCTTCGCTGCATAGGAGTGCACGAAATAAAATGATGCATCCTCCACTCCAGCAAAGAGTTGGGAATTATCTGGAGTATCCACTGTGTTCCATCCCATGTGAGGCAGAATCTCTGCCGAAAGTTTGGATACGACCCCTGGCCAAATTCCAACGCCGCAATGCGCTTGGCCCTGTGAGTTTTCATCTCCCAATGAGAATAGGATCTGCATACCGATACAGATTCCAATAGTTGGGCGCTCTGCACTGAGGCGCATCCTGATGATATTGGCACCATCGATCGCATCTAAGCCCCTCATACAGGCAGCAAATGCACCAACACCCGGTACGACTAATCCATCAGCTTCGAGGGCGACCTTCGTATCTGAAGTGAGAACTACATCAAAACCACTTGTTGCAAATGCACGTTGCGCCGATCGTAGATTGCCAGAACCATAGTCAAGAATTGCGATCAAAGAGAGCCCTTAGTCGATGGAATACCCGCTACTCGGCCATCGCGTGAGACAGCATCACGCAGTGCACGAGCTACCGCTTTGAACTGGGCCTCGAAAACATGGTGGGCATTGCGTCCTTCTAATACACGGATGTGCAGAGCTATGTGGGCCTCAGCAACGATTGATTCCCAAATGTGCTTACCCATGGTCGTATCAAAACTTCCGATCAGTTCAACAATCTCGGGCTGGCGATGCACAAGATAAGGACGCCCAGATAGGTCAACGGCTGCCTGAACAAGGACCTCATCGAGTGGGACCATTGAATCACCAAATCGACGGATTCCAACCTTGTCCCCTAGTGCCTGGCGTAAAGCCTGTCCAAATGCAAGCGATGTATCTTCAACGCTATGGTGCGAGTCCACATCGATATCTCCGCTTGTCTTCACAGTCAAGTCAAAGCCCGAGTGCTTACCAAGTTGGGACATCATGTGATCGAAGAACGGAACACCTGTCGAGACATCGATGACACCTTGGCCATCTAGGTTGAGTTCGACTAGGACATGTGACTCTTTGGTCTTTCGTTCGATTCGCGCAGTTCTCATGGCTCTCTCTCTCTCTTTCTTTCTACAGAACTTCTTTTAGGGCTTTTATGAACGCTTTATTCTCTGCCTCATTGCCGATACTCACACGAAGATAAGAGGATAATCCCACATCTCGAATCAGAACTCCCTTTTCTAGCAGAGCCCTCCACAACTGTGGAGCAGTCTTGCTAAAGCCGGTGAAGAGGATGAAATTAGCCCCACTCGGGCGAGTAGTCAGACCCAAAGCCTTGAGCTGGCTCACTAACCCTTCACGTGCAGTAATGAGGGTTTCGACGTTACCCAAAAGCTCTTCACGATAATCGAGGGCAACGCGTGCGACCGCTTGTGTTATCGAACTCAAGTGATAAGGCAATCTAACGAGCATCATGGCATCGACCACGCGTGGATCAGCCACGAGATAGCCCAGTCGAGCTCCAGCAAAGGCGAATGCCTTACTCATGGTTCGGATAATCACGACATGAGGGTGTGCGCCGATGAGAGTCACGGCAGATCTCTCTGATGAGAACTCAGCATATGCCTCATCAACTATCAGTAACCCACCATGTCCTGCAACCACGATTGCGAGCTGACTAATCTCTTCGATTGAGATCGCATCACCTGTTGGATTGTTGGGTGTCGTTAGAAAAGTCAATGTTGGTTTATGTTGAATAATCTGTGATTTAGCCATATCAAAGTTAAATGTGAGATCCAGGTTACGACTACCATCAATCCAAGCCGTACCTGCTACCTTAGCAATGAGAGGATGCATCGAATACGAGGGCGTGAAACCAATCGCGCTGGCCCCACCAAAGGCAAGAAAAAGAGATTGGATGATCTCATTACTCCCATTGGCAGCCCAAATATTGGAGTCTGTAATTTGTATGCTACTTACATCATTGATGTATGAAGACAAAGCGATGCGCAGATGTGTTGCATCTCGATCTGGATAGCGATTGAGTGTCATTGCGACCTTCTCCACTGCTTGCGCGATTGCCGATTGTAAATCTGGTGATGGGGGATATGGATTCTCATTCGTATTCATCGCTGCATCTGCGGGTACTTGAGGTGCGCCATAAGGAGATAGAGGAGTTAAATCAGCTCGCAATGGAAGCCATGTTGGCCAGCTCATCATGAACTCTCCAGTCGCGCCGACATTGCCTCACCATGGGCGGGTAAATCCTCTGCATTAGCCAAAGTGATCACAGTGGGGACCGTGTCAAGGAAGGAGGACTTGTTGTACTCAATGAAGTGCAATCCTCGAAGAAAACTCTGTACGGACAGCCCACTTGAGTGACAGGCACACCCTCCAGTAGGAAGAACATGGTTAGAACCTGCCGAATAATCACCGAGTGATACCGGTGAATAGCGTCCAATGAAGACAGCGCCAGCGTTTCGAATTTTCTCTGAATCACTCCGAGCATTGATGGTGTGAATCTCAAGGTGCTCGGCGGCATACGCGTTGACAACATCTAGGCCCTGCTCGATGGAGTCAACGAGCACAATCGCAGATTGTCGGCCTGATAAAGCCTCACGAATTCGCTCTGCGTGCTTGGTTGTGGCAATACGCCGTTTCAACTCCTCCAGTACTGCATCAGCCAAATCCAGGCTATCGGTCACTAAGACCGCGGCGGCAATCACATCATGCTCGGCCTGACTGATTAAGTCAGCGGCAACATCGCCTGGAATTGCGCTCTTATCGGCCAAGATGGCAATCTCAGTCGGTCCTGCCTCTGAATCAATCCCGATAACACCGCGCAGAGCACGTTTGGCCGCGGCAACGTAGATGTTGCCCGGACCTGTAACTAGGTCACATTTTTGAGATAAGCCCTCCATGCCATAGGCAAAGAGTGCAATCGCTTGGGCTCCCCCGATGGCATAGACCTCGGTTATGCCAAGGAGTGCACACGTTGCCAAGATCGTCGGATGAGGCAGTCCACCAAATTCTCTCTGTGGTGGAGATGCAACGGCAATAGATTCAACCTGCGCGATCTGAGCTGGAATCACATTCATCATAACGCTGCTGGGATACACGGCCCGGCCACCGGGTACATATAACCCAACACGATCCACTGGAATCCATTTTTCAGTCACCACCCCACCATCAACAACTACGGTCTTAGTGTGTGTGCGAACTTGGTCGTGATGTACTTTTCTAATTCGAGAGATCGAGAGCTCTAGAGCTGTGCGTACTTGGGCATCAAGTTGATCAAGGGCCGACGTGAGCGCACTAGGTGCAACACGAATACTCGGCGGTCTGACTCCATCAAACTCTTGGGCCAGGTCAAATAAATCAGATTCAGTCCCATCGTGCACTCGCTTCAAAATCGGCTCAACGACACCCATCGCGGCCTCGATATCGAGAGCTGCCCGAGGAAGCTCTCGTTGGTAGGCCGCTTTACTCAAAGCCCTACCGCGCAGATCTAACAAGCGAATCATGGGACAAAGTGTAACGGGCGATACAGAAGGGCTGGCGCTGGATTAACTTATGGGACTAGACCAGGCAGTTTGGACCCAAGATTGATTTCAAATCTGCGCTCAAACTCGGTGATGCACTTATGAGGGCATCGATCTTCATGAATGTACTGCTGCCATTATCGCGAAGCTGTAGATGAACCTCACGCTTGCCAGGATGTGAGCGCAAGATCTCCTTGATGCGCTCCACAATAGGAGGCGTGCACTGTGAGATGGGAAGAGAGATGACGAGAGGGCCTCTTGGCCCCATAGAGATATCAGGCATCGACATCTCTAGCGCTGTGAAACGTAGAGCATCATCCCGCCGATCCACGCGACCACGGACAGTAACGATTCGATCTTCAGTCAGAGTCATCGCATATTGATTATAGGTATTGGCGAAGAAAAGAACTTCCAATGAACCCTCAAGATCTTCAACTGTAACAACGGCCCACGAAGCCCCTGCACGCGAGACTTTACGAGTGATACCTGTGATGAGTCCCCCGATAGTGACGATTGCCTCACTTTGAGCACCATCACCAACGAGTTCACTTATGCTCATATCAGTATTGGCGCGCAAAATATGCTCAACACCAAGAAGTGGATGATCAGATACATAAAGCCCTAACATCTCTCGCTCATAACTAAGAAGCATCGCCTTATCCCACTCGCCTTTTGGAATCTCTAAATCCAGAGCCGCTACCTGACTGATGGATTGCTCCCCAAATAAATCAAATTGGCCAATCGCTTCTGCTCGCTTTGTTTCAATGACGGAGTCAATCGCTTCGAGATAAATGGCCATGAGACCTTTTCTTGTGACACCCATCGACCCAAAAGCGCCTGCCTTAATAAGAGATTCGATTGTCTTCTTATTACAGACTTGAGCATCGACCTTCCCTAAAAAATCACCAAATGATGTAAATCTGCCCTTGGATTGACGGGCAAGTTTGATCGATTCAACGACCCCCTCACCAACGTTACGAATAGCAACTAGGCCAAAACGAATATCTTTTCCGCGCGGGGTGTACTCGGCATCGGATTCATTAATATCTGGCTCAAGAACTTTTATTCCCATCCGGCGGCACTCACTCAGATACAACGCCGATTTGTCCTTATCATCACGAACACTTGTTAGAAGTGCGGCCATGTATTCAGTTGGATAGTTTGCCTTAAGATGTGCTGTCCAATATGAGACAACTCCATAACCAGCTGAGTGAGCTCGGTTGAAAGCGTAATCAGAGAATGGGATCAAAACATCCCATAGGCGTTTGATCGCCATTGTCGAATACCCATTTTCTTTCATCCCTGCCTCAAAGGGTCCGTACTCTTTATCCAGGATCTTCTTATCCTTTTTACCCATGGCCTTGCGAAGAAGATCTGCGCGGCCGAGTGAAAAGCCAGCGACTTTTTGCGCTATCGCCATAACTTGCTCCTGGTAGACGATAAGGCCATAGGTATCATCGAGAATCTCTCTTAGTGCATCGATGAGTTCGGGATGGATCGCCTCAACTGGTTTGCGCTTGTTCTTGCGATCGGCATAGTTATTGTGTGCATTCTCACCCATAGGCCCCGGACGATAGAGTGCAATCACAGCTGAGATATCGGCGAAGGAATCGGGTGACATCGCACGAAGTAGTGCACGCATAGGGCCACCATCTAGTTGAAAAACACCCAAAGTGTCTCCACGAGATAGGAGTTCATATGTCTTCTTATCATCGAGAGTCAAATCCTCCAACACGACCAACTTGTTTTGATTTGATTTGATATTCCCGAGTGCATCATCTAGCACTGAGAGATTTCGAAGGCCCAGAAAATCCATCTTGAGAAGACCTATAGCCTCACAGGCCCCCATATCGAACTGGGTGATGATCGCCCCATCTGCCTCACGGCGATGAATTGGGATTACATCCAATAAGGGTTCACGCGAGAGAATCACTCCTGCGGCATGGACTCCCCACTGGCGCTTTAATCCCTCAAGGCCACGAGCAGTATCGACTACTCGTTGCGAATCAGGATCCGACTCATAGAGTGTTCGGAACTCACCTGCCTCCCCATATCGTTCATTCTTTGGGTTGAATATCCCGTTCAGGGAAATATCTTTACCCATGACCGATGGTGGTAACGCCTTAGTGAGTTTTTCACCGATGACATATGGATACCCCAGAACACGTGTCGAATCTCTGATTGCCTGCTTGGACTTGATTGTTCCGTAAGTAATAATCTGCGCAACACGGTCCTCACCATACCTACTTGTTGCATATCGAATCATTTCTCCACGTCTGCGTTCATCAAAATCCAAATCGATATCAGGCATCGAGATACGTTCTGGATTGAGGAAGCGCTCAAACAAAAGTCCATGCTCAAGAGGATCTAAACCTGTGATACCAAGTGCATATGCCACTAAAGAGCCGGGGGCCGAACCACGGCCCGGTCCCACACGGATTCCTACCTGCTTTGCATGAGCGACCAAGTCGGCGACAACTAGAAAGTAGCCAGGAAAACCCATCGCCTTCATCACGCCTAACTCATAAGCAAGGCGTTCATTGTGCTGGGAGGTCAGGCGAAGGCCCATCCGTGCGATTAATCCACGTTCGGCCTCCTTTTTGAGCCAAGAGTCCTCACTCTCTCCATCTGGCACTTCAAACTTAGGCAATAGATTCTCACCCTCACGCAGTGTGACGTTGCAGCGCTCAGCTATCAATAAGGTGTTATCACAGCTTTGTGGGATCTCTTTGAAGAGCTCTCGCATCGCAGCTGGACTCTTCACAAAAAAACTATCGTTATCAAATTTGAATCTCTTGGGGTCTGCAAGTGTTGATCCAGATTGGACACAGAGCAATGCCTCATGGGCAGGGGCATCTGATTGCAACGTATAATGCAGGTCATTCGTTGCAAGAAGGGGTAGGCCAAGTGCTTTACTCAGTTTGAGCAGGTCGGCTCTGACTCGAGACTCAACCTCGATGCCATGATCCATGATCTCCACATAAAAATTTTCGACACCGAAGATATCTCGAAAATCACTGGCCGCCTTGAGTGCACCGTTGTAATCATCCATACGGAGTCGGGTTTGCACTTCTCCTGCCGGGCATCCTGTTGTTGCGATAAGACCCTGTGAATACTGCGAAAGGATCTCACGGTCCATACGTGGCTTGTAGTAATAGCCCTCGAGGGAGGCTAAGGATGAGAGTCGAAAGAGATTACCTAAGCCGAGATTGTCCTTGGCCAGAATCGTCATGTGCGTATAGGCCCCACCACCTGATACGTCATCCTCCCCGCCTTGGGCCCATTGAATTCGCTTCTTATCAAAGCGAGATTCTGGTGCGACATAGGCCTCAATACCGATAATTGGCTTCACGCCTGCCTTCTTTGCGCCTTTGTAAAAATCAAAGGCTCCGAATACATTCCCATGATCAGTCATCGCGATTGCAGGCATCTCCTGGCGCACAACCTCGTTCATGAGCTCTTCAACGCGGGCAGCGCCATCGAGCATGGAGTACTCGGTGTGTACGTGTAGATGAACGAAGTTATCAGAACCCATATTTAATCTAAGGCTATTGCTTACGGCAGGACCGCATCAGATAGCAACGCCACAGAGGCCTGCAAATCTGCTGGATAGGGGGCAGAAAACCTCATGGCAGCTCCATGAATGGGATGTTTGAATCGAAGCTCCTTTGCATGTAGCCACGGGCGCGCCATGGCCAAACTCTTCGCAAGAACCGGATCTGCGCCATAAGTGATATCCCCGACCAATGGATGCTTCAGAGCTGAGAAATGAACACGAATTTGATGAGTACGCCCCGTCTCTAGTTCGACTTGAACGAGGGATACCCCTCGGTAAAACTCAAGCACCTCGTAGTGCGTGATCGACTCTTTGCCCGTCCCCACGACTGCAAAACGATGGTCCTCTTTGGGATGACGATCAATAGGAGCATCAATCGTGCCTATTGGTGGATCCATGTGCCCTTGGACGAGTGCGTGATAGATCTTTTCAACTGTGCGAATCCGGAAGGCATCCTTCATCACGGTATATGCACGATCGCTCTTTGCAACAATCATCAACCCACTTGTCCCCACATCCAAACGATGCACGATGCCAGCGCGCTCGGCGGCACCACTAGTCGAAATAATGAATCCAGCGGCGCTGAGTGCACCAACGACCGTTGCTCCAGTCCAACCAGGACTTGGATGAGCTGCAACACCAACTGGTTTGTTGATGACGAGGATATCCTCATCTTCATGAACGATCTCCAGATTCTCAATTGGGGTGAGCGGGATGGCAATGGCATTGATCGGGGCTGGTAAGAGAACTTCGATAAGCTGCCCTGCACTTACGCGTTCGGATTTGAGCATTATGCGCCGCGAGGTTGTGATCTCTCCATCCTCTAGAAGTTTGACCACCGCAGTGCGCGATAGCCCTAATACACGGGTCAGTGCACTATCAATTCGCTCTCCAGCAACTCCCTCAGGTACCGCCAATGTCCGCAGTTCTCGATTACTCATGAGATCACATTCGTCTTTGAGATCGGGGGGATATTACGTATCGTCAAAATCATAGACAGGGCCGCAGCACAAACAATGGCACAGTCGGCGATGTTAAAGACGGGCCAGCGCGGAAGCTGCATCCAGTCAATGACATGCCCGCGTAGAAAACCAGGCTCTCGGAATATACGATCCATGAGATTGCCCAACACCCCACCCATCACAAGTCCTAAGACGACCGACCAGCCTTTTGATGATATCTGTGGAGCAAAATAGACAATCACGACTAACACGGCGATTCCAAATATAGATAGAAAAAGCGTTGCATTCGTTGCCAATGAGAATGCCGCTCCGGGATTTCGCACGAAGGTCAATTGGAAAAAACTTCCAAGGATCTTCAAGGGTTCACGGTTAGCCAGTTGATTTACTGCCCAGGCCTTAGTTGCTAAATCGAGGATCCAGATGAACCAGGCAACACCTAAGAGTGTTCGCCACCTTTGCACTGTTAGCGCCGTTCTTCCTTCTGCTTACAAAGCATGCACAGAGTCGCACGCGGAAAGACCTGCAGGCGAGCCTTTCCAATTGCGTTACCACACTCCTCACATGAGCCGTAGCGCTTTGAGTCGATTCGATCCAGGGCACGCTCTGTTTGTAAGACCATATCGCGTGCATTAATCACAAGAGACATCTCATGTTCGCGCTCAAAGGTCTTCGTGCCTGCATCGGCCTGATCATCTCCGGCTCCTTCACCCGACTCTTGGATGAGTGAATCCATCTCGAGCTCGACGACAATGAGTTCACGGCGTAGGCGCTCTAACTCTTTAGCGATGTCCGCACGGATTATTTTCAACTCTGCAACCGTCCATGGAGTCTCTGAATCACTCACAACGATAGGTGTCGGCGCACTTTTGATCGGTTTCAAGGCCGGTACTTTCTTGCCACTTTTGATAGGGCGAGGTGGGGGTGGCATGACGAGGCGGCGCTCTTCTATGACTGGAGCAAAAACCGGTGCACTCACGGTAGAGACCGAGACTGTTTGGGACTTCTCATCTACGGTTAAGGTCGTCTTGCTCGTAGATGCCTTACCGCCGGCCTTCTTGACTGGTATGGATTTTACTGCGCTTTTTTTAGCTACGCTTTTTTTGGCTACGCTTTTTTTGGCTACGCTTTTTTTGGCTACGCTTTTTTTGACCGCTGGCCTCTTGGCTACCGGTTTTTTTGAGCCCACTTTTTTGAAGGCCTTCCCAACCTTTTTGATGATCCCTCTTTTGGCAGGCCGTTTCTTTGCAGCCTTTTTTAGAGCCGATTTCTTTGCTGGCTTCTTAGGCATGACGCGAACCCTAATCCGATTGCCCCGTCTATACCAACTGCGCCACGAGGATTTTGGCGCCACCTATGGCCTAGACTTAGCCTTGCTAACTTACAACGGGCGCTGACGGGGACATCACCTCACGAGCCCGCTGGAAGAAGTGAGTTTACGCTCATCTAGAACCGGCCAAGTTAGCACTTCAAGCGGCGCGAGAAAAAGCGCAAGGCGGGTGGTACCGCGAGCTCTGCACAGGCAGAGATCGTCCCTCCAAAGAGTTGAGTCTATTTGGGGGTTTCGCTTCTGATGCCATTTCGTGCCATCTCTGCAGCGGTGGACTTGCCTGCACTCGAACACGGGATCTTAAAATTCTGGCGCGAGAACGATATTTTTCACAGTTCAGTTCAAGCGCGCTCTGGCTTAGCTCCATGGAGTTTCTATGAAGGACCTCCCACTGCCAATGGTATGCCTGGCACACATCACATTGAGGCACGTGTTTTCAAAGATATCTTTCCACGCTTTCAGACGATGAAGGGCCGATTCGTCACTCGCAAAGCTGGATGGGACTGCCACGGATTGCCCGTTGAGATCGCAGTTGAGAAGGAGCTGGGCTTTAACGGCAAAGGCGATATTGAAGGATTTGGTGTGGCGGCATTCAATGAAAAGTGCCGAGAGTCTGTGCAACGACATGTCAGCGCTTTCAGCGATATGACCGACCGTATGGGGTTCTGGGTAGATTTCAATCAGGCTTACTGGACTATGTCCCCTGAATACATTGAGAGCGTATGGTGGTCACTCAAGGAGATCTGGAAAAAAGGGCTTCTCGTCCAAGACCACCGTGTTGCTCCTTACTGTCCGCGATGCGGAACTGGCTTGTCAGATCATGAGCTGGCCCAAGGCTATGAGAGCGTTGTCGATCCCTCCGTATATGTCCGATTCCCAGTCACATCGGGTGAATTAGCCGCTCTCAAAGCCTCACTTCTTGTCTGGACAACGACTCCCTGGACTCTAGTCGCTAATACTGCAATTGCCGTGCACCCCGATGTGCAGTACGTCGTGGTTGAATCAACGGTCGATGGCTCCAGTGAGGTACTCATCGTTGCCGAAGCGCTTCTAGAGAGCGTCAAGGGTGATAAAAGGATCCTCAAAAAAATACTGGGAAGAGATTTAGAACGTATTACATACGCTCGCCCCTTTGATTACGTTGAGATTCCAGATGCTCATTACGTCGTACTGGCAACCTATGTCACCACAGAGGATGGGACGGGATTGGTCCATCAATCCCCGGCCTTTGGTGCCGATGATCTAGCCGTCTGTAAGGTCTACGGCCTGCCTGTTGTAAATCCCATCGCACCCGATGGAGTCTTCCTTCCCGAACTACCAGTTGTTGGTGGTAGTTTCTTCAAAGATGCCGATAAGGCTCTGGTAAAAGAGTTAGCCAAGAGTGGTGCTCTGTATAAG
>SXGR01388371.1_pt1 | contig 10981 bp, 8 predicted proteins | sample 3174711 | NCBI WGS metagenome assembly SXGR01 (sample SAMN11356860, study PRJNA531348) | freshwater metagenome | isolation source: freshwater sample F1-60 | place: China: Fuxian Lake, Yuxi | collected 2017-12-25 | reverse complement strand
CGAGTCGTTTGAAGATGCCGCTGTAGCCGTCGAAATGAACCGGCTCTACGTCAACATCAAAGTGGATCGAGAGGAGCGGCCTGATATCGATCAAATTTATCAAACCGCGCATCACATGCTGACGCGGCGCAATGGCGGCTGGCCGCTGACGATGTTTTTGATGCCCGATGGCACGCCGTTTTTTGGCGGCACGTATTTTCCCAAGACCCCGCGTTACAACATGCCGGGATTTCTCGATTTACTGCCGCGTATCGCGCAGGCGTATCAAGCGCAGCGCTCAGAAATTATTCAACAAAATCAATCACTTAGAAATGCACTCGCAGGCACAGTGCCGCAGGTCGCGGATAGCGGCGCGTTCTCACGAGCGCCACTCGACGCGGCACGGACCGAATTCGCTCAGGTGTTCGACCGCGAGCACGGCGGCATCGGGCGTGCACCGAAATTTCCGCATCCGTATGAGCTGGCTTTTTGTCTACGGCGGCATGCAGTGGACGGCGACACAACGGGCCTCGAGATCGCCCACACCACGCTCACGCAGATGGCCGAAGGCGGCATCTATGATCATTTGGGTGGCGGGTTTGCGCGCTACAGCGTGGATGACACCTGGACCATTCCGCACTTCGAGAAAATGCTTTACGACAACGGACCGTTGCTGGCGCTGTATTGCGATGCATGGCGGGTCACGCAAGCGCCGCGCTACAAAACCGTGTGCGCGGAAACTGCCGCGTGGGTGATGCGTGAGATGCAATCCCCGGTGAACGCAAATGAGGGCGGTTACTACTCCTCGTTCGACGCCGACTCGGAGCACGTCGAAGGCAAGTTTTACGTGTGGACACCGGATGAAGTGAAAGCGCTACTCGCACCGGAGGAATACGCGGTGGCGGCGCCGCACTACGGGCTTACGGGCCCGGTGAATTTCGAGGGCGAACACTGGCATTTGCGTGTCGCTCAACCGTTACCAGTGGGCAGTGAAGCCGTATTCGAATCCGCCCGCGCCAAACTGCTGGCGGCACGCAACCTGCGGGTGTGGCCGGGCCGCGACGACAAAATCCTGACGAGCTGGAACGCGCTGATGATCAAGGGTATGGCGCGCGCTGCGCGGGTGTTCGATGAACCGGCGTGGTTGGCTTCCGCGCAGCATGCGCTGGATTTCATGCGACGAACGCTGTGGCGCGATCAACGTTTGCTGGCGACTTATAAAGACGGCAAGGCGCATTTAAATGCCTATCTCGACGACTACGCGTTTTTGCTCGATGCCCTGCTGGAACTGATGCAGGCCGCTTTTCGTGCGGATGATCTCGCGTTCGCGCAGGTGCTGGCCGAGCGGCTGCTCGATCAGTTTGAAGATAAAGAACATGGCGGCTTTTTCTTCACCAGTCACGATCACGAAAAACTCATTCATCGCAACAAACCCGGTTTCGACAACGCCACGCCGTCGGGCAACGGCATTGCAGCATTCGCGCTGCAACGGCTGGGGCATTTGATCGGCAAACCCCGTTACATCGATGCAGCGGAACGCGCGATACGCCTCTTTTACGGCGCAATGCAGCGCCAGCCCAGCGCCTTTGTCAGCCTGCTCACGGCCATGGAAGAGGCGCTGACGCCGCCGCGCATTGTGATCTTGCGTGGCGACACGGACACCTCGCGCCAGTGGCAGCACGCGCTTGCGGCGCGTTACCGCCCGGATACACTGATCATCGCCTTGCACAGCGACGTGGCTGGTCTGCCATCCGCGCTGGCCAAGCCCGCTCCGGCGAGCAGTTCACAGGGCGTCAACGCGTGGCTTTGCATGGGCGTTAGTTGCTTGCCGCCTGTTGCGGATTTAGGCACAATCGAGCGCTTGCTGGATCAGGGCGACATAAAAAACTGAATTAAAACAAATACTTACAGCACAACTTAGGAAAATGAATATGAAACGTTTAGTCGCGGCCAGTGCCGCCACCTTGGGCCTCATGCTTGCGGGCGATGTTCAAGCCGACGAAAAACTGGCGCAGACCAACGGCTGCATGACCTGCCATCAGATCGATAAGAAAGTCCTCGGCCCGGGCTTCAAGGAAATCGCCAACAAGTATCGCGGCCAGGCTGGCGCCGAAGCCAATTTGATCAAGAAAGTGAAGGAAGGCGGCAAGGGTGCCTGGGGCGACATGGTGATGCCGCCCAACGCGCACGTTAAAGATGCCGATATTGCCGCTATCGTGAAGTGGACGCTGGCGCTGAAGTAGCCGCTGCGCGCAGTTCAGACAGGCGCCAACAAAAAGCCGGGCTTCGTGATGAAGCCCGGCTTTTCTATTTGTGGCGTTTAATGGGATGTCGGCTAAGCTCTGGGCTGCCGGATATCCCTTCACAGTCGTTCCCGCGCAGGCGGGAACCCGTAACACAGTCGCTCTTTCCACCACCCCATCGGTTCCCGCCTGCGCGGGAACGACGGAAGTTGGGATGTTTACGTTCGAGGGGACAAGTCCTAAAAAAACACCAGCGCCCGCATTTCGATGCTTTGCCGTGGCTCGGCGTTCGGCGTTGTTGATGGGTCAACAAACGCGGTGTGCGCAGTGAAGCGTGCGCGGCCGTCCTTGGCCGAATCGTAGACCTTGAATACAAACGCCTCGTCGCGCGCCATTCTTGGAAAATAAATCCAGCGGTGTTTGGGGTTATAGGCGAGGCGATAGGTTTGCCCGACGCGATTTGGATAGCGCCGCTCCGCAACGAGCAAATCTTCGGGCGCGATGGTGCGCGCGTCCACCATCGCCAGCGGGTTGGATTCAATCGGTTTGTTGATTGCGCGCCACACCTGAATAATCGCAAAGCGCTTTTGCAGCAACGTCTCGGCCTCATCCGGCAGCAAATCGCGCACGCGCTGCGGGCCCGACCATTCGGTGTAATCGTTGTGCGCGGAAATCACCGGCTCGCGGATCAGCTTTTCCTGCCGCTCCGAATCGTTGCCCGAGCGCAGCGTGTGATCGAAAATCACCGCGCGCGTGCCGCCGGATTCGCGTTTGATCAGCGCTTCAACTTCCGGGTAATACACCGCTTTCAGCTCCGCTTCGTTGAAAAAACTTTTCATCGCGGTTTTGTGTTCGACGAACGTGAAGCCTGCCTCCTCGAGTTTGAAGGTGTTTGCGATGGGGCGGCCATTTTCCATAGCCATGCTGCGCGGCTCTATGGTGCCCACGCGGTGGCGCTCAAGATTGCCGTGAGCAAACGTTTCGTTCACCAGCGATTCGCCGTTTTTCAGCGTGTAGGGAATATCGACCAGCATCTGCGGATGGGGGGCGTTCATGGGGTGCCTCTTGCGGGGTTTCGCGTTGGAAATGGCAAAGCCTAGAGTACGCAATGGCACGCGGTCAAATCGCGGAGGCCGCCGGGCGTGATGCAATGACCGGCGAAGTCAAAAAATATAATAAAAACAATATCTTATAAATAAGGCGCCCTGTAGTGGTGTGATTAACTAGACCCCCTTTGGTTTCTTGACGTAAGCCAAAAGCACGAAAACGATCACAACGGCCAAGGCAATCAACTTAACCACTGCCGCCAGGGACATAACGACCGCAACTACTCCCGCGACAAAGTTGGAGTGCGCGAGCATACCTATCACCAAAAGCGTCAGCAGATTCTCTGCCACGTCCGCCAGCACCAGTACCAATAAAGAGTGGCCAACCCGATTGAGCCAAAGCCGCTCGGGTCTGTTTGTCCGGGTCAATCCGGCCATACGAGCAAACGCCTTGACAAAAAACCACGAGAAAGCATACGCATAGCAACCGATGAACACAAAATCGACAGTCAACGCGGCGAACGGCGAACGAAACCGAGTGAATCCGCCAAGACCTGTTTCGTCCGACCACCAAGTGAGTTGCCACGCCGCGAAAGCGGTATTAGCTTGCGCGAATTCAGGCAAGCGCGCGGCGGCACGCACAAGATCGTCAAACCCACTCGAGCCGCCCTCCCACGGCACAAGAGACTGCCCCATGGCGAAGTAAGCCAGCACGCCAAACAACGTCAGGATAATCAGCAATCCATAAGGCCGCGTTTGCACCCAAACGGTGTTGTCCGGGAAGCGCATCGCTGTTGCCGTCACGCTTGCATGTTCTTCGGGGGTCACCAGAACAGGTTCTCTGCCATCAACTGCCACGTGCGAGGGGTCACGTAACCGCAACCCCGCGACGGCCCACAGGCAAGTGGAGTAGGGCACGGCGTGTATCTTGCCTGCTTCTTTCGTGAGCTGTGCGCGCCGCGATTCTTGCCACGCCGCCTCAATCGCCGATTCGTCGCGCAAATCGCGCCCGCCATAACACAGTCGCAGGCCCTGCTCCAACTTCGCCGCTTCCGCCAGCAGCCACACCAAGGGTTTGTCCGAAAGCGCTGATGCCTCCGCGGCATAGCCACCACCCACATCACAGTGCGACCCGCGAAACCACAGCTGTTTCATGGTTTGCCCGGTGTTCTTGAAATCGCCATTTGCGTCGGTGTAGGGTCGCGGCAAAAAAGGTGCGCGATGCTCATCCAGCGCGAGGGCCTGCCGCACGTGCTGAAATTGCTTGCCCTGAATGGTGGGCAGCGCGGTAATCTTTAGATCAAATGGCGGCATGCCCACCGAGGCGACGGTGTCCCACACGCCGACAAAACGTATGGGCACTTGCTGTTGGACCTCCGAGCAAAACGATTCCTTGATTTGCGCAGTGGTCAACTTGTTCCGTTCTTTGTCCTCGTCGCTGTCGCGACGTGAAAAGTACACGTGCAGGAGGGTTGGCACCATGCATTCCATGCTAGGACGAAGAATTCCGAATTGATTCACCAGCCCAGCGATACAGCGCGCGGTAAACGCGCCTCGCGAGAACCCAAAAAAATAGATCTGGTCGCCAGGCCGATAACTACGCATGAGAAAAAGATAAGCCTCGGCGATGTTTTCGTAGATACCCCGGCCAAGCGCCAACCCCTCCACGCGCCCATAGAACCGGCGTGCCTTGTCCCACAGGGTTGTCCCGGGCAGCTCTCCAGCGTTGCCGACGCCCGGATCGTAGAACAATACCTGGTTGTTGTTGTCGGGCGTGAGAAGCTTCAGCATCTTGACGACATTGGTGTCTTCTTTTCCGCCGGTGACGTTGTTGTTAGTCCCATCGCTGCAAATAATCAGTTGGCGCGCATCGGCCATCTTGTGGCCCTCCCAAGGTGAACGCGGCTTTTCGCCGATCTGGGCTTGACTTTACCGCACCGGGGCTAACGGTCCCTGTGAACTATTTACATCAAGCTGACAAGGGTGGCGCGCGCAAAGTCATAGCGAGCGCTGCGCAATGGCGGTGCTGTGTTGCGGGCACGGTTTTAGTCGTGGATAGACAAATCACCGACTTACTGGCGCCAGCGTGGCAACCAGAAAATATGAAAATTATTCAATGGTAAAACCATAAGTTACAAAATTACTCGACGGTCAATGCCGCTGCTCGCCGCCTCCATCAGTTCACCTGCAAACCGATTTCCTTCACGATGGCCGCAAACGCTGCGACATCCGCGCGCAGCTTCTTGTCATGTTCTTCCGGCGTACGCGGCGTGATGTGGAACGCCACGTTGGCGAGCCGCTCGCGTATGTCGGGCATGGCGAGGATGCGGCCGACCTCCTTGCTCAATTGCTGCCGGATAGCCATCGGCGTACCCGCGCGCACGACTATCGCCTGCGCGCCCATCGGTTTCCAGCCCGGCACCACGTCAGCCGCCGCCGGTACGTTTGGGAGACCGGGCACGAGTTGCACTAGCGGGATCAGCTTGCCGTCCTGAATCAGCGGCATCGCCGCCGTTAACCCGGTCGAGCTGAAATGCGTACGCCCGGTTGAGGCCTCGAGCAACGATTCGACACTGCCCTTGAAGCTGACGGGCTTGGCCTTGATACCGGCGAAATATTTGAAGCGCTCCGCCGTCAGGTAATCGGCGCCGCCGGGAACACCCGTCGCATTCAACATCTTGCCGGGCCGCGCGTTCGCGTATTCGACCAGCTCTTTGAGCGACTTTACCCCCAAGCCGGGCCCCACAACGACCACCACGTTGGAATAGCCGATTTCGGTGACACCGGCAAAATCCCTCAGCGTGTCGTAGGGCAGGTTGCGCGAAACCGCTGGTTGAATGGCGAGGGCCGGGGAAGCCAGCAACAGCGTATAGCCATCCGGCGTCGACTTCGCCACAACGTTATAGGCAATCACGCTGCCGGCGCCAGGGCGGTTTTCGACTACCACGGGCTGCTTCCAGATGTCGCTGAGCTTGTTGCCGATCAGCCGCGCGAGCACGTCCGGAGAGGATCCGGCCGTGCCGCCAACGATGATGCGTATCGGCTTGCTGGGGTAACGCTCGGCTGCAAACGCCACGGCATGACCTGCGATTAATGCACATCCAGCCACGGCTGACGCAATCCATCGAATGGCTTTCATGACAGTTCTTCCTAGTGTTTGACGGAATTATGCGCGAAAAGACGCGTACAATCCGCAGCTACGATGAAAATTTCGTAGGCAACGGAGCGCACACGATGGTGAAAAAACAACCCCTCGGCTTTATTGGTTTGGGCGTAATGGGCTCGCGCATGGCGCGGCGTTTGCTGGACGCCGGCTACCCACTGGTGGTGCATGACATCAACCCGGCGGCGGTGAAGGCGCTGGTCAAGGCGGGCGCGCAGGTGGCAAAAAGTGCGCGCGAGGTGGCGGATCGTGCGGGCGTTGTATTTGCCAGTGTACCCTCGCCGCAGGTGCTGCGTGAGATTGCGCTGGGCGTGAATGGGATAATTCACGGCAAGGCGATCAAGACGCTGGTGGATCTGTCCACCACCGGTTCAGCGATGGAAAAAGAAGTCACGGCAGGGCTGGCGAAACGTCGCATTACGTTGATCGACGCGCCGGTGTCGGGCGGCGCCACGGGTGCCGAGAAAGGCACGCTGGCGGTGATGGTGGCGGGCAAGGCCGCGACCGTGGCGAATTTCCGTGACATCTTTGCCGTGTTGGGCAAGGTGTTCATCGCGGGCGACACGCCTGGTCAGGCGCAGTTGATGAAACTGCTGAACAACATGCTGTCGCAAACTGCGCTGGCGATGAGTCTCGAAGCGTTTGCGGCGGGCGCCAAGGCGGGGCTGGATCTCGATACGATGGCTGCGGTGATCAACGCCGGCAGCGGACGCAACACCGCGACCGAAGACAAAATTCCGCGTTGTGTACTGACACGCAGCTTCGATTTCGGCTTTCCCATTGCCAGCGCGTGCAAGGACATCGGGCTGGCAATCGAGGAATGTCAGGCGTTGGGCCTGCCCATGATTGTTGGCAGCGCCGCGCGCCAGCTGTGGCAATTTGCCTACAACCAGGGCGGCGGCAAGCGCGACATGACTGAACTGATCACCTATATCGAGCCGTGGGTGGGCGTCACGGTACGCGGCAAGGCGGCACGTAAAATACCAGCGAAAGCGCCCAAATCCCGCCGCCGCGTTTGACATCCGCGATAGCGGCAACGATAATAAATTTGAACGGTTAAACAACAGTTTGTCACGGGAAACCCACCATGAATCGCAGACAACTTATTCTTTCGGCAGCCGCGGCTGCTACAGCACTCGCTTTGGCCGCTTGCGGCGATAAAGCGCCGCCCGCGCCCAAGAAAGCTGATGCACCAAAAGCGCCAGAAATGCAGGTGGTGAAAATCGGTTCGGCCTCGCCGTTGACCGGCGCGCAGTCACACATCGGCATAGACATCCGCAACGGTGTGCAACTGGCAATTGAAGATGCCAACAAGGCGGGCATTACCATCGACGGCAAACCAGTGAAGCTGGAAATGGTGGCAGAGGACGACGAAGCCGATCCGACCAAGGCCACCACCGTGGCGCAAAAACTGGTGGATGCCAAGGTTGTTGGCGTGGTCGGGCACTTTAACTCCGGCGCGTCGATTCCCGCATCGAAGATTTATTCGGACGCGGGCATCCCGCAGATTTCACCCTCAAGCACCAACCCCAAGTACACTCAAAACGGTTACAAGACCACCTTCCGTGTGGTAGCGCATGACGGCCAGCAAGGCCCCGTGCTGGCGCGCTACGCACTGGATAAACTGAAGGTGAAAACCATCGCGGTAATCGACGACAGCACGGCTTATGGTCAAGGCTTGGCGGATAACTTTGAAGCCACCATCAAGGCCGGTGGCGGCAAGATCGTGGCGCGTGAACACACCACGGACAAAGACACCGACTTCAAAGCCATTCTCACCAAGATCAGAGGCCTGAAACCGGATCTCATCATGTTCGGCGGCATTGACCCGCAAGCCGGCCCCATGATCAAGCAGATGGCCGAGCTCGGCATCAAGGCCAAATTCATTGGTGGCGATGGCATGCAAACGCCAAACTTCATCAAGCTCGCGGGCGACGCCGCCGAGGGCGCGATGGCCTCCATCCCCGGCCTGCCCAAGGAAACCATGCCCGGTGGCAAGGATTTCCTCGCCAAGTACAAAACCAAGTTCGGCAAGGAAGTCGAGTTGTTTGCGCCCATGGGCTACGACGCGGTGATGGTGTTTGTCGAAGCGATGAAGCGCGCGGGTTCGGCTGACCCCGCCAAGTATCTGGCGGAAGTGGGCAAAACCAATTACAACGGCGTGATCGGCCCCATCGCGTTTGATGACAAAGGCGACCTCAAGAACGGCCCCATCACCATTTACGTGGTGAAAGGCGGTAAGTGGGAGGCGCTGGAAACCGTAGCGCCTGGCGCCGCGGCGGCAGAAGCAAAACCTGAAGCCAAAGCCGACGACAAAAAAGCAGACTCAGGCAAAGACGTGGCGAAGAAGTAAGGAAGCTTGCGCGCATCGTGCACAAGTAACAGCATCATAACGGCACCCATGGGGTGCCGTTTCTTTTTTGCGGCGTACTGATCGTGGAAACCTTTCTTCAGCAACTGGTGAATGGGCTGCTGCTCGGCAGCATCTATGCGCTTGTGGCGCTGGGTTACACCATGGTGTACGGCATCCTCGGCATCATCAACTTCTCGCATGGCGCGGTGGTGATGATTGGCGCGATGGTGGCGATGTCGGTCATCATGGCCTTGGGTGGCACAGGCAGCAGTGTTTCACCCGTCATCATTTTGTTGCTGGCGGCGGTGGCCTCGCTGATAGTCTGCACGGTGCTGGGGCTGGTGATCGAACGCACCACCTACCGGCCGTTGCGCTACGCGCCCAAGCTCGCGCCGCTGATCACCGGCATCGGCATCTCGCTGGTCATTCAGTACGCGGCGGCGTTGATTTGGGGGCGGCAGTACATGTCACTGCCTGACCTTATCAAGCCGGAGAAAATCGTTTTTGGCGGGGTGCAGATCACCAGCACGCAGGGTTTTATCTTCGTGCTCGACTGCGCCATCATGGCCGCGTTACTGTGGTTCGTGAAGGCGAGCCGCATGGGCCGCGCCATGCGCGCCACCGAGCAGAACCCCGAAGTTGCGGGCCTGATGGGCGTAGACGCCACCCGCGTGTTTGCCTTTACCTTCGCGCTGGGCGCGGCCATCGGCGCCGTCGCGGGCATTATGGTCATGCTTTATTACGGCCAGGCGCACTACCTGATGGGCGCCATGCTGGGTCTGAAAGCCTTCACTGCAGCAGTGCTCGGCGGCATCGGCAGCATACCCGGCGCCATGCTGGGCGGCATACTGCTGGGCCTGATCGAAGCGCTGGCGTCGGGTTATATCGGTGACCTCACCGGTGGGATTTTCGGCAGCAATTACCGCGATGTGTTTGCGTTTCTGGTGCTGGTGCTGGTGCTGATGTTCAAGCCTTCGGGGTTAATGGGCACGCATAGTGGTGACAGGGCTTGAGAAGCGTGAGGAGTGAGACGTGAGGCGTGAGGTGGCGATCATCAAGTGGGTCTTGCTGGCAATCATCCTGCTGGCGCTACCTTTTGTCATCGACGCCACGTTGGGCCGTGCGTGGGTGCGCATTATTGATGTCGCTCTGTTGTTTGTGATGCTGGCGCTGGGGCTGAACATCGTCGTCGGCTACGCGGGGTTGCTGGACTTGGGCTATATCGCGTTTTTTGCGGTGGGTGCCTATGCCTATGCGCTGCTGGCGTCGCCGCACTTTGGCATGCACTGGTCGTTTCTCACGCTGTTGCCGTTGGGCGCGCTGCTGGCCGCGGTGTTTGGCGTGATTCTCGGCGCGCCAACGTTAAAGCTCAAAGGCGATTACCTCGCGATTGTAACGCTGGGCTTTGGCGAGATCATCCGCATTTTTATGAACAACCTGAACCGGCCCATCAACATCACCAATGGGCCGCAGGGCATCACGCTAATCGATCCCATCCAGTTGGGCGGCGTGTCGCTTAACAAGACCTATGAATTCATGGGCCTCACCCTCGCGCCGGTGCACAGCTACTACTTTGTGTTTCTGGCGTGTGCGCTGATCACGATTTTTGTCTCGCTGCGGCTGGAGAACTCGCGCATCGGGCGCGCGTGGGTGGCGATCCGCGAGGACGAGCTCGCCGCCAGCGCGATGGGCATCAATACGCGCAACGTTAAATTGCTGGCCTTCGCCATGGGGGCGAGCTTCGGTGGCGTGGCGGGCGGACTGTTTGCATCATTCCAGGGTTTCGTCAGTCCGGAGAGCTTTAACCTTATCGACTCCATCATGGTGCTCGCCATGGTGGTGCTGGGCGGCATGGGCAACGTCGGCGGCGTGGTGCTAGGCGCGGTGCTGCTTACCACGCTACCTGAAGCGCTGCGCTACGTCGGCCCGTTGCAACAGCAGTGGCTGGGTCAGGTTTACATTGATCCGTCGGGGCTGCGGCTGATGCTGTTCGGCTTGGTGCTGGTGCTGGTGATGGTGTACCGCCCGGCGGGGTTGTGGCCGTCGAGCACACGCAAACGCGAGCTCGCGGCGGAGCGCAAGGGGCCGCAGCTTGGCTGAGTTGTTACGTGTTGAGGGCGTCACCAAACGTTTCGGTGGCCTCTCCGCGCTCGACAACGTGTCACTTACCGTGAACGCGGGTGAAATCTACGGCCTG
>SXGR01330799.1_pt1 | contig 10981 bp, 8 predicted proteins | sample 3174711 | NCBI WGS metagenome assembly SXGR01 (sample SAMN11356860, study PRJNA531348) | freshwater metagenome | isolation source: freshwater sample F1-60 | place: China: Fuxian Lake, Yuxi | collected 2017-12-25 | reverse complement strand
TCCCGCTGCTGCCGACGCGGCCGCGACAACGCATGTCGCGGCCATCAGATACCGCTCCGCAGATGTCGGGCCGGGCGACCTGTTCGCCTGCCTGGTGGGTGGGCGCGCCGATGGCCACGACTTCGCAGCCGATGCCGTGGCACGGGGCGCGTCGGCGCTTGTGGTTGAGCGCCCACTTGACCTTCCGGTGCCTCAGGTGCTCGTGCCCGATTCCCGGGGCGCAATGGCGCTCATGGTGGCAGTGATCGAGGGCGACCCCTCCGCGAATATGACCGTTGTGGGTATCACCGGTACCAATGGCAAGACCACCAGCGCGTATCTGGCGCACGCGGTACTCCAGGCCGCTGGCATGAAGTGCGGGGTCATCGGCACGGTCGAGATCCGGATGGGTGGCCGGTCGTCGGTGCCGACGCACACCACGCCCGAGAGCGTCGAGATGCAGGGGCTGCTCGCGAACATGCGCGACTCGGGTGACACCGCCTGCGCCATCGAGGTGTCATCACACGCGCTTGCTCAGCACCGCGTTGCGGGCCTGCACTTCGCCGCGGCCATCTTCACCAACCTCACGCGCGACCACCTCGATTTCCACGGGGACGAGGAGTCGTACTTCCAGGCCAAGCGCCTGCTGTTTGCGCGCCCCGACGGCGAGGGGGCGAACCCGCCGGGTGCGGTCAACCTCGACGACCCGGCCGGCCGGCGCCTGGCCGACGAGTTGGGGCTAATGGGTTTCGGTATCGATGCCCCCGACGCCGATGTCGCCCCCGAGGTACTCGAGATGACCGCGCAGGGGTTCACGGCCACGGTGAGGACTCCCCGGGGGGCGCTTCACATCGAGAGCCCGCTCCGGGGGCGCTTCAACGTTGAGAACGTGCTGGGCGTGGTGGCGATGGGTGAATTGCTGGGCCTCGATCACACGGCCGTGGCCCGGGGTATCTCATTGGTGCAGGGAGTGCCGGGGCGGCTTGAGCCCATCGACATGGGCCAGCCATTTCAGGTGCTTGTTGACTACGCGCACACACCCGATTCGCTCGAGAACGTGCTGCGCACCACGCGCGATCTGGCAGGCGACGGACGCCTGATCGTGCTGTTTGGCTGCGGGGGCGACCGCGACACCGGAAAGCGCCCGCAGATGGGGGCCATCGGCCGCGCACTGTCGGATGTGTGCATCGTCACTTCCGACAACCCGCGCAGCGAGGACCCCGACGCCATCATCCAGCAGATCGTCGCGGGTGCGGGGCATGGCCCGGCCGACCTGCTGGTGCAGGCTGATCGCCGGCTGGCCATTGCCACGGCAATTGACGCGGCGCGCCCGGGTGACGTGGTGGTGATCGCCGGTAAGGGGCATGAGTCGGGGCAAGAGGTGGCTGGCGTGGTCACTCCGTTCGACGACGGCCAGGTGGCGCGTGAGGTGCTCGGCACCAGGCGGGCCACATGAGGATTGCGCTGCGGGACATCATTGAGTGGGGCGGGATCACGCTGGTCGCAGGCGACGACGATGTGATGGTGGAGGGTGCAACCGCCGACTCGCGTGACGTCGTGCCCGGTTGCCTGTTTGTGGGTGTCTCGGGCGAAAACGTGGATGGCGGCCTGCATGCGGCAGATGCCATCGCGCAGGGCGCAGTCGCTGTGCTGGTGGGCCCCGAGGCGTGGTCGGAGGTGGGGGACGATCTGGCGCGTACCGGTGCCGCCGTATTGCTCGCCGGCGATCCGATTGAGGCCCTGGGGCTCGTCGGGCGCGGTGCCCTCCAGCACCTGGGTGCACGGGTGGTGGGCGTCACGGGCTCATACGGCAAGACCTCGACCAAAGACAGCGTGGGCGCGGTGCTTCTTGCCGCCGGAGTACGAGTGGCCTGCACGCCGGGTAACCGCAACACCGAGGTGGGCGTGCCGCTCAGCATTCTCGGACTGCCCGCCGACGCCGAGGTGGCCGTCATTGAGATGGGAATGCGGGGCCCCGGTCAGATCGCCGAGCTGGCCGTGCTTGCACCACCCGACGTGGCGGTCATCACCTCCGTGGGCCCCGTGCATCTTGAGCTGCTGGGAACCATCGAGGCGATCGCCGCCGCAAAGGCAGAGATCCTGGGCGCTCTTCGCCCGGGCGGAGTTGCGGTCATCCCCGACGACGACATTCACCTGAGCGCCTATGTGGATGCGCTGCCCGAGGGCGTGGGTGTGGTGCGCTTTGGCGATGAGCCGGCCATCGACCTCGACCTCGGCGATCTCAAGGCCTGGGAGCGACGCAACATGGCCGCCGCCGTGGCCGTGGCCACCGCGCTTGGCACACCACCCGCGGCCGGTACCCCGGTGCGCCTTGTGCGCTCAGCCATGCGGGGTATCGAGTACCCGCTGCCGGGCGGCGGCATGCTCATAGAGGATTGCTATAACGCCAACCCTCCGGCGATGGGCGCCGCACTGGCCGACCTGTGCCGGCGTGATGGTCGCCACGTGGCCGTGATGGCCGACATGCTGGAACTCGGACCCGATGAGGCCCGCTTTCACCGCGAGGTGGGCGGGGAGGCCGCCCGCCTGGGCGTTGACCTGGTGATCGCGGTGGGTGCGCGCGCCGCGTCGTACCCGGACGGTGCACACGGCGTTGCGAGCGCCATCTTCGCCACCACCGACGATGCCGTGGCCGGAGTGCCCGCGCTCATTGAGCCCGGCGACGTGGTGCTGGTCAAGGGCTCCCGTGGCATGACGATGGAGCGCGTGGCGCGCGCCATCCGGGAGCGGGAGGCCTAACCCGTGCCGCGCGTCCTGATCGCCGCAATCGGCGCCGTCATGCTCATGCTGTTCCTCGGCCCCAAGTTTATCGGCTGGTTGCGTGACCACGAGGTGGGGCAGTTCATCCGTCCGCAGGGCGAGATCCCCGAGGGGCACGCCGAGAAGCAGGGAACTCCCACGATGGGAGGACTGCTCATTCTGCTGGCAATGGCCATCCCGTTCCTCATTCTCTCGTCGCGCAGCACTGCCGCCATGACCGTGCTCTTCACCACGCTCGCGTGCGGGGCCATCGGCTTTGTGGACGACTGGATGAAGATCGTGAAGAAGCGGTCGCTTGGGCTCTCGGGCCGGTGGAAGATGATCGCCCTGGTGGTGGTGGCCATCGTGCTGTCGGTCGTCGGGGTGCGGGTGGTAGGTGTTCCCACCACCATCGACCTGCACATCGTGCGAAGCGCGTCGTTCGAGATCGGGCCCATCGCCTTCGGTATTCTCGTGCTGTTGGTGCTGGCCGGTGCCACCAACGCGGTCAACCTCACCGATGGCCTCGATGGTCTTGCCGCAGGCACCATGGCCATCGCCCTGCTGGCCTACATCGGCATGACCTTCGTGGTTACGGGGCAGCGCGACATGGCCATCTTCGCGGCCACGCTCATGGGCGCGTGCGTGGGGTTCCTCTGGTTCAACTCATACCCCGCGTCGGTGTTCATGGGCGATACCGGGTCATTCGCACTGGGTGGCGCCATTGCTGCGCTCGCCGTGATGACCAAGACCGAGTTCCTTCTCGTCCTCGTTGGCGGCGTATTTGTGATCGAGGCGCTTTCGGTGCTCATCCAGGTACTCGTGTTCAAGCGCACGCGCCGCCGGGTGTTTCTCATGGCGCCGGTACACCATCACTTCGAGATGGCCGGGTGGAGCGAAACCAAGATCATCGTGCGGTTCTGGCTCATCGCGCTCATGTTCGCGGCTATCGGCTTCACGCTCTTCTTCCGCACGCTGCCCACATGAGCCCGGCGCTCCCCACGCCCGGCCGTGCGCTGGTGGTGGGCCTCGGCAGGTCCGGCCGGGCATCTGCGTTGCTCCTCGCGGCCCAGGGGTGGCAGGTAGTGGGCGTGGACCGCCTGCAGGTTGATGGCACCGAGCTGCAGGCGGCGGGTATCGAGGTGCGAAGCCCGTGGGACGAGGCCGTGGAGGCCGATCTGGTTGTGCGAAGCCCGGGGGTGCCCCGCGAGGCACCCCCGCTCGCCGCGGCGTATGCGGCCGGCACTCCGGTGTGGAGCGAGATTGAGTTGGCGTCGCGCGTACTCCCCAATCCGCTCATGGGAATCACCGGGACCAACGGCAAGACCACCACCACCGAGCTGTGGGCGCACAGTCTGCGTTCGGCGCGGCGGGGTGCAGTGGCATGCGGCAATCAGGGCACGCCACTCACGGGCCTCGTGGGGCAGGTGGACGCCGCCGCATGGCTTGTGGTGGAGTGCTCGTCGTTTCAGCTGGAGGACGTGCCCACCTTCCGCCCCCGGGCAGCCGTAATGCTCAATGTCACCCCGGACCATCTGGACCGGTACGACGATCTGGCGGCATACGCGGCTGCCAAGCGCAATCTGTTTGCACACCAGCAGCCGGGTGATCTGGCGATCCTGCCGCAGGGCGAGGCATCACCCGGTGCGGCGCCCGCCCGGTGTGTCGTGACCTCTGGGGTACCGGGTGACGATGCCGTGGCGTGGGCGCAGGACGGCCTGCACGTGTCGGGCCTTGGCCGCATCGCCGGCTGGGATGAGATCCCGCTGCGGGGCACACACAATCGCCAGAACGTGATGGCCGCGGCCGCGATGGCGGCTCACGCCGGACTCACGGCCCAGGCGATCGCTGCCGGGCTGGCGTCATTTGCCGGTGTCCCACATCGCCTTGAAGTGGTGGGGGTGGCCGGCGGTGTCACCTACGTCAACGACTCCAAGGCCACCAACCCGGCCGCCGCGATCGCGGCGCTCGATGCCTACCCCGACCGGGTCATCCTCATCGCCGGCGGCAGCAGCAAGGGCACCCCCTTTGACGATTTGGCAGAGGCCGCGCGCGGGGTGGTTGATACCGCGCATCTGATCGGTGAGACCGCCCCTCAACTTGCCGCTGCGCTGGGAGATTGCGGTGTGACATCTGTGTCGCACCCCAACCTGCAGTCCGCCGTTGCCGCAGCGTCCGCAGGGGCGCGGTCGGGCGACGTGGTGCTGTTGTCGCCCGCCTGTGCGTCGTTTGACCAGTTCAGGTCGTACGAACACCGGGGTGATGTGTTTCGCGAGTGCGCACGGGAGTTCGGGGCCAGGTAGGAAGTTGGGTGTGCGGCGGCGAATCTTTCCCTGTGCCGCTCGCATCCGCAGCCCCTCCTCGAACACTCGCCCCTCGTAAGAGGGGTGGCACGGGCAGCGATATCGCCCCTGAGGCCATTCTCACCATCTCGCTGCTCATGCTCATCTGCATCGGCGTGGTGATGGTGTATTCGGCATCAAGTGCCGCAGCGCTGCTCTCAGACGAGAGTCCTCAGGGGTTGCTGGTGCGGCAGGGTATCTATGCATTTATCGGACTCATCGTGTTCGCTGCGTGTGCCCGGCTGAATCCGTCGCGTCTCGTGGCTATCGGCAAGCCAGCGATGGTCGTCAGCATCGCCGCGCTGGTGGTGGTGTTGATGCCGGGTATCGGAATCATGGCCGGCGGATCGCGCCGCTGGATCGGTGCCGGGCCGGTGCAGGTGCAGCCAGCCGAGTTCGCCAAGCTTGCAATCATCCTGTGGCTTGCGGGATACCTGTGTAAGAACGCGGGCAGGCTCGACGAGATGAAGACCATGCGCGTTCCGCTCATCGCGATGATGGCCATGGCTGTACTCATCGTCGTGGAGCCCGACCTCGGCACCGCCGTCGTTCTTGTGGGTGTGGGGCTTGCGATGATCGTCATTGCCGGGGTACCCGTCCGAATACTGGGGATCATCAGCACGTGGGCCGTCGCTCTGGGCGCCCTCGGCATCGCGATCGCGCCCTATCGCCGTGAACGCCTCATGTCGTTTCTCGACCCGTGGGTCGACGCCAAGGGCGCCGGATATCAGATCGTGCAGGCCAAGATCGCGATCGGATCCGGCGGGGTGAGCGGCACGGGGCTCGGAAATGGCCTGCAGAAGGTGTTCTACCTCCCAGAGGCGCATACCGACATGATCATGGCGACGGTGGGTGAGGAGTTGGGCCTCATCGGGTTCCTCGGTGTCATCGCGTTGGTGGGAGCCGTCGTGTGGAGTGGCTACCGTATTGCCGTGTCGGCTCCCGATCAGCGGCAGCGGCTTCTGGCCGGCGGGCTCACATCACTTATCGGTATCCAGGCCATCGTCAATCTGGGCGCCGTGCTCGGCATGCTCCCGGTCACCGGGGTGCCACTTCCATTCATGAGTTACGGGGGGAGCAGCCTCGTCGTCTTCGCAGCAGCATCCGGGATCCTCGTCGGGATCGGCAGGCGCTCGCGTGCCAGGCGGTCCAGGAACCTCACCGTCGTCAGGAGCGGAGATGAGCCTGCGCATCGCGATCGCGGCGGGCGGGACAGCCGGGCATATCATGCCGGCGCTCGCGCTCGCTGAGGAGCTCCGCTCCCGCGGCAATGAGGTGAGTTTCATCGGGGTCGGCGGACGTGCGGGCTCCGGAATCCCTGCAGAGCACGGCTACGCCGAGGACCACGTGCCGCTTCGCGGGTTTGACCGTCGCCTGTCGCTGCGCAATATCGGTGCGGTGGTGCAGGCCGCGCTGGCCGTGCCTCGCATGATGGGCGTGTTGCGTCGTCGCCGGATCGACGTGGTGGTGGGTGGCGGTGGATACATGGCAGGCCCCGCCGCAATCGCTGGCAGGCTCACGCGGCGTCGGGTGGTGCTGATGGAGGCTGATTCCCGTCTGGGCCTTGCCAACCGTCTTGCCGCGCCGTTCGCCAGGCGTGTGGCATTGGCATTCCCCATCGCAGGTCGGACGGGCCGCAAGTACGTCGTGACCGGGCGCCCGGTGAGCCGTGTGGTGCGCGACGCCACGCGCGCGGAGGGTCGGCGCACGCTGGGGCTCGACCCCACCGGCACGTGCGTGCTGGTGGCGGGTGGCAGCCAGGGGGCACAGTCCATCAACGAGGCCGCGCTCGGCGCGTTCTGCCCCAACCCGCCGTTTGATGTGGTGCACGTGGCCGGTGAGCGCAACGAGGCCGCAGTGCGTGGGCAGGTTGATTCCACTGGCTGCGGCCCCCGCTACCACGTGTTCGGGTTCCTCTCCGACTTCCCGGCGGCGGTGGCCGCCGCCGATCTGATCATCTCGCGCTCGGGCGGGTCGGTCTTTGAACTCGCGGCCATCGGGCGGCCATCCATCCTTGTGCCCTACCCACATGCCACTGCTGACCACCAGACGGGCAATGCCCAGTGGCTGGCCGATGCCGGCGCGGCCATCGTGCTGCGCGACGACGAGTGCACGGCCGAGCGGCTGAAGGAGATCGTGGGCGCGTTGCTGGTTGATCGGCACCGCCTGAAGGCCATGGGTGAGGCCGCCCGCCGCGCCGCGCGCCCCGACGCGGCCGAGCGCATCGCCGACATGGTCGAGGCGGCGGCCCGCAGGTGAGCACGCAATCAATCCATCTTGTAGGCGCCGGTGGCGCCGGAATGAGCGCCCTGGGCCTGTTAGCGCTGCGCAAGGGGTGGGCGGTGTCGGGTACCGACCGCGAGGACGGACCAGCCCTCGTGGCGCTCCGGGCTGCGGGCGCCGACGTGCACCTGGGGCATTCGGCCGATGCCATTCCGGCCAAGGTTGACGTGGTGGTGCTGTCCACTGCGATCCCCGCCACCAACCCCGAGGTGGTGGCGGCGGGCGAACGGGGGCTCACGGTGATCCACCGCTCCGATCTGCTGGCCATGCTCATGGATGGTCATCGCGGACTTGCCGTGGCCGGGGCGCATGGCAAGTCCACCACCACTGCCATGCTCTCGCTCGCTCTGGGCGGCGCCACGCTGTGCGTGGGCGCAGAGGTTCCGTGGGGCGACGGCACTGGTGCGGCATGGGGTGATGGCCCGTGGTTTTGCGCCGAGGCCGACGAGAGCGACCGGTCGCTGCTTCGCCTGCCAGCCGAGGCAGCCATTCTTCTCAACGTGGACCACGACCACCACTCCACCTACGCCTCCATTGACGAGGTGGAGGATGTATTTCGCCAGTTCATCGCTGGGCTGCCAGCCGACGGCCTGCTGGTGGTTGGTCCCGATTCCCGGGCGCAGCGTGTTGCCGCAGGTGCGCCATGTGCGGTACGTGTGGTGGGCGACGTGCATGGAGCATGGGCGCACGTGCACGACCACACGCTGGTGCTTGCAACCGGCGACCGTGTGGCGCTCGACATGGCCGCACCGGGCGCCCACAACCGCGAAAACGCTGCATGTGCCATTGCATTGGCCGACTGGTGCGGCGTACCGCCTGCGCTCGCTGCCGAGCGCATTGCGCCCTTTGCAGGCGTGGGGCGACGATTTGAGGACATAGGCACCGCGGGTGGGGTTCGCGTGGTTGACGACTACGCCCATCATCCGGTTGAGGTGGCGGCAACGCTGGCCGCGGCCCGCAGCGTGCACGACGGCCGCATCGTGGCGGTGTTCCAGCCCCACCTGTTCTCGCGCACCCGTGCGCTCGCAGTTGAGTTCGGCGAGGCGCTGTCGTCGGCCGACATCGTGGTGGTCACCGACATCTACGCCGCCCGCGAGACCCCCGAACCCGGAGTGGATAGCACGCTGGTGATGTCGTCCATCCGAGGGCCCGACGAGATGATGTTCGTGCCGCTGCTGGCCGACGTGCCATCCGTGATCGTGCCCGATCTGCGCCCCGGCGATCTGGTTATCACCATGGGCGCTGGCGACATCACCACGCTTGGCCCGCGCATTCTCGAGGCCCTCGGTGGCTGAGACCACCGCGGGCATACGCGAACAGGTGCCACTCGCCCCGTTCACCAGTATCCGGGTGGGCGGCACCGCCGACGCGCTTGCCATCTGCACCTCGTTCGGGGGTGTGACCGAGGCGCTGGCCTGGGCGGCTGGTCGCGATGCACCGGTGGCCGTGGTGGGGAGGGGGTCCAACCTCATTGTGGATGACGCGGGATTCCGGGGGCTGGTCATTCGCCTTGCCGGTCGTCTGTCGTCCATCTCGGTACGTGGTGCCGACACGCTGTGGTGCGGGGGTGGCGCATCGCTTCCCCGGGCCGTGCAGCGCGCCGCCGCAGCAGGGCTCACCGGTTTGGAGTTCGGCGCGAGCATTCCCGGTACCGCGGGCGGCGCGGTGGCCATGAACGCGGGGGCCTACGCGTCGGATCTCTCGCAGGTACTCGACTGGGCGGTGGTGTGCGACGCATTTGGACCGCGCAAGGTGGGCCGTGACGAGCTGGCCATGGGGTACCGCACCACATCGGTGACGGGTGATCAGGTAGTGGCCGCCGTGGGCTTTCGTCTGGCACCGGGCGATCCGGCCACCATCACACAGACCCTCGACGGCTTTCGCGCGCACCGTCGCAGCACCCAGCCTCAAGGGGTGCGGACCTTCGGCAGCGTGTTCACCAACCCGCCGGGCGAATCGTCGGGGCGGCTCATCGAGGCCGCTGGGCTCAAGGGGTTCGCCATCGGTGGCGCCCGGGTGTCGCCGGTACACGCCAACTTCATTGAGGCCGCACCGGGGTGCAGCGCCACCGACGTCATCGCCGTGATGGACAAATGCCGGCGCACTGTGCGAGATGCCGGGGGCCCCGTGCTGCATGCCGAGGTGCGCTACCTGCACCCCGAATGGGGCATCGGCCCCCCGCCCCTGCAAGAGATTTCATGAAGATGCCGTCGATTCCCCGGCGCCGCGCCTCGTCGCCGCGCGGGTCGCGACCCCGCACCGGCCAGCGTCCGCCGTGGCGTTCCTCCAACCCGGAGGCCCGCGCCCGCGTGCTGCGTATTGCCGCGTACGTGTCGGTGGTCACCGTGGCGTCGGTGCTGCTCATTCTGTGGACCATCAGCGGTCCGGTGTTCGGTATCTCCGACGTAACTGTGAAGGGCTACACGGGCGATTACCCCGCCGAGGTGCAGGAGTCGGCCGAGTTGGTTGCTGGCACCGGGTCGATGGTGCGCCTGCCGTCCGGCGACATGCGTACTGCGCTCACCAGATTTCCCGGAGTGCTCGACACCGATATCGAGCGTGACTGGCCGTGGTCGATCACCGTGCGGGTGACCATGGGTGCTCCCATCGCGATCCTGTCAGTAAAGGGCGGCCGCCGATATCTCATCTCTCCGTCGGGGCAGGTGATGGGGAAGGCTGGCAACCGTGCCGGGCTGCCGGTGATCACGGTGGCGTCATACCCGCAGAGCGGGGTGCTCACCGCCAATGGTCAGCGTGCGGCCCTGCGATTTATCGGCTGGCTGCCACCGGACATCGCGGGCCGTCTGCGCGACCTGCACGCGGTCGGCGGTGGGCTGGAGGCCAAGCTGAACAATGGGCTCAATCTCCGCCTGGGTGCTGCCACCAAGTTGGCTGAGAAAGCACAGGCACTGGCGGCTGTGTTGTCGCAGGCCGACCCCAGGGCCCTCGATGCAGCAGCATACCTTGACCTGTCGAACCCATCGCGACCGATGCTCGGGAGCACCATCCAGCGCCTGGCGGTGCCCGGCACAACCGACGGCGCGACGACCGGTGGTACCTCGACAACCGACGGTACCTCGACAGACAGTACGAGCGAAGACGCCACCAGCACTGACGGAACATCCAATGGGGGAATGGTCGACACAACGGGGGGAATGGGTACAACCCTCAACCCATAGTTGAGGCTTACTCCGGATCGGTATGAATCCCTCAAGTGCGGGTTGACCCCGTTTTCAGGGAGGACTACGGTCACAGCAGGCGAAACGTGCCCCAACGAGATGACCTCCGTCATCCCGATGATTTTTTAGCGTGCCCGGGGAGGACCGGCAACGTGGAGAGCAGCAACTATCTGGCAGTCATCAAGGTCGTGGGTGTGGGTGGCGGCGGATCCAACGCCGTCAACCGCATGATCGACGCAGGTGTGCGCGGCGTGGAGTTCATCGCCGTCAACACCGACGCACAGGCACTCACCGGCTGCGACGCCGACGTGAAGATCCACATCGGTGGCACGATCACCCGCGGGCTCGGCGCCGGCGCAGAGCCCCGCGTGGGCCGCGAGGCTGCTGAGGAGAGCCGGGAAGAACTGAAAGAGGCCGTCCGCGGTGCCGACATGGTGT
>SXGR01186133.1_pt1 | contig 10983 bp, 5 predicted proteins | sample 3174711 | NCBI WGS metagenome assembly SXGR01 (sample SAMN11356860, study PRJNA531348) | freshwater metagenome | isolation source: freshwater sample F1-60 | place: China: Fuxian Lake, Yuxi | collected 2017-12-25 | reverse complement strand
AGGCCCAGCACGACCTCGTGGCCGGTCGCCATGGACACGAGCAGCACGGCGGGGACGGTCAGGCCGATCGTCGACAGCGCGGCGCCCAAGGACAGGTTGACGGCGCGTTGCATCTGGCGGGCTGAGGCGGCTTGCACCGTGGCCAGGGCCTCGGGGGCGAGGATCACGGCGGCGACGACGAGGCCGCTGAAGGCGTGCGGCAGCCCGAGGCTCGTGACGACGCCTTCGAGCGCGTGGGCCATCTGCTCGGCGAGCAGGATGATCAGGCCCAGGTACGCCAGGAGCAGGGCGACGATGCGCCCCGCGCCGCCGCGCGCGGCGGTGGCGTGCGCCGCGGCCGCTTCCTCGTTCGCTTCGCTGGTCGCGTCCTCGCTCGCGGCGTCCTCCTGGAACCAGCCGCGCGCGCGTCCGGTCTGGATGGCGAGGAACACGCCGTAGCACAGGAGCGAGGCGCCCACGAGGAAGGGCGCTTGCAGCTTCGAGACGCGACCATCGGGCGCGGACTCGGCGATGCGCGGCCAGACGAGGCTCAGCCCGCCGAGGACGATCAGCGTGCCGACGTAGGCGGCGGAACCCTGCAGGTTGTGGCGCGAAGCGCCGTGGCGCGCGCCGCCGAACAACAGCGCGAGGCCCAGCACGAAGTTCATCGCCAGCATGAGCACGCTGAACATCGTGTCGCGGGCGGCGACGGGCTCGGCGGCGCCGCCGAGCATCATCGCCACGACCAGCGCCACCTCGATGCCGATCACGGCCAAGGTCAGGACCAGCGTGCCGAGCGGTTCGCCGAGGATGTGGGCGATGTCCTCGGCGTGGTGCACCACGCGGAAGGCGCCCCACAGGATGGCGGACAGGAGCAGCGCGAACTGCAGCGCGAGGCCGAATCCTCCGGCCTTGTCAAAAAGGCTGGACAGGCCCGCCAGCGAAGCCGCGGCCACCGCCGCGAGCAGGAGCAGCGCGGCCTCGCGCCGCGCGAACGGGGCCCGCGCGGCGGATCCATCCCGCTCAATCGTGCTCGCCATGCGCCGCATCCTCGGGGCGCGGCGCGCGCCGGGGCAGGACCCGTCGCGCGCCGGGTCAGCGCGCGCGCGCCGGCGGCGACTCCATGCCGGAGAGGAACGGCAGGGCCAGCGCCTCGGACTCGTCGCGCTTGAGCGAGCTGGGCAGGAAGCGCGCGAGCAGGCCCTTGCGCGCCGCCATGGCCTTCTTCTGCGCCTCCTTGCCGTTGGCGTCGACCACCGAGATGGTCGCCAAGCCGTCACGTTGCAGCGCGAGGCGCACGCGCTCGACGGCGGCGCGCTGGAACAAGCCGAGGAAGCCCTTTTGCAGCCGCACGTTGCCGATGGGATGCAGCTGCTCCATGCCGCGCCGCCAGCGATCGCGCTCGGACACCAAGAGCACATGGTTGAAGATCAACTTGTTCGTGCCCATCGACAGCGCCTTCCTCGGCACCGTGCGGTTGACGAGCTCGTCGAGTTCGGTCAGCGCCTCGTTCTCCTTGAGCCGCGTGATCGTGCTCCAACGCTCGGGCGCGATGTGCCGGTCGGCGTTCATCTCCCAATACAGGTGCCCGAGGCCCTGCGTGCGCGCGTAGCGGGCGAGGTGGTAGGGGACGAAGTGGTTGTGCGCGATGGTGTCGGCCGCCAGATGCGCCAGGTACCCGCACACGAAGCTCTCCTCGCGCGGCGTCGCGGCGAGTTCGCGCATCTCCGCCACGATGGTCCAGCGGTGGCAGTGGCTGTACGCCCCGCCGTAGCCCTTGAAGTTGATGATGTCGGCGGCGATCGAGCCGTACTCGAAGGCGTCGCGCTCTTCCTCGATCAGTCGCGCCGTGGCGCGTGGCAACCACTCCTTGCGGCGGCGGTGGATGCGCTGGGCGTACTCGAGGTGGTGCCCGGGGCCCCAGGTGAAGCCGAGGCACGCGCAGGCGGCGAGGCACAGGATCAGGGCGAGCATGGTCGGCGACGCGCGCGGCACTTGCAGCCGCATCGGCCATCCCTAGGATAGCCCGCGGAGCTGCACGCCACCCATGTCCCTCTTCGCTGCTCGAATCGCGCGTCCCGCCTGCGGGCAAGGCGCCGTCGCATGAGGCCGATCGAGCCTCCGCGCCGCTCGCCTCCGCGCCGCTCGCGCGCAGCGTCGCTCTTGCTGGCGGGCTGCGTCGCCCTCTTCGCGCCGGGCTGCGCGCGCGAGCCTGCGCCTTCCATGGGCGCCGAGCCGCGACTGGCCGAAGGCGAGCTGCGCGCCGAACTGCTGCGTCGCCTCGGAGTCGAGGTGTCGCAAGGACCTGCGGGGCCGCTCTTTCGGTGGCAAGGTCGCGAGTTCGGCTTCAAGGAAGACGTGCTGGCCGCCACCCTCGCCGATCCGCGCGACGAGGGGCGCCTGGTGGCCGTCGTCCACGGCAACCACCCCGAAGCCGTCGCGTGGCGCGAGCGCGACCATGTGGCCGCGCGCAAGCCGTTCCTCTCCATCTGGCGGCAGGACGGCATTGCGCTGCAAGCTCCGCTCTCCGCCGACGGCGGCGTGGATCCGGAGCGCATCGTGCGCGCCTCGCTCGAGCGCTACTACGGCACGGGCAAGCTGCTGCCGCGCGGGCCTGTCGCGGGTCTCGAGAACACGCGCAGCGGTGGCGAGTTCCAACCGGGCGAGTTCGAGCAGTCCGCCTTCCGCATGGCGGCCGCGCGGCGGCGCGCGATGGAGTGGTGCGGTCTCTCCCACATGCCGCCGGTGCTCGTCGACTTGACGACGCGTTGCGAGGACTTGTCGCGCGCCGGCGAGCGCCAGCGCCTCGGCTTCGCGTCCCCGGCCTCGAACCACGCCATGTGCCTCGTGTCCGGCGTGGTCGACGACGGCGGCGCCGCGGTGGCTTCGGTGGCGTTGCGCTCCGTGTTGGGCGTGCCGCGCGTCGAGTGGATCGTCGACGCGTCCGCGGTCGACGCCGCGGACGCGTGGCATGGAGAACCGCTCGAGCGTTGGGCCGCGCGCCTCGCGCGGTTGGAGCCGCAACCCGATCTGGCCTTGCTCGTCGACGACCACGCCGAGCGGCGGCGTTCGCGCCACCTCGTGGCGCCGCTGCGCGCGTTGCTGCTGCGCTTCCTGCGCGAGCAGCAGGGGGACTTCGAACTCGTGCGGATTTGGCGCGGGGAATCGCGCCTCGATCCGAGCGACAAGCAGCTCGTGTCCGACTGGCGGACTTGGTTCGCCACGCGCGCGGCCGCGCAAGCCCACCTGCTTCCCAACCTCGACGAGACGCTGCGCATCGAGCCCGCCTTGCTGCGCTTCGGCGCGGCGTTGGCGCACGCGCCGCGCGACGCGGGACGCATGCCGGCCTCGCAGGCTTGGCTCGCGCGCCTCGAGGAGCTGCAACGCGCCGGCATCTCGACTGTCTCCATCCCGTTGACGCTGGCGCTGCGACCCGCCACGGGGCCCGAGGGCGGTCGCCGCTGCGACCTCGAGATCGGCTGCGCCGAGGGCGATGTGCCGGTGTGGGCCGCCACGCGTGCCGCGCGTGCTCGCGGCATGGGCGTGCACCACGACTTGACCTTGCTGACGACGGACTCCGGCCCGCGCATCGGCGCCACCGCCGCGCACGACGCGGAGAGCTGGGCCGAGGTCTACGACGGCATCGCCGTGTTGGTCGAGCATGCTGCGCTGCTGGCTCAGTTGTCGGGCGCCAACTCGCTGTCGATCGCCAACGCCACTCCGCAGATCACCATGCAGTCGCCCTCGAGTGCCGCCGCGCCGGCCGACGAGTCGCGTTGGAAGACCGACGGCTGGCGGCGCGTCATCGCACGCGCGCGCGCGGGATATGGTGGCCTCTTGACCTACACCGCCGCCGATCCGCGCGAAGTCGCCTCGATCGGATTCTGGACCGACCTGGACCGCGTGTCCTACGCCCTGTTCCCCGACCTCGACACCCGCCCCGACGGCCGCGACCAGACGGCCCGCGCCTACATCGAGAGCGACGCGATCTGGCAAGTCGACCAGGCCCTTTCCGCCGCCCGCGCCGCCGGCAAGCCCCTGTGGCTGACCCGCGTCGGCTTCGAACGCGGCGCTCCTGGCTGGCAGGCCAAGCAGTGGAACGACTTCGAGCGTTTGGCGCGCAAGTGGGATGCGCAGGCCGAGTACGCGGGGATCGTGGCGTGGAGGGTGCCGGTGGATCCGGGGGCGGGGGAGCGGACGGTGCGCGAGGTGGCGATCGAGGATGAGGAGGTGGTGCGGGCGGTGGTGAGGGCGGTTTGCGGCAGGTAGTCGGGATGCTGGCCCCGATGGTTGTGCGCGACTTGTGGAGCGGCCGGCTTGGAATCGAGACGGAAAGCGTCCTGGCTGCTGCTCGGGTGGGCGCTGCGAGCGTCTAGTTGAATGGAGGTCGGTGTCCGGCCCTCTCCAGCCCGAGGCCTGGCGAAGGCCATCCTCCCGTCGTCAGGCGTCGCCAAGCGTCGCCAAGCGTCGCCAAGCGTCGCCGGGCGTCGCCGGGCGTCGCCGGGCGTCGCCGGGCGTCGCCACGACTCGCCAAGCGCGGCAGTCCGCGCATCGCCAAGGCGGGTTGGGGGCCGTGCCAGGTGGCGCTGCGGCCGCTCGAGCGCGATCCCTGCGGCCCCTCGGACCCAAGGAGCTACTCGCGAGAATTGCATTCATCACGACCTCAAGCCGCGCTCTCGCCGCCAGTGCTGCTCCGCGCCGCCGTGGGCCCGTGACGAGCCAACTCGGGATCGATGCAGCTGGCTGCCATGTGCAGCCGGTCGCAGCCCATGGAGTGCATCGGTCGGGACTGGTGCATGGGTCGAGACACGCGGCAGTGGCGCATCACGCAGCCGGATCGTCGTAATGGGGCTTCCCCAAGTTCCTCGAGGGCCCGGGCGTGGAGGTCCGTCGTCGCGGTCGCGCACAATGAAGGGGACCAGCATCGGAAACACTGCCCCTCCCTAAATTCGCATCTAAAATACCACTTTTCGCGCACCCATCCGTTCCACGCGCTCCCGCTCGTTCCTCAGAGCAGCGTTCCCGACAGCACCGTGCTCGCCACGGTGAAGAAGATCAGGATCCCCGTAACGTCCGACAGCGTGGCGACCAGTGGTGCCGACGCGCTGGCGGGGTCGAATCCCAGGCGCTTCAACGCGAAGGGCAGCAATGCGCCCACCAAGGTGCCCCACAACGCCACGCCTACGACCGCGCCGGCGACGGTCAGGCCGATCAACAAGTAGTGGTCGCCGTAGTACGGGGCGCCTTGGTCGTCGGCGAAGGTGTGGTGCCACACGACCACGCGCAGGAGGCCTAGCAGGGCGAGGATGCCGCCGAGCACGAGTCCGGCGCTCGCCTCGCGCAGGAAGACGCGCCACCAGTCGCGCATCTTCAGCTCGCCCAGGGCCATGGCGCGGATGACGAGGGTCGAGGCTTGGCTGCCGCAGTTGCCGCCGGAGCTGATGATCATGGCGATGAACGCCGTCAGGACCGAGGCGCGCGCCAGTTCGCCCTCGAACGAGCGGATCGCGCTGATCGTCAACATCGAGCCGATGAATAGGACGACCAGCCACACGGCGCGCGCCTTGATCATGTCGACGAAGCGCACCTCCAGGTAGGGCGCCTCGAGCGCCGTCGTGCCGCCGATCTTCTGGATGTCCTCGGTCGCTTCTTCGCGCACGACGTCGACGATGTCGTCGGCGGTGACGACGCCCTTCATGCGTCCTTGGGCGTCGAGCACGGGCAGCGAGAGGAAGCTGTGCTGCGCGAAGAGGCGCGAGACCGCCTCTTGGTCCATCTCGTCGGGCACGGTGATGAGGTCGGTGGTCATCACCTCCGACACCTTGGCGCTGCCCTTGGCCATGATCAGCTGGCGGAACGAGACGACGCCGAGGAGGTGCGACTGTTGGTCGAGCACGTAGGCGTAGTAGATGCTCTCGACGCGCTCGGGCGTCTGCTTGCGCAGGTAGGTGATGGCCTCGTCGACGCTCATCTCCGGGCGCAGTCGCCCGTAGCGCGTGTTCATCAAGCCGCCGGCTTCGTCCTCCGCGTAGGCGAGCAGCGCCACGAGCTCGCGTCGCGTCGGCTCGTCGAGCAGCGTCACCAGCGCGCCGCGCTGGTCGTCGGGCGTGGCCTGCACGAGGTCCGCGAGGTCGTCGGGCGCCAAGGAGCGCGCCCACAACTGGCGTTGCAACTGCGGCAGTCCAGCGAGGATCTGGGCCTGGTCGTTGCTCGACAGGCCGAGGAAGAACTCCTCCGCCTCGCCTGTCTTCAGGCTCTGGAACGCCTCGATGCGCTCCTCGGGATCGAGCAGCGACCAAGCGTCGCGCAGATCGTCCAACGCGACGCGCGCTTCGTACAGCGTGTCCTCGACTCCTTGTTCCATGGCGCGCCTCGCCATCTTGTACCGCGCCACGACTAGCCCGCGAAGGGGGCGCGGGCCGAAAAGCGCGCCGCTCGCACGGCTCGAGCTCGCCTCGGAGTCGCGCCGGAGTAGCGTGGCAGTCGCGCAGCAGTCGAGGGGCGGCGCGCCGCGAGGCGCACGCCCTCGGCCATCGAGCGAGTCCCCGGTTCGACGGCGCCCCGGGCCCTCAGACTCGGAAGGGCGAAGAGTCCATCGGCTTCAGCACGTGCTTGAACCCGCCGGCTTCGCACGCCCCTGCCAGCGAGTCCCGCTCGGGCGCTTCGCCGTGCACGAGGTAGAGCTGCCGCGCCTCCGCCGCGTGCGGCAGGAGCGCGTCGAGCAAGCCCTGCCGATCGGCGTGGGCCGAGAAGCCCAGCATGGTCGTGATGCGCGCCGCCACCTCGACCTGGCGGCCCAGCACGCGCACCTCGCGCTCGCCATCGACGAGGCGGCGGCCCAGCGTGCCTCGCGCCTGGAAGCCGACGACCAGCACTTCCGTCTCCTCCTTCTCGAGGTTCCACAACAAGTGGTGCAGCACGCGGCCCGACTCCATCATCCCCGAGGCCGAGAGGACCACCACCGGTCGCGCGTCGCGGTTCAGCGCCTTGCTCTCGTCGACCGACTCGACGAAGCGCACGCGGCCGCGGAAGGCGCTGTCCTGCTGGTACCGGCGCCATTGCTCCAAGGCCTCGGCGTCGAAGCACTCCGGATGGTCGAGCACGATGCGCGTGGCGCGCGTGGCCAGCGGCGAATCGACCACGATGTCGATCGCGGGCATGCGGCCTTCGTGCACCAGCTTGGCGAAGGCGTACAAGAGGTGTTGCGTGCGGCCCACGGCGAAGGCGGGGATGATCAACTTGCCGCGGCCGCGCGCGTGCAGGCGGCCCACCGCGGCCGCGAGTTGGACCTCCATGTCGGAGAACGGCTCGTGCAGGCGATCGCCGTAGGTGCTCTCGCTGATGTAGATGTCCGCCGGCAGCAGCGGCTCGGGGTCGCGCAGGATCGGCGCGCCCTTCCTGCCGTAGTCGCCCGTGAAGACGAGGCGATGCGTGCGCGCGCCGTCCTCGATGCGCGCTTCGACCCACGCCGAGCCGAGGATGTGGCCAGCGTCGTGGAAGCGGAAGCGCATTCCCGGGACCGGCTCGAACCACTCGTGGTAGGGGTGCAACGCGAAGCGTGCCAGCGCCTCGTCGACATCCGCGTCGAGGTACAGCGGCAGGATCTCCTCATGCGGCAAGTCGAGCTCCGCGTACTCGCTCCAGTCGAAGTCGTCGTCGAGGCCGTCGCGTTCGCGTCGCGGTCCGCGCGCGGGTCGCTTGTCCCCGCGATGCTTGCGACCACGCTGCAGCGCCGCGCGCTCCTCCTCGTGTCCGCGTCGCCGCTCGTCGCCCTGTTCATGCTGCGTGCGCGCGAGCTCCGCTCGTCGCCGTTGTTCGTTGAGGAAGCGCGCGTCGGCGGCGAGGATCTTCGCCGTGTCGTGCAGGAGTGCGTCGCACAAATCGCGCGTCGCTGGCGTGGCGTGGATCGCGCCCTTGAACCCGTGCCTCGTCAGCATGGGCAGCTTGCCCGAATGGTCGACGTGGGCGTGCGATTGCACCACCGCGTCGATGCGCTGCGCCTCGAAGTGGAACTCGGCGTTCTTCATCCGGCTCCATGCTCGCGGACCCTGGAACATGCCGCAGTCGAGCAGGACGACGCGCCCGTTGGCCTTGAGCATGTGGCAGGTGCCGGTGGTGCCGCCGGTGGCGCCGAAGAAGCGCAGTTCCATGGGGGCGAGGATGAGGGATCGTGGCGAAGCCGGCAAGGATGCTGGCCCCTTTGGTTGTGCGCCGCCCCGGGCGCGCCGCGAGCGAGTCCGCGTTCCACTTGGGCAAATAGTCGATCGGAATGCCGCGGGCGATGCCGCCACGTGCGTCCATGAGGAAATGGACGCAGCCTGGGGCTCGATCTGCCTTTCCACTTGAGGCCCTGACCGCGTCGGCAATGGACCCAGGAGGTCCTCTGGATGCGCTGGCCGCCGAGGCGCCGCGGTGCACCCGGAACGGTCCGCCGAGCATCGGGGTGAATGGTTGCGACAGGTGGTGGAGCTCTCGCCACGCGTAGTGGGACATTCAGGCGCCCCGTCGAGGCCTCCACCCAGTTGGGCTGGCGCGCGTCGGCCTTTTCCGGGCCAAGAAGCCACCACGCCAGGCCGAGGCCTGTGCGACTAGGCGAACTCCCTATGTGGATTGGACGCTCAGGGTCGCATGGCAGGCAGCACCCAAGCCTCGATTTCGCTCGGGCCTGCGCACAACCAAGGGGACCAGCATCCAAATCGGGGCCCCCCCGGACTCGCGACGGATCGTCGGGAGCCCCGGCGACCTGTGCCGAGTCACGCGTGGCGATGGAGGCTGGCGTTCGCGCACAATTGGCCGAGTCGAATCCGGTGCCCCCGATCCATGACGCGCACACCGCCCACCCTCGGATTGCCCGGCGTCGGGCCCGCGCGCGAAGAGCGTCTGCGCGAAGCCGGCTACTACAGCCTCGAATCGCTTGCGCGGCTCGTGCCCAGCGCGCTGGTCGAGGGACTCGAAGCCACGCCGTTCGTCGAGCTCGAGCCGGGCGTGGAATCGGTGGTAGAGGGCTTGGTCGAGGCGTCCAGCGTGCGACGCTTCGGCCGCAGGAGCCGCGTGGCGCTGCGCCTCGTCGACGCGGGGGAACAGCGCCTCGAGCTCGTCGCGTGGAACCAACCGTGGCTCGCCCGCCAGCATCCGGTGGGGGCGCGCGTGCGCGTGCGCGGCGCGTTGAAGTCCCTTCGCGCCACCGCGCGGCGTGGCGAGGCGGTCGCGGAACAGGCGGTAGACCTCGGCGTTCGCGAGTTCGTCATCGTGCGCTTCGAGAAGCTCGAGGCGCCGCTCGCGCCTGGTGCGGTGCAGCCGCGCTATCCGTCGATCGAAGGCGTCGGCGAGAAGGCGTTGCAGGCCGCCTGCCTCGAGGCTGCGCGACGCATCGCCGAAGGCGTCGTCGAAGAGCTCGACCCCGAGACCTTGGAGCGTCACGGCTTGATGGCGTTGCCCGATGCGCTGCGCGCGTTGCACGCGCCCGCAGACCTGGCCTCGTTCGAAGCTGCGCGGCGGCGCGTGGCGCTCGACGACTGGATCGCCTTGCACCGGCGACTGGTGGCGCGAGCGCGCGAACTGCGCGCCGGTTCGGCGCCCGCACTGGACATCTCCGAGGCCGACTGGGGGCGCCTGCTCGACCATGCGCCGTTCGGCTGGACGAATGCGCAACGCCGCGTCCTCGCCGAGATCCGCGCGGACCTCGCGCAAGCGACGCCCATGCGACGCTTGCTGCAAGGCGATGTAGGAGCCGGCAAGACCGCCGTGGCGCTCGTCGCCTGCCTCGCCGCCGCCACGCGGGGGGCGCAAGCAGCCTTCCTCGCTCCCACGGAACTGCTGGCGCGGCAACACGCCCAAGTTGGCGGCGCGTGGTGCGCCGCGGCGGGCGTGCGCGGGGTCTTGTTGACCGGGGCGCTCAAGTCGCGCGAGCGCGCCGAGGCGTTGCACGCGGTTGAATCGGGCGAGGCGAGCATCGTGTTCGGCACCCACGCGCTGCTTTCCGACGCCACCGTGTTCCGCGATCTGCAGGTGGCGGTCGTCGACGAGCAACATCGCTTCGGCGTGGCCCAGCGCTCGCGATTGCTGCAGAAGGGCCGCGATGTGCACGCGCTACTCACTACCGCGACACCCATCCCGCGCACATTGGCCTTGGCGCTGCACGGCGAGCTCGACTCGAGCATCCTCGACGAGCGCCCGCGCCCCCTGCGCATCGAGACGCGCCTCGTCACCGGCAAAGGCGGCAAGCAGGTCGAGGCCGAACTCGTCGCATCCCTCGAGCGCGGTGGACGCCTGTTCTGGATCGTCCCGCGCGTAGGCGCGGACGACGAGGCCCCCGAAGACGCACTGGCCAGCGTCGGCAAGCCCGCCAAGGGCGCGATCGAACGTCAAGCCCGACTCCTCGCTTCCCCGCTGGCTCGCTTTGGAGTCGAACTCGTCCACGGCCGCCTCGACCCCGAGCACCGCGACGCCGCCCTCTCGCGATTCAAGGCGGGCACGACCCGCGTCCTCGTCGCCACCACCGTGGTCGAGGTCGGCCTGGACGTCCCCGACGCCGACCTACTCGTCATCGAAGGCGCCGAACACCTGGGCCTAGCTCAACTCCACCAACTCCGCGGCCGCGTCGGCCGCGCCGGCCAGCCCGCCCGCTGCTGGCTGTTCGGCGCCAAGAGCGCCCACACCCGCCTGCGCTTCCTGGAAACCTGCTCCGACGGATTCCAAATCGCCGAGGAAGATCTGCGCGTGCGGGGAATGGGCGAGCTGGCGGGGTTGAGGCAGTCGGGATTGTCGGATGGGGCGTTGGGGGCGGCGTTGGCGGATCCGCGGTTGTTTGAGTTGGCGAGGAGATTGGCGGCTGGGGGGGGGCGGGGGATGATTTTTGTGCCTTGATCTCGATGCTGGCCCCTTTCGTTGTGCGCGCCATCCTCTACGAGCCGTTCCCCTGACCCTCGAACCACGAACTACCCCGCCGCGTCTACGACGCGGCGGCCCATAGCGGCCGCGCTGCGCGCGTCCGGAACACGCGCT
>SXGR01385649.1_pt1 | contig 10986 bp, 9 predicted proteins | sample 3174711 | NCBI WGS metagenome assembly SXGR01 (sample SAMN11356860, study PRJNA531348) | freshwater metagenome | isolation source: freshwater sample F1-60 | place: China: Fuxian Lake, Yuxi | collected 2017-12-25 | reverse complement strand
GGCAGGTCGCGGGACTGGCCGGCGCCATCGTGGCTTCGCTGGCGATATTTGTGCCGTCCTCGATTGTGTTCTATGGCCTGACCATCTTGTGGCGTCGGCACGAATTCAGCCAGTGGCGCGACAAGTTCGCGCGCGGCCTTGCGCCGGTTGCCGTGGGTCTGGTGATGGCCAGCAGCTATTCGCTGCTCATGGCCAACAGCGGCGACTGGCTTGCCTGGGTGGTGACTGCAGCCTCCGTTGTGGCGTTCATGCTGACCCGGGCGCATCCATTCCTGCTGCTGGTCATTGGCGCCGCGCTGTTTTTTGCCAGGACACTGCTCGGCGTCTGATCACCGGCAGCCCAGGCGCCGGACTGCATTGACTCGGGAAGTCTGGTGTTTGCCGTCAAGGGTGTTTAGGCTGTTCGTTACGGTGGAATGAATTCAATCAGGGGGATGTATGCACAAAGCAATGGCAGCGGCGATTCTGGCGGGTCTGGCATGGGCAGCCAATGCCGCGGAGCAGGCCCAAGCGCCGCAGCGTTCGATTACACAGGTAACGGGCGACATCTATCGTTTTCAGGCGAACCAACACTACGGCGTATTCATGGTCACGCCGCAGGGCGTGGTGCTGGTGGACCCGATCGACAAGGACACCGCCGGTTGGGTGCGCGACGAAATCGCCACGCGTTTCAACAACGCCGAGGTTGTTCAAGTGCTCTACAGCCATCACCACTGGGATCACGCCTCCGGGGCGGCGGCATTCCCCGGTGCAAAAATTGTTTCGCGTGCGGAGACGGCAAGAAACATTCAGCCGCCACCGGCGAATGCGAAGCTGGGCGGCGGCGATGCGGCAGCCGACAAGAACAAGGATGGTTTACTGCAGCTTGACGAGGTGAGCGGCGCGCGCGCGCAGAATTTCGCCCAGCTCGACAAGGACGGCAACGGCGGCCTGTCGGCGCGCGAACTGTTCCAGGCGCAATTCGCCGACGTCGTTGCGCCGACTGAAACCTACAACACGCCGGTCAAACGCATCACCCTTGGCGGCAAGACGGTGGAGATGCACCATCTGCGCAGCAAGCACGCCAGCGACATGTCACTGGTGTACTTCCCCGCCGAGAAAGCGCTGTTCGTTGTGGACGTGCTGGCGCTGAAGCGCGTGTTCTTCCGCAACATGCCCGACTTCGACGAGGCCGATACCCTGGCCACACTCGACAGGATCGAATCCTTCGACGCCACGACAATCGTGCCGGGCCACGGCTCAGTGGGCGCCAGGCAGGATGTGCGGGACATTCGTCAATACTTGGACGATCTGATGAACGGCGTGCAGGCAGGCATCGTCAACGGCAAGACGCTGCAGGAAATCCAGACCGATCTCAAGCTGGAGAAGTATGCGGGCTGGGGCGGCTACGCCGACTGGCGCACGCTGAACATCGAAGGCATGTACAACTATCTCACCAGATAACGACTGAAGGCTTACCACACCCCCTCTCCCGCCGGCGGGAGAGGGCAGGGGAGAATGCCAAAGCGCTGCAGGACAATGCGTACCCCGCATTGACCGGGGGGTGCATCAGCCACTGCGCCTTCCGACGCCCTAACGCGCCACAGTCAGCCTGGCAGACTTCAGTGAGGCCGAGCTGTTGCCTGCCGAAATCGTGAACGTGCCGGGTTCCACCACCCACTGCATGTTGATGTTCCAGAAAGCCAGTGCTTCAGGCGACAACTGGAGCTGCACAGTGCGACGTTGGCCGGGCTGCAGGGTGATGCGCTGGAAACTTTTCAGTTCAAGCACGGGTCGTGGTGCGGAACTGAAGTCATCGCGCACATAGAGCTGCACCACTTCATCGCCTGCACGGTTGCCGGTATTGGCGACATCCACTTCGACGGTCACGGTTTCGCCGACGCCGATCTGCGCCCTGTCGAGTCGCGGTGCGGAGATGTCGAAGGTGGTGTAACTCAGGCCGTATCCGAACGGGAACAGGGGTTCGCGTCTGCCCTCGATGAAGGCATTGACCTCCGCGGATGGATGCCGGTTGTAGAAAATGGGCAGCTGGCTTGCCGAGCGCGGAATCGATACGGGCAACTTGCCGCCGGGGTTCACCTTGCCGAACAGCACATCGGCCACGGCATTGCCGCCTTCCTGACCGAGATACCAGCCTTCCAGCAAGGCATTGGCTTTTTCGGCAAGACGTGTGGTGGCCAACGGTCTGCCGTTGATCAGCAGTGCGACGACGGGTTTGCCGGTGGCCAGCATGGCTTCCACCAGTTTGTCCTGATCGCCGTACAGATTGAGATTGGTGCGATCGCCGGGCAGCACCAGCGCGCCGGTGGGCCGTGTAATGGTCAGGGCTTCGCGGGTGACGGTCGGGTTGTCGCCCACCACCAGCACGATCACATCGGAGCGTTCGGCCACTTTCACCGCCTCGGCGATGCGTGCGTCGTTGTCTGCCGGCGCCACCGGCAACAGCGGCGCATGCGACAGATCGCCTGCATACGGCGGCGTGATCCACACGCCGTCAGCATGTTCGATGGCGACGTTCGAACCGGTCGCCGCCGCTTGCAGGCCGGCCAGTACGCCCACGGCCTTGTTGTTCTCGCCTGAATAACCGCCGAACAAGGGCCTGCTTGCGTTGGGGCCGATCACGGCGAGTTTGAGTCCGGCTTTCGGGTCCAGCGGCAGCACGCCGTCGTTCTTCAGCAGGATCAGCGATTTCTGTGCGGTCTTCCGCGCCAGCTGGATATCGGCGGGCGTGCTGGTTTCGCGCGCGGCGCGTCGCGCATCGCTGTAGGGATTTTCGAACAGGCCGGCTTCGAACTTCAGCGTGAGAATGCGCGCCACGGCTGCGTCAATCTGCGCTTCACGGACACGACCGCTGCGCACCAGTTCCGGCAGTCGTGCATAGGCCCTGCCGTCGGGCAGCTCTGCATCGATACCCGCATTCAGCGCCATGATGGCGGCCTCGTCGTTGTTCTCGGCCACCTTGTGATGGGTCACCAGATTGGTAATGCCGAGATAGTCGCTGAAGTACGCGCCCTTGAAGCCCAGCAGTTCACGCCCGGTCTTCTGCAGCAGATCGACGTGCGCGTGTGTGGGCACACCGCCGACTTCGTTGTAGGACGGCATGATGATGGCCGGATCGGTGGCCTTGATGACTGCGGCGAACGGCACCAGATAGGTTTCGCGCAGGGTTCGTTCGCTGATGTCGGCCGGCGCAATGTTCAGCCCGCCCTGAGGCGAGCCGTGGATGTAGTGTTTCAGGGTGACGAAGATGTTGTCCTTGCCCAGTGGTCGTGACCGGCCCTGCTGGCCGCGCACTGCGGCGATGCTCATCTGCGCAACGTGATACGGATCTTCACCGAAAAATTCTTCGGCGCGTCCCCAGCGCGGCTCGCGCAGCAGATCCAGCACCGGGCTGAGCGCCACCGTGCCGCCACGCAGACGCGCTTCGCGTCCTGCCACTGAAAACACCTGCTCGATCAGTTCGGTATCCCAGGTGCTGCCCAGCGCGGTGGGGTTCGGAAAAATCGTGGCGCCGCCAGCCATGTAACCGTGTGCGGTTTCTTCATGGAACAGCGCCGGAATGCCCAGGCGTGTCTGTTCCAGCAGAAACTTCTGCGCGGCATTCACGAACCCCACGGCTTCATCCACGCTGCGAAAGCGTTCTTTGACGAAGCGCGGACTGCCCATGAAATCGGAGGGCCGGCCGATCTGGCCGATGCCGTTGGCCAGCAGCGTGCGCGCCTTGTCGACGGAAAACGAGCCATCGGCATTGACCACATTCGCCTTGCCGAACCAGAAGGAATGCATCTGCGCGGCTTTCTCTTCGAGGGTCATGCGCGACAGCAGATCCTGCACGCGCGCAGCCACCGGCGCCTGTGGGTCCTTGTAGACCAAGGGGGATTGCGCGGACGCCGAGGCGGTCAGCAGCAGCGGTAGCGACACGGAAAGGGTTGCCGCAAAAATTCGACGGCTCAGGCTGAATGGCATTTTGTTTCTCACGGTATGAGGCGCTCCTGACTGCACAGTCCGGAGCGGACAGGACCAGAGCAGGCGGCGCGGTATCCCCCAGGGTGCCGGGTCGGCGCGGATGGTAGCGTTACCATACACTGCAGAACCAGCGTTTGTGAATGCACGGCAGTGGGTGTCGAAGCAAGTCCTCGCCACGGCAGAGCAGACCGTAGGTTGCAGTTATTTTGACAATGAGTTCGCGCTGTCATGACATGGGGGCGATGGTTGCAGTGGACACGCAACCTGTTCACGTTAGCGATGATGCGTGCGGATATGCTTCCGGCCGCGCCATTCAACATGGTCATCACTACCTTGTTTCTGAACTGCGCTGCAGCCATGAAGATGAGTATGAAGCGGTCGCGGCACTGGTGCCGGTTGCGTGCGGTCGCTACAGTGGCAGAGGGCAACGCGACCCCTGAGGATCTCCGATGTTCATGCTGCGTGCCGAATCATGATTGCGTCATCGCAGCGTCACCCGGTGTTCATTTCAGCCGAAGCAGTACGCTCGGTGGTGACCATGCCGGCGCTGGTGCGCGCCATGCGCGCGGCCTATGCCGAGCCGGCATCGCCTGCCAACACGCCGCCGCGTTCAGTGGCCCGCGGTCAGGGTGTATGGCTGCGCACCCTGTCGGCGGTCATGCCGACGGGTCGCACCATGGGCGCCAAGGTGTTCGGCAGTGCCCGGGTGCGCGGCGTGGCCTACCTGGTGACGGTGTTCGATCAGGAGACCGGCGAATTGCTGGCGCTGGTGGATGGCAAGCACATCACGGCGATGCGCACTGCGGCTGCATCTGCGGTAGGGCTGGAAACACTGCTGTTGTCCCGCGAACCAATCGCGCTGGGCGTGCTGGGCAGCGGCATGGAGGCGCAGTCGCATCTGCAGGCGATTGCCAATGTCTGCACCATTGCAGTATTGAAAGTGTTCAGTCCCACAGCAGGCAATCGCGAAAAATTTGCTGCTGATGCCCATGCACAATGGGGAGTAGCAGCAACTGCGGTGGCGACACCCGAGGCGGCGGTGCAGGGCGCCTCGGTCATTCTGTGTGCGGCGCGCGCCCGGCAGGAAGTGCCGGTGCTGCAGGGCGCATGGTTGCAGCCGGGCGTCACCGTTCTCTCGATTGGTTCAACCCTGCCCGAGCAACGCGAAGTGGATGTCGCGACCATCGCCAGCGCCGACCTGATCGTGGCGGACATGCCCGATGAAGTGATGCATGAAACCGGCGATTTTCTGGCCGCGAAACAGGCCAATGTCGAGTTTGCGGCGAAAATCTGTTCGCTCAACGATGCCGTGCGCGGTCTGCGCAAGCGCAAGGCAACAGATATTGCGCTCTACAAGTCAGTGGGCTGCGGCCTGCAGGATCTGGTCGCTGCCGAGCTGGCGCATGACGAAGCCCTGCGTCAGGGTATCGCCATCGAAGTTCCCGTCGATCTGTCGATCAAACGTACACCGCGCTGATCGCACACCATAAATTCTTGCACAGGGGATCTTGTCAGCATGCCGCAGTATCAGAAATCCGAAGCGCGCGACTGGGGGCTGCAACACATGGTGGGCTGCGCCAACACCACCATTCCGTCTTTTTCACGCGACCTGAAGCGGCTCAATGAGGGCGCCATCCGGCACGACATTCGCCGCGCCATCGAGCTGGGATTCAAGGGCACGTTGCTGTGTTCGGAAGTGAATGTCACGCATGAAGAGTATCGCCAGTTCATCGAATGGAGCGCCGACGAAGCGCAGGGTCGCCTGCATCTGATTCTGCACGCGGCATTCAATACCCTGGAAGAAAACATCGAGATCGCGCACATGGCGCAACGCGCCGGCGCGGACTATGCATTGCTGTCCTATCCGGCGAATTTTTATCCAACCGCGATGCAGGAGGTGTTCGATTACACCCGGGACTTCTGCGACAACACGGATCTGGGCGTGATGGTGTTTCCGGTGCCGCTGTGGAATTTCGGGCGGTTGCATCCTTCTGATATCGACATCGAAACACTCGACAAGCTCGTCACCGCCTGCCCGAACATCATCGCCATCAAGGCTGAAGGCGGGCGCACCACCGGCGGCATCATTGAAGTGCATGACCGGTTCAATGGCCGTGTGGTGGTGTCCTGTCCGCTGGAAAAGGAAATCATTCCGCTGATGCGCTACATGGATTTCCAGTACAGCGGCACCAGCAGCTTCGAGTATTACGGCGACACCGTGCCGCGCATGTTCGAGTACGCCTGTGCACGACGTTTCGATGAGGCCATGAAAATCTACTGGCAGATCGCGCCTGCGCGTAACGCCAATACCGCGACCAATGCCTATGTCGGCCACACCCTGTTCCTCAACCGCATGCTGTGGAAATTCAAGGGCTGGCTGAACGGCATGAACGGCGGGCCGATACGGCAACCCACGCTGAAAATCTCCGAGCGCGACATGAATCTGCTGCGCCGCGCGGTTGTCGAGTCGCGCATCGCCACTCCGAACGAGCCCAATGCGGCGTACTTCGTGGGACGACATCCTGTTTGAGATCAATGGTTCCCTCTTCCCAGCCCTCTCGCTCGGGGAGAGGGGGCGCACCAAGCGTCATTGAGTCCGGGACAAGGCTTGAACAATCGCTGGCGCACCATCTTACCAACCCTCCCCCGCTTGCGGGGGAGGGCAGGGAGGGGGTTCATTCCTGGGCGCCGCTACAACCAGCACATGAGGCTGCAATGAACCTGAAAGTCAGACGCGTGGTCACCGGCCACGACGCGCAGGGCAGATCGAAAGTGAGCATCGACCAGCTCAGTGACAAAGTGATCTCGCGACGTCCCGGTCATGCCAGCACAGTGATCTGGACCACCGATGCCGTGCCTGCCGACAACAACGATCCATCCGATGGGGCTGATCGGTCGGTGGCTACTGCCGATCCCGAGGGCACGGTGTTCCGCGTGGTTCGTTACGATCCCGGCGTGGCCGGCAGGATGCATCGCACCGACTCCATCGACTATGCAGTGGTGCTGTCAGGCGAAATTCAAATGGAACTCGACCTCGACACAGTGACATTGCGCGCCGGCGATGTGGTCGTGCAGCGCGGTACGGTGCATAACTGGATCAATCGCGGCGCCGAGCCCTGCCTGATTGCATTCGTGCTGGTGGCGGCGCGGCCGGTGATGCTGACGGGACAGCCGCTGCCCGCCGTGGGCTGAGGCAGATTTCACGACTTCGATGTTCTGAATGCCGATGCAGCAGCGCCGGCTATGACGCTGCACATGACAAGGCTATGATGCCGGTGCACTGCCGATCATGTTGCCGAGCCGACGAGTACTCATGCCTGACGAACCGGATTCCAGTTCTGTGGCGCACACGCGTGATGCGCCGCTGACGCCCATGCAGGAGGCCATTCGCGATCGCGCCCTGGCCACACTCGAGAATGCCGACCGTCAGCCCACGCCTTCCCGGAAACGCAAGATCGTCACCGGGCTGCTGGCGCTGGCGGTTGTATTGTCCCTGTTTGCGGTCATCGATTTTCTGGTTGGGCTCTTTCAACGCGTCCTGAGTGTGTACTACCAGGACGAGGCAACCACCGCGCCGGTTGCTGCCGACCCGAAGCAGCCTTACTACATCACCGTGGATCCCGGGCAGCCTGTCGCAACCGGGACAGACGTACCTGCGTCATCGTCAGCGCCCGGCACGGCGGCAGAGTGAAGCGATCTCAGCTCGCAGCCTTGGCCGGCGCGTGCTCGATTCTGTACACTCCCCGCCCGCTGCTGCTTGGCGGCTGAATCGATAACAACTCCGCATGACATCCCGTCGCGTGCAAACCTGGGTCTGGTGGCTGCTGCCGTTGCTGGTGGCGCGTGCCCTCATGCCCGTGGGTTTCATGGCGCAGGTGCACGATGGCCAGTTGCAGATTGTGTTCTGCTCGGCGGGCCAGCTGGCGCTCGCCGATGCCGATCAGGATGGTGACCATGATGTAACTCAGGGGGATCTGCCCTGTCCCTTCGCCCAGGCTGCTGCCGCGCCGTTGCCGGATGTAACAGGCAGTGAGCCGATTCCCTTCATTCTGTCTGCGGCCATCCTGCCGACTGCCGAGTCGCCGTATTATGCGTCCGGTCCACCGCGCTTCATCGCCACGCGCGGTCCTCCCGTTTCTCTCTGAAAAACCTGCGTGTTCGTTGCGCCTTGTGGCGCGCGATCCATTTTTGTTTTTGGAGAGATTTCATGAGAGCTTCCCACTCGCCGTGGTTGTCCATGGCGTTGTTGTCCGTCGCGCATGGACAGAATACTGAATCAATTGCCCTGCTTGAATCAGTCATCGTCACCGCCAATCGCAGCGTACCCACCTCGCTGCCGAGCCAGATTCCCACCACCATGGAAGGGGTGACGCGCGAACAGGTCGAACAGACCGTCAACGCCACCGACAGCGAAGATGTCATCAAGTAGGTCCCCCGCCTGCGGGTGCGCAAGCGCTACATCGGCGACTACAACCACGCGGTGTTGTCCAGTCGCGCCTCCGGCACCGGCAACAGCGCGCGTTCCGCCGTGTATGCAGACGGGATTCTGTTGTCGAACTATCTGGGTAACGGCGCCACCTATGCGCCGCGCTGGATGCTGGTGACGCCCGAGGAAATCGAACGCGTCGATGTCATGTACGGCCCGTTTTCCGCGGCCTATCCCGGCAACTCGGTGGGCGCCGTGGTGGACTATGTAACGCGTATGCCGACACAGTTCGAAGCACACGCCAAAGCCACCTATGTGGTGCAGCCGTTCAAGTTGTACAACACCAACGACACCTGCAAGGCACATCAGGAAAGCGCGTCGATAGGCGATCGCGCCGGCAACTTTTCATGGTGGCTGAACCTCAATCACACCCGCAGTCATGGCCAGCCGCTGACATTTTCGACCAAAGTTGTCAGTACGGGCGCGGCCGGGTCAACCGGCACTGCTGTCACCGGCGCCGTGCTGGACAAGGATCGTGCAAATAATCCCTGGTACATCATCGGCACCGGCACCGAATACACCACCGTTCAGGATCACGGCAAACTCAAACTGGCCTATGAATTCACGCCGACGCTGCGCGCCAGCTACGTGCTGGGTTACTGGCAGAACGATTCCGAGAACCGTCCGGCGTCCTACCTGCACGATGCGGCGGGCAATACGGTGTATTCCGGCCTGGTCAACATCAATGGTCGCGCATTCACCGTGGCAGCCACCGACTTCGGTCAATCGAACGAAGAACTGACGCATGTCATGCATGGTGTGTCACTCAAGAGCCACACCGATGGCGTCTGGGACTGGGAAGCAGCGGCCAGCCTGTATGACCTGGCCAGGGACGAGAATCGTTCCGCAGGGACGGCATTGCCTGCATCAGCAACCGGCGGTAGCGGCACGCTGACCGATCAGGATGGCGCCGGCTGGAACACGCTGGCGCTCAAGGGCATCTGGCGTCCGTCCGGTATCCATGGCGCGCATATATTCGATTTTGGTTATCAACTCGACAACTACACGCTGCGCACCCTCCGTTCCAACCTGAGCAACTGGATCAGTGGTGATCCGGTCAGCGTCGCCAGCGATGTGGGTGGCAAGACCCGTCTGCAGAGCCTGTACGTGCAGGATGCGTGGGGCTTCGCGCCGCGCTGGAAGAGCGTGCTCGGTGCGCGCGTGGAGCAGTGGCAGGCAAGCGGTGGTTATACGACCAGCGGTGCGCTGCGCACGGTCTATGCCGACCGCAAACAGATCTTTGTATCGCCCAAGGCCGCCATTGCGTACGAGCTCACGGCCGATACCGCAGTGAAGGCTTCGGTCGGCCGTGCGGTGCGCATGCCGACCGTAAGTGAACTGTATGGTTCCACGACCACGGTGACTTCGGTGTTCATCAACGATCCCGATCTCAAGCCCGAAAAATCGTGGACCGGCGAATTGTCGGTGGAACAGGCATTCGGCAATGCGCAGCTGCGGGTCACCGGCTTCTATGAAGTTGTCAGGGATTCGTTGTTCAGCGACCGGCGGGTGTTCAACAACGTGCCCACCAATCGCGTGGTCAATGTCGGCAAGATCGTCACGCCGGGCATCGAGCTCTCGTTGCTCGGCAACAACCTGTTTGTCGAAGGGCTGGATGTTTCCGGCAGCGTCACCTGGGCCGATTCGCGCATCAAGGAGAACAATGGTTATGTGAATGCGCAAGGCGCGTTGTCGAATGACACCCTCGACAAGCATCAGCCCCGTGTTCCCGAATGGCGCGCCACCGCACTGCTCAACTATCGCATCACCGCAGCGCTGAATGTGGCGTACGGCGCGCGTTACAGCGGCAGGCAGTACTCGACCCTGGACAACAGCGATGTAAATGGCTTTGCGTACCAGGGTTCAAGCAAGTACTTCACCACCGATGTGCGGGTGCGCTGGCGGTTCCTGCCCCGGTGGATGGCAGCATTGGGCGTGGACAACCTCAACAACTACCAGTACTGGAACTTCCATCCCTATCCGCAGCGCAGTTATACGGCTGAGCTGAAGTGGGACTTCCAGGAATGAGCTGCCAGGCTGGGACTGGGTCCCGGCTTGGCGTAAAGTGTGCAATCAAGCGAATACGCAAGCGATGATCATCATGAAAAACCCTTTGATACTCCTGCCCGCGCTGGCGATGCTGACCACCGCCTCTCTGGCCTGTGACCTGAAAGTGGAGTCGGCGTGGATACGCGTCGCACCGGGCAATGCCACCGCCATGGCCGGCTATGCCGTGCTGGGCAATGCCGGCAGCAAGCCACTGGGTGTGGCCGGTGCGCAGTCGGCGGCCTTCGCGCGCGTCGAGCTGCACGAAAGCCTGGTGGAAAACGGCATGGCAAGGATGCGGCCCATCGGGTCGCTGGAACTGGCTCCCGGCGCGAGAGTCGAGTTCGCGCCGGGCGGCAAACATTTCATGCTGATGCAGCCGAAGGCTGCCTTGCGCAGTGGCGATGTCGTGGCGGTACGCATCAAGGACTCCACCGGCTGCGAGACCATTGCTGATTTCAAGGTCAGCAGCATGGGGCCGCCAGCTG